>Ga0302197_10001181_pt1 | contig 25835 bp, 26 predicted proteins | sample II_Bog_N2_1_FD_193526 | JGI IMG/M metagenome (GOLD analysis project Ga0302197, IMG submission 193526) | Peat permafrost microbial communities from Stordalen Mire near Abisko, Sweden - II_Bog_N2_1 | ecosystem: Environmental > Terrestrial > Soil > Wetlands > Peat | place: Sweden: Abisko...
CATCGGCCAAAACAACATCGCAATGGTTTTATGATGATGGCAAAGACCCCAACTCATTAACAGATGGCCAGTATGACCTTGTTAATTTTACAACCAGCGGAAAGGGTAAAACGCATACTATAAGCATTATACCAAAGCATCTTATCGGCAGAACAAAAAACTTTAAATTAATTATCGCGAATAGACAATTTGATGCCATATCATTCTCAAATAAAACCGCCTATACTATTGCGGTTAATGCCAATGGCGATAAGGAAATTGATTTTAAATGGAACGGAAAGCCTTTGGTATTAACTATTAAAACCAGGTAATTGAGCTAAAATAAAATATCAGGTATTTCATCATTTTATAAATATGACCATAGGGTAAAACAAATTGCGGCTATTGAATATTATAGTTTGATTATAATTGCACAATATTTACAGATGATGAAACCCCTACATTTACGCGTTCTTTTTATTTTATTATTTAGTTTTTTAAGTTTTGAAACCCTGCATGCACAGGAGTATAAAAATCAATTTAGTATTGAGGCTGATAACGACCAATACATTAACCCTAACCACGACAGGTATTATACCGATGGCACTATATTTACTTTAACGCATGCTACTCGCCATGCAGATACAGGTAACCTGGTAAAAAAGATAGTAGAGTATCAGTTAGGTCAGCAGCTTTATAACCCCAGCACCGCGCATATTTACAAACCTAGTTTGTTCGACAGGCCATTTACCGGCTACCTGTTCGGTAGCGTTGCCTTTAACTGGTTATATAAAGATGAAAGCGCTTTGAAGTTTACCGCGCAATTAGGAACCATCGGGCCAAACTCATTAGGTGAGCCTATACAAACCTGGTTCCATCATCTTTTTAAATTGTACCCGGTTGGGCCTTGGTATAAATATGGCATACAAAAAAGCGAGTTAGGCCTTAACCTGAATTTAGATTATAAAAAGCTTTTATACCGCAACGATGGCGGTTGGTTTGATGTATCTATGGACCCTGATGCGCAACTGGGTAATACATTTACTTATGTTGATGCCGGTATGCAATTGAGGTTAGGAAACTTAGGCAAGTTTTTCAATTCGGAAATAACTAATAGCCGGGTATCGAGTGTTGATAAGGGGCCACAGAAACACGAATTCTATCTTTTTACCGAGCCACAATTTAGCTACGTTGCTTATAACGCGACTATAGAAGGCGGATTATTTACGCATGAAACAGGGCCAACTTTTGGCATATACCATATTGTTTACATTCAGCAAATAGGGTTGGAGTATGCTTCGGCAAGATGGTCGGCAAGTTATGTAGCGTTTATTAAAACCAGGGAGGTTAAAAGTACCGCGCTTGGCGACCAATGGGCAGCCATAAATCTCGCCTATCGCTTTGGCAAAATATAATAGGGATAAAATAAATTAATTATCTTCACTAAAACCCAGGCATCGTCCGGACTGAACCCTGATGAATTATAAGCATATTCTATTAATTATTGCTCTTTTAAGCTGCCGGTTAACGGCAAGCGCCAATTATGTTTTTGATGCACGCTGCATGCAGGCTTATAAAGCCATTTTTGAATTGAGATTGAATGATGCCCGGGCGCTTATCCAGCAGGAAAAACAACAAAGTCCGCAAAATGGAATTTCTATCTTATTGGATAATTATGTGGACTACATGAGCCTATTAGTTTCTGATAGCAAGGCAGATTATAAACGGTTAGTCGACCTTAAATCGAGTAGATTGGATGCATTGGAAGCTAATGAGGATAACTCACCTTTTTACCTGTATTCGCAAGCGGAGGTTTATTTGCAATGGGGTTTGATCAAGGGAAAGTTTGGCGACTATATGTCGTCAGCAAGTGATCTGAAAAAGGCGCGGAATCTGTTGGAAGATAATGCTAAAAAGTACCCCGATTTTTTACCTGATCAAAAATGCCTGGCGTTGATAAACGTGGTATTCGGTGCATTGCCATCGAACTTAAAAAGCGTAGCTCGTTTTTTGGGAATGGCCGGTAATATTGAAGGTGGTGTTGGGGAGCTTGAAAAACTCCGCACTCAAGTTGAAGGCACCAGGTATAGTTTTTATAAAGAAGAGATCGTTTTCTTTTTATGTTACATGAATACCGACGTATTACACAAAAAGGATGACTATGCCAAGCTTACCGCTTACCTGAGTGATATGGACAGTAAAAGCCTGCTTCGCATTTATTTGCAGGGCTATGTAGCTGCCAAAACCGGGCATAATGATGATGCTATCGCCAATTTGGAAGCGTTGCCCAAATCCAGCCAATACGTTGAGTTACCCATTGCTGATTATTTGTTAGGTTGCGCTAAGCTGTGCCGTATGGATACAGACTCTTATACTTACTTTTTAAAATACATCAGCGAGTATAAGGGCGTAAATTATATAAAGGATTCCTACCTTAAAATAGCTTATTATTACCTGTTGAAAGGCGATGAGGCGAAGTATAACTACTACCTCAAACTGGTAAAAACAAAAGGTTATGTTGTTGATGAAAAAGATCAGCAGGCATTAAAAGAGGCGAACGATGTAAGGCCGGATAATGATTTACTAAGAGCCAGATTTTACTTCGATGGTGGCTATTATGCCAAGGCCCTTGCACAATTACAGGATAAAAAAGAAGCTGATTTAAAACTACAACGCGATAAGATAGAATTAAACTACCGCCTGGGCCGTGTATACCAAATGCTGAATAAATACAATGAGGCAATTGCTACTTATACGAGAGCCATCAATATTGGGAGATCATCAAATTACTATTTCGCGGCGAATGCAGCGCTTTGCATCGGTAATATTTATGAGTATATTAAGGATTACGATATGGCAGCTAATTACTACAACCAGGCTTTAGCCATGAAACATCACGAATACCAAAACAGCATCGATACACAGGCTAAAGAGGGGTTAGATCGTATTCACCGTTAAAGATCATACTTGATCGGTTCATCAGTAAAGCGGATGTTGTCTTCGATGGTTTTGATGTGAAACTTGTTTACTTTCAGCTTCAATTCCTCAAAATCAAAATCGTGATTGGTGCCGCAATCCAGCATAGTGGTGGTTATGGTTGGGTTTAAACTCTCGAAGTATTCTACCATTGTAGTAGACCAGATCAACTGGCAGTCGCCTTTTATTTGTGGGACGATCTCATACAAACCCTCATCAAATTTAATGTAGCGGATGTAGCAGGTTTCTAAGTTGCCTTGCGGGTAAAATAGCAGTAGATTTCCCGGTTCTGATAAAACTTCGGCAGCATAATCAAAGCTTTCTTTAATCGATCGTTTACCCGGCTCGATAGAGAAACTGCCCATGTAGCGCAGCCATTTATTCTTCTCCATCTGTTTTTTAACCGACATGATAAAGAGTTTGTTCATGCCTTTTTTTAGAAACACCCTATTGCATACATAAAATGCCCAAAATCCATCCCAAAAACTAAAGTGATTGCACATGAGGATATAGGAATGGCCGGGTTTTAATTTTACAGCATTAATTTCCAAACGCTTGGTTCGTGTGCGAAATACGGCAGCGGCGATCAAGCCTAATATCCTGAAGAAAAAATGCGGTAGTGGTTTCGCTTTAATGATCATAGTAATAAACCTGATAATGCTGCAATGAATTCCTCGCCTATCATTTCATGATCCTGGTTAAGAATTACAACTTCAGCCTTTTTTAGCTTCGCGAAGAATGCATTGCCTATTTTAGGCGGATACATGATATCGCGTTTGCCAAATATAAATATGCTCCTGATGTTTTGCTCAGTTAAAGTTTGTATTAATTTGTTCTCATCGGTTTCCAGCAAGCGAAGGTAGGTGAAGCAGGCGTAGAAGTTAAAGCGTAATTCAGGTGTATCGATCTCTTTATATAAAATATTGCGGCCCACATCATCAACCAAGCCCAGCCATTTACTTACATTTAGCATGTTAATTAACGCTTTCTGACTTTGGGTGAGTTTTTCCAAAATCCTGTTACCCATTTTATTCTTCACAAAAAAACGGACTAGTTTGCCCGGTTCAATGCTGGATGGTGCAGCGATGATGTATTCGTCAACTTTATTTCCTAATTCCTCAACAACAGATGTTGCATAATGTGAACCCATTGAATAACCCAGTAAGGAGAAGCGATCAATCTGCTCATGCTTGCAAAATTCAACTATAAGTTTGCCGAAATCCTGTTTAGTGATGGGCTGTTTTATATCTGCAAGACTTTGTTGGTGAAGCTTGGTTTCTTTATGGAAAAAAAGATCGAACCCAATAAAAGTGTATTTTCCACCCAATGCAGGTTCCAGCTTTAAAAACTGTTTGCCGTGCATACCGTATCCGTGAAAACAAAGCATGATCTTTTCCCCCTTACCAAATTTGTAGTAATGGAGTTTAACCAGGTCGTTTTCAAAGTAGTGATCGGTCAAAGCAGTTTACGGGTTGATTTCGATTAATGCTATAGCCCAAATATAATCGCCATCATGCGATATTGTTAGGCTGATATTAAACTTGTTTGGGTTTTTGTGTAAGATAACATGCGGGCGGCCCTGAGGCTTTTCGCGTTTTATCTCTATTTTTTTAAATGGGAGGGAAGATGCATCTAATTGCTTAATTGCTTTGTATACGGCTTCCTTAGCTGCCCAGGTTGAGGCGTATCGAAGCATCGCGTTATCAAACTGATCACAATAAATGATTTCTACAGGAGTGTAGATCTTCTTTTTGAAAAGATTGTTGAATGATGCGGTAAAATCAGGCAGGAATACAAGGTCGTTGCCTACAGCGAATTTTTGGTCGAGTGCTAAATCTTTGATTGATTGTAATAGCTTATTCTCCATCTACTGCCAGTCCCATAATATTAAATCCGCCGTCAACATAATGGATATTACCGGTAACTTTTTTGGATAGATCGGAGAAGTAATAAAACGCCGTATCACCCACATCACCGGCCTCGATATTACCTAACGGAGCGGTAAATTTACCCATTTTACGCAGCTTACGCACGCCAAATATTACGCCGGATGAGGTAGTCATTACCAGGCCTGCTGAGATAGCATTAACACGCACTTTTTTATCGCGGAAATAGCTTGCCAAATACATCATAATATTTTCCAAAGCAGCTTTATTAATAGCCATACCAGCATATTGCGGGAATACCCTTTGCGATGCGTTGTAAGTAAGCGTTAATATTGACGCGTTAGGCGCTAATAGATTTTCAGCAACACGAGCTACTCGAAGCAGTGAATAAGCGCTGATATTAAACGAATCCATGAAATCCTCAAAAGGAATATCGATGTAAGATGAAGCGGGCTCTTTACTACCGGGAATACTGTAACACATCACCGACTGGTTGCCGAATGCTACACCATGTAAAAGATAATCGATAGGGCCTAAGCCATCATAAACGGTTTGCAGGAAAGTTTTGATCTGCTCCTCGTTGCGTACGTCAACTTCGGCGGCGTATTGGGTTTCCATACCCATTTTTTCCATCAGGTATAAAACATCGTCTTTGGTATCGGCAACATAGCTTAGGGCTACTTTGCAACCTGATTGGCTCAGTTTTAAAGCTACATCATAAGCAATGGAGCTATCGTTACGGACGCCGAATACTACTGCAACTTTGTTTTTATTATCGATCATGATTAAAATCCTATGTCATTGCGAGGGACGAATCAATCGCAAACTTTGCATTTTCGTAGTGCCTCCGTGCGATTGCTTCGTTCCTCGTAATTACATCAAGACTTACGAAGTTTTTAAAACTTCGTAAGTCTGTTATCTACATTAATTATCTCTTGATATAGCCATGGCGCTGTTAGTGCCGCCGAAGCCGTAATTTAAACAAACTATCTGGTTTATCTCTTTGCTTATCGTTTCCTGTGGGATCAAATCCCTGTACGCGGCCGCAGGTTTCATCGAGCCTTCCCATCCTTCTTTTTTTTGGAAGTTTTCCAGCTCCGGATTTAAGTTTTCAGAATTTTTACACCCCGGAACCTGTTGATTTTTGAGCATTAGCAATGCTGTAATAAATTCCACAGAGCCTGCCGCGCCCAGCATGTGCCCAAATTGTGATTTAGGCGCCGAAATATGGTAACCACTTTCACCAAGCGTATCTACAACACTTATTAACTCCAATATATCACCTACGGGTGTTGCGGTGCCGTGCACTTTAACCACGTCGGGTTTAATAAATGCTTCTGCTGATAGTCCTTTCCATAACCTTCTTTGCCCACCATAGGATGGGTAGAACATGTCGCCATCCCCATCGGAATTGTTGAAATAATCATCTATCACGGCTAAAATATTAGCGCCGCGTGCTTTTGCCATCTCATACTCTTCCAATGCTACTATACCAGCACCGAATGAACATACAAAGCCGTTTCGTTTCGTATCAAAAGGGCGCGAACTTTCAGCAGGGCTAAATCCTTTACTCAAAACTTGCATGGCATCAAAGCCAATAAAAGTTTCCAGCGATGTACCTTCAACACCACCGGCGATAGCACGATCTTGCAACCCGAATTTTATTAAGCGGTAGGCGTAGCCAATGTTGCCTAAGCCTGTTGCACAAGCCGAAACAATGGATTCGCATACTCCACGATTTTTAATCAAACAGGATACATTTGCAGCTTCGCGATAGGACATAGCCCTATCAACCATGTGTGAGCCCGCATGGCGGGATTTTTTGCCTAATTCAAAAAAAGCATGCCATGCATTACGCATAATAACGTTGCCACCCCCACCTGAAGCAATTACAACACCGGTTTTTTCTGATTGGGTTTCTTCCTTGGTCCAGCCGGCCATTTCAATAGAATCCAGGGTGCCCATCATTGCCCAAACGCAGCCCAGGTCGGCAGTAGCCATGTTAACATCCGGTATACGTCCGCTTGTATCTACAAATGTTTCGGGCCAATCATAACCGTCAACAAGGTATATAGGTTCGATGCCGAGATCGTTATCATTGATAAAGCCTGATACTTTTGATCGTATTTGCTTGTCGCGCTCAGCAGCTTTTGGCCACTCCCTTATCAAGCTTTGACCGGAAAATATTTTCTGATCAAAAACATTGATGTCGGTGCAATCCGGGAAAGCGCCACCCATACCTACAACTGCTACTTTTCTGCCGGCTACTGACATAGTTTAAGGTTTAAGAGTTTTCGCGTTCTTTCGCTTTGATGATGAGGTTAACAATATCCTTCACTTTTGAGCCCAACTCGTCAATGTCTTCGTCCTCAAACTCTACATTAAATTTTTGCTCAACCTTAGCAGCAATGTTTATTAACTCAGTTGATGGAGTGTTCATATCTGTTAAAAAATCAGTTTCTTCGGTTACGTGCTCTAATTTAGCCGGGTCAACCGTTCTAACTGTTCTTAATACTTCAACCAATCCATCAATTATTTCCTGTCTTTCCATTATAAGTGTTATTGTAGTTTTTCAAACATCTCTTTTTTTATTCCCCTGCCGGTGATGTCAAATAGCTCGGCAATCAGCACAAATCCTTCTCCTATATCATAATTTTTTAAACGCTCTTCGTCGTAATCCTTGAAGTATTCATCCAGGTTTAGGCCTTTTGGCGCGCGGTAAATTCTTCCTTCGCAAACCATTTGGCGCCACTTGTAAAACTTGATAAATCCAATGTTAACAAATGTTTGACCCTTTTCCAAATACGAGTGGAAAAACACATTGCCCAAGCTGATAAATGTAGGGATCAATAATTTTGATAATTCCTCCGGCACCAGATCTTGTTTCTTCGACTCCAAAAAAGTAGCCGCCGCAACAACCGTAGCCTGCGCGAATGATTCGATCATATCTACCCCGCGGAAAATATCAAAATGGTCCTCGACATCATTATCGTTAGGGGTATAGCTGGCTACCACACCAACTTTAGGCTTGTGCCAATGAAAGGCACTTACCAAACGCTTTTTAGGGCCATGAATCAACCAGTTTTCCGGCAACTCGCCTACCAGGTTATCCTTAATTTGTGAAGTATCAGTTATACCCATTTAAATCAATCCACCGTTAATGTGAATATTTGTACCATTTATATATGATGCCTTGTCCGAAACTAAAAAAGCAACGGCTTCAGCCACATCATCAACCTTACCAAACCTTTTGGCGGGTATCATATCCAGGTATTTATTTTTTATCGCATCAGGTATAGTCTCCGTCATATCCGTTTGGATAAAACCCGGTGATACGCTTAATACCCGTATTGTATGTTCCTGGTTCAAAGCTGCAGCCTCCTGCGCTAATGAGCGTGAAAGAGCTGCCAATCCAGCTTTTGTTGCCGCATAAACCGATTGGAAAGCATTACCAGTTTCGCCAACTACCGAACTTATGTTGATGATTACGCCACTTTGGTTTAAACCAAAAATCTTCATGGCGGTTTTACAAATCATGATAGGTGCACGCAAATTTACATTTAGCATGGCATCTATTTCTTTGTCGGGTTGATAGTTTAAAGGCTTATCGAAGGTTACTCCGGCATTATTGATAACACCGTACAACGAATCACCGTGCTGTTTTTTAAGTTGCTTGCAAAATTCGGTTACTTCTTCGCTATTGCTAAAATCGGCACATAACAAGTCACTGCCGGGTATAATTTCGGTAAAACTATCTTTATTCGATGCGTGCAGAATTAAGGCGTAATCAGCTGATAACTTTTTTGCAATAGCCAGTCCTAAACCCCTGCTGGCCCCGGTTATCAGTATCTTCTTTTTTGTCATGTAGCGATGCCGGCAATAAGTTGAATTTTATTTGGCAAAAATATTATAATTAATGTGATTGGCTAAATAATAATGCCTGCCTTTTATTTATACTGTAACAATACCTAAAGGTAATGGTTTTTGTAAAATAATACCATTTGGTATAAATAATAATTTTTAACTGATCTTAATGTTTTTTAACAGACCAGTGCAAGTCGCGCAATTTCCATCCATCATTGTTTAGTATTGCCGTTCCGGTAAAATAGCCGTCGATAGGTATGGTTTTATTGCCGGCTGTCATTGTAATATCTTCATGAAAGTCGCTGCCTATTATTGCTGTTTGAGTTGAGAGTGGATTAACCCGGATGTGGCTCCATTGCAAATGTATTTTGCTGATGTTTTTTACCAACGTGTCTTGTATAAAAGCTTGTGCCGATGCATAGTTGTGAAAAACGATTTGCCCTTCAGATGCCATAAAGAAGGCGGGCGAGTTTTCAAAATAGTTTAGCCATGCAACCGGGCCTTTTGTTGAAATATCATTAGCAATATTTGCAGTGAATTTGGTTACATCCTTTTTTACACCTGAAATCTGCTCCGGCGTTAATTGTTGCCGTGAATAATTGCACGAAAATATTATCGCGATTAGCGACAACCCGAAAAGTGGATTTTTTAAAACAGAAATGTGATTTTTCATGATGAAAGTTATTTGAAGTAATTTACATGATATGAACTCATTATATAAAATTATGGATTGTGAAAAGCACACAAAATGCACTTAAATGAAATAAAAATGGTTACAACCCTAAATTGTTTTGAATAAGGGAAACCTTTATAGCGCAAATTTCGAATATCAGCAAGCGCCTAAAATGTAACAAAACTGATATGACAAAACTGAAAACATTTTGAGTTTTAAATGATTATATCCATGTTTCAACTCCAATTACATGCAGCAACCAAGTTTAAATAAATGCCTTATATTATTTGTCCTTGTTTTTTTGTTTAACCCATTAAAATCAAAAGCATATTCTGTTTTAACGCACGAGGCTGTAATAGATGCCAGTTGGGAGCCAACAATACGCCCACTATTAAAGGAAAGATTCCCGATGGCTACTGATAGTGAATTGCGTGTAGCCCATTCATATGCCTATGGCGGATGCCTTGTTGCCGATATGGGCTATTGCCCTTTTGGCAGTGTATACTTTACTAACCTTGCCCATTATGTTTGTACAGGCGATTTTGTAACCGCGTTAATTGACGAAGCCCATACACTTAATGAATATGCTTTCGCGATAGGTGCGATTAGTCACTATATGGCTGATAAGTACGGGCACTCTATTTCTACTAATCATGTGGTGCCTTTGGTTTATCCCAAATTGAGGAAAAAGTATGGAGATGTGGTTACTTATGATGAGAACCCTACGGCGCATAGTCGTACAGAATTATCTTTTGATGTATTACAGGTTGCAAGGGGTAATTATGTAACGCAAAGCTATCATGATTTTATAGGATTTAATATGGCAATCCCATTATTAGAACGCGCCTTTTTAAAGGTTTACGGACAAGATTTGAATGAGGTGTTTGGCGATTTTAACACGGCTTTGGGTACTTTTAGGTGGGCTGTTAAAAGTTTAATGCCATCAATAACCAGGGCGGCATGGGTACTGAAACGGGATGATATTAGGAAAATAAACCCAACTGCCACCAGCCGTAATTTTCATTATATTATGCGGCGCAGGGAATATAGACTCGAATACGGAAAAAAACGACAAAAGCCTAACTTTAAGGACGATCACCTGGCCTTTTTGATAAGCATTTTGCCTAAAATAGGCCCATTTAAAACATTGAAGTTTAAAGATCCTGGCCCTGAAGGAGAAAAGCTGTTTATAAAAAGTTTTGATGCTGTTTTACTTAATTATTCAATAGCGTTGAAACAATTACGTGACGGCACATTGGTATTACCCAATATTAATTTTGATACAGGTAGCCCAACCAAAATTGGCGATTACCCACTGGCTGATGAAACTTATAATGAAATGCTTACCAAATTACAGGATAAAAATTTCAATGACCTTAGCGCTAAACTTAAAAATAATATCGTTTCATTTTATAACAGTGCCGATACATCAATAGTGGTTAAAGAAAACCCGGGCGAATGGAAGAAAACTTATGCTGTATTACAAAATATTAAACAAGCACAACCTGTAAAATTGGATAGCCTGAAAAACTCAAAAGGGATTAATTATAAAATGATAACGCAATAACTACCCCGCTTGTAATTGTGGTAGTTTAATGGTAAAAGTAGTACCGGAATCGGGCGCGCTGCTTACTTCGATATTACCATCATGTTTTTTAACAATTTGCTGTACAATGCTTAGCCCTAAGCCAACAGATGCTTCGCCATGGACACCGTTGCGGCGGGCTTTTGTAAAACGATCGAAAATATAGGGTAACATATCATCGGGGATGCCTATGCCATAATCGCGTACTTTAATAAAAATATCATCATTTGTATGTGATAAGGATACATCAATATTTCCTTCGGCTTTAGAGAATTTAATTGCATTTATAATCAGGTTATCCATTACACGCTGCATTTTTTCTTTATGAATTTTAGCATACAACGGTTTGCCGGGGTTTTGGTAGATTATATTTACCTGTCCTTTTTTGTTTTTTAGCCATTCCTCAATAATCACCGATAAAAAATCATCAAGTTCAGTTTCTTCCAAATCAAAATGGTTATGGATCTCGTTTTGTGCTGTTTCAAGCAAATCGTGAATAATAGATGTAGCCTTGTCGCAGGCATTTTTTATCATCTCAATATTTTCACGATAATCATCAGCTGTGCTGTCCTCCATTTCCATTAACATGGTAACTGACTTAATAATCGCTAAAGGATTTCTAAGGTCATGGGCTACTACAGCCAGTATTTCATTTTTAGCGTTGCTGGCGTTTTCTATTTCGATATTTTTTTCTTCGATGGCTTTTATTTTGAAAAAATTATCGGCCCGGTATGAAAATATATACCTTGATATACAAAAGAAAACAGTAAGAATAAGGGCTGAGGCCAGATTATTTAAAATCAGCTCGTTAATAGAGGATTGATAAAACGGCAACATAAAGCTAAAAGTTAGCCCGGTTGCTAATACAATTATTATAGTTTCAAAGTATTCAAATGTGTAAAACGTACCCACAACCACTAATCCAACCAAATAAGGCAACATGGTATTGCGGGGATTAAACATGCAGAAGAATGTTACCCGCATCGAACTAATAATTACAAATAGGGCAAATACAAATACAAATAATTGCATCAACTTTAAGTAGCCTTCTTTAGTTGAAAACCGTTTAGTTAATTGTACACTTATTAAATAAATGCAAGGCGTTACAATTAATGCTATCCAATTGGCTTTACCATATAGGTTTAAATGATTTAAAGCTTGGTTGGAGATGTGGTAAAAAGAAAATAAGAATCGTATGACCAGTGTAAATATGAAATATATTAAGCTTATAGCTTTTACGGTTCGTAAATTTTGAAGGATGTAATAGGACCGGAAAGCAAACCTGCCACTTTTATCGGTTTTGCTAAAAAGATAGATCCTCATTACTGTTTAATTATTAGGTCATTGCTAAGATAAAAATAAATATAGTATTATATTAAATTTACTTTTAAAGTAATGTATTATTTAAAAAACATTACATTAATAGTTAAAAAGGCTTCCTTATACTTAATAAAGAAGCCTTTTTAATTATTGTTTAATTACTGTTTGAGTGCAACATTACTGTAAACATGATATTCGCCGGGGGCAAGTGTCATGGTCATGCTTGTTGATGAAACATTGTAGGTTGTACCCGTAAGATTATCAATCCATGTTCCGGTAGCAGGGAAGGTAACTGTAGCCGTGTTTGGCACAACATCAAAATTACCTACTACTTCCACATCGGCGGTTGGGTCAAGCAATTGTATGGTTTTTACCGCGCCTGTTAAACTATAACTAAAGTTAGTAGTTGCAAAAACAGGGTTCTTGATTTTCATATTTATCATTTTTTGATAAACGCTGTATAAATGCAAGCGGTTCGGGTCGGTGTTATATGTCCAGTTAAATGGTTTATCTACAGTATGGTCATTGGTTGCATTAATACTTACATCGTAACCTAATTCCCCGCCTTGCCAAACCATTTTAGGGCCGGGTGACGAAAACATGAAGGCAGCACCCATTTCATCACGCTGTAAACCGGTAGCAAGTGTTTTTACATTGTAATTCCCCGAACTATTTCCATACGCTTCATTTTTAAATTGAAGGCGTTCCTGGTCATGGCTTTCAAAGTATGCAATTAAGCCATAAGGCGATGTGCCAGTAGCAGGGAAACCATACTGATCATAAAACAATCCTGAAATATCCCAACTTGGATTGGTTGCATAGCCCATTGTAGCCTGTTCGCCGGGTGTACTTAAGTTGGTCCAGCACATCATTCCCTGGCTTGCATAAGCAGCTTCCTCCTGATTAGCCGAAAACATTTCCAGTATCACATAAAAGTTAGGGTTTATGCTTTTCATGTAAGCGTTATATTTGGTCCACAAGGCAACACGGGTTGCATCATAGGCTGCCCAAGCGTTTTCGTCGTTACCTGAGTTTACCTGGGTATAACCTTTTGCCTCATCAAACCTATAACCATCAATATGATATTCCTGCATCCAATATTTCATTACATTTTCGGTAAAATATTGGGTTGCAGGTAATGAGTGGTTTAATTGCCAGCCTACCGCATCGGGGTGCATATTGGTTTGATCAAACCAGGGGCTGTTTGCTGAAGGACCTGCTGATGGGCTGGTTGAAGTAGCATACATCTGCACCATAGGCGATGAGCCAAACTGGTCTTCCAATACAATATCCTGTATTACAGCTATTCCTCGTTGATGGCAGGCATCAATAAATGCTTTGTAAGCATTCGGGGTGCCATAATATTTGTCGAGTGCAAACATAAAGTTTGAGTTATATCCCCATGAATCATTGCCTTCAAATTCGTTTATCGGCAATAATTCAATAGCGTTTACCCCAAGCCTTGCTATGTAATTAAGGGTATCGGTTAAAGTTTTATAGCTGTGTGTAGCAACAAAATCGCGTACAAGCAATTCATAAACTACCAGGTTTTTTTGCGCAGGAGGGGTGAACGAAGTTACTTGCCAGCTATAAGCAGGATCGTTATAGTAAAAATCAGTAACCTCGCCTGTTGTTTTGCCGGTAGGGTATGCTTTTAAATTAGGGTACACAGTGGTTGGTATACCAGGGTCGTTAACCGGGTCAAGTACTTTATTGCTGTATGGATCGGCTACTTTTAACGATCCATCAATATAGTATTGATAGCTATACTCAATACTTGGGTCCAGGTTATCAATTTGTACCCACCAACGTGTGCCATCGGTAGTTTTAGTCATAGCGGTAGGTGTCCAGTTATTAAAGTCACCTATAACCGCGACTGATGTTTTGCCGGGTGCATATAAGTTGAATATTACCGATTTGCCAGAATTAATAAATGTTACACCATCGCCGGCTCCTGAGGGAATAGTGGTTGATGTAACTGTAGTAGTCTTTCCGGTATCGTTCCCGGAATTGGGTGATTTTTTACATGAGGTGAAACTGATAAGCAGTATCCCCAACAGTGCTAAGTACACGTTCTTATTCATAATGAAATTTATTTGCAGTTTTTAATTGGTTTTAAATGAAACGTCTATCTTAAACAAATAATATAAATCAACTAAATAAAGTGATTCGTATTATTAGCGATAAAACAGGTGTTTTTAAGTTTATGCAGTAAAAATATTAATTTAAACTTATATAAGCAATTATAAACTATAGCGTTATGGCAGATTTTGTTGTTTTAGTAGAACTATTTTAGGTGATGCTTAACTATCTGGATAAGCTCATTCAGATCGAAGGGTTTGCGCAGATAGCCATCGGCAAGGCCTGCCTCGGCAATTTCTTTAATATTGCTTACCGCGGAGATGATGATCACAGGGATATGACTGGTGGCAGGGTTGGATTTTAGCTCTTTGCTTAATTGTTGCCCATTTGCATCGCTTTTCCAGTCGGTTAGCCAGTTATCAAGCAATACAAGGTCAGGCTTATGATCGTTTATTGATTTTAGGATCTTTGAATCTTCTGAGGCTATTACTTCATAGTTTTCTTCCTGCAAAATATAAACAATGGTGTCCCTAATATCCTTGTCATCCTCAATCACCAATATTTTTTTAGTTATACCGTCCATAAAAAGCCTGTGATACTGTTTTTAAGTTTAATTATTGTTAAAAAAATTATCTTATAGCTATAAATATAGCATAAAATTATCTTTTACTACTATTAACAATCTAAACCACACCTTTTGTTTTAACAGGAAAGTTTTTATGACAAATAACCGATACTATATGCCGTAGCATAAACGACAACGAGGCTCGTAGCTCTCTTTTTCGCCTAATAATATCTGGCCGTCGTTATGAACAAGGCGATAAGAATATAGCGCCGGATTGCCGCAAATTACACAAACCGCATGCAGTTTGGTAACCGACTCGGCTATGGCCATTAGCGAGGGCATAGGCCCAAAAGGTTTGCCCTGAAAATCCATATCAAGCCCGGCAACAATTACACGAACCCCGTTGTTGGCAAGGGTATTACATACATCGGATAGCTCATCATCAAAAAACTGGGCTTCATCAATACCTACAACCTGTACCTGGTTACCCGGTGCCAATATTGCCGATGCTTTTGATACCGGCATAGAGGGTATTGAATTTGAATTATGCGATACCAATGCATTTTCGCTATAACGGGTATCGGCCTTGGGGCTAAATATCTCCACACTTAAACGGGCTATGCGGGCGCGTTTTAAGCGGCGCATTAGTTCTTCCGTTTTGCCGGAGAACATTGATCCGCATATAACTTCAATACTACCACCGCCTTCGCTTCTACGTTTAAAAATCTCTTCGTGTACTTGCATCCTGAACTTTTAGAAGAGCCCAATATCAGAATTTAATCTTATTTTTGGGTAGCATTTTGAATATAAAAAGCCATGAAACAACAGGAAGTTTTTAAAAAGATAGGCGGGATTATAGCGGAGCTTAACGAACAATACGAATACTTGAAAACAATTGAGGGCTCATTAAATGAATTAGAGCTCGAGCTGTTTTTAGCTAATTCCAATTTCCTGACAGATCATGTGTTGATACTGAGTAAATTAAATGCGCAGAATGCTGCTCAAGCTAGCCAGGTAACATCCGCCCCTGTAATAAGTGAACCTAAAAACGATACGCCGGAACACTCACAAAATTATTTTGAGCCTTTGGTAAGCATTGCAAACCCCGAAGTTAAAAGTAAACCTGACGAAAGCCCCTTGGATGTATATAAAGGCACCGCATATAAGAATGATAACCCGGTGCCATCAATAGATTTGAAAACGGGGACTGACGAGGGTTCTTATTCATTTATGCACGAAGATGAGCCCGAAACTATAAGGCATGAACTTGTTTTGGATGAAGCGGATCTGGATGATGAAGATGAGCCATATACAAACGAGGCTATAAACGATGAGGTTGAAGAAATAGAGATACCACCTGTACCACCTAGTCATGTAATTAAGCCAGCGGCTGCATTTGTACCAGAACGAGAATTAAAACCGGAACCAACCAGGATTGAACACCCCGAGCCAATTGCAATTAAACCCGCTGTTGAACCGGAAAAAGAACAGGTGAAACCTGAGGTGCTAACTATAAATGAACGTATTTCGGCGCAAATGGCAGCTAAAAGTGGTGTGGCAGAGCAGTTACACGCGCAAAGCATCAGCGATTTAAAGCAGGCTATTAATTTAAATGATAAGCTGCTTTTTGTTAAAGATTTATTTAATGGTTATAGCCTGGCTTACAGCGAAGCTATTGAGATATTAAACCGCTTTACAAGTTTTGCCGAAGCAGAACAGTTTTTGAAAAATAACTACGTAGCCAAAAACCACTGGGATACCAAGCCTGAAACCAGCGAGAAGTTTTATGCTTTACTTAAACGCCGTTACGCGTAAATAATACCCATCCGGTTTGAATCGAGTTTGATTAAAACGAAAAGCAGCAGTGTAAAGCTTACCAGCGATGAACCACCGTAGCTGATGAATGGTAACGGAATGCCGATTGATGGCACGATCCCTATAGTCATGCCCACGTTAATTACTACGTGGAAGAAAATGACCGATGCTACCCCATAAGCATATACGCGAGTAAAGGTTGACCGTTGCCGCTCGGCAATACGGATGATCCGGAGCACTAAAAACAGGTACAGACCTAATACGGTAACCGCGCCTGCAAATCCCCATTCCTCGCCTACAGTGCAAAAAATAAAGTCGGTACTTTGCTCGGGTACAAATTTATATGTGGTTTGGGTGCCGTGCATGTAACCCTGCCCCCAAAGTTTTCCTGAACCAATAGCTATCTTGGATTGGTTAACGTTATAGCCCTTGCCTTTAAGGTCGGTTGTTAGGCCTAATACAATATCAATACGTACTTTTTGATGCGGCTTTAAAACATGGTTGTAAAGAAAATTAACGCAGAATATAAAGGCAATACACATGCATAAACCCCAAAAAACCGCCGAAACAACTTTCTTGTTCCGCTTAAATAATAGCATTATAATAGCGGCAACGGCAACCAATGATCCGATAACATAAAAGTGGTTATCAACCTTTAATGTTAAAACAAATAGCGTGATAAACAGCCCTTCTAATATTAAAAAGTAAGGGGAAAGGCCTTCGCGATATAAAACCAGTATCAAAGCACTAAATACCAGGGTTGAACCGGCATCGGGTTGCAGCATAATCAGGGCCATCGGAAAAAGAATGATCCCCGCAGCGATGAAGAATGATTTAAGTTCGGTTATTTTAACGTTGGTTCCGCTTAAATATCGCGCCAGCAACAAACAGGTACTAAACTTAGCCAGTTCCGATGGTTGTAACCTGAAACCGCCTCCAAGTGAGATCCATGCCTGGTTACCACCCACATTTCGCCCTACGACCAATACTGCCATTAGCAATAGTGTGGTTATTCCATAGATAGCGGGAGCCAGGGCGACAAGAAAACGGCTCTCAAGCAATAAAATTATAATACCTAATGATACTGCCACGATGATAAATACCAGTTGTTTACCGTAATCGGTATGCATGTCAAATGCGCTGGGGTATCTTGGATCAAAAGCTGCTGAATGAATATTGAACCAACCTATGGTACACAGGCATAGGAATATAATTACCGCTATCCAGTCGACATTAAAAAAAAGGCTGCGCTGCGGGTTATTCATTATTTCTCCTTCTGCCGGGTTGAGGGGCTAAATAAGCGATAGTATTGTTTTTTCTGTTTTGGGTTGATACGCTTTTTTTAGCTGGAAGTTTGCGCAAACTATCAGCCTTAGCTTTTTTAATGCTATCCCTCAACATTGATCTTTTGCTTGATGAGTAATAGTTGGCCAGATCAGGCATGAGGTTAGCATTTTTAATGCGGTTAAATTCGTCCATTGGCCTGCGGATGGTATCAGTTAAATATTTCTCCACCATATAGCTGGCAATAGGGGCAGCCCAATGTGCGCCCTGGCCGCCGTTTTCAACAATTACCGCGATGGCTATTTTAGGATGGATCCGCGGAGCGAAAGCGACGAAGATAGAATGGTCTTCTCCATGATTTTGTGCTGTACCTGTTTTACCACACATTACTATACCCGGTATTTTTGATGCCGCTGCTGTACCATGGTCAACCACGGCTTGCATACCATCTATCAATGGTTCAAAATACAGAGAATCAATACCTGCATAATGTTTTGCTTTGAATTCTGTAGTATTAACTTCTTTGTCGCCAATGGACTTTATTAAATGCGGGGTATAGTAGTAGCCATGATTAGCGATAATGCATTCAATATTAGCTAACTGTAATGGTGTTGCCAGCAATTCGCCCTGGCCAATTGCAAGTGAAACCACCGTACTTGAGCGCCATGCGCCATAATGATATATCTTATCATAATGCTGCGCGGTAGGCAAGAATCCTTTTCCTTCATTCGGCATATCAAGCCCAAGCCGTGATCCTAAACCAAATTTAGCCACATTGGTTCTCCAGGAAGAAAAGGTAGTATCAACTTTTTTATAGCCGTTTAAATCAATTATTTTCTGGAATACCATCGAAAAATAACCGTTACATGAGCCAGCTACCGCGCTGCTCAAATCTACTATTCCGTGCACTTCCAAACATTTTACCGGGTGGTTACCTGCCCAATATACGCCGTGGCAATCATATGTCATTTGCGGGGTGATGATGCCCTGCTGCAAAGCAATTAATGCGCTTAATGGTTTAAACGATGAGCCGGGAGGATAATACGCTTGTATGGGCCGTATCAATAATGGATCGTAAGGATCTTTATACATTTTGGCCGCATTGTTACCACGTTCACGGCCTACTAATAAGTTAGGATCATACGTCGGGCTGCTTACAAAGGCTAATATTTCGCCGGTTTCCGGTTCGATGGCTACAATACTGCCTACTTTACCCTTCATTAACTCTTCGCCTAGTTTTTGTATGCGAAGATCAAGTGATGATTTTAAGCGTTCGCCGGGGCGTGCAACGGTATCATAAGCACCATTTTCATAACTGCCCATCATTTTACCATGCGAATTTACAACGGTATATTTTACACCTACCTGTCCGCGTAAAACATCTTCATAAGCTTTTTCAACACCACTAACGCCAATATAATCGCCCGGTTGGTAACGGCCGTTAGAGCGTTTGATGTCCCTATCAGTAACCTCACTAATATAACCTAAGAACTGTGCAGCGGTTGAATCGGGATAAGTGCGCAGATAACGGGTGGTTGAGAAAAAACCCGGGAACTCGGATAATCTTTCCTGTAGCGAGGCGTAAGTTTCGGCAGAGAGTTGTTTCTCGAAAATAGACGGTAAGCTTGGCGAATACTTGATAGCTTTTCTATAACGGTCATCAAACTCATCTTTGCTTATGCCCAGCAATTTGCAAAACTCTAAAGTATCAAAAGGCTTAACCTCTTTTGGGGTAACCATGATATCGTAAAAAGCTTCGTTTTGTACCAGTATCTTTCCGTTACGATCCAAAATTGGGCCACGGGCAGGGTATTGTTTTATTGGACGCAGTACGTTTTTGGTAGCGTACAGGCGATAGTGGTCGTCAATTATTTGTATGTAAAATAATTTGGCAACAAGCAGTAAAATAATGGTGGTGAAAATTCCCGCGATGATGTATCGCCGTATAAAGAAACTATTCATTTACGTTCTTTTCTCCTGTAAAATAACAACCCCGAAATCAATATCAAAAATACAGTAAATAATGTACTCAATACAATGCGACTAAGGGTGAATTGAATATCAGATAAGTTAAAAACCTCCAGGTTGAAGAGGAAGAAATGGTGGAATAAGGTTAGCACCAATGCATAAGTAAAAAACCACCTGAAACCCATGATGCTTAGTGTAGGCTCAGGCTCGTTATCAAAGCCTTCTTTTTGTACGGTGATGTTTATAAACATTATCCGTACTAATGCTAATATTACACAAGCCGCAGCATGCAGACCGGGGGTATCATAAAAAGCATCAATTGTTAAACCTATTAAAAATGCCAGTGGAAACAGTAAAATGTTAGGCGTTTCAAAAGGCAACAGCAAAATAAATAAAATGTACAGGTACGGTGTGGATAGGTTATACAGGGTAATGTTTTTCAATAAAAAAACCTGTATAAACACTAAAACTATAAAGCGTAATACGTTAATTATAATTGTCCTAATCATCCTTTTTCTGTTGAGCCTCCAATCCCGTTTGTTCTTTCGAGAATTTATAGTCTACCACATCAACATATTGTAGTTTACTAAAATCGACAGAAAAAGTTACTTCCATATTTAATGATATGCCACCGCCTTTTGGGTGTAAATTAGTTACCCGGCCAACCGGTATACCCTGAGGGAACAATGAGTAGCCTGATGTTACCACCATTTCGCCAAGTTTGGGTTGCGCGTTATTGGTTACGTCCATTAGCAAGCCTTTGGTAGGGTCAAGGTCATCGCCCCAGCGTATATAACCAATCTCTCTGTTTTTTGCCAGCATCACGCTAAAGCGTGTGTCCTTATTCAGCATGGATTGTACGTTAGCCAAATGCTCGGTAACATTAACCACTTTGCCCACAATACCTGCACCGGATATAACCCCCATACCCACTGCGATACCATCCTTACTGCCACGATTAATGGTAATATAGTTATAGCTGTGGTTGGTTGAATTGTTGATCACCTTGGCATCGATATATTCGTATTGGGTTTTAAAAACAGTATCGTTTATTTTATGCTTGGCAACGGTATCAATATAAAAAGATGACTTTTGCTGATTGCGCAAACGTGCATTTTCGCGTGCAAGGCTATCGTTTACCTCTTTAAGCGAAAGATAATCATAAAAGCCATTTATTTGAGTATATAGCTTGCCTGTAACCTCGTTAGAGCTATTGATTACCGATGCTTTTTGAAAGGAATTGTATTTAACGTAGATAATTATCGAACTGATCTCGAAAATAAGAAACAGGAAGAATGCGTTGTACTTAGTAATGAAGATTAATAAATTACGCATTGTTCTGGATAGATATGAGATGTGAGATGTGAGATGTGAGACTTGAAAAATTAGTTTATCTCAAATCTCATGTCTCACATCTCAAATCTAAATTATTGCATTAAGAATTTAAAATTACCAATATTTTTTAGCGCTGTACCGGTACCACGTACAACGGCACGAAGCGGATCTTCGGCAACGTGTACAGGTAGTTTTGTTTTTGATGCCACACGTTTATCTAAGCCACGTAGTAACGCGCCACCACCTGTTAGGTAGATACCAGTTTGGTAAATATCAGCAGATAATTCCGGTGGAGTGATCTCTAATGCTTTCAGGATAGCTTCCTCAATTTTAGAGATAGATTTATCTAAACAATGCGCGATCTCAGTATAAGATACCATGATCTGTTTTGGTACACCCGTCATTAAATCACGACCCTGTACGGCGAAATCAGCCGGTGGATCTGCCAGTTCAGGCAAAGCTGCACCAACTTCAATTTTGATCTTCTCCGCAGTACGGTCACCGATCATGATGTTGTGCTGGCGGCGGATGTACTGAACGATATCAGAGTCGAAGTTATCACCCGCAACACGGATAGACTGATCACAAACGATACCCGATAAAGCGATAACCGCGATCTCGGTAGTACCACCACCAATATCGATAATCATGTTTCCCATCGGCTCTTCCACATCAATACCAATACCTACAGCAGCAGCCATGGGTTCATGTATCAAGTAAACTTCTTTAGCGCCTGCAATTTCGGCGCTGTCACGCACGGCACGTTTTTCCACCTCGGTAATACCTGAAGGGATACAGATAACCATACGCAATGAAGGGAAGAACCATCCTTTGCCCGGGTTAATCATTTTTATCATGCCGCGTATCATGTGCTCGGCAGCGTTAAAGTCGGCAATTACGCCGTCTTTTAATGGGCGAACGGTACGGATATTATCGTGCGTTTTACCCTCCATTTGCATAGCCTGGCGACCGATAGCGATCACTTTGTTGGTTGTGCGGTCGAAAGCCACGATAGACGGTTCGTCTACAACAACTTTATCATTATGTATAATGAGGGTATTTGCGGTACCTAAGTCAATGGCAATTTCTTGCGTGAAAAAATTAAATAAACCCATTTGTATTTTTTGAATTAAAGCACGATACAGTTAAAAGCGAATTGTTAAATATAACTCTGATTTTTAATAATTCGTATTAAATCGTGTAATTAAGTATTGTTTTATTAATGTTTAAAATGGCGTACGCCGGTAGTTACCATAGCGATGCCTTTTTGGTTACACATATCAATAGAATCCTGATCCTTAATAGATCCGCCTGGTTGTAATATGGCAGTTATTCCTGCTTCGGCAGCAATTTCCACACAATCAGGGAATGGGAAAAACGCATCGGATGCCATTACCGCGCCGTTTAAATCAAACCCAAAACTTTCGGCTTTAATGATGGCTTGTTTTAAAGAATCAACCCTTGAGGTTTGACCCACACCGCTCGACATTAGCTGGTTATTTTTAGCGAATACGATAGTGTTTGATTTGGTATGCTTAACTACTTTGTTGGCGAAGAACAAATCTTTCAACTCGTGCTCGGTAGCTTTTTTATTGGTAACAGATGTCATTTGGGCTGGGCCTTCAATAACCGAATCCTTGTCCTGCTCTATAACGCCGTTTAGTAATGTTTTAAATTGCTTGGTTGGCAATTCAACGGTTTGGCGAACAAGTATAATACGGTTCTTTTTTGATTGAAGGATTTGCACAGCTTCGTCGGTATAAGCCGGAGCAATTAACACTTCGTAAAATATCTTGCTGATCTCGGTAGCAGTTTCCGCATTGATCTCATCATTAGCGATGATCACACCACCAAAGGCAGAAACCGGGTCGCATGCTAAAGCATCTATCCAGGCCTCTTTAATAAAGTTGCGCGAAGCTATACCACAAGCGTTAGTATGTTTTAATATAGCGATAGTAGGTTCGGTAAACTCATCAATTAAAGCTACAGCGGCGTCAACATCAACTAAGTTGTTGTATGATAATTCTTTACCATGCAATTTGGTGAACATGGCATCCAGGTTACCGTAGAAAACACCTTTTTGATGCGGGTTTTCGCCGTAACGTAAAGTTTGGCTGGTTTGTATGCTTTGTTTAAATACCGGCATTGGTTCTTCCTGGTTAAAGTACTGGAAGATGGCGGTATCGTAGTTTGATGATATATTGAATGCTTTTTGCGCGAATGTACGGCGCTGATCAAAGGTGGTAGTGCCTTCCTGGCTTTTTAGCATGCCTTCCAGTTCGGTGTAATCATCTTTTGATGCTAAGATCACCACATCCTTAAAGTTTTTAGCTGCCGCGCGGATAAGGGAGATACCGCCGATGTCGATCTTCTCGATAACATCATCCGGGCCTGCGCCAGATTTTACGGTTTCTTCAAACGGGTAAAGATCAACAATAACCAAATCAATTTCAGGGATCTCGTATTGCGCTAATTGCTGTTCGTCGCCTTCAAAATTTCTGCGGGCCAAAATACCACCAAATACTTTAGGATGCAGCGTTTTTACACGGCCGCCCAATATAGAAGGGTAGGAGGTAAGGTCCTCAACAGCAATTACATCAACCCCAAGGCTACGGATAAAAGTTTCAGTTCCGCCGGTAGAATAAATTTTCACACCCAGGCGGTTTAACTCATAAATAAGCGGCTCAAGATTGTCTTTGTAATAAACAGAAATTAAGGCGTTTTTTATTTGAACAGATTGACTCATTTACAATAAATTTTTGAGCCGCAAAGGTAGGAATTTGTGACTAGAGATTTGAGGTTAGTGCGTAGTTTTTTTCATTAATTATAATGATACTGAGAATTATAGTTAACTTGGGTTTATGATAGTTGTAAATCACGCCAAAGAACCAGAAAAAAAGAAGTTATGTTTAGAAGATATGATTACAGGAATTGGTAGAAAGGCTACGGATGAGGAACTTCTTGATTATTTGCTAAAAGAAATTAATGTTATACCAATTGGCCTTGAGAGTGCTTTTGCTAAATATTTAGATTAAACATTTATGAAGATAAGTTGGAAAGCAATCATTTTATATTCTTTAATTCTTTTGCCAATCTATGCATTTACACAAAAGGATTCGTCATCTTCATTACTGGGAACTAAATGGTACTTTTATAAAGAGTATTCCGATCCAGGTGGTGGGGGAAGTTGGGATAGAGTGTCAGATGCTGATTCGAAAAAATATTTTGAATTACAAAAAGATGGGGAAGTTAGCGGCGATTATTTCTTTTATGCTAAATATTATACAGTGAAAGACAGTCTAAGTTTCGAGTTGTTGGATTCAAGTCAAAAAGTAAAAGCACACTATAGCTATACTCGTTATAAAGACACTCTGTACATTTCTCGTTTGGATTATCTTTGCAAAGAAGGTTGCGGATGGATGTTTGTTAAACGAGATTAATCTATGTATTTTAGCAATCTCAACTCTTCATCTTCTTCAACAAATTCTCCACTACCCTCGGGAAATGCTGGTGTTCTAACTGCTGGCCCTTAAATTTGATCATTTCCAAATTATCACCTGGTTCAATCCTAAATCTTGATTGGTGGATAATCTCGCCTTCGTCAAAATTTTCGTCCACAAAATGTATGGTGATGCCTGATTCTTCTTCGTGATTGGCTAAAACGGCTTTGTGCACGTGGTCGCCGTACATGCCTGCGCCGCCATATTTAGGTAACAGGGCAGGGTGCAGATTGATTATTTTATTAGGGAATGCTTTTAATAATGATACCGGAACCAGCCAAAGAAAACCCGCCAGCACGATCAGGTCTACCTGTAGATTTTTGAGTAGCTTGATTACGTCATCAGATTTATAAAATTCATCGCGGGTGAAGATATGCGAGGGTACCTCGAAATTATCGGCACGCTGTAATACGTAAGCCTGTGGATTATTAGTGAGGATAAGCACAACTTCCGCTTCGGAGCTACGCTTAAAGTGTTCCATGATCTTTTGAGCATTTGACCCGGAACCTGAAGCAAAAATGGCTATTCTTTTTTTCAAAATGGCAGATCAGTTTTTTATATCCATCCAAATATAAAATTTTCAGATTAATAAGCTGTGTTAAACAGGTTGTTTTTTAATTGAATGTTAAACGGGCGCATTAATATATCGTTATTGCGTATTTGCAATTTGATGCACAAAGCCATATTGCACTATCCTGCGTTTGGTTGTTGATGTATAAAATGTGTTAATATCGCCTGTTTCCAATACCAGAGAGTATTGGCCAAGATTGATTATTTTGGTGTTTTGAAATGGCTTACTTGGCAACGGATCAACTTTACCACCTATGAGAGTGTCAATACAAGTCATGTTAGAGATTAAAGTCAACTGATCTGAAGATAAAGTCCAACTACCTGTTGATTTTTGCGGGATACATTCAAAATTAGTGTAGCCACAGGTATTATTAGTGTTAAATGTAAATATCTGTGTGCTGTCACAGTTGGTATTCAAAGTATCGGTAGTGCC
>Ga0302197_10001186_pt1 | contig 25761 bp, 23 predicted proteins | sample II_Bog_N2_1_FD_193526 | JGI IMG/M metagenome (GOLD analysis project Ga0302197, IMG submission 193526) | Peat permafrost microbial communities from Stordalen Mire near Abisko, Sweden - II_Bog_N2_1 | ecosystem: Environmental > Terrestrial > Soil > Wetlands > Peat | place: Sweden: Abisko...
GTAATCTATAGATCGCGCAATTTTTTCACCAACTACTGATCCCATTGAACCGCCGATGAAGTTAAAATCCATACAAGCAATAACCAAGTCTTCGCCATTCATTTTGCCGGTTGCGGAGCGTATTGCATCCTTTAAACCGCTTTTCTTCATGGTTTCCTTAATCCTGTCGGTATATTTTTTGGTGTCCTCAAACTGCAGCGGATCGCCGGACTGCAGGTTGTTAAACAGTTCGGTAAACTCGTTATTATCAAACAGGATGGAGAAATATTCCTTTGATCCTATTCTTAAATGATAACCGCAATAATGACAAACGTATTGATTTTCGACCTGCTCAGAGTAGTGAAGTGGTTTTTTACATTCAGGGCATTTATTCCATATCCCGTCCGGTGCTTCCTTTTTTTCTTCAGTGGTCGTAATTATTCCTTTTATCTCGCGTTTAAACCAGGCCATATCAATATCAAGCTCTTTCAATATGATGCAAAGAAACGAATTTTTATTTAGATATAGGATTTTTGATAATTTACATCTTGCAGGAAAATAGATACGTTTTTTACAGAAATAAACAGGTTTAAGATAAAATGTACCTTAATTCTATGGTTTTTATCAATTTTGGTTCAAAAATCTAATATCGAAGTACCTATATCTAAAAAATCGATTCCGTATATTCAAATTTTTTATAACTTCGAGGCCCAAAACAAAGTAAATGGACTTAAAAAATTATAAAGGCGTATTGCACGGAGATCAAGTGCAGGAGCTATTTGAAGCAGCTAAAAAGCACCAATTCGCATTGCCTGCTGTTAACGTTATAGGTACAAACACTATAAACGCTGTGATGGAAACTGCAGCCGCAGTTAAATCACCTGTTATTATTCAATTGTCGCACGGTGGGGCGCAATTTTATGCAGGTAAATCATTAGATAACTCAAAATTACAGGCTTGTATATTAGGCGCTACATCAGCTGCAGAGCACGTGCATTTATTGGCAGAGCACTATGGTATTGCGGTAATATTACATACTGACCATTGCGCTAAGAAATTATTGCCTTGGATAGATGGTTTGTTAGATGCAGGCGAAAAATTCTTCGCTAAAACAGGAAAACCTCTGTTTTCATCACATATGCTCGATCTTTCTGAAGAGCCAATTGAAGAAAATATCGAAATATCTGCCAGATACTTAGCCCGTATGGCTAAATTGGGTATGACACTTGAAATTGAATTAGGTGTAACCGGCGGTGAAGAAGACGGTGTTGACAACTCTGATGTTGACAGCTCACGTTTATATACCCAGCCAGAGGACGTTGCTTACTCATACGAAGAACTGTCTAAAGTTAGCCCTCGTTTTACTGTTGCGGCTGCTTTTGGTAACGTACACGGTGTTTACAAACCGGGTAATGTTAAATTACAACCGGTTATTTTGCATAATTCACAAGAGTATGTAAAAAAGAAATTCAATCTTACAGCTGAAAAACCTATCAACTTTGTATTCCACGGTGGATCAGGTTCAACTCAGGAAGAAATTCGTGAGGCGATATCTTACGGTGCTATCAAAATGAATATCGATACTGATATGCAATGGGCATACTGGGAAGGTATTAAAGATTTTTACCAAGCTAACGAAGGCTACTTGCAAACCCAGATCGGTAACCCGACAGGCGAGGATTCTCCGAACAAAAAATATTATGACCCACGCGTATGGTTACGTAAAGGCGAAGAGAATTTTGTAAAAAGACTTACTGAAGCATTCGGCGATTTAAATTGTATTGATGCTACCAGCAAATTATAATTGCTGATAATTATATTTGAAAGCGCTAATGTGATAAACATTGGCGCTTTTTCTTTTTAATTGACCGATGGATAGAAAGATAGAAGTAAATAAGATCAGCAAAGGTGAAAGCCTGGACATAGCGCATGCTATACGCTATGAGGTTTTTGTGAATGGGCAAAATTGTCCTGCTGAATTAGAGCGCGCGAACGAGGATGAATCGATTCACTTTTTAGCTAAGGTGAACGGCGTACCTGCCGGTGCCTGCCGCTGGCGAAAAACCGAAAATGGTTATAAACTGGAACGTTTCGCGGTGTTAAAAGAATTTAGAGGGATGGGAGTAGGGCAACAAATGGTTAAAACCGTTTTAAATGATTTGCCCAAAGATGCTGAATATGTTTACCTGAATTCCCAAATTGATGCAGTGCCGTTGTATGAAAAGTTTGGCTTTGTAAAAGAAGGCCCGGAGTTTACCGAAGCGGGGATCAGGCATTATAAAATGGTGAAGCAGTAAGCCTTACTGCTGTATCTGAAACCCACTCACAATACCATCTAACTCACCCCACACCGGGTTGCTGTATGGTTTTGGTGATACTTCAAAGAATATAGCCGTCTCCTTAGCATCTGCATGTGGTTGTAAGTGTATGCTGATGTAAAATGTTATCTTCTTTTTAGTCAGAAAATTTAAGGTTGATATTTTACCCGAGTAGGTTTGTTCATCTCCCGAAACAGTTGATGTGTTAGTTATATCGGATTTAGTGAAGCCCGCACTATCAGGTGATGATTTATTGTTGCTATGATACAGTCCGTCAAAATAAGTAGTTAAATAAGTATTTAACAGGCTTGCATTTACTTGCGGGCTACCATCAACAAACCATAAAAAAGTATAAGCCCAGTATTCATCGCTTTTTGCATCGCCCCACCCGGGAGTAAAACGAAGTTCCTCAATACCTTGATAAGGGATTGCAGGTGCAAAGTCGATAGGGAAGGGGATTGTTTCTGATTTCCATTTTTCAGGCAACGGTAGCGAGTAACCTGTACCCTGGGCAAAGCATTTGCCGAAAGCAAAAAGAATCAGCAGGGTAAATATCGCTTTTTTCATGAGATGGAATTGATTAATAAAGCTATTAATGAAAATTAGAAATGAGTGTTAATAATTGTTAATTCTAAGCCTATTTAAAAACCTGATCAGCAAACATCATCGCTTCACCAAATTTATCTAAATCAAGCCCCAGAAGCTCATTTTTTGATTGGAGATACGAGATTAGGTTTTCGGTAGCGATGTTGCCTGTAAGCTCGTCTTTAGCCATTGGGCAGCCTCCGTATCCTTTAAGGGCAGCATCGAAGCGTTTACAATCGCTATTGTATGCTGCTTCAATCTTTGGTTGCCAATTATCAGGGGTGGCATGCAGGTGCAATCCAAATTCAATATCCGGGAATGTATTGCATAAGGCGGGATAAATTTCACTGATCTGTGCAGGAGTGGCAACTCCAACGGTATCAGACAAAGCAATAATGTTAATGCCTTCGCTAACTAATTTCTCTGTCCATTTTTGTACTATCTCCACATTCCATTCATCGCCATAAGGATTGCCAAAGCCCATTGAAAGGTATACCAACAATTCCTTATCCTTAGCAGAACAAAGCTCATTGATGCGTTTAACAGTATCAAAGGCGTCAATTATTGATGTATTGGCGTTTCGCTGCTGGAATGTTTCAGAAATAGAAAATGGATAACCTAAATATGTTATTTCATCATGCTGCGCCGCGTCTTCGGCACCGCGATAGTTGGCAATGATGGCTAATAGTTTGGATCGGGTAGTGCTTAGGTCGAGTTTTTTTAATACCTCGGCAGTATCCCGCATTTGGGGTATGGCTTTGGGCGATACAAAGCTGCCAAAGTCTAACGTATCAAAACCAACCTGCAACAAAAGGTTGATGTATTCGGCTTTAGTTTCTGTTGGGATAAATTCATGAATACCCTGCATCGCATCACGCGGGCATTCGGTAATTTTTATAGTTTGGTTAGCTGGTTTATTCACCTTTGGTTACTTCTTCGGCGTTTTCCTTAACATCGCCGCGAACAAATCTACGTATTATTAGCCTGCTACCGCCATTATAGGTCATATAATTACCAATCCAATTCAAAAATACAATAAGCTTATTGCGTGTGCCCAGGAGTGAGAATAAATGAACAAATATCCATATCAACCAGGCAAAGAATCCCTGAAATTTGATCTTACCCAAATCAGCCACGGCTTTATTACGGCCGATGGTTGCTAATGAGCCTTTATCATTATATTTAAATGGCTCTGTTGCTTCCTCATTTACCAAATGAACAATGTTTTTACCCACGTTATCACCCATTTGTATAGCTACTTGGGCCACACCCGGGTGACCCTTTGGTGTTTCAGGGGTTATCATTGCAGCTACGTCGCCAATGGCAAATATATTTGTTGAGCCATCCACACGGCAAATATTATCGGTACGGATGCGGTTACCCCGCTCCAATATGTTTTTATCAATACCATCAGGTACTACACCCATTACACCTGCCGACCAGATCACATTTTTAGTCTCGATGACCCTTCCGCCTTCAAAAGATATTTGGTGGCCGTCATAGCCTTCTACCTTCGCGTTTAGTAGTAACTCTACGCCTAAATTCTGCAAATAATCATGCGCTGCATTTGATGCCTGTTCAGAAAACGGGCCTAAAACCTTAGGCAGAAAATCAGCCAAATATATTTTTACTTCTTCTTTTTTAAGCTCAGGGTAGTCGTGTTCCATTACATGATTACGGAACTCCGCGATAGCTCCTGCCAGCTCAACACCGGTAGGGCCGGCACCTACTAAAACAAATGTGAGGTAGGGCGCCCGTTCTTCTTTTACCTTTTTTAATACCGCTTCTTCTAAATTCTGGAATATCAAGTAACGAAGGTTCAATGCTTCGGGAATTGATTTCATTGGCATAGCGTAGTGCTCCACATCCTTATTCCCAAAGAAATTTGTTGTTGAACCGGTTGCTATCACCAGGTAGTCGTAAGCTATTTCACCAATAGTGGTTTCAAGAGTGTTCTTTTCTGCATTGATTTTTTTTACATCCGCGATGCGAAAGCGAAAATTCTTTTGTCCGCTGAAGTTTTTGCGTAGAGAGAACGCGATAGATTCTGATTCAAGGCTTCCTAAGGCTACCTGGTATAGCAAAGGTTGAAAAGTGTGGTAATTATGCCTGTCCAGCATCAGTATCTCTACAGGCGCGTCTTCCAGTCTCCGGGCAACCTCAAGCCCGCCAAATCCTCCCCCAACTATTACAACTAATGGAAATTTTGATTGATCTGTAGTGTTCATAATACGCTATTAAAATCAGAATATCTTATAAACAAAAAAGGCTCCAAATGTTCTTTGGAGCCTTTTAAAAATATGAGTTGTTATCTTATTTCAGGTCTTTCTTTCCAAAGTCTACGATTACCGGAGTAGCGATACAGATTGACGAGTATGTACCAAAACATACACCAATTAATAAAGCGAACGAGAATCCTTTAATAACGTCACCACCGAATATGAATAATACCACCAATATGAAGAATACTGTTAAAGCGGTAATAATGGTACGGCTTAATGTATTATTAATCGCGTTGTTGATAACTGTTTTCGGATCATCAGTTTTTGAATGGTGCAATTCAAGGAATTCACGTATCCTGTCAAATACCACCACGGTATCATTAATTGAGTAACCGATAACTGTTAATATAGCCGCAATAAATGCTTGGTCAATATCAAGCGAGAAGGGAAGCACATCCTTAAATAAAGAGAAGAATGATAATACCATCAAGGCATCGTGAGCAGTTGCAACCATGGCACCTAAACTAAATTGCCATTTACGGAACCTGATCAGGATGTATGCCGATATAATTAAGATAGCGAATATTACAGTCCAGATAGCTGATTTTTTCAACTCATCGGCTATTGTAGCACTTACTTTATGCGAGCTTAAAATGCCATCTTTAGCTACATGGGTTGATGCACCTGCGTTTAATGACGAGATTAAAGTGCTTTTTACTTTATTCTCAGCGTTTGCAGAGGTATCATCAATTAAGTAGTTTGTAGTGATACTGATGTCGGAACCAAAGGTTTTTACTTCGGTACCACGGCCTAATGTTTTATCAACCGCATTGTGTACATCTTCAGTAGTTACATTCTTGTTTTCAAAGCGAACTACATAGCTACGGCCACCTTCAAAATCAACACCGTAGTTAAAACCGCGGGTAGCCATTGAAATTAAACCGGCAAGGATAAATAAACCTGAGAAAGTGTAAAACTTGAAACGGTTTTTTACGAAAGCATAGTTAGCATTTTTAAAGGTATGTGAGCTCCATGGGTTTGAGAATTTAATATCCCAGCCTTTAGTAAGCATCCACTCAAATATTAACCTCGAGATCAACAATGAACAGAATAATGAAGTTATGATACCAATCATCAAGGTGGTTGCGAAACCCTGTATAGGGCCTGTACCGAATATGAACAAGATTAAACCTGTTAAGAATGTACTGATGTTTGAATCGAGAATTGATGATAAAGCATGCTTAAAGCCATCAGAAATAGCAATACGAACAGATTTACCTAAAGCCATTTCCTCGCGGACACGCTCATAAATCAATACGTTAGCATCTACCGCTATACCTAATGTTAATACGATACCTGCAACACCCGGCATGGTTAACACCGCATGCAAGCCTGTAAGTACTCCCATCAGGAAGAACATGTTGACGATTACCGCAACTATAGCAACGGTACCTGCACGGTTGTAATATGCAACCATGAAGATTAACACAACCAGTAAGCCTAAGCCTTCTGATAATAAACCAGCGTTGATAGCTTCCTGGCCTAATGACGGGCCTACTACACTTTCGTCAACTATACGCGCAGGCGCAGGTAAACGACCAGCTTTTAATATGTTGGCTAAATCTTTTGTGTCTTCTAAAGTGAAATTACCTGAGATTGAAGACGTACCACCAGAAATTTCATCCTGAACAGTAGGGGCAGAGTATACATTGTTATCCAAAACAATAGCAATCGCCTGCTTGTTATTAGCATCTGCTGAAGCCTCACGGGTTACAGTTGCCCATTTTTGAGCACCCTGAGAGTTCATGTCCATTACCACATCAGGGGTGCCTTTTTGGTCAACGTCTGAACGTGCATCGTTAATTACATCGCCTGAAAGCACAGCGCCATCGGCACCAACTAACTTAATGGCATATAATTCAAAAATTTTTGTTTTTTCAATCGGTTTTACGCCCCATAAAAATTTCATGTTGCTTGGGATAGCCGATTTTACCGCTGGATTGTTTAAGTAAGCATCCACAGTCGCGGTATCTTTTATAGCACACCAGCCAACGGTTGGTCCCCGCCTAAGTTTTTGCTGGCCTGTTTGATCCTGGTAAGTAACCGGAGCAAGAATAGCGAATAAAGGGTTTTGCTCAGCTAACTTGCTTTTACCAGTAAGGTTTGAAGTATCCTTAGCAGCAGTTTTATTAACTTTATTTAATAACGATAAACCACCTTTTGCCGGAGCTGCTTTGGTTGTATCTGTTTTAGTAGTTGAGTTTGCAGCAAGTGCTTTTGTTGTATCAACAGCTGCAGCAGATTTTTTAGTATCAGCTAGAATTTTGTTTACGCCTGATAACACCTGGTAAGCTTGTCCGTTTTCAAAAGTTTGGAAAAACTCCAATTTAGCGGTACCGCTTAATAGCTTACGTACACGATCTTCATCTTTAACACCTGGTAATTCGATCAGGATACGGTTTGTACCTTCCTGCAACTGGATGTTAGGTGATGTTACGCCAAATTGATCGATACGGGTATTTAAAACCGTGTATGATTGTTTAACCGCAGCTTTACCCTGATCTTTTAAGTAGGTTTCAACTTCGGCATTTGACGCATCAAATTTAATGTGCGACTGGTTGTCTCTGGTTGAGAAGATAGCTGCTAGCTTACCATTAGGGTTTAATTTTTCGTATTCGCTAACAAATAGCGTAATGAAATCCTTTTGGCTGGTTTTAGTGTCAGCTTCGGCAGTGTTCAATGCCTGGTTAAATGCAGGATCTGGATTTTTGTCTGATAGTTTTTGTACCAGTTCTTTTAATGAGATCTGCATGGTAACGCTCATACCACCTTCAAGGTCGAGACCTAAAGCTAACTCGTTATTTTTACAGTATTGGTAATCGTGACCTAATATTGGATATACCGGTTGAGTGGACATAGAATCCAGGTATTCCTTTTCTTTAAGCATATCGCCCTTGGCATAAGCTTTTGCATCACTTTCAACTTTGCGTGTTACCCATGTAAATGAAAGCTGGTACAAACACACCACCGCCAGCAATATGGCGAAAAATTTAACAACCCCTTTACCTTGCATCTTAAATTATATATGTAATTATTTAGTTTATAAGCATTTTTAAAATAGACGGCAAATCTAATAAAATTTCGCTATCAAGGAATTTTAAATTAAAACAAAAAAATGACAAAAAATGTTACTGCCGTTCTAATGTTATGAATGAATAAGGGAGCGGGTTTTTCTCGTCAGGCTCGAAGTCTTCCCGCTTAACTTCTTTCCATTCCGATTTGTCTATCTCGGGGAAAAACGTGTCGGCATCAAAGCTTTTGTGAATTATGGTTAGGTAGATGCGATCGGTAAGATGCATTGCCAGTTTGTAAATTTCGGCACCGCCGCCAATGAAAACCTCGTCTTCATCTTTGCATAAAGCTAAACCCTCTTCAATAGATTTCACCACCTCGCAGCCGGGAATAGTGATATCCTGGCGGGTAACCACTATGTTTCTTCTGCGCGGCAATGGCTTGCCAACAGAATCAAAAGTTTTGCGCCCCATGATGATAGTGCGGCCAGAAGTGACGTCCTTAAAATGTTTAAGGTCGTTAGGCATGTGCCATAACAACTGGTTGTTTTTGCCGATGGCGAAGTTTTCGCCTATGGCGACTATGATGGAGACTGTCATACCGCAACAATTCCTTTTATATGTGGATGCGGATCGTAGTTCTCCAAAGTGAAGTCTTCGTACTTGAAGGAGAATATATCTTTTACATCCGGGTTTATCTTCATTGTAGGCAATGGCCTGGGATCTCGGCTTAGCTGCAGTTTGGCTTGCTCCAGGTGATTGTTGTAAATGTGCGCATCGCCGAAGGTGTGGATGAAATCTCCGTATTGCAAGCCGCATACCTGTGCCATCATCATCGTTAATAAAGCGTATGATGCAATATTGAATGGCACACCCAAAAATATATCGGCACTGCGCTGATAAAGCTGACAGGAGAGTTTACCATCGAGTACATAAAATTGAAACAGGCTATGGCATGGTGGTAAAGCCATTTGGTTTACATCGGCCACATTCCATGCAGATACGATCATACGGCGGGAATCAGGGTTGTTTTTGATTTGATTCACAACTTGGCTTATCTGGTCGATGTGCCCGCCATCGGGTGTAGGCCATGACCGCCATTGGTAGCCATACACCGGGCCGAGGTTGCCATCGGCATCTGCCCACTCATCCCATATACGCACGCCATTTTCTTTCAGGTAGGCAATATTAGTATCACCGCTTAAAAACCATATCAACTCGTGTATGATGGATTTAAGGTGTAGCTTTTTAGTAGTCACCAGTGGGAAGCCATCCTGCAGGTTAAACCGCATCTGGTATCCGAATACGCTTATCGTCCCCGTTCCGGTGCGATCGTGTTTTTGCGTGCCGGTATCCATCACATGGCGCATTAAATCCAGGTATTGTTTCATGTTTAGTTATTGAGTGAATGAGTGATGGTGCGATTTAGCGATTTTATGTGACATCCTTTGCAAGTTTTGCCAATCACTCAATCGCTAATTCAATCCATCGCTAAATAGCCAGATACAAATAAAAATATTCTAATTTTACCATCCTACGGATGTGCAAAAATACATACCGTTGTTAATCTTTTGTATGGTAATTTTTCCGAACGCTAAAATAAATATCGGCCTGAATGTGATCGAGCGCCGCGTCGATGGCTATCACAACCTTGAAACTGTTTTTTACCCGGTAAAGATAAACGATGTGCTGGAGATTATCCCGGCTGATGAATTAAGTTTTGAATCATCAGGTTTGGAGATACCGGGCAGGCTTGAGGATAACCTTTGCATTAAGGCTTATCACCTGCTGAAAAAAGATCATGATATATCGCCTGTAAAAATTCATCTGCATAAAAATATCCCGATAGGCGCGGGGCTTGGCGGCGGATCAAGCGATGCGGCATTTTTCATCAAACTGATGAGTCAGCAATTTGATTTAAAATTGAGCGTTGACCAGATGCAGGACTACGCCCGCAAACTTGGTGCTGATTGCGCTTTTTTTGTGGAGAGTAAACCGGTGTTTGCTTTTGAGCTGGGTGATGAGTTCGAAACCATTAAACTCGATCTGTCGAAATACAAAATTGTATTGGTGATGCCACCGACCCAGGTGTCAACGGCTGAGGCTTACCGTGGAGTGAAATCTACACCCATTAAGACCACTTTGTATGAATTGATAGACCTGCCTGTTGCCCAGTGGAGAAAGTATATCAAAAATGATTTTGAGGAATCGGTATTTAAAAACCATATCATGATCCGTGGGGTTAAAGCTGCCTTGTATGAAGCCGGTGCATTATTCGCCAGCATGAGCGGGAGCGGGGCTTCTGTTTTTGGGATCTTTGAAAATACACCCGACCTGTCGCATCTTGAAGAAGAGAACCAGGTGTTTTATGATATTTGATTTTGATTTAGGAATTGGGAGTTACGATTTCGGATTTAGATTTTTATAAATCCGAAATCGTAAATCTAAAATCAAACTCCCGCGTCCTCACTAACACCTCGCGATACGCCCTCCACCCAATCACTCTCGCCCCAACCTTTGGCTACTGCTGATTGCAGCCTGTTATGAACCAACATTGCGGTTGGCATAGGGGTGAGGCTTGCCTGCGCAATTTTGAGGGTAAGGCGAGTGTCTTTAAAGCCTAATTTAGTTTTGAAGCCGATGGGCTGAAATTGTTTAGTAGCGATAAGCTTGCCATAGTTTTGAAAGATGGGTGCGCTGAAAAGGGTAGTGCCAAAAAAGTCGGCAACCTGCGCGCGGTCCAGTCCGTTCTTCTCGGCAAGGGTATAAGCTTCCGCCATCATCTCCATTGATGCAATGATCATGAAATTACCCGCTACTTTAACCACGTTAGCGCCGCTCACTTTTTCGCCGAAATCAATGACGCGTTGGCCCAGGCATTCTAAAATTGGTTTGGCGATCTCTTTGGCTTTTGGATCGCCGGAAATGCAGATAAATAATTTCCTCGTTGCGGCTGCATCAGGGCGGCCAAATACCGGCGAGGCGATATAAGTGCTGCCGGAAATTTTGTGAAGCTTATAGAGTTCCTCAGAGGTATCAGGAGCGATGGTGCTCATGGAAATGTGCACCGCCCCGGCCGGGAAGGTTTTTAAAATGCCATCCTCGCCGGTAACGGTCTCTTTGAGTACATCGTCTTCCGAAAGCATGCTGATCAAAATTTTTACACCATCGGCGGCTTGCGCCGGTGTGTTGCAAATGGTGATGGATGCTGCGCTCAGCTCATCCGCCTTTGACGCGGTTCGGTTGTAAACCTGTAAATGATACCCTGCGTCGATTAGGTTTTTTGCCATAGGCATGCCCATGTTGCCAAGCCCAATAAATCCTATTTTATTTTCCATGATGTTAGTTTATATATTCCTTGTCCTCGTCGCTTAGTGTATTGGGGTCTTCGCGTTGATGCTCGCCTTCAATAAAAGTTCCGCCCAGTTTTTTTACCCGCGAAGGCCTGCCAACCAAAACGCCTAAGATAAACGCGACGACAGCCACGGCGGTCATCATAACTAATTTAGGCATTCGGAAAGTAGCCCACAAAAATGAAAAGCTTACAGGCTCGGTATTTTGCATCAACACGATGGTGAGCATTACCGTGATAAGGATTACAACAATGGTTTTTATTCTCATGATTTTTTGATGTTCTTTTATTTACAATATCCGCTTTTTAACGGTGTTTTAAAAATGTGTTTTTTAAATCCGGCTTACTTTTTCCCTGAAGAATTATCCTGTTAAATAATTCCCCTTTTATCAATGAGGTGTAATTGTTGTAAAATCTCAATTAGTGGTATCGACCGATTAGCGATGATGACAGGCCCACTGCTGATTGAGCGGGCAAGTTTTTCTAAAACTGATTTTGAAAAGATACTCGAATTTGAAAACAGTTTTCCATTTGTATAGATTTTTCTCCCTGCCGTCAATTTATCCATTTCTTCATTGTTTGATTTCAATACACTTTGTATGATTTCTTTGATTAAATCACATTTTATACATTGAAACTTCAATTAATGCTACATAATTTGCTGATTATTAAATTTTTATGTGTGTTATTTTATATGATAAACATCCAATGCTAAAAAAAATAGCAATTTGCGTTTTGTGATAAGCTATTTTTGTTTAATATTTTATTCAATTATAATCTATATATGTACTGATTATGAGTTTGTTATATTATTTCATATTTGACTAATTTATATTTTTATTTGTTTGTTTTAATGAAAATACAACTTGATTTAGCTTAAAATGAAGAGGATGACTTAAGCGGGTTTCGATACACTATCGATTTTTGATAATTGCCCCTGGTTTGATTGTTTTGCGTGAGGTGATATAAACCTATGCTTATGAAATGGAGGGCTTAGAAGCGCTTAAAATGCGCTATCTGTATGTGGACTATTTATCCCCTATCAGGGTAATCGCATACATTATTTAAGTATTGGAAGTATTTTGAGCAGAAAAAATAAGGCGAGAGAGATGGAAATTATCTGGCTTTGCGTTTTGTAATTTGCTTTTGGGCTACAGGGTAAAGAAAGATGGTAGACAAAATTATAATCGCACCAAGCCAAAAACCAGGCTTTAATTTATGTAATTCGCCAAAGAGAATAAAGGCCAGTATGATGCCATATACCGGCTCGAGGTTGGTGATAAGCGCTACTTTGAATGCCGAAAATTCCTTCATTACTGATACCCCCGCAACGTAGGCAAGTGAGGTGCAGATGGTGCCAAGTATCAATAAATAGCCAATATCTGAGTTCTGTAAAATCATGCCCTGGCCAAATCCATGAGTGAAAAACAGGTAGGCTGTGATCCACACAAAGGCGCCTGAAAGCTCGTAAAACGCAATAACAGGAGCCTCTATTTTCTTTACCTGACGTGCGTTTATAATAGAGAAAAGACTTGCGCACATTGCGCTAAGTAGGCCTAAAATAATACCCTTAGTGTATTGTGTTTCGAATTCAAAAATCAGGAATATTCCTACAATGATAAAAATACCGGCAATTATTTCGAGTTTTGAGATGCGGGTTTTATTGATGATCGGCTCAAAAATGGCGGTGAAAAGTGTGATAGATGACAAGCAAACTAGCGTTACAGAAACAGTGGAAGCCTTGATAGAAGCGAAAAATAATATCCAATGACCGCCGACTATTGCGCCTGTAAACACCAATTTTAACAGCGTGTTTCTATTAACCTTGATGGTGTTTTTGTTGAATTTGAAATATAAAAACAACGAAATCGCGGCTATTACAACCCTGTACCAAACCAATTGTACAGCCTCAATAGTGATTAATTTACCAAGGATACTGGTAAATCCCCAGATGAAAACAGTAAAATGAAGGATTAAAAGGTTTTTGTTGATACCTGCTGGCGTAGTATTTTCGGGCATTATTTGGGGGCTTTATACAGCAAATATAAGCCTAATAAGCCAAATAATATGTTGGGTACAAACGCCGCCATCAGTGATGACATGCTGCCTTTTTCAGCAAAAACAAAGGCGAATTTATCTACAATAATAAACGCGAAACACAAAATTATACCGATTCCGAGCGGTAATCCTATGCCGCCACGTACCTTTTGGGAGGACAACGCAACGCCAATAAGCATCAATACAAATGTTGAAAAAGGATAAATAAAACGCCTGTATTTTTGATAAAGCATGTTATTTAAAACTCCCGATCCGCGTATCTTTTCTTTGGCTATGGCTATATTTAATACTTTTAAACTCATTGCATCATAGCTGTCATCATGCAATACATCAAAGTCGGCAGGTACCATATCCAGTGTAGTATCTTTAGTTACACCTAGTATTTGGCGCTCATGTAAACCATTAACATAGCGTACGGTACAGTTATTAAGATGCCAGCTTCTTTTAAGCGAATCATATACAATGGTTGGGGCATAAAGCTTTTCTTTAAGCTCATCACCATTGAATTTTTCCATAATAAAAGTGTACCCGGTATGCACATCCTGCTGGTATGATTCCAGATAAACGTATGTATGAGCATCCAGTTTTAAATGTACCTGGCTCTTGGTAGGGTCTTGGTCGCCGTTGAAACCATGTGTGTTTTCAAAGTCGATTTTTAGCTTATTAGTGTAGGGGATAAGGTAAACATTGGCAAAAAACGATACAATAAATATCAGTGTCGCGGCAATAAAATAAGGCCTTAAAAAGCGGTTGAAGCTGGCTTTTCCACTCAGGATCGGAACGATTTCCGTTTGGTTCGCCATCTTCGCGGTAAAGAAAATCACTGCCAAAAAGTTAATTAGTGGCGACAGTAAATTGATGTAAAAGGGGATAAATCCGGCGTAATACTGGAAGGCTATTTCGTATAGCGTGGCGTGCTTTGAAAGGAAATTATCGAGGTGTTCAGATATATCAAACACAACAGATATCACTACAAATATACCCAGAGTAAACACGAATGTACCCAGGTATTTATTGATGATGTATCTATCAATAACTTTAACGTATCTGTTATATAACTCCTTCATTTATTTAATATACTATAATTAAATAGGTCATGCTGAGGCTCTCGAAGCACGTGGGTTGGCCTTTGCGCTTAGCCTTCGAGTATACCTCAGGATGACACCCATTATACAATTCAATTATTAGCCTCTTTTACAACCTTTCACCCAATCTTTTTACCATTATCTGTTTCCAGTTATAAAACTCTCCGCTGATTATCTTTTCCCTTGCTTCCTGTACCAGCCACAGGTAAAAGTGCAGGTTGTGCAAGGTAGCTATTTGTGCGCCAAGCATTTCGCCGCTATGTATCAGGTGCCTTAAATAGGCTTTGGTATATGCCTTATCTGCAAATAGGTCACTATCGGCTTCAATTGGCGAAAAGTCATTCTTCCACTTCTCGTTTTTAATATTGATAATACCATTTTTGGTGAACAACATGCCATTACGCGCATTGCGAGTAGGCATTACACAGTCAAACATATCAATACCTAACGCAATATTCTCTAAAATATTTACCGGTGTGCCAACACCCATCAAATAACGTGGTTTTTGCTCTGGTAATATATTACATACAATTTCTGTCATGGCGTACATTTCTTCGGCGGGTTCACCTACTGAAAGTCCGCCTATGGCATTGCCCTCACGCTCGAATGAGGCGATTACTTCTGCCGATCTCACCCTCAGGTCTTTATAAACCGAACCCTGTACAATTGGAAAAAATGTTTGACTGTAACCATACTTAGGCTCGGTGCTATCAAACCTGTCGCAGCAGCGTTTAAGCCAGCGATGGGTCATTTCTATAGAGCGTTTGGCGTAGTTATAATCACAGGGGTAGGGCGTGCACTCATCAAATGCCATGATGATATCCGCGCCAATGGTGCGTTGTATATCCATCACATTTTCAGGCGTAAATAAGTGTTTTGAGCCATCAATATGCGAGCGAAACGTAACACCTTCCTCCTTTATCTTACGCACTTCGGTAAGCGAATATACCTGGTAGCCGCCACTATCTGTTAAAATAGGGCCATCCCAACCGTTAAATTTATGCAGTCCGCCGGCTTGCTCAATGGTGTTAAGCCCCGGCCTTAAGTATAAATGATAGGTGTTGCCTAGTATAATTTGTGCCTTAATATCGTTCTTTAGTTCGTGCTGATGAACGGCCTTTACGGTACCCGCGGTACCAACCGGCATAAAAATAGGCGTTTGTATGGTTCCGTGATCGGTTGTGATCTCACCCGCGCGGGCTTTTGAATGCGGATCTTGAGCTGTTAAATTAAATTTCATGTAAGTGTGCAAAATTAACAAATTTATGCGGATGTGCAGATATGCAAATATGTGGATGTGCAGATGTGCAAATGTGTTAACAATATTGGGCCATGCTTTACCACGGAAATACATGAAACATCTGGTACATTTGGCGCGCTTTTTACCCCAAAAACGCCCAAAAAAGTAACAAAAAGGGCCTTTTTACATGCCAAATTAGCCTCGTTTTAGCCTAAAAACAACCCATTTTCACCCAAAATACACTCAAAAACGACCGTTTTTAAATCATTTTTGATCAGTTTTTATCGGTTTTTACGCCTGTTTTGATCTAAAAATGCATCAAAAACCACTCTCCAATCAACCATTCTCGGCTCGCTAATAACGGCATTGACCGGTATCCACTACTTTAACTAATGCGAAAAAGGACAATCAAAAAAAATCAAGTAAATCCTTAAATCCGTTTAATCATGGTTCAGACAATAAAAGAGAACAAGCAAAAAAAATCAAGTAAGTCCCTAAATCCATTTAATCATGGTTCAGACATTATGGTTCAGGCATCCCGGTTCAGACAATTCGGTAATTGTGGAAACTTAACCCACTTATAAACACTATAATCCCGCTGATTTTTAACAAATTTGCCCTTTATTATATCATTGTTTGGAAACGTATATAAAGGAAGCATTATTTCTGCTTTTTCAGTTCTGTTTTATTATTCAGCTGTATTATCTGGTTAACAATTATAGCAGGCTTGCCGGCTATAAACCGCTGGAGGATTTGCAGCCTGTTAATATCCCCGTTTCGGTAATTATCAGTGCACGAAATGAGGCTAAAAATCTACAATATTATCTGCCTTTTATATTGGAGCAAAATTATCCCGACTATGAAGTGGTGGTAATAAACGACTGCTCGCATGATTCTTCCGATACTGTATTAGAGGTTTTTCAGGAGAAATATCCGCATTTAAAGGTGGTTACCATTACCGAACATGATCGCTTTAAAACTGGTAAGAAATTTGCATTGACGCTTGGTATAAAGGCGGCAAAAAACGAGTATTTGCTATTTACAGATGCGGATTGTATGCCCGGCTCAGTTAACTGGATAACCCGAATGGCTGCAAATTTTACCACACCATCACAAATTGTTTTAGGCTATGCTCCCTATAATAAGAGCAAAAACTTTTTGAGTCCTTTTATTCGGTTTGAAGCAGTAAAGGCAGCTATTAACTACTTTTCAGCAGCATTAAACGGCGACCCCTACATGGGCGTGGGGCGTAACCTGGCTTATACTAAAACATTATTTTTTAGCGCTAAGGGCTTTGCTTCGCACATGCACCTGATGGCTGGTGATGATGATCTGTTTGTAAATCAACATGCAACAGAGGATAATACAACAGTTGAGCTGCATCCGGAGGCATTTATTTATACTGATTCGAAAACCACCTTATCATCATGGTATAAACAAAAAAAACGCCACTTTGGTGTAGGTAAATACTATAAAAATGAACACCGCCGCATGTTAAGTATTGATGCGATTAGCGGCTATTTGTTTTATGTTTTATTGATTATATGCCTTATATTTAGCTTCGAACCGATACTGGTATTGGGTATATTTATATTCAGGTTGATAATGCAAATAGTAATTTACAGTAAAACATTTAAAAAGCTGGAAGCCAATGATTTGCTATGGTATTTGCCCGGGCTCGATTTTTGCTATTACATTTATATAAACACATTCGGGCTATTAGCCACTTTTATTAAAACCACCCAATGGAAATAAACGCAAACTTTACCGAGAACGCGAAGAATGATTTTCACCTGGTGGTGAAGGCGCGAGAAGGTAGCCAAAAAGCCTACGCCGACCTGATGCACCGCTACAAGGACTCCATTTATTTTATGGTATTAAAAATGGTTAACAACAAGGAGGACGCTATGGACCTTACTGTTGAAACCTTTGCCAAAGCCTTTGAAAAGCTGGAAAAATATCAGCCGGATTATGCTTTTAGTACCTGGCTTTTCCGTGTGGCTACCAATAATTGTATCGATTTTATTCGTAAAAAGAAGCTGAATACTACATCGATACATGGTATGATGGATGATGATGGCGAGGATAAGACTTTACAAATTAAAGCCGATGTACTAAACCCGGAAGAAGCATCTATCAAAAAACAACAAACCGAAGAGTTGAAGTTATTGATAGAAAATTTACCGCTACGTTACCGTAACCTCATCACACTGAGATACTTTGATGAGTTATCCTACGAAGAGATCGCCCAACAGCTTGACTTACCCTTAGGTACCGTGAAAGCACAGTTATTTAGAGCGCGTTTCTTGTTAGGTAATATCCTTAATCGTGTAAATAGGGATGACATCTAATATTCTCCTAAAATATTTCCCTGATATTACTCCGCGACAACAGCAGCAATTTGAACAATTGCCTGAGTTGTATAATTTTTGGAATAACCAGATCAATGTTATTTCCAGAAAGGATATCGACCAGCTTTACGAACGCCACGTGATGCATTCCCTTGGTATAGCTAAAGTAATGAACTTTTTACCCGGCGAAAATGTGCTTGATGTAGGTACCGGAGGCGGTTTTCCCGGCATACCTTTGGCTATCTTATTTCCAGAAACACAGTTTTTTCTGGTTGATTCTATCGGCAAAAAAATTAAAGTGGTTAAAGAAGTAGCCACAGCATTGGGCCTGCAAAACCTAAAAGCGGAGCATTTACGCGCAGAACAAGTTGATGAGAAATTTGATTTTGTAGTTTCTCGTGCAGTTACACGCTTGAAGGAATTCTATCCCTGGGTAAAAGGTAAGTTCAACAAACAATCAAAAAATACCCTGGCTAACGGCATCCTTTACCTAAAAGGCGGCGATTTGGAAGAAGAAATTGCCGAATCCGGTTTAGCCGTTCAGCAATTTCACCTCAAAAATTATTTCGACGAAGAGTTTTTCGAAACCAAGCAGGTCATCTACGTAAAAGCTTAAAAAGGAATGCCGTGACTAAATAGCACGGCAATTCCCGCTCAAAACCTAAATTTTCATTTTAATGGATTTATTAGGTTAACTTTTCCGGCGCTAAATTTAAATTGCGACTTAACGTCCGTTACCGCTAATTCACCCACATAACCGTCCTTTTTAATTTTGCCTCTAAGAACCGGGCGGTATTTCTTTTCAACCACACAAAATAATATGGCAATGCTATGCTTGCCCGCATTATCTTTAATAGCAAACTTACATGATTGCAAAGCGTTCACTGCTGCCTCATCAAAACCATTGCCACCGCTTTGAGCCACATTTACATTGCTTATTATCCCGTCATTATCCAGGTTAAAGTTTAAAACCACAACACCACCGGTAAATGATTTTTTAGCTTGTTTTGGGTATTCGATGGAGTCAAGGATGAAATGATAAAATCGGTCGGAATACGGTGCATCCAAATAAGACGGGGCATTAAAAATATAGCCCAAATGATTACCTTTAATATTTTGCGGATGCATGAATTGGGCAACCTCTGAAGATCCTGACGGAAAGGTATAACCGTATTTTTCTTTGAGTAATTGTAAATCTGCCGGGGTTAATTTATCTTCATAAAACCATTTGGCCCCACCGTTTTTCTCATATATTATTACACTGGCAGATACAAATCCCGGACCACCATTCTCGTCATACTCGTATCCCTTACTGGTTACGTTGGCTGGATATTTATAATTAGTTATAATTAATGCCCCTTCAAATTCCGGGTCCTTATCAAACGAATTGTTAAATATGGAATAATCATCAGTGAAAAAATACACGCCTATTTTTAAAGTTTTACCCGCATCATCATTAACAATTCCTTTGTAGTTTTTAAATCCATTTAATGCCAACGCATCCAGTTTGGCACCCCCGCTTTTAATAATTTGGAGGTCGGTTATATGCCTGTCATTATCAAGCGTAAAGCTTACTTCTACCAATCCGCCCTTTTCACCTTTTGTAGACGTATAATGAATATTATTATGTAAAAAATGATCCATCAAATAATAGCCATCACCACCCACACCAGGTAAAACTAATCTCCCGTCAGCGGTTTTAAACAGCGTGCTATCTTCAACTACCTCAACTTTAATATTTTGGTCTTTAAGTAGTGATGATCTGTCCGTTTGGGTAATAGTAGCTGCTGTGTAAACTACTTTTTTGTTTTTTTGATCAACAGAAAGCTGATCGCTTATGGTAACAACTCCGTTTTGCGTAATTTTTAAACGTTTCCGTTTTACCATGTGAGTTGCACCTAACATAGCATACCGACTGGCCGACTTAATGTTATCAGGTGTAAGATCGACCCAGCCATAAGTTTTACTGAATGCAAGTGTAGATGCGCTTAGCAATGCCGCGCAAATTGGAATAGCCACCAGGTATTTCAGTCTTGCTAAATTACCCGAACGTTGTTGGTTTAACATAATGATCCTCTTTTTTAATAGGTTATAATTGAAAAATGAATTGGTGATAGGTAGGCCGTCTGTACCATACGCGTTCATTACTAAAAAAGAGGAGTAGGCTAAGGCGTCGGTTTCATATGCTGCTGTTTGTTCGTCGGCAATATATTCATGTACGGTTTTTAAGCTATTTTGCAGCAAGTATATAAATGGGTTAAACCAGTTAATGATCTTCAACACTTCCAGGAATAAAATATCCATCGAGTGCTTTTGCCTGATATGAACCAATTCATGCCTGATGATTGTATCGGCGCCATTGGTATCTGTACCGATAAATAAATAGTTAAAAAACGAAAATGCGGTACTTGTGCCTGATAGATAGATTACCCGGTGTTTGCCTTCCTTGATACTCCGGTTATTATACATCAGCCTAATCAGGGAGTATAGGTTAACAAAAAAGCTTAATAATAATACAATCGCACCAGCCAGATACGCATACCATAAACCATCCTGTAAAGTAAAATCGTGTTTAATTATAGGCGCGGCAGTTGGCGCTAATATTGGAGAATCTGATGGAATAACCTTAATGTTTTGGACGGGCAGGCTAGTGTAGGCAACAGTGTTTATCGTTTCAGCAGGTTTAACAGGCCTTAGCGCGCTTACTTGCAAAACAGGTAGTATAAATGAAATTATACAGGTAAATATAAGGTAGATACGTTTAAGCCGATAATGGGTATCACGTTTTAAAAATAAGCAGTAGGCCAAATAAAACAAGGTCAGGTATAAATTCGCCTCCAATAAATAATGCATCCAGTTCATTTGTGTTTGGTTTTAGGTTATCAATTAGTTTGGTTAGCTCATCCGGTTCATTTATATCTATTTTATTGCTTTGAGGAGGATTTTTTCGAAACCAAGCAGGTTATCAACGTAATAGCTTAATGTTATTTTATAGTAACAGAAGCTTTTCCGTAAGCGAATATTACTCCATTTTTAGCCCTTTCGCCATATTTTGCTATAGCTTGTTGTAAGTCATTATCTGTGTAAACTACAGCGTGCTCACCGCCCGAAGCATCCACAATAAGTTCTTGTCCTTTTTTTAATGGTTCTTTTAAATCATATACTTCTCCATTAACTAAAACTATCGGAGTGTGGTCTTCAGCCACGGCAGATGAGGTGGCAGCTTTAGGCACATATATTAATGCCTTTGTGCTTTTTACTGGCGGCGCAGGCGGCGGCGGTGGCGGACGGTTGTCAACTTCAGGCCTTGCAGGGGCCGGCGGTGGTGGCGGCATTTTTGTATATATTTCCATTACCGGGAACGTATAACCATATTTTTCACTCAGTAATTTTAAGTCAGCCGGGCTCGTTTTACTTTTAAAATAGGCTTTTTGCTCGCCATTCTTTTCAATAATAATAACTCTGAAATCGGTTTTGCCATTAATAGTGTAACCATCTTCTTCATATCGGTAGCCTGTTTTGGTAAAGGTTGGTTTTACATGTACAGTAGGAGGCGCAAGCTTAATGGTTTTTACAGGAGGAGCAGGTGGCGGCGGTGGCGGCAAAAGTTTTACGGTAACCATTTTTCCGCTCGTGAACTTATAACCATACTTGTTACTTAACATATTGCGGTCGGCTGCTGAAATACGCTCATTATAATAGGTGTGTTTACTGCCATCTTTATCCAATATGACCACTTTTTTAGTGACAGTGCCATTGTCGGTATGAATATCCTCAACCACTTTGTATCCTTTAGCGGTAGTGTAAGCATTATCCCAGTTGGCAACTTTATTGTCTACTGTTTTATGCACATATTTAGTGGTGTCAACATTCCTCGCCGGGGCAATATCTATTAAATTATAGTTCTTACTGAATGCCAATGTAGATGCGCAAAGCATACCCGCGCATATTGGGATAGCAATCAGGTACTTCAGCCTTGCCAAATTACCCGAACGTTGTTGGTTTAACATAATGATCCTCTTTTTTAACAGGTTATAATTGAAAAATGAATGCGTAATTGATGAACCGCTAATCCCATAAGCATTGTTAACCAGGAATGTTGAATAGGCTATCGCGTCATTTCCGTTGGCAGCCGTTTGTTCATCTGCAATATATTCATGCAGGGTTTTTACACTGGCTTGCAACAGGTAAACGAAAGGATTAAACCAATTAATGATTTTTAAAAGTTCAACAAAAACAATATCAGCCGAGTGCTTTTGCCTGATGTGTACCAGTTCATGCTGAATAATAGTATCAGCCCCGGTTGCTTTTGTGCCGATAAAAAGGAAGTTGAAAAAGGAAAAAGCGGTGTTGGAACCATCAACATAGATCAGTTTATAATCACCTTCAAACTGTGTATTTGCAGCTCTGGTCAGCCTGAATAGTTGATATATTTTAACTAAAAACACCACAAACAATACGGCAACCCCCAATAAATAAGCCCAGATCAATCCATCCTGCCAGGTGAAATTAACAGCTTCAGCAGGCACAGTATTATAATGAACAATGGTAGAATGCGGCGGCGGAACTAAAGTAACCGATACCAATTGAGGATCAGCAGGCTTCAAAAACCCCAATTGCAACAAAGGAATAACAAACGAAATTACCGAAGTCGTCAACAAATAAATTCGACTTAATGCATAATGTGTATCATTCCTCAAAAACAGGTAATACACGGCATAAAATACAGCCAGGTATAAATTCGCCTCCAATAAATAATGCAGCCAGTTCATTTTTTTTTGGTTTTAAGGTTATCAATTAGCTTGGTTAGCTCATCTAATTCGTTTATATCCAGCTTCTTGTCATCTGCGATAAACGATACCAGGCTTTTATAGGAGTTGTTAAAATAGCTATTCATCATCTTATCAAACGTGAATTTTTTATATTCCGCTTCGCTGATGATAGGGAAGTACACATGCGAGTTCCCGTAGGCTTTATGATCCACAAAGCCCTTGCCCTCCAAAACCCTTACCACCGTTGATACCGTATTATATGCCGGTTTCGGTTCTGGTATTTGCTCTATAATATCTTTTACAATGGCTTCATTTAGTTGCCAAAGTATTTGCATTACTTGCTCTTCCGCTTTTGTCAGCTCTTTTATTTTCATCTAAACTATCTTTATAGTTTAATAAAGGTATTAACTATATTTATAGTTTCCAAACTATTTTTATAGTTTTTTATTTTTTCTGTTAAATAGATAGGATTTTCTATTTTAGGGCTTCTTATTCCTTATGTCTATACTTCACCAGGTTGCCCTTACTTATTTAAAAAATGTTGGCCCAACAATAGCAAAATCAATGATTAGCCATTTTGGTAGCGCCGAGCGAATATTCACTGTACCCAGGGGTAAATTGCTAGGTGTGCCGGGTATTGGCCCCAAAACACTGGCGTTGCTTAACCTGGATGATGCCCTGCGCCAAGCCGAAAACGAATTGAAATTTATAGAGAAAAACGGCATAGATGTGATCTTTTACACTGATCCGCGCTATCCTAAACGCTTGAAAATTTGTAATGATTCGCCGGTTTTGCTATTCTCTAAAGGCAATGCCGATTTAAACAACCAGCGTATTATCAGTATAGTTGGTACCCGCAACGCTACCGAATATGGTAAACAATTATGCCAGCAATTAGTAGAAGAATTACAGCCTTACAATGTATTAATTGTAAGCGGATTAGCCTATGGGATTGATGTTTGCGCACATAAAGAGTGCGTTAAGCTGGATGTGCCAACAGTAGGGGTATTGGCTCATGGCTTGGATAAATTATACCCAAGTCAGAATAAGGCTATTGCCGAAAAGATGATAGCCAAGGGCGGCTTACTAACCGAATACCCATCCGGCACTATCCCCGATAGGGAAAACTTCCCCCAGCGTAACCGCATAGTTGCCGGCATAGCCGATGCCACTGTTGTTATTGAGGCAAGTGTAAAGGGTGGTGCTTTGATTACTGCCGAGATCGCCAACTCTTATAACCGTGATGTATTTACATTCCCCGGCAGGGTAGGCGATGAGTTTTCCGAAGGTTGTAACTTCCTGATTCGCCATAATAAAGCGGCTATTCTTACCAATCCGGCTGATCTGGCAAACAGTTTAGGCTGGGAAAAAGCCGAAAGCTCATCTAGTATGGATCAGCAATTGACATTGCCCATAGATTTATCGACAGAAGAATTACTGATTTTCGACCTGATCCGCCAGCATAAATCACCCTTAGCAATTGATGATTTAACCATAAAAGCGAATATACCGATGAGTCAGTTAACCATGACTTTACTCAATATGGAGATGCAGGGTTATATTCGCTCGCTACCGGGAAAAACTTATTTAGTGAACTAATACCGTTGATTTATAGGATTAAATGATTTCGTTGATTGGTAAAGAAAAGGAAAAAAAATCAACGAAATGCGCGTAATCAATAAAATCAGCGGTTAAGATCAGCGGTTAGGTTCGTCGTAATAAGTCAATTCGCCTATTTCCATGGTCACCGTTTTCCAATCCTCATCTTCAAATTCAATCAGGGCTACGGCACAGGTTGGTACATCTTTAACCTTCCCGGTTAAATAATACAATATCTGGCTAATGCCCGGGTTGTGCCCAACAATCGCCACAAAATCACGATCTTCAGGTAAAGTATTGATAACGTGCAGTAAGGTATTTTCGCTGGCATCATATATCTTTTTATTGGTTTCCACTTCGTGACTCAATAAATGCTCCGAAAATATATTGGCAGTAGTGTGCGCGCGCAGGGCAGGGCTGGCTATAATTAATAGTGGTTTAATGTCTTCAGCAACAAGCCGCTGGGCCATTATTGTAGCATCTTCAATGCCTTTCTCTGTCAAAGGTCGTTCAAAATCCGAATACTTGTTTTCATGTTCAGCTTTCGCGTGGCGTATCAGCAGTAATTTCTTCATGACTTTGTGATATACTTATTTAAGTGTTCAATCACTGTTTTTGTTTCAATGCGATGCAAACAAGCATAATCGCCTCTAAAACAGGGCTTATCCCCATATACAGAACAAGGCCGGCATTCAATACTATCGGCAACAATATCATCCTCCGATTGCCCGTAACCCAGAAACCCTGCAAAATGATGCGTCGCCCCCCATATAGAAACCGCAGGTGTGCCAACCAGCGAAGCCATGTGCATGCCCGCCGAATCCATGCTCAATATTACATCAAGCTGGCTAATTAGTGCGAGTTCCTGTTCAATATTCAACTTCCTTACAACCGAAACAACATTATCATATTTCAACGCCCATGCATTACAAGTGGCCAGCTCCGAATCCGATCCGCCGAACAAAAAAACAGTAGCATCCTGTTTACTCAACTCACCAATCATATCTTCCATTTTCTCCAAAGGGAATATTTTGCCCTCGTGCTTGGCAAACGGACTTATGCCTATCCATGTTTTGTTTTTATTTCCCGTGATTTTAGTAATATCTTCCGTCAAGGGCCTCAAAACCTT
>Ga0302197_10001189_pt1 | contig 25712 bp, 28 predicted proteins | sample II_Bog_N2_1_FD_193526 | JGI IMG/M metagenome (GOLD analysis project Ga0302197, IMG submission 193526) | Peat permafrost microbial communities from Stordalen Mire near Abisko, Sweden - II_Bog_N2_1 | ecosystem: Environmental > Terrestrial > Soil > Wetlands > Peat | place: Sweden: Abisko...
TCGCGGTCCGTACATGTCGACATTCGGGTCATCGCCACCACCAACCTTTCGCTTGCCGCAATGGTGGAGCGCGGCCAGTTCCGCGCGGACCTCTACTATCGGCTCAATGTGATTCCTCTCTCGCTGCCGGCTTTGCGCGATCGCAAGGAAGATATTCCGATGCTTGCAGAGCACTTTGCCGCCAAGTATGCGGCGCGTGGGCTGACCAAGTCCCCCCATCTTCACCCTGAGTTTCTCCACCGTCTACAGGCGCAGGCCTGGCCAGGAAATGTCCGCGAGCTGGCGAACTTCATGCGCCGCATGCTGACTCTCAATCGCACCTCCGAGCTCGATGCGCACTGCTTCGATATGGAGTTCGAAGGAGCCTCCCGACTATCCCCTTTGTCGCAGATGCCCAGCTCCGCGGCCATCGCCGGCACCCCAATCCGTCAGTTGGAGCGGCAGCACCTGGAAAACACACTCGCACTGACGGATGGCAACCGCACCCACGCCGCGGAGATGCTCGGCATCAGCATCAGGACAATGCGCAACAAGATTCGGGAGTACGGGCTCCCACCCAGGAGGTACGCATAACATGGCCACACCGCCAACCCTTCAAATGTTGCAGGGCTATCTCCAGCTCACCACGGAGCGCCAGCAGCTCATCGTGTCGAACATGGCAAATGTCGACACGCCGGGATATCACACCAAAGACCTCGACTTCCAGACGGCGATGCAGCAGATCGTCGATGGGGGAAACGGCGCCAAGCTCGAACCCGCATCCGTGGAAGTGACGGATCTGCCGGAGCGCCCCGACGGAAACAACGTCAACATCGACCGCGAAAGTATGTTGATGTCGCAAAACCAACTTCAGTATCAGCTCGGCATCCAGTTGGTGAAGGCGGAATTCCATAAGCTCTACACAGCGATCAAGGAAGGGAACTAGCAATGGGACTCTTTGACATGATGAGCGTCAGCGCATCCGCTCTTTCCGCGGAGCGTCAGCGGGCAGAAGTCACCTCTGTCAACATGGCCAACGCGGAGACGACCCATACAGATGCGGGCGGCCCCTATGTGCGCAAGCAGGTCGTCTTCAGCACCACCGGCGGTTCTCCATTTAGCACCGTATACAACCACCTCGGGCGGTCCTCACAGCCCCCGTCCGGTGCAGTGCAGCTCACCCAGGTGGTGGACGATACAACACCTCCGGTGATGCGCTACGAGCCGGGCAACCCGGATGCGGACAAGACCGGCTACGTCGCATATCCGGCCATCAACCCGGTCACGGAGATGGTGGACCTTATGGGGTCTGTCCGGGCGTATCAGCTCAATGCGTCCGCTGTAACGGCCGCAAAGCAGATGATTCAGGAATCGATCGACATATTGAAATCCTCGTAACTCTGGAGTAGGCGATGAGCAACATTAGTCTTGGCGGACTTCCAAATACGTACATGCCGGATACATCGGCACTCGGCGGCGGCGGCGGCGACGAGTCAGGCGGCCTTAACTTCGGGGATGTCCTCAAAAATGCAGTGCACAACGTCAACGAAGTCAACAACGACGCCGCCTCACAAGTTAGCAATCTGCTGCAGGGCGGAAGCGGCGACGTCAGCAGCGTCATGATCGCGGTCGAGAAGGCAGACGTCTCATTCCAGCTCATGATGCAGGTTCGGAACAAGATCGTCAGCGCGTACCAGGACATCGAGAAGATGCAGTTCTAGGACAAAGACCCAATGGCAGACCTCAACAAAGCAATCGAACAGGCAAAGCAGTTCTGGGCAAGCCGGAGCGGGTCCCAAAAGGGGCTGCTCCTGGCTGGCGTAGGCGCCACCGTGCTGCTGCTGTCCTTCTTTGTCAGGCTTATTGATACGCCAGACTTCAAGCCGCTCTATACGGGCATGGAGGCTGCCGACGCGCAAACTCTGACCGCGCAGCTCGATGCTCAGGGGATCGAGCATGAAACCAGCGCGGATGGAAAAACGGTCAGCGTGCCCGCGGACAAACTCGATGCGGCCCGGCTGCAGACAGCGACCCAGGGTGCACCACACAGCGGACGTATGGGCTTCGAGCTCTTCGACAAAATGTCCTGGGGACAGACAGAATTCGATGAGAAGGTGACCTATCAGCGCGCACTGGAAGGAGAGCTGGAACGCACCATCCAAACTCTCGGAGATGTCGAAAGTGCGCGCGTGCACCTGGTCATGTCCACCGATTCCGTATTCATGGACCGCGAACGCGGCGCCAAGGCGTCCGTCATCCTGAAGCTGCGCCACAATGGACTGCCCAAGGATGCGGTACTGGCGATCTCACGACTTGTCTCCGGTGCCGTCGATCAACTCAAGCCGGAAGACGTCTCCATCGTCGATGCAGACTCTGACAAATCGCTGGGACTTGGCCACGATGGGCAGGGAGGCGGAGAAGCCGTCGAAACAACGCTCACCCAGCGGCTCATCAGCACGCTCGAGCCCGTGGTGGGAGTGGATAAGATTCGTGCGAGCGTCAACATCGACTATGACCAGGGAACCACCGAGGAGAGTCAAGAGAAATACGATCCCACCGTCAGCGCTCTGCTCAGCGAGCAAAAGACTCAGGATCAGGCCGGCATAGCGGCGCCCTCCACGGGGATCCCCGGAACATCGAGCAATATCCCGTCCAAGCAGGCAAAGCCACCAGCCGCGCCCGGCACAGGGCAGACGTCGATGTCGGAGAATGCGCAGTATGGAGTGAACAAGGTAGAAGTCCACACCATGGAGCCCGCAGGCAGGATTCAACGGGTCAGTGCAGCCATCCTGGTTGACGACGCCATCGTCCGGCAGTCCGTAAACGGCAAGGTCACCTTCACCAAAATCAAGCGGTCGCAGGAAGAGCTCGATAAGATTCAGCAACTCGCCCAGGCTGTGATTGGCTTCGACGCAAAGCGCGGCGACACCATCAGCGTGCAGGACCTGTCCTTCGACTCTACCGATGCCGCCGCCGATCTTCCAGCTCCCACAATGGCGGATAAAGCCAGGCAGGCAGTGTCGGACTATTCCTCTCTTCTGCGGCCGGGTGCGCTCTTGCTCCTGTTCCTCCTCGCATATCTGTTTGTGCTCAGGCCAATCCAGAAGCATGCACTTGGCCCCGGTCACTCTTACCCAGCCCTTCAGTCCGCACTTCCCGACGGGACGAGAGAAGACCGACTCGCCCTGAGCGCAGCGGATGCAGCGAATAACACTCGGCGCGCCGCTCAGCTCAAAGAGCAGACAATTGAACTCATCAAGCAAAAGCCGGCGAACACAGCGCGTGCAGTGCAGGCATGGCTGCGTGAGGAGCCATCATGAACGCCACAGCAAATTACCATCTGAGCGGAACGCGTAAGGCAGCCATACTGCTGTCGTTGCTTGGCGATGAGTCCGGCGCCACAATCCTCCGCAATCTCCCAGACCACGACCTGCAGCGTGTCACGGACGAAGTCGCAAACCTCGGCCAGGTGCCGTTCGATGTCACCCTCGGCGTCCTGGAGGAATATCAGCAGATGATGACGGCCCAGGACTTTCTTGCCGTCGGCGGACAGGACGTTGCGACCCGTCTCTTGGTCAAAGCATTTGGAGAAAACGGCGCCAAGTCCATGGTGCAGCGACTCACTCGCCCCCCCGAGCCGGCTGCACTGGAGGTTGACTCGTTGAAGAAGGCCGACCCGCAGCAGTTGGCCAAGTTTCTGGCCGGAGAGCAATCCCAGACCAGAGCGTTGGTCCTTGGGCATCTCGATGCGAAACAAGGCTCCGCCGTGTTGATGAGCATGGAACCGGAGGTCCGGGCCGATTGTGTGCGGCGACTCGCCAACCTCGGCCATTTCACCCCGGAAGTAGCCGCGAAGGTCTCAGCTGTGTTGAATCGCCGATTGAAGTCAGGCGGAGACCAGAACAAGCAGTCGGACTCCGGCTTCAAGAATGTCGCCGAAATGATGAACCGGATGGACTCGGCCGCCGCCCGCGAAATCCTCGAAGACATCGAGCAGTCGGAACCAACGCTCGCAATCAGCATCCGCGATCTGATGTTCACCTTCGACGACTTCCTCGAAGTCCCGGAGCAGCAACTGCGCGAGTTGATGAACTCGATCGACAAAAAGACCTTGATGATTGCCCTCAAGGGAGCAAGTGAAGATCTCCGCAGCCACTTCTATCGCACCATGTCTTCGCGCGCGGTCGACATGATGAAGGAAGACTCGGAGATCATGGGCCCCGTCCGCAGCAAAGACGTAAGCAAGGCTCAGGCAGAGACCGTTGCCATTGCCAGAAAACTTGAATCCGAAGGGAAGCTCGTACTTAGGAGCGAGGGTGAAGACGAATATGTCCTCTAGCGCAACAGTCGACAGCATACTGGAATTTCAGATCGCGAGTCTCGAATACCGCGATATAGCGGGCCAGTTCATCTCCGCGTCCGGCGACGGCTCGATGGAGGGCGCGCCAATCAAGAGCGGAAGAGCCGCCGCCCGGGCAGAAGTTGAGATGTCCGAAGCCGAGCTAGCCGCCAGAATCCAGCAAGAGAGAGCCGACGCCAGGAATCAGGCCGAGCAAACATTGCGTCAGGACTTCGAAGCCAAACTGGCAGCCAACCGCGAGCAAATAGTCGCTGCAATCGCGGCATTTGAGGGGAAACAAACGACGTACTTTGCGCGAGTGGAAGCCGAAGTCGTGCAGTTGGCTCTGGCCATCGCCGCTAAAATCCTGCATCGTGAAGCGCAAGTCGACCCAATGCTGGTGGCAGCCCTGGTCAGAATCACTATCGAGAAGATGAGCGAGGGTTCGGCGGTCACGGTCCGTGTTGGCAGCGGCCGCGCCAGGCAGTGGCAGCAGTACTTTGCCGCCCAGCCAGGACCCGCCCGCGTGGTTGTTATAGAGGACGAGGGACTCACCAATCAGGATTGCCTCGTCGAAACGGAACTCGGATCGACGAACATGGGCCTCGATTCGCAACTGAAAGAAGTCGAGCAGGGGTTCTTTGATCTCCTCGCCCTCAGACCGGACGCGCGATGAATCGGCCGCTCCTGGCTCCCTACACTCACTTCCTCAATACCGGCTCAACCCTGCGCTGGACGGGAAGAATCAATCAGGTCGTAGGCAACCTGATTGAGTCGGAGGGCCCATTCTGTTCCGTGGGCGAGTCGTGCAGGATCAGCGGCGATGGCGGCAGAAGCTACTCCGGGGAAATCATCGGCTTTCGCGGGTCCACCATGTTGTCCATGACCGCCGATCACCCGCAGGGCATTCGCTTCGGGGACCACATCAGCACCTGGGGAGAGCGTCCGTCGGTCCGCGTTGGTCCCGGCTTGCTGGGGCGGGTCATCGATCCCATGGGAAACGTCTTGGATGGAAAAGGAGAGTACCGCGCTACCCACACCGTAGCCATCGATGGTTCGGCGCCACTGCCTCTCGATCGCGTTACCATTCGCGAGCCTCTGGGCTGCGGCATCCGTGCGATCGACGCCTTTGTAACCTGCGGAAGAGGGCAGCGAGTCGGAATCTTTGGCGGTAGCGGAGTCGGCAAGAGCACCCTCATCGGCATGATGTCGTGCGGAACATCCGCCGATATGACCGTGTTGGCGCTGGTCGGCGAACGCGGACGCGAAGTCGGGGAATTTCTTGAGGTGCTCGGCGAAGAAGGTCGCAGCCGCTCGGTCGTGCTCGTCTCCACTTCAGATCAATCGCCGCTGCTGCGCATCCGGGCAGCACTGGCGGCCACCGCGGTTGCAGAGTACTTCGCCAGCCTCGGCAAGAATGTGCTCCTCATCGTCGATTCGCTCACACGTTTTGCCATGGCGCAGCGGGAGATCGGCCTGGCAGCAGGCGAACCGCCCACAGCCAAGGGGTATACCCCTTCCGTACTGAACATGCTGGCTCGCCTTGTGGAGCGCGCCGGAAACTTCTCGCAAGGCAGCATTACCGCGTTCTACACCGTACTGATGGAGGGAGACGATCAACAGGATCCCGTCGTCGATACGGTCCGTTCGCTGCTGGATGGCCATGTCGTCCTGGACAGGAATCTTGCCATGCGTGGGCACTACCCCCCCATCTCCATCCTGGAAAGCCTCAGCCGATTGATGTCGAGCGTCGTCTCGGAGCAACATCTGGCCAAGGCCAACGCTCTGCGTCTCTCTATGGCTGCATACGCCCGGTCGGAGGATCTCATCCGCATCGGCGCCTATCAGAAGGACAGCGATCCGGTGTTGGACAACGCCATCCGGAACCTTCCCGCACTCAATACCTTCCTCCAGCAAAGACCCGATGCACTCTGCAAATATGCTGAGGTTGTCGATGCACTGCTGGCGCTCCCAGCCTAGTGTCCCAAGTCATTCGTTCGTGAAGTGCATAGGGCCGAAGGCCCGACATATACCAGCCTAGGCCGAAGGCCCAGGTCACAAGAACCTGAAGGCCCGACATATATGAGACACCAATAGTGCGGACTACCCTGATGGTTCCAGACTTACGGAAGGATTAAGATATGGGGTTTCGGTTTCCACTTGCGACAGTCCTTCGGGTCCGGGACAGCATTCAAAAGCGCGAGGAGCGCGTGCTCCAACGCATCCAGCTGGATATGGCACGGGTATCGCGCAATATCGAGGAACTCAACGATGCAGTCGCGCAGTCGCACCGTGCTCGGGAAGCAGAACTACAGCAGCCAGTTCCAGCGGGCCAGTTACAGGCAATGTTGCAGGCAACGCAAGCGTCCATCGACGCAAGGGAGTCCCTCGTCGAAAAGCTGCAACTGCTCCGGCAACAGCGTGACGCGCAGATGAAGGTGTATCAAGCCGCCCACCAGAACCACGAAGCCCTGATTGATATGCGCGATCGGCAACTTCTCGAGTACGAGCAGCAGCAGGCTCGCGCTCAGCAGAAATTTCTCGACGACATCTTCATGGCCCGCCGCCACAGAACCTAGGACCTATCTCTCCAGTACGCGGCACTCTTCCGCCGCGTAACGTCCTCTTTTTTCCTGCCTGTCATCTTCTTCCCGCTTGTCATCTTCTTCCCGCTCGTCATCTCGAGCGATTCTTTCTGCTTGGCCCACATTCTTCCTTCCTCTGTCATTTTTTCTTCCCAATTGCCATTCGCTTTACCGCTTGTCATTCTGACCCTGAGCTTGCTCAGGGGAAGAATCCCCGCATTTCGCTCCCGCCCAAGCTCCATTCATCCCCAATCTCCCCCCAACATTCCCAGCCGATCGCCTCGTGTCAGAACCCAGTTGGCTCGCGCCCCTGAAGCACCAGGTGGGCACAGCTTGCCCAGTCGGTACGGCAACGATTGCCGGGACCGGAAGAGCCATCTCCAGACCCGTACATGAGCCGCCCTCGCAGCCCAGTAGAATCAATCACTTCTGAGGCTCGCGAAGGCGCACCACGCACATTCCGGCTGGCACGCAACGTGCACTAGGACAAGCGTGCGAATCGGATCTCCATCGTCGACAGCAACATCTGCCCAACAGGCTCCTGCACGCGCCAACTCCGCTGCAGGCACCTTTCAGGCGGCCCTTGCAAGTTCTTCCGAAGCCTCAAAGACGACCGACGCGAAAGCGCGCACCGCTTCGAAGCCCGCGAATCGTACCGCAGCCAGGCAGCAGAACGACGGTTCGGCCACGGCCTCCAACCCAGACACCGCTACTACAGTTCCTTCCTCCCGCGCGGATCAACTCGCTGCTCCGGCCGTAGACACGGCCAAAGGGCAGGGAGACGGCACTTCGAGCAACGACCAATCCGCCGTCACCTTCTCCGCAATCGTCGACGGCCAAATGTTGCCGCCCGCACAGGTTGGCCCACAGCAGCCGGCAGACCCCACATCGGCAACGGACGCAGCGGCTCTGGACGCCTCTGCGCACAAGCCGGGAGACCCCGTCCCCGCCACCGATGCTGCTCTTCTCACTACAGTCCAGCAGGCGCTTCCAATCTCCGCAGCAGCCGCAACCAACCAGGCGGAAGCAGCAGCAGCCATTCCGATCCAGACACCGGCAGAAGCCTCTGCACCGCAAATTGATCCGGCACTCTCCGGCACCGTCACAAGCTCCGTAAGCGCGACTCAACTCCGGGCAAAGAACGCACAGAGCAAAATCAGTGATACGGCAGGAGCAAAATCATCCGAGTCCGGCAATCCCACCGACGCAGGCAAGAACAAGATCGACACGGCCGTCAGTGCTCAATCCGACGGATCGTCGCACAACGCTCAGAGCAATAACCAGTCCTCGCAGCATCCGCAGTTCGATCCCACTCAACTCACCGCGAACATGTCGCGGGCTACGGAAACGGCCACCTCCCCGGCGCAGATGGCGATTGCGCACATGGCCTCGCACGCACCCGCAACCCAGACCTCCGCGTCGCCCAGCACGCAGGAGGCAATCCGCCAGAGTCTTCCGCCCACTTCCAGCGGTTCGGACGAAGGGGAAGTCGCGACGTCCTCCTCCGGCATCAACACCGCACAGGTCCTGCAGACCTTGAGCCAGTCCGAGATGCGGGTCGGCATGCATTCCGCCGAGTTTGGCAATATCTCGATTCGCACCTCTGTTTCGCAGCAGCAGATGCTGACCCAGATATCGCTGGACCACAGCGGATTGAGCCAGGCCATCTCCGGCCACATCTCTTCCATCCAAAGCAAGCTCGCAAACGACTACGGTCTGCATGCGCAGATTGAAGTCAATCACCAGTCGGCGGCGTTCTCAGGGCAATCGCAGAGCTCTTCGCAAAAAGAACAGAGGGCCTTTACCCCCTCTGCCCGGACCGACAATGCCTCTCCGTTGGCGGAGGCCGACATTGGATGGACCCCCACTACATTGCCGCCGTCGGACAGCGGCTACCGGTTAGACATCAGGGCATAAGACACAAATCGATTCAAAGAGAGGAATGACGGATGAATATCCAAGGCTTCACCCCAGAGATCACAGCACCGGTACAAGCGCGCTCTGCCAGTTCGCCCACCAACACGGGCGCGTCCAGCAGCGCATCCAGCAGCACATCCAGCAACTCCAGTACCTCGGCAGCCAGCCTTCAGGACACCTTCCTGAACCTGCTCGTAACCGAATTGCAGAATCAGGACCCCACATCTCCCGTCGATCCCACGGCAATGGTCGGCCAGATGGTCTCTCTCAACCAGTTGGATCAGCTCGTCAACATCAACTCCACGTTGAGCGGCCTCGTTCCATCCACCAGTTCCACCTCGAATCCGTCCACATCCGGCGGCAACGCTCTGGTCACCTCGGCCACGGGCAGCGGGTCGCCGGCAACATCCTCTCCGCGGCTGGCGACGTCTGCCGCATCCAGCCAACAGGTCCCGGCCTACCCCAGCGCAACGGATCCCAGCGCGATCATGAATCTCTATGGCAGCATGGCATCCCCCGCAGCGACTCTATCTTCCGCACTCTTAGGAGGCAACTAAATGTCAGCGTTCTCTACCCCTCTCTCAGGCCTCGAAGCCAGCTCGGCATCGCTCAACGTCATTGCAAATAACCTGGCCAACCTCAACACGGACGGCTACAAGGGCCAGAGCCTTAGCTTCGGCGACATCTTCAATCAAATGCAGAGCACCTCGGGCAATGGAGATCCAATCCAGATTGGCGCCGGCGTGCAGGTCGCCGGCACGTCTGCCAACAACTCCGACGGCAACGTCAGCTCGACCGGCGTAGCGTCCAACATGGCGCTCCAGGGAAATGGATTCTTTGTCGTCCAAAGCTCAGATCAGACCAGCTTCACCCGCGCCGGAGACTTCACCGTCAACAGCTCCGGACAGCTTTGCACCCCAAGCGGTGATCTGGTCATGGGCTACCCGGCAACCAATGGGGTCGTTTCCACCACTGCAACCCTCGCCCCCATCTCCGTCAACCAATCCACCACCATGCCCGCCGTAGCCACCACGTCTTTTCAGATGAATACCAACCTCGACTCCAGCGCCGGCATCGGGTCCACGTTCAATACCCCCATCTCCGTCAACGACTCTCTGGGAGCGCCTCAGGTGCTCACCGTGCAGTACACCAACACCGCCGCTAACACGTGGAGCTACAACGTCACCCTCCCCGCATCGGCCACAGGCGGCACCGGCAGTCCCACCACCGTTGCGTCCGGCACCCTGTCGTTTGACACCTCTGGCAATCTCACGTCGCCCGCAGGATCGATCGCCGGCATCAACATCACCGGCCTCGCAGACGGCGCCGCGCCCATGAGCCTTACCTGGAACCTGAATAACTCCTCCGGAACTCCCACCATCACCCAGCAGAACTCCGCCAGCGCCACCACCACCACCAACCAGAACGGCTTCGGCGTGGGCACCCTGACCAGCTACTCCGTGCAGCCGGACGGAACCGTGGAGGGTCAGTTCAGCAACAGCCAGACCTTGGCGCTCGGCAAGGTCGCAGTGGCAAACTTCGCCAACGTCCAGGGTCTGGCGCAGTCGGGAAACAACGACTATCAGGAAACATTCTCCTCCGGGGCTGCCGTCATCGGTCAGGCCGGCACCGGCGGAGACGGCAAGATCACCGGGGGTGCAGTCGAGCAATCCAACGTCGATCTGTCCACGGAGTTCTCCAAAATGATCATTGCGCAGCAAAGCTATGAGGCAAATGCCAAGGCTCTCACCACGCTCAACCAGGTGGCTCAGGCCACGATTCAGATGATGACCTAGCATTCTGGACGTCCAGTCGAGTTCTTAGCGAACGATTAGAGCCTTCCGCCGGATAATTCATCTTCTGGCGGAAGGCCGCTCGCTCCGGTCCATTCTCATCGCTGTCTCAGTCTCGGCCACGCCCGTGCGGCGGCCGAGCTGGCATCCGTGGCCCAAGCATGTCAATGACATACGGTCCATAAGCCCTCGCTCCGGTGCATTGGCGCGCCTCTCGCCATTCCGGCCCTTCGATTGCAATTACCCTCGTGCAACCGTCCCAGGACGGGAATACAGACACTTTGCGAGGGTGGAATGACGAGTGCAGTTCAGCAACTCCGGATCGAAGCCGATGAGCCGCAGCTTCCGGCTTCAGTGCAGAGCGCGCCCGATCCGCTCGACAGCTTGCCTTGGTTGCCCTTCACGGTCAGCCTGGAGCTGCCGGTCGTTCGGTTTACAGTCGGCGACCTCCTCCGGCTCACTCCCGGATCGATCGTGGAGACAGCCTGCAGCTATACCAGCGACGTGCCCTTGCGGGTCAATCGGCTGCTCATCGGTTGGACAGAGTTTTCGGTCATCGGCGATCGCCTTGCCGTGCGCATCACGGATCTCGCATGATCGCCATCCCTCGTTACGCAAGCTGGCTTCAGCAACCGGCCCCCCCGGTCGCCGCGCCCTGGCTGGCTCCGGAACCGATTCAGCCCGTGCAGCCCGCCCCCGCGGAGAGCCGGGAGCTGCAACTGCTGCCAAAACCAACCGTATCCTCCCCGCGCATCGGCGGACGCCAACGGGCGCAACTACCGTCCAGCCCGTTGCTGCGCGCGTGGTCCTGGCTGCACACCAAATATGAGCAGACCGCAACCAAACGCCTGCGCGTCGTGGAGACGGTCTCCCTCGGAGAGAAGAGATTTGTTGCGCTCGTATCGGTGGAAGGCCGCCAATTTCTGATCGGCGGAGGCGCTGCAAGTGTCTCGATCCTGGCGCAGTTGGGCGAAACCACAGATCCCGCAATCGCGCTTCAAACCGAGTCGATGGTTCAGGAGGTCTCGGAATGACCCGGTGCTCCGCCGCGCAAAAGCTGGCCATGCTCGTGCTGTCTCTGGCCGTCCTCGCCGTACCCGGCGCAGCGCAGGCACGCACCGCGGATCTCAATGCCCAGTTGTCTCCCTTCCTTGCCGGTGCCGGACAGCTTCACCCGATCCCCGCCGCCGTGGCCACACCCGCGCGGAAGCCCCCCGTATTCACCAAAAAGCCAGCCGCGCCCGCGCCCGGCGACATTGGCGGCGCCCTGCAGATCCCGGGCTCCCCCGCAGGTTCGGTGCCCTGGTCCGTCGTCGTCATGCTGACGGCGCTTACGCTCATCCCATCCATCCTGATGTGCATGACGCCATTCGCGCGCCTGCTCATCGTGTTCCACTTCCTGCGCCAGGCGCTCGGACTTCAGACCACGCCCTCCAATCAGACGCTCATCGGCCTCTCGCTCATCCTCACCTTCTTCCTCATGCAGCCCGTCGCCACGCAGGTCTATCAGGACGCCATCGTCCCCATGCAGTCCGGGCAGATCACCGCCATCGACGCGCTGGGCAGGGCGGAGGATCCGGTCCGTCACTTCATGGCCCACTATGTGCGCGAAAAGGATGTGGCGCTCTTCATCGAGCTGGCCAAGGAGCCTCGCCCTACGTCGATGGACGATGTCTCGATGCGCGTGCTGCTCCCGGCCTATATCCTCTCCGAGCTTAAGGCTGGCTTTCAGATCGGCACCGTATTGTTTCTTCCCTTCCTGATCGTAGACATGGTCGTCGCTTCCATCACCACATCGGTGGGCATGCTGCAGTTGCCGCCCGTCGTCATCTCAACTCCGCTCAAGCTGCTCCTCTTCCTCATGGTCGATGGTTGGCATCTCCTGATTGGATCTCTCATGAGGAGTTTTAACTAGCCATGAATGTCGATCAGGTCGTAGTGCTCGGACGCGCAATGCTGCAGGAGGTCATGATCCTGGTCGGCCCCATCCTGGCCGTCGCCATCATCGTCAGCCTGCTGGTCAACATCGCGCAGGTGCTCACCTCGCTCCAGGACACCACCATATCGACTGTTACCCGCCTGCTGGCAACCGGCAGCGCCCTCTTCTTCATGATGCCGTGGATGTGGCGGCATCTCGTCCAGTACACAGTTGGTCTGCTCTCGGACTTTCACGGGTACCTGCAATGATCCAGATACCTTTCATGACGATCGTCAGTGGACTGCTCTCCATCAGCGTGCGCCTTACCGGCCTCATGCTGTTCGCGCCGTTCTTTGGCAGCGTGGTCATTCCCGCCCGCGTCAAGGCCATCCTCGTTCTGGCGCTCACCCTGCTGCTGTATCCCAGCATTGGTCAGAGCATCGGCACCCATCCCATGGCACAGTGGCCGCTTCTGGTCTTTATGGAATTCCTGATTGGCGTCGGCATGGGCATCGCAACCAACGTCGTCTTCGAGGCGGTCCAGATGACCGGACAGATGCTCGGCGTACAGATGGGATATTCGCTGATCAACATCCTCGACCCCCAGACGCAGGTCGACACAACCGTCATCGCGCTGTTCTACCAGAGCATCGTCATGCTGCTCTTCTTGCGCATGGATGTGCACTACTGGCTGCTTCACGCCATCTGCAACAGCTTTCTCTACCTTCCGCTCGGCACCACCCACTTGAGCAGCCTGTTCACCATGGCAGTTCTCAAGATCGGCGGCCGAATCATCGGGCTGGGCATTCAGATTGCCGCCCCGGTATTGTCCGCAACCCTGGTTGCGGATATCGTCCTCGGCCTCATCGGCAAGGCCTCGCCGCAGTTGCCACTCATGCTGCTTGGCCCGGCCATCAAGAGCTTGCTCGGCCTCTTCATCCTATTTGCAACCATTCAATACTGGCCGGATCTGTTCCGCCGCCTATTCATGGATGCGCTCTCCAACGGCGAACACATACTGCACCTGGCTCAATGACACTCCATGGCTGATTCCAGCAAAACCGAAGAAGCGACACCGCGGCGACAGCTCAAAGCACGCGAGAAGGGCCAGGTCACGCGCTCGCGCGAGTTGACCGGCGCCGTCACCATCTTCGCGGTCGCTGGTGCGCTGGCCCTCATTGCGCAGCAGGCCGCGCAGCACTGGACGGACTTCTTCCGCAATGCGCTGGATTCCGCAGCCACCAGCCCGATTGAAGCCAATGGGCCTCTCCTCTTCTGGACCTGCGTTGAGACCTTCCGCTGGATCGTCCCCATCTTCCTCTGTGCTCTCGCCGTTTCCCTGGCCACCGGATACGCGCAGGGAGGCTTCGTGTTCGCACCTGAGTCCCTGTCGTTCAACATCGAGCGCCTCAGTCCCGCCGGCAAGCTCAAGCAGATGTTCTCCCTCTCGGCTCTCAGCACAAGCCTCAAATCCCTTCTGCCTTTTGCGGCAATCGTCTGGGTTGGCTGTGCCAGTATTACCAGCCACTGGGGCCAGATTCTGCAGAGCTGCTACATCGATCCGCGAGGGTTCATCAACCTGGTCAGCGGCATGCTGCTCGAGGTCGGTTGGAAGTCTGGCTTGATCCTCCTCACCTGGTCCGGCGTCGACTATCTGCTCCTCTGGTTCAAGAGCAAAGGCGACATGAAGATGAGCCGTCAGGAAATTCGCGAGGAAATGAAAGAGTCGGACGGCAATCCTGCGAATAAATCCAGAATCCGCAAAATGCAGCGCCAATCCAGGCGCAAGCAGATGATCAAGGCGGCCGAGACCGCCACCGTCGTCATCACCAACCCAACTCACTACGCGGTCGCCCTCCGCTATGAGTCGAGCATGGCCGTTCCCATCGTCGTCGCCAAGGGACTCGACCTGCTGGCGCAAAAGATCAAGGAGATCGCCCGCGACCGCGACATCCCGATCATGGAAAATCGGCCGCTCGCGCAGGCGCTCTACAAGGGCACAGAGGTCGGAGACGCAATCCCATCCGCCCTGTACCACGCAGTCGCAGAAATTCTGGTCATGGTCTACAAAGCCCAGGCCGAACTCAAACAGCGCGAGGCTCAAAGAAGAGCCGCCGCCAACCCGCAACCTGAGGTACGCCCGCTGTGACAAACAAGAAGTCAGGACTTCTCACCACGCTGCGAGGCTCCTCCGATTGGATCATTCCAACCGCTGCGGTCGCCCTGGTGTTCGTGATGCTCGTGCCATTGCCCAGCATCATTCTTGACCTCCTGCTCACGCTCAGCATCACCGCCTCTGTGCTGGTCCTGCTCACCGCAATCCAGATCCTGCGCCCGGTGGAGTTCTCAGTCTTCCCTAGTCTCATCCTCCTGCTTACGCTCATGCGGCTCTCGCTCGATCTGGCCAGCACCCGGCGCATCCTGCTGCATGGCAACGAGGGCACCTCCGCAGCCGGCAAGGTGATTGAGGCATTCGGCCAGTTTGTGGTCGGCGGAAACTACATCGTTGGCTTCGTCATCTTCATCGCACTCGTGGCAATTCAATATCTTGTGGTCAGCCACGGAGCCGTCCGCACCGCCGAGGTGACCGCGCGCTTCACCCTCGACGCCATGCCCGGAAAGCAGATGGCGATCGACTCCGACCTCAATACCGGGCTCATCACCGCGGACCAGGCCCGCGCCCGTCGCGAAGCGGTCGCCCGCGAGGCAGAGTTCTGCGGCTCCATGGATGGTGCCGCCAGATTCAGCCAGCGGGATTCACTGGCAACCATCCTCATCATGGCGATCAACATCATCGCCGGATTCCTCATCGGGGTCTTCCAGCAGGGAATGCAGTTTGCCGAAGCGCTCAAGACCTACACCATCCTCACCGTAGGCGACGGTCTGGTCGCAATCGTTCCGGCCCTCCTTGTATCGGTCGCCGGCGGCATCGTGGTCACACGCGCTGCTTCGGAGCATTCTCTCGGCACGGACATCGGCAAGCAGATGTTCAAGACCTCGCGGCCGTTGTGGATCGTCGGCGGCGTTCTATTGGCCCTCGCGGCGATACCCGGGATGCCGAAATTCTCCTTCGTCGCCCTGGGCGGCCTCGCAATGTTCGCCGCATGGAAGATGAAGCCCGCCAGCGCCAAGCCCTCCGCAGAAGATGCCAAGGCAATCGCGGCAAAGTCCGGAGCGGCTGGCACTGCGGCCATCGATCCCATGGACGCAGCGCTCAAGCTGGACGAACTCATGCTGGAAGTCGGCATTGGCCTGGTCCCCCTGGTCGACGCCAAGCAGGGAGGTCAACTGCTGGCCAGGGTCAAGTCGTTGCGCAAAAATCTGGCGCAGCAACTTGGATTCCTGGTGCCGTCCATCCACATCACAGACAACCTCTCGCTCAAGGAAAGGGAGTATGTCGTCTACCTGCGCGGAGTCGAAATCGCACGTTGGGAGATGCGGAAAGACCGCTTGCTTGCCGTCAACTCCAATCCGAAACCAGGAGATATCCCCGGGCAGGAGACGCGGGAGCCCGCATTCGACTCGCCTGCCAAATGGATCACGCCGGACGTCCAGGCGCAGGCTATTGCGGCCGGGTACGCCGTCGTCGACCACACCTCGGTGCTGGCAGCTCACCTTGCTGAAATCATCAAGCACAACGCCCACGACCTGCTTACCCGTCACGAGACCAAGCGCCTCATCGACCGCCTCACGGATTCACATCCCAAGCTTATCGATGAGCTGATGCCCAAGCTGCTCAGCCTGGGAGAGGTGCAGAAGGTCCTCCAGCAGTTGCTCCGGGAACAGGTCTCCATTCGCGATCTTGGCTCGATTCTGGAAGCGCTCGTCGAAACAGCGGGAGTCAACAAGAGCCCGGTGGCCCTCGTCGAAGCCGCACGCCATTCGCTTGGACGCGCCTTGATCCGGCCCCTGCTCAACGCCCGCGGCCAGCTCAAAGTCGTCACGCTCGATCGTTCCATCGAAGACGAATGCTCACGCCCCGGCGCCCAGCTCCCGCAGTTGGCTGTCGGCGGAGCGATGCAGATTTCCGTAGCCCGCAGAGTATTGGATGGTCTTCGGACCATGCTCGGCGACCAGGTCACCGCAGCTCCACCCGTCATTCTCTGCTCCTCGCCCGGGCGCTTCTACTTGAAGCGCCTCCTGGAGCCGTTCATACCCAAGATTGTTGTAATCTCTCCGTCGGAGATTCCCCCCATGACACAAGTCCAGTCGCTGGGCTCGGTCGGATAATGCGACCCGCTATCGATACACCCAATGAGGTACGCAAATGACACAAGCAGAAATGGCATACACAACAAGCGCTGAGGAATCAACCGATCGCAACGACCTTGTGATGCAGGAGCTCTCTCAGGTCTACTACATCGCTTCTCGGATTCGCGAGCGTCTGCCGCAGCACGTGGAGCTCGAAGACCTGGTGAATGCGGGCGTCGTCGGACTCATTGAAGCCAGCAGAACGTTCGATAGTTCCAAGAATGCCCAGTTCAAGACATTCGCAAAATTCCGCGTGCGCGGCGCCATCATGGACAGCCTCCGCGATGCCGACTGGGGCTCCCGCTACCTGCGCAAGCGGGGCCGCGAGATTGCAGAGGCCACCACGCGGCTCGAAGGCAAACTTGGAAGGCATCCCGTCGACACGGAGATCGCCGACGAGATGCAGTTGGAGATCAGCCACCTGCGCAGGATCATCCAGCAGATCGACGGCCTGCACCTGGCCGGCCAGCAACTGGCAACGTCCTCGGACCGCTCGGAGATGTTGGATGTGATTGAGTCGGCGCCAAATCTCGCCGATCCAGACCCCTTCGACCTCTGTCTCCAGGGAGAAATGAAAGTTCACCTGGCAGAGGCTATCTCCAAACTCACGGAGCGGGAGCAGCTCATCATATCGCTCTACTATCGCGAAGAACTCACCATGAAAGAAATTGCAGAGGTCGTGGGAGTGGCGCTTTCGCGAGTCTCTCAGATCCGTCAGGCCACAATGAAAAAACTCAGGCTCTCGCTCGCGCACATCCATGGGCAACCTGCGAACGTAAGCATGGCGACGGGAGTGTCTCATGGATGAAATCAGTCAGCAGCAGGTCAACTCGGGGAGCACGCAGCCGCACCCGGCAATCCAAGACAAGCAAGCCAGATTGCGATCCGTGCAGCCGTATGATTTTCGCGCGGCCGGTCAGTTGTCGAATGAGAACGCCCGCATCCTGACCGCGATCCATGAGGAACTCGCGCGCCATCTCACCGGCGTCCTGGACGCTTGCCTCGGCGTGAGCGTCAAGGTCAAACTGCAATCGCTCGAGCAGTCTTCCATCGTGACGCATATCGAGAGCGTGCCCCCCTTCAGCTATGTCGCGCTATACCCTCTGGGCACGTCGTCCAGCACTGGAGTAGTAGAGTGCGACGTCGACCTCGTCTTCCCCATCATCGATCTGCTCCTGGGAGGTGCAGGCTTGTCCGAGACCTTCCCCCGCGAGCTTTCGGAGATCGAAGAAGAGATCATGCAAAGCCTCATGCCGGTCATCGTAAGTCAGATCGAAGCCACATGGGGTGTGCAGTTGCCGGAGGGCCGTCGTATCGAGGTGGCCGCGCTCGGCAAATGCTATCCTCCGCATGAAAAAGTAACCCAGGTCAAGTTCGAGATGGAAATCGCAGGCGTCACAGGTCTGCTTTCTCTGGTGTTTCCCGGCTCTTTCGTCAGCATCCTGATGAATAAGAGCAAATCGGAAAGGCCGCAAAGCAAAACGGAGAAGCTGCGGCGTTTCCCCACAGCCAGCATCCGCGAGCGCATCCTCGATTGCGACGTGGTCATCTCCGCAGATCTCCCCACTACAAAAGTTTCCATACGCGACCTGATCGGGCTTCAGCCAGGTTGCGTCCTCAAATTGCGCGCGCCTATCCGCACTCCAGGAGCCCTCACTGCCGCGGGGCGCCCCCTGTTCGCGGCTATGCCGGTACGCAATGGAACCCAAAAGGCGGCGCAACTCGGCCAACGGATGCAGGACAACTTCGGAATTCAGGAGTAAGCCATGGATCATATGAAAAGCAAAAAAGCCGCACTCGAATTTGCAAACGCCTTCGCCGAGTCTCTTGGCAGTTCTCTTACCCAGGCTGTCGCATCTCCGGTGTCCATCAAGGTTCTGGACCTCCCGGATGCGTCCTCGCACAAGCAGAAGCCGGTTCATGTTCGGCTCATTGCGGACGGCTCCTTGCATGGCGACTGCTTCGTCGAGTTGTACGAGCCGCAGGTTGCAGCCCTCGGTGCCAGGATCCTGGACAAACCGGTCACCGACTTTGACGCGGAGCACGCGGACGCACTGCTTGCGGCCATATCGTCGGCGTTGCCACAGCTCACCGCGTCCATGCTTCCCGAATTTGGAGAATTCTCTCTCTCCGCGGAGAGCGTTGCGGACCTGGCATTCGGCGGAATGCTGGTTGTCTCGCTGCGTGCTTCCGTCAGTGGTCTGCCGGACATTCCGGTGGTTCTCTACTTCGAAAACAAACTGCTGGCCGACTTGTCGTCCAAGTCAGTCGCCTCCATTGCCATCGACGCGGAGAATGTTCCGGCGGATACGGTCAATCTCAAGCTGGTCATGGACGTCGAGCTGAATGTATCGTTGCGCTTCGGTCAACGCCAGCTGCCGCTGCGCGAGCTGCTCGAGCTCGCCAGTGGTTCAGTCGTCGAGTTGGATCGTCAGGTGGACGATCCTGTAGAGCTCCTCCTGGATGGCAAGCTGGTCGCTCGCGGCGAGGTCGTTATCGTAGATGGCAACTATGGCCTGCGCGTCACCGACGTTCCCCAACCTGTCATGTCCCATTTCACTCGCTGATCGAACAGGATATATAGATCATGAAGATGTCGCTTGAAGCCGTCTCTCCTACGCTCGGTCGCGGATGGAAGAGTATGTTCACCGTCTGCGGACTCAAGACCTGCCGGAATAATCTCTTCATGCGTGGCGTTCAGAGCCGTGTCGGCATCTCTCTGGCCCAGGTCTGGTACTGCAGCATGGATTGCTTCGCCGCCGCGGCGTGCACCCGGATCGTGAAGCTGTCCGCTGGCAGCACTCCGGATCTGCCCCACGTCCCACGGTTTTCTACCGGACTCGCTATGCTGTCGAAGGGCTACTTGACGGAGGCTCAGCTTCGTTCTGCAACATCCCAAAGTCAGGCAACGGGAGAAGAAGTGGGAGCAGCCCTGGTGCGGCTCGGCTTCGCCAGCCAGAAGCAACTCGCCGCCGCCAGAGCTGCGCAGTGGGGATATCCGGCCCTCCGCAACGAGCTCCTGGGCCGGCCGGTCGAGGCGCTGATTCCCCCGACCCTGCTCACCGCTTGCTCCGCCGTCCCCGTGCATTGCTCCATGCCGTCGCAGCGACTTCTCCTCGGCTTTGTCTATCGAGTGGAGCATACCCTCCTCAATTCGCTGGAGCAGATCACCGGCCTCAGAGCCGAGCCCTGCTTCTTGACTCCCGCGGAATTCGACGAGCAGATGAGCCGCATCGCGCCCATTCCGAACTGCGAAGAGGTCGTCTGTGACGACGCCAGCACCCCCGCGCAGATCGCCAGCGCCGCCGGTGGCTTCGCCGTGGAAGTGGGCGCAAGGGAGGCCAGCTTCGTCCGTTGCCAGGACTATATCTGGGCCAGACTCTCCGGCAAACGCAGGAAGATGGATCTCCTCTTTCGCGTCCGCTACGCCAGTGGAACCGGCAGAGCCACAGATTTCCTCTCCCCGCCGCGGAACACGGCGCTTCTGGGCTAAGTTCTGAAAATTACAGAACTACTTGGATGGGGGATCAATGACAGGCTTGTAGAGGCTGCTGAAGAACGCCATCTACCTGAAAGGGAACGGCTTCAGCCGTGCCGCAAACCCATATAATCAAACCGGCTTTAGCCCCCGCGGTCGCTGTTTCCGGCTTGCATCGACGTTTTCAATACCCTCCGGACTAAAGAGTTTGGCCAGAGTTGCCGATATCTGTGCAGGGTGATGGCACAGTGCTGAGACCAACCAGTTTCCATACCGCAGACCGGCGTAACTTGTTCCCTGAATCCCAACTCCTGCTGACGGAGTGCGCCCAGGATCTTCCGGACATTCCCGCACTGCCAGAAACTCTCCTCCTTCTGGAGCTCCTGGTCCAGGAGCGCTGCGTCGATCTCCGCGAGATGACCGAGCTGGTCCTTGCCGACCTCGGTGCCGCCATGCAGATCTATCGAGTGGCGAACCGTGAATTCGGCGATGAGGAAGGCCGTCCCATGCGCCTTGAGGATTGCATCTCGCAACTTGGCCTCGAAGCCTGTCTCAGCATCGTTTCCATGCACCCTCTCGTTCGCCGCCCCAGCCAGCATGCGGTCGCCGAGTTCTGGGAGCATTCCACCCAGATCGCGCAGTATTCCAGAAAGGTTGCGCAGGAATCGACCGACGCAGACCCCGAAGCCGCCTATCTGGCCGGCTTGTTTCATGCCATCGGATCGCTGCCCGCACTCCTCGGATGGGACGATTCCGGTTCGTCGGATACTGCGGACCATGCGCTCAAGTTGGCACAAACATGGGGCTTACCATCCTGCGTGGAGGAGCTCTTCAGCGAGATGCACACCTCCGGATGCTTCTACGGCTGGACGGATATTGTGCGCAAAGCCCACCGCCGGGCCTCACGCCCATCCGCTGCCTGCTGCTTCGAGGCCAAAGTCCCCCCCCGCCTGCTGGAAGAGAGGTTCACTCCTCTGGAACAGGCTGGCACCCTGCTCTGGCGCTAGGCCGTATCGACCTATAACCGAAATCCAAATCCCGAAAAACCTGGGAACCGTCATCCTGAGCGGAGGCTCTCGTGGCTTCATCGCGAGAGCCGAAGTCGAAGAGCCTGTCCTGAGCCTGCCGAAGGAACCTGCCATTCAGCTTGCCAAGCAGAGACGTTTGCCCCTTTTTCGGGCGATAATATGCCTTCGTCGGCTTAGCTTATTTGGCGATACAGTGCTAGATCGTATCGCCGGACCTTCTCACCCCCCCGCGTTGTCTTCCCATGAGAGCCAGGGGTCGCAGGCTCAGCCGCTTCCGCGGTATCGCTTCCGCTTCTAATCGGTTCCTCACCAAAACACCGCGCATCTGGCGAAATAGAGCCCATTTTGGGCAGTAATTGCCCATCTGGAATGGCCAGCATCGTGCATTGTCTTACGGCGAGGGATGCCAATGGACAGTGGATACTATGCAGCATGCACGGCGCTGGTCTCTCGCACCCAGGCCCTGGACTCGATTGCGAACAACCTTGCCAACGCAAGCACCGTCGGCTTCCGGGCGCAGCATAACGTCTTCAGCTCGGTGCTTGCCGCTGCGGGCAGCGAACCCGGCTCCGTAAACGCGGCCATCAATAACTATGGAGTCCTGGGCGGCACAACTCTGGATCAAAGTCAGGGCGCACTGCAAAAGACCGGCAACGATCTCGATCTGGCGATTGAGGGCTCCGGCTTCTTTGTCGCCCAAACCGCAAATGGCCCAATGTACACCCGCGATGGTGCGTTCCAGGTCTCCAGCAAAGGCCAGTTGGTCACCTCTTCCGGCGATCCGGTCATGGGAGACAAGGGACCCCTCACCATGCTTCCCGGTCCTGTTTCCATCAGCGCCGACGGAACCATATCGTCCAACGGTGCAGTCGCCGGCAAACTGAAACTCGTCCAGTTCGCCGCCGGCACGTCCATCACAAGCGCGGGTCAGGGATACTACACCGCCCCGGCCAAGAGCGAGCAGCCTGCCACCGACTCCAGCGTGCGCCAGGGAATGCTCGAAAGCTCCAACGTCAACCCAGTCTCCAGCATGGTGGAACTGATTACCGCTCAGCGGTCCGCCGAGATGATGCAGCGCGCCCTCTCCATGTTCAACTCCGAGATGGACAAGACCGCAACCCAGGAACTACCCAGGATTAGCTAAGGAGATCAACTATGTTTCACGCCCTCTACACAGCAGCCAGCGGAATGACCGCCCAGCAGATGAACCTGGACAACATCGCAAACAATCTCGCAAACTCCAGCACATCGGGCTTCCAGGCACGCCGCGTGCAGTTCTCCGACCTCCTCTATCAAAGCGAAATCATGCCGGGTTCGGCTGCAACGCAGCAGACAACCGTCACCTCCGGCCTGCAGGTTGGCCTGGGCACGCGTCCCGGCAACACAGAGATCATCCAGACCCAGGGTGACCTCACCAGCACCGGAAACCCGCTGGACTTCGCCATCCAGGGCAGCGGCTTCTTTCAGGTCCTGCTGCCCAGCGGTCAACTCGGGTACACGCGCGCCGGGTCCTTTCAGCCCAATGCCCAGGGCAACCTGGTCACCGCCAACGGCGACGCGCTTCAGCCAGGCATCACCATCCCGGCCAATGCGACCAATGTGACCGTAGGTAGCGATGGCACCGTCAGCGTCACCCTGCCGGGCCAGACCAACGCCGCGCAGGTCGGCATCATTCAGTTGGCCACGTTCCCCAACCCCGGCGGCCTCAATAGCGTCGGCAACAATACGTACCTGGCCACCACGGCATCGGGCGATCCCGTCGTCGGCACACCGGGCGGGGCGGACGGCCTCGGCACCATCCAGCAGGGAATGCTCGAACAGGCGAACGTCAATGTCGTCGACGAGTTCGTCGACATGATTCTGGCGCAACGTTCCTATGAGTCGAACTCGCGCGTCGTCAAAGCGGCCGACGAAATGCTCCAGGGGTTGAACCAGTTGGCTCAGTAGGGTGATTCAGCCATGAAGCGACTTGCATCCATTCCGGTCCTCATCCTTGCCGCCGTTTCCGCGTGGCCCGCGGTTGCAGCGCCCCGTCGCGATGCCATTACCACCACGCAGATTGCGGCGGCGATGACCGGTTCGGGCTTTCATACGTCTGCGGATCAGGTCACACTCTTCAGCGACGTCGTCGCCACGGTCAGCAATCCAGCGCTCAAAATTGAGTCCATGGAGCGCTGGAACAGCCATCAGATGAAAGTCCGCCTGGCCTGCGCCAATCAGGAAGAGTGCCTGCCCTTCTTCGTAGCCGTTTATCAGGACGCCCCCGCACAAAGCTCATCCGCAAATGCAGTGGGGACGAAAGCTGCTTTCGCCCCTCCAGTCACCGGCCCCAGGGTGCTTGCCGTCCATGCAGGAACTCCGGCCATCCTCCAGTTGGAAGGGGATCACATCCACATCCAGCTCTCGGTCATCTGTCTGGAAGATGGCACAATCGGCCAGACGGTTCGCCTCGCCAGCAAAGACCGCCGGCAAAACTATGCGGCTCAAGTCGTCGACACCGCAAGACTGAAGGGCAGGCTGTGATGATCGCATCGTCCCGATATCGTCGGCGCTGCTGCATGGTTGCACTCGCGCTGGTCGTTGCCGTCGCGCAGGTTGCGCCGGCCGCCACGCCCAAAAAGCTAAAGTCCAATCCGGACCAGGCCAGGGTGGACTACATCGCTCGTCTCCAGCAGCGCGACGTTCCCGCCCCAACCGGACAGACGCTCGGCAGCCTGTGGTCTCCCGGCAATACACTCGGAGATCTCTCCATCGACTACAAGGCGCGCAAGCTCAACGACACCATCACCATCCTGGTCGCCGTTCAGACCACCGCGGCGCAATCGGGAGACTCCAGCTATCAGCGCACCTTCCAGACCAGCTCCGGCATTACCGGTCTTCCCGGGTCCCTCAACACCAATCCCCTGAATCCCCTCTTCAACGCCAACTCCTCCACGGCGCTCAAGGGCGCGGGAGCCACGGACTCCAAAACCACCTTCGCCACCAGCCTTACCGGACAGGTCATTGCTGTGCTGCCCAGTGGCAACCTCGTCATTGAAGCCCAGCGCAGGATCTTCATGAACAATCAGCATGAAGATGTCACCGTGCGTGGCGTTGTGCGTCCCAACGATATCGGCCCCAGCAACACAGTCTCTTCCGCCTCACTCAGCAATCTCGAGATTGAGATGAAGGGCAAGGGCATCATCGCGGACAGCACCCGTCCGCTCAACCCCATTACCAAGGCCATCCTGTGGCTGGTGGGATTCTGACCTCCATGACCCCCAACTCCTCACTCGCGCATCCTCGGCTCCGGTCCATCGCAAGCTTTGCCTTGGCACTCCTCGTCGCCTGCTCCGCGCTTCCGCCGTTCGCTCGCGCCGGCGAACCCAGCCGCCAGGTCCTGGTTCGCGACATCACCACCATCGAGGGCGTCCGCGACAATATGCTCGTCGGCTATGGCCTGGTCGTCGGCCTCCGCGGCACCGGCGATCGCCAGCAAACCATCTTCACCGTGCAAACCCTGGCCAATGCCATGCAGAAGATGGGAGTCCTCATCTCTCCCAGCACGGTCGTGGTCAAAAATGTAGCTGCGGTCTTCATCACCGCGTCCCTTCCTCCATTCTCCCGGCCAGGCTCCAGGCTGGATGTCACCGTCTCATCCATCGGCGATGCCCAAAGCCTCGAAGGCGGTGTCCTTCTCATGAGCGCGCTGCGCGCAGCGGACGGACAGGTCTATGCCGAGGCGCAGGGGCCTCTTGTCCTGGGCGGATACTCCGCCGGAACCGGCGCCAACCGCAAGGAAGTGAATGCCGCCAACGTTGGCCTGGTCCCAGAGGGCGCCATCATCGAGCGCGATACCGCCGTCGACCTCAGCGGCTTCAAAACCGTATCTCTTCTCCTGCGTAATCCTGACTTCACCACTGCCAAGGAAATCGCAGACGCCGTCAACCTCGAGTTCCACAAGCCCGTCGCCGCCGCCCTCGACAGCAACCGCATCGATATCAGCGTCGCGGACGCTTCCGCGGCCTCCGTGTCCACCCTCATCTCGCGCGTGCAAAACCTGACGCTCCAGGTCCACACCCCGGCCAAGATCATCATCAACGAACGAACCGGCACCATCGTCATGGGCGGCGATGTCAAGCTTTCCCCCGTCTCCGTCATCCACGGCAACCTCTCCATCCAGGTCGCAACCTCGTACGATGTCGTTGGAGTCGCACCCACCCAGAGACCCGAGGCAGATAAGAAGAAGGATGGTCCTACGGAACAGCCCCAGGCCGTCGTCGTGCCGGAAACTCAGCTCAGCGCTACCGACGAGTCAGCCCAGTCGATTCGCATGGATGAGGGTGCCAACGTGGATGAGCTGGTCAAAGGGCTGCACGCCATCGGCACCACCGCCCACGATGTCGTTGCCATTCTCCAGGCCATTCGCGCCGAGGGTGGTATGC
>Ga0302197_10001193_pt1 | contig 25631 bp, 18 predicted proteins | sample II_Bog_N2_1_FD_193526 | JGI IMG/M metagenome (GOLD analysis project Ga0302197, IMG submission 193526) | Peat permafrost microbial communities from Stordalen Mire near Abisko, Sweden - II_Bog_N2_1 | ecosystem: Environmental > Terrestrial > Soil > Wetlands > Peat | place: Sweden: Abisko...
TCGTGTGCCCAAATTGTGCCCACGATATGCTTTTTGGACGCTTTTGGCCTATGTGGCAACACGTAAAATCAGTAACTTACGATATCTAAATAGGGCAAAGAAGACCGACCCCCCCTCCCGGCACCAAGATAACCAACTACGAGTGACACGGCCTCTTCTAAACGAGAGGCCTCCCTTTGCAAGTTCTACGCGTCCCGGCTTATCAACTAATCCCTGAGATGCAAGATTCATCGCACGGCGAAAGACCCTGTCACCTCCATGGGCAAGGCCGAGGATGCAGGCTGCGGTGCGGGATGTCACCATCTGGCGGGCACAGAGGAACGGTCTTATGATAGCGGGATGGTAGGAACTCAACTGTTTTGGCTCATGGTCATCTTCTTTCTGACAAGTGCCATCAGCGTGGTCACGGGCAGCACGTCGCTCATCACGGTTCCTGCGATGCTTCAGTTTCATATTGAGCCGCGCATGGCACTCGCAACCAACATGTTCGCCCTGACCTTTATGAGCGTGGGTGGGACTCTGCCGTTCCTGCGCAGCCCGGATGTGGGCCGCAGGCGGCTTCCGTTGCTGATAGCTCTGACTCTGCTTGGCTCTGTATTGGGTGCGTTTCTGCTCTTGCGAGTGCCAACTCGATCCGTTCCTATGATCGTGTCGGTTGCCGTTATCGGAGTCGCAGCCTTCTCCGTGTTGTATCGCAAGTCAGGGATGCAGGAGTCGGCGATTCCTCCGTCTGCCAGGGCAGAGATTGCAGGGTACGGCTTGACCTTCCTGCTCGGCATCTATGGCGGGTTCTTCAGCGGAGGATACGTCACGATTCTGACAGCGGTATATGTCGCGGTCTTCAGGTTTACATTCGTCGAGGCCATCGCCACCACCAAGCTGATGAACGTCTTCTCTTCCGCCGTTGCCACGGGTGTGTTTATGTGGCATGGGCTGATCAACTACAGACTTGGACTGGTTCTTGGCGCAACCATGTTTGTAGGGGCTTTGGTGGGGGCACGATTTGCAATTCGCATCGGCAATCTATGGCTTCGCCGCATCTTCCTCACCGCCGTTTGGGCGTTGGGACTGAAGGCCCTGATCTTCGACGTATGGGGAACTCGAACCAGTTCCGAAGCTATCTCACCTGGCCAATAGGATAGGGCCGTGATGGGACCCGAGCCTGCCCGGGTCCCTGTTTGCGCTCGTGGGCAACAGCGTTACGGTTATGATTGCGGCAATATTCTGCGTCGGCGCTCCCCCCCCCCCATGTATGGCTAAAGTCTAGTAAGTAAATGTGATAGCGGATGGGAGTCACACATTGGTTAACATCCTCTCCCGGTAACACGGCGATAGCAATAGGAAAGGCCCGGGGCGGCAGCCGGGCCTTACTTTGCACTTCACTACCTCTAGTATACCAAGCGGAGCATAACTCCTATGCCAACTCTTTTCCCGGTGTAACGGATTGACTTTCCAGGAGAGGCAGGATGCGTGACACTCCTGGGATGGGCGAGCCGGTTGGCCTTTCCGAAATGCGTGCGTCTATCCATTGCGGTATGCTAACCCGTATCCTGTGGGGGCATTGTCCGGGCCAGGCTTTGCGGTCGCAGAGGCGCGAGAACGAGGCGAATCACAATGAGACCCATGCAGTGTCCCTGGACCCTTCCTGTCACGTTTGGAATCCTGCTGTTTGCCCTCAACGGGGCTTCGTTGCATCTGGAGGCCCAGAGCACGGCCGCGGGAGCCAAGCCAGCGGCCGCAACGACCAATACGGCATCGGGCTTCTCCATTGAGACCGAGATGCTGACCTATCGTTCGCTGGAGTCCAACGGCGAGGCGATTGCGTGCGATGTCGCTGCCTACCTATATGGCACCAAGCCGGACTTCAAGGACCTGCCGACGGGAGCGATCTGCAATGTGGGGAGTGGTGGCGGCGCGAACATTGGAGTTGTCGTGCTCCCGTTCGATCGCAGCGCTTTTGCGGATTTCCAGATCTGGCGCGACGATATGGAGACGATGGCCGAGTTTGAGCAGCGCGCCGGGAATGCCTGCGCCACCAAAGAGGCCGCCGGCGCTCCAGGTTCCAGTCCCCCGCCACCGGAGGCACCGCGCGGACGCGGCCTGACAGCCAGTTCCGCGCCGAGCACAGCGGCCGCCATAGGCGGGGTGATGGGTGCGATGACGCCGGCCGGCGCGATGCTTTCGACCGGCCAGGGCGTGCTCGGCCTGTTCGCCAAGAACCAGGACTCCACACCGGTTGGCGGCACCATCGAGGACCAGGCCTTTATGGACAACGTGAGCCGTGAGCTGCGCGAGGTGAATATCTCCGTGCTGATGCCTACGGTCTATTCTCCCTATGAGCTGACTTCGGTCGACCCGGCGCGATCACCATTCGTGAACGCGCTTACCCGCTTGATGCATACTCACGACTGCCTGGGTGCGAGCAATCCCGATGCCAAGAACATTGAGGAGTTCCTGGCAGTGCTTGCCGGCACCACAACGCCGGCCAAGTCCACTGCGCCCGGGTCCAGCAGCTTGAACCCGTCGGCGACCGGCACGACGATTACGACGACGACCACAACCGCCCAACCGGCTGCCTCCTCGTCTTCGCATCTGCAGGCAGCGCTGACTGCGGACGGACTGGCGCAGCGGCTTGGCGCCGATCCACAGACCGGAGCGATCCCGGCAAGCGCCCCCCAGCATCTGCTGCTGGTGAAGGCGCTGGAGTCCGGCGGTTCTGTCTCGCACTCCACCAGTGTATTTGGCACCAAGATGAGCTTTAGCGGCGGCTCTGTGGGGACATACGCCCTGTTCAACCTGAAGGGCGACCTGGAATGCTCCGGCAACGTCTTTGACTATGCCGGCTATGTTCCCGCGAAGGGGTTTCAGAAGCATCTGAACGCCTATAAGCCGGATCCGGGCTCGCAGGTCATCTTCCAGAGGGGCTCCTGTAAGGCACGATAGCCACGCCGTATCTCTCTATAGAGAGGGATAAGGATGTGGTTTCTGCGTGATCTTAGCGCGGGCCTCGGCGCGTGAGGCGATATGGGCGAGGAACTACGGAGATTCTGACTCTGCGAGTCAGAATGACGCTCCTGGGTTGGGGACCGATGACGCCCTGAGGGTTGGGGATCGGTGAAGTTCTGAGGGGCGCGGCTCGGGAAAAGGTGTCGATAGACCCTAGCTCGTTTCGGTCTCGGGCTGGGGGTTGCACGCGCCGGCAGCCCATAGCGACGGGTCGATCCCGGGAAAGATATTGTCGCGCTCTTCGATGGCGGCGAGGCGCGACTGCATGTGTTGGTTGAGTTGCTGGTCGCGCTCGAAGGCTTCCCATATGGTTTTGAGTTCGAGGAACTGGTCGTTGTGGGTGAGGAAGCGCATCTCGGCGTAGTCGCGGGCCGCGCCGGTGGTGATGAGGAACTGCCAGTCCGAGGACTCCAGCAGAAGCAGTTCGCGGCAGAGCTGCTGCACAATGCGCGTACCCAGCTCGGAGTGGCGCCATGTGCACGCACCGCATACCTCGCGGGTGAAAAGTTCCGCCGAGTAGATGTGGGTATAGGTCCAGGAGGTCTCCGGATTCATCCACACCTGGTGGTTGCCTTCGGCACCCCAGGAGCCTTCCGGCATCGCGATGAATCCCGCTCGCGGATAGCGCTCCAGATACTGGCTGCAGGTGATGGTGGCGATGCCGTTGGAATATTCGTGCAGTATGCGGCAGACGCTCTCCAGCCACATGGGGCCTTCGTACCACCAGTGGCCGAAGAGCTCGGCATCGAAGGGTGCGCACAGGACCGGCGGGATCTGGTTGTGGAGGTTGGATTCGAGGGTGTCGTAGACCAGCTGGGCGAAGTGGCCGGCGTGCTGCTGAATCCTCTCTGCGGCCTGTTGCGGCCAGTAGACCTTCTTATCCCCCATATCTACGTTTGCCCCCGTGACCTGCCAGTAGCGATGGCCCCCGGGAAATCGCTTCTTGTGGAAGTCCAGATAATTGGGATCGCCGGGGTAGCCGTTTTCCCCGGACCACACCTGCAGGCCGGTGGCTGGGTCGCGCGGGAAGACCGAGACAGCGGAGCGGGTGTCGTAAGGCCCGTCGACATAGTACGGCTGGTAGAGGCTCCGCCTGGGGCCGTGCGTGATGCGGTCCAGCTCGGGGTCTCGGGGTAGGCGGCTGTTGGGCGCGCCGTAGGGCGACGGGAATCGATAGGAATGTTCGATGAGGTGGGTATCGACAAAGAAGTAGTCCAGGCTGGACTCTGCAAGCGCCTGCTCTATGCCGATGCGGTAGAAGCCGGGGCACTTCTCGGTTGAGCCGGCCGCTGGAACGGGGTAGTCCCAGAATCCGGCGGGGCGGTACCCGCACTCCGGCAGCCAGATCCCCGAAGGCCGCATGCCGAGGTGGCGTTGGTGGGTGGAGACTGCTGTGCGGATCTGAGCACGGACGCTCTCGTCTGTTCCCAGCAGAGGCATGTAGCCGTGGGTCGCACCGCTGGTGATGATCTCGATGAGGCCGGCGTCGCTGAAGTGGCGGAAGCCCTGGATGATATTGCCGCCCAGGCTGGTGAAGTTGCTGAGTGCGGTGGAGAAGAAGCGGCCCCAGAAGCGGGCCGTTTCAGCCAGGTGGGCGTCGCCGGACTGGAGGAAGTAGGCCTCGTCCTCGCGAGCGGCGACGATCTTGCGATCGAGATACTTGGGGAACTCTGCGATGAACGAAGGGTGGGCGAGCTGCTCCAGCAGGATGGGTGAGAGGCTGAGGGTGATGTTTGCGGGGACGCCATCGCGCTCCAGATTGGCCAGCACCCGCAGCAGCGGCAAATAGGTCTCCGCGGCGGCCTCGTGCAGCCACTCCATGCCATGGGGCCATGTTCCATGGTGGACCACGTAAGGCAGGTGTGCGTGCAGGATGAGCGCAAGAAACCCTGCGGGAGTGTCCTTTCCCTTCGTCAATCGCCCCCCAGACAATTAGGAATCAGGCGGTTAGGTGCTGGATGCAAGGACGGAGTTGCCCGAACCCGGAATCACTGGTTGGTGTGACGTTCGAGCGCTGGGCCGGAGCCGTCCGAGGGGCCTGCACCGGTGGTGACATGCAGCAGGATGGCATTGGTGAGTCGGAAGCGGACGACCGTCTCCGACACGATCTGGACCTGCTGACCGCGGGTAACGCCGTTGGCTCCTGCACCCACTCCGCCGCCTGCTGCCGCTCCGATGGCTGCGCCCTTGCCGCCGCCCAGGATGCCCCCGAGAATGGCGCCAATGGCAGCGCCGCCGCCAACCTTCTCCGCGGAGTTCTTGCCGCGGCCCTCACCCTGTTTGCTGAAGGAGTCGGTGGCGACGTCGATGCGCTCTCCGTGGCGGCTGATGGACGTAAGCGAGAGGGTGAGCAGGGAACTGCCCTTGAAGTGAGCGGCGTCCTGCGCGGCGTCGACGTGGCCGGTGACCGGAGTACCCTGGGGCAGCACGACGATTCCGTCGGCGAGGATGTCCGAGGCGATTGCGCCGGTGAACTTGTCGCCGGTCTGGGTGCTGGCGCTGTCCAGAGTTTGCGTAATGCGGATGGGAATCGACGTGCCGGCCGGCAGAGTGATGTCATGGACGACCGGCGCGGGCGGGGCAGGCGGCGGAGGAGGTTGCATCTGCGCGACGACCGGGGCCGGCGGCTGCGGCGCAGTGCGCACGATAGGCGCGGATTGAGGCTGCATGGGAGGGGGAATCGATGCCGACGGCTTGGCGCTGCGTGGCTGAGCTGGAGCCATTGGGGCTGGGGCGGGTGGCGCCGTGGGCACAACCGAGCCCGCGATGGCAGAGGGCGGCTGGACGACCAAGTTGTTGACCACGGTCTTGACCCCGGTGGCCTGGGCTGCATCTTCGCTGGCCACGGTGCGGGCGGCGTCCGAACTGACGCTCCCGTTCAAGGTGACGACACCATTGGCGACTGTTGCCTGGATTGCCTGACCATTGAGACTCTGATCCGCGGAGAGCCGGCTTTGCACCTGGGTGTTCAGGGTTGCGTCAGTGACCGGTGCGGGGGCATTCTTGCACCCGGAGAGGCCCACGGCCAGCGAGAGCGCGATGCCGGCGATGTGCGGCGGAGAAAACGTCTTGAAGATATTCATTTCTGTCCCTTTCGTGCGTTGATCCAATGTCTCACGACGACTCCCGCGTGCTGCCAACGGCTGGAGGGGCTTTGAAGCGCAGAACGATCCCCCGCGGTTGATACCAGTAAGATTCGGTGCGACTTGCCGGGATACATTTTATCCCCCTGTTTGGACGCAATAGGAGTGAAATAGAGGTGAGGGAAGATGCTGTCGTCCGCTTCCCCATGGGAATCGGGAGAGGTGGAGGGGTTCTGTTGCACAACCTGAACCGCTGCCACAGCATCCTCCCATCCAGAGGGAGCAGTCGACCAGCCGGCTGAGGGTCCGCAGGAACGGGACTTATGGCTGCGATGGTGATACATTCCAGATGAAATCGTATCTGCGAGAGACGATGTGCTTTCGCCAAACCGAAGGGTTGGACAGGAGAAGAAGATGGCAGACAATGAAGGCGGATCGAATGGGCTGGGGTGGTTTCTGGCCGGGCTTGGGATCGGCACTCTGATCGGGGTGCTGTATGCGCCGAAGGCGGGCAAAGAGACGCGCGAGGACATCGCAAACGCTGCGTTGGAGGCGAAGGAGAAGGCCGCGGAGCTGGTAGAGCAGGGCAAGCAGATTGCCAGCGACTACGTGGTGCAGGGCAAGGAGTATCTGGAGCAGGGTAAACAGAAGGCTGCCGAACTGGTGGAAGAAGGAAAGCGGCAGGCCAAGGAATCTGTCGACAAGGGCCGCGAGTACTACGAGAAGGGCCGCACGCAGTGGAGCCAGTATGTGGAAAAGGGCAAGAACATGGCCGCTGAGCAACAGGCCAAGGTTGGCGCCGCTGCGGATGCCGCGAAGGAAGCCTATGTGAACACCACGGTAGAGACGCCAGTCTAGGCGGACGTGCTCTGGTTAGGAGGGGCGGCGTTCGCGGTGCGGCGCCGCCCCGGTTCTGTCAACACCCGGCCCGCAGACGGGGCAGGCAGCACCTGGGCCACGTCGTGACACCCTGGAAAGAATTGGAGAATGGCGGCAATGGCAACGATGCTGGCGATGTGGCTGCAGGAGCCGGATCTGGCGAAGACGAATCACCTGATCATGATTTTTATCGGGCTGGTGGCGGTGGCCATGTGCGTGATGGCGATTGCGCTGCTGGTGCTGACGGTGGTCGCCACCAGGACGATGAAAGGCCTGCGGCAGACGGTGGACGAGGTGAAGGGCAAGGTGTTGCCGCTGGTGGATGTGGCCACGGACATTGGCAAGTCCACCCAGGCGATGGTGAACGATGTGAAGCCCAAGGTGCAGCACATTACGGACAACCTGGTGAAGACGAGCGATACCGTGCTGGAGGTGAGCCAGTCTGCCCGGTCTGCGGTGCAGCAATTCGATACCACGATCGCGGACGTAAATCGACGGACGCAGCGGCAGGTAGCGCGCGTGGACGACATGGTGTCTGCCGTGCTGACCACGACCGCGGAGGTTGTGGATACCATTGGCAACGGCATTCGCGGGCCGGCTCAGAAGATTGCAGCGATGGCCGGCACGGTGAAGGGCATTGCCGAAGGAATGCTGGCGAAGATCAAGTCGATGGTGGCGGCATCGCCATTCGGCGGCCCCAGGGAATAGGGCTGCATTTGCCGTGTTGTTGCTGCAAACGGACTCGGGCCGCAGAGGTGGGGAAACTACTCTAGAATTAGAGATGTGCCGCCTTCTGTCCTTGACTCGACCCACGAAATGCTGAAACCCGCTCCCGGCGCCGCAACCGTGCGCCGGAAGGTGGGCTTCGTCTCGCTGGGGTGCCCGAAGAATCTGGTGGACTCCGAGGTGATGATGGGGCTGCTGGACCGTGCGGGCGGCGAGCTGACCTCGCGGGCGGAAGACGCCGAGATTCTGGTTGTGAACACCTGCAGTTTTATCGATTCGGCCAAGCAGGAGTCCGTGAACACCATCCTGGAGATGGTGCAGCACAAGGTGGCGAACGGCGGTAAGGCGCAGCGGCTGATCGTGGCCGGGTGCCTGGTGGAGCGCTACCGCGACGAGATCCGCAAGAATATTCCCGAGGTCGACGCCGTGGTTGGAACGGGCGAACTAGAGATGATTCTGGAAGCGGCGGGGCTGAACGTTCCGGTTGCGACGATTGGGTCGAATTCTCCCTTCAATATTCTGGTGAGCCGCGCGCCGAGTGCTGTGCATCAGCATTCGCATCCGACGGAGGTCGGAATGCAGCTTGCGTCGCGGGCTGAGGGCGACCTGCGTGAGCGGCAAGGACGCTTTTCCCGCGAGCACTGGGACGGGGCCACGGCCGCGCTGCCGGAGTATCTGTACTCCGAGTTCACGCCGCGCATTCTGACTACGCCGAAGTCGTCGGCCTACATCAAGATTGCCGAGGGCTGCGACCATCCGTGCAGCTTCTGCATCATTCCGCAACTGCGTGGCAAGTTTCGGTCGCGGCGGCTGGAGTCGATTGTGGCCGAGGCGGAGAACCTGATTGCACAGGGCGTGCAGGAGATCACGCTGATTGGGCAGGACACCACCTGCTACGGCGAAGATCTGGGGCTGCGCCATGGCCTGGCCACGCTGCTGGAGTCGCTGGCCGAACTGCCGGGGCTGAAGTGGCTGCGCTTCCTGTATGCGTATCCCAATAAGGTGACGCGGCGGCTGCTGGAGACGATTGCGCGCTACGACAATATTGCCAAGTACCTGGATGTGCCGCTGCAGCACGCCAGCCCGAGTGTGCTGAAGCGGATGAAACGCGGCGGCACACCCGAGGTCTTTCTGGAACTGATCGAGAAGGCGCGGGCAACGGTGCCGGGAATTGTGCTGCGGACCAGCTTCATCGTCGGGTTTCCGGGCGAGACGGACGAGGACTTCGAGCAGCTTTGCGACTTTGTTGCGAAGGCCAGGATCGACTGGCTCGGCGTCTTCAGCTACTCCGATGAGGAGGGCGCTGCGGCGTTCGAGTTGGACGCGGTGATCAAGGTGCCGAAGCGGACGATTGAGGCGCGGCGCAGAAAGCTGATGAAGCTGCAACAGAAGATCAGTGCGAAGGCCAAGGCGGCGTGGGTTGGCCGCGAGGTGGATGTGCTGGTGGAGGGCGAGAGCGACGAGACCGAACTGCTGTGGCAGGGACGGACCGCGCTGCATGCACCGGAGATCGACGGCAAAGTGCTGATCAACGACTTTGGCCCGCACGAGACGCTGATGCCCGGAACGTTTTACCGGGCGGAGATCACCGAGTCGCACGAGTACGATGTGGTGGCGCGGATACTCGAATAGCTGCCTTTGGTCGTCATGGCACCCCCTCCCCCCTTGTGCGCCCCTCCCGCCATACTCTGCGGGGTGCATGGCTTTGAAGGAGTGATTGACGCACGCGGAATAGTGGTGGCGTGAGTCTAACGTCCTAAAGGCGATTCTATGTGGGGCACCCGGCCTACAATAGGGTCGTCAAAAGTGAGCCTTGAAAATGACGCTGGACGGAGCGGTGCTTTGCGAAAGAGCGTGTTGACGGGAACTGCTGTTCTGATTGGTTTGTGCGGGGCGATGAGTGGGCAGACAGCCCCTCCTGCGGTTCCGGTTGCGGCTGCGGCGGCAGTTAAGTTTGAGGCTGCGGACATCCATTCGAGCTGGCGTCGCTACAATCCCTACCTGACTGGCGGCAACCTGGTGGGCGACCGGTATGTCATTCACCAGGCAACCACGCTCGATCTGATCAGGGCGGCCTATGGGATCGAAGAGGCGCATATTCTGGGCGGCCCGATGTGGCTGGAGTCGACGCGCTACGATGTGCTGGCGAAGGCGCCGATGGGGGCAACCAACGCCGATGTGCAGCCGATGCTGCGCGCGCTGCTGGCAGACCGCTTCAAACTGGCGATGCGCGCCGACACGAAGGCGATGCCGGCGTATCTCCTCTTGGTTGGAAAGGGCGAGCCGAAGCTGAAGAAGGCGGATACCGCCGAGCAGAGCACGTGCGGATTTAAGCGCGAGTCGCCGCAGACGGCGCCCCCGGTGGCTGGTGCCACGCCTCCGGACATGACGGCGTTCTGCAAGAACGCGACGATGGAACAATTTGCGCAGCTAGTGCGGTACAACCTCCCGTACCCGGTGGTGGATAAGACCGGGTTGGCAGGCAAGTGGGATGTTGAGTTTCATCTTGCAATGCCGCCGCGATCCGATGGGCTGACGGCGGCAGACGCGTTGAAGGGCCAACTGGGGCTGAAGCTGGAGCTGGGAACGGCGCCGCTGCCCGTGGAGGTGGTGGAGAGCGTGGAGGAGCCGAGCCCCAATTCTCCCGACCTAGACAAGTTGATGCCGCCTGCGAGCCAGGAGTTTGAGGTTGCGGTGATCAAGCCGGTCCCTCCGCATACGCGCACAAACGTGCAGGTAAACGGCCATGAGTTTTCGATTGGCGGCGGGACGATGCAGTTCCTGATCATGTATTCGTACGACGTGAGTGAGGCGGCGCTAGTGGACATTCCGCCGTGGTTCCTGACGACGCGATTTGCGATCACGGCCAAGATTCCGGTCGATCCTGCCGCGAAGAACAACAATGTGGACCTGGAGGACGTGAAGGCGATGCTGCGCTCCCTGCTGGCAGACCGCTTCAGTCTGAAGGTCCACGAGGAGGTTCGGCCGGAGGATGGGCCGGTGCTGGTGGCGGCGGGGCCAAAGCTGAAGAAGGCCGCGGACACGGAAATTCGGCCGACGTGCTTCAACGGGCCGGGGCCTGATGGGAAAGATCCGAGGGTCGCCAATCCGGCTCTGCTGAGACTGATTACGTGCCAAAACGTCAGCATGGCAGAGTTCGCCGAGCGGTTTTCGAGTTTGTTCAACTACAGGACGCCGGTGGTGGATGGGACAGGATTGTCGGGCCGCTACGACCTGCAACTGGTCTTCACTGGGGACCGCGAGATTGCGGCGGCCACGGCTGCGAGCGTGGCGGCGGCCGCGGGCGGACCGGCGGGTGCGGATGCCGCGTCGGGAGTGTCGGACCCGAGTGGAGCGATCTCGCTGATGGATGCGCTTCCGAAGGAGCTGGGGTTGAAGCTGGAACAGAAGAAGGAGCCGGTGCCGGTGCTAGTGGTCGATCACATCGAAGAGACGCCGACGGAGAATTAGGGCGTGGGGAACCCGCGCACAGATGTGGAGCGAATCCCACAGCTCAGAGGCGAGATCGGGGCACCCGGCAATGCGGGGAGGAAGCGTGTCGGGGCGCGGGCGGCCAGCTTTACTGGGTTGGCTTGGGGGCCATCAAGGGGAGCGGCGGCAGAACATCGTCGTGGTAGCCGGAACTGAACATATTGACCCGGTGATCGTTCAGGGAGATGTCGAGGAAGCCGGAGTAGACCAGACGAGGATCGTTGGGTGAATTGTTGGAGTAATCCTGTTGCAGGCCGGCGTTGAACAGGCAGTGGTCGAGCCAGCCGACCATGTAGTCTCGCGCGTCGGCTGTGTTGTATTTGGGTGCTCCGTATTTCTGGTCGTGGACGGCCTGCGCCTGGATGCTCATCGCCGTCTCCTCGAGGATGATTTGCGATTCGGCCGGCAGGCTGGCAAAGGGCATGGAGCGGACGGACGCCGGCGCAGAGGCAAGGGCCAACTGCAGGTTTGCCGGCTGCACTGATTGCGGACCCATATAGGGCAGTTTGGCGCTGAGGCAAGTGCTCATTGCCTTGACGATGGCGGGAATGTTTGGTGCGGGCGCTGGTGGAGTGTCTGGGGGCAGGTTGACGCGGCTCAGGTTCTTGGGTCCCGGCGGCTGCTGCTTACTGCAGACGCATCCGGCGGGCTGGGTGGGATTCGCGCAGTAGTCGTAGCCTCCCGGGCCGAAGGGCAGGCAGGGATTGGCGCTGGCGCCGCTCTGCAACGGCGGACCGGGAGTGGGGCTGCCGCCGCCCCGAGGCGCCGGGCCAGGGCCGCCGCCGCTGCTGCTTGATGAAGGCCCGGGAACGGACTGCGTGTTCGCAGGAGGAATGTAGGGGCCGCTTCCGGATTGGCGGGTGCAAACCGCCATGCAGTTCGGCTCGACCTGATCGACGCCGCACCTGTAGCCCTGGCTGTTCGCATGGGCGACTTGATCGAGGGGAATGATGATGCCGGGGGTGGGGGGATCGATGGCCGAGCAGTAGTAGCACATGTTGGCCACCTGCTTGAAAACCTTCATGCCGGCGAGACTGCATTTGCCGGCGGAGTCCGGAGGAGCCGACACGCCGTGGCAGGCGAGCGGGTTCATACCGGCGTACGGGTTGTCGTTGGACTCGCGGCAACCGGCCGAAGCTGGGTCGGTGTAGGTGGTCTGCTGGACGCCCCCCTGCAGTGTTTGGGCGCAGAGCAGGGTGACCTGCGCGAGGACCGCGACCGCCAGAGCAGCGAATGTGAAAAGAGCAGGTTTCTTCCTCATGATTGGGGCCAGTGGGCTGCGGGATTTGGGCCGGGGGATGGCGGCAGCATACGCCTGCGGCCGCATCGGCGCAACCGAGCGTGGCCGTGGGCGTCGCGCAGTCAGACCGGATGGACAACCTTTTGAGACTTCACACCTAGGCGGGTTGGTTCCAGCCGATAGCCACGTGGCGGTAGGTGGGGTTGAAGCCCAGGGTGCGGGCGGCGGTGAGGAGATGGTCGAAGTTGAGGCTGATGGTGGCTCCGGCGAGCTGGGTGACTTCGTCTTCGATGGGCAGGTCGAAGTCGTCGGCACCGTAGAGGAGGCCGGAGAGGGCGCGCTCGTTCTGGGTGAGGACGGAGGTGCGGATGCGGGGGATGTTGTCCAGGTAAATGCGGCTGAGGGCGAGGTGGCGGAGGTACTCTGCGGTCGTGATTTCGATGCCGCCGAGCTGGGTAAAGTAGGGCTTGAAGGTCCAGCAGAGGAAGCTGCTGAGCGCAGTGGAGTGGCCCGCCGCGATGAGTTGGTCCTGGAAGGCGCGGGTGCGTTCGAGATGCTCGATGCGCTCTTCGGTGGTCTCGTCGAAGCCGATGACCATGGTGGCGGAGGTGCGCAGGCCGGCGTCGACGAGGGCGCGCTGGGCCTGGAAGTATTGGGCGACGGTGTACTTGAATTTGCTGTGGCGGCGGCGGAAGTCTTCGGTGAGGATTTCCGAGCCTCCGCCGGTGATCCAGCGGACGCCGGCGGCCAGGAAGCGCTCGGCGGCGGCGTGGTAGGGCAGGCCGGCGTGGTCGGCGAGGTACATGAACTCGGCGATGGTAAGGGCGTAGAACTCCATGCGGTCGCCGTAGCGGGCGCGGATGGCGGCGAAGAGGTCGCAGTAGTAGTCGAGCGGGAGGTGCGGGTTGAAGCCGCCGTTGAAGCCGACGAGGTCGCCGCCCAGGGCTAGGAGTTCGTCGATCTTGGCGAAGACCTGTTCGTGGGTGAGTACGTACCCGCCGGGCTGGCCCGGGAGTTTGTAGAAGGCGCAGTAGTCGCACTGGGCGACGCAGACGTTGGTGTAGTTAATGATGCGCATCAGCATGTAGGTGCAGGATGCGGGGTCGTGATAACGGGCGCGAACCTGGGAGGCGAGCGCGCGGAGGTCGGCGTCGGAGGCTTCGCGCCAGAGGATGAGGGCGTCCTCGGAGGTGATGCGCTGGCGGGCTTCGATTTTGGCGCGGATGTCAGAGAGCTTGGCGGGGGTGGTCAGCACAAGATTATTCTAAATGCCGGGCCCTGCCGGACGGGCCCACTGCGCGTGGGGCGGTCACTTCGTGACGCGTATTGGGCTTCGCGGTGGCGCTCCCGATGGTCGCGAAGAAGTTTGGGCCGAGGAACGGGAAGACTGCGCGAGGCTTTACAATCATCGGATGAGCGAGGTTGCAGGACCGGCGGTTGGCGCCGGAGAGAGTCCGGCGGAACAGAAGTACACGCGAAACAATCCCTATTTTTCGACCGTGGTTGCGAACTATCTGCTGACGGGCACGTTGAGCGAGAAAGAGACGCGGCACCTGGCGTTCTCGCTGGACCCGAGCATGCATTACACGCCGGGCGACTCGATTGGCGTGTTGCCGGAGAACCGGGCGCAGGCGGTGGCGGAGGTGCTGACGTCGCTCGGTTTTACCGGCGAAGAGCGCGTGCTGGACCACTATAAGGTGGAGATCAGCTTTGAGGAGGCGCTGCGATCACGGCTCTCCATCGGCAAACTGCAGCGCGGCGCGATTGGGCAGTATGCCAAGCTGCCGGGAGCGACAAACGTGGGCGGCAAGGGCGCGGAAGCGTTGAAGGCAATGTGCGGGCCGGAGAACAAGGCGCTGGCCGAGGAGTATTGCTGGGGGCGCGAGCTGGTGGACCTGCTGACGGATTTCCCTGGAGCGGTGCAGGCGCCGCAGGAGCTGTTCCAGGTGCTGCAACGGCTGGTGCCGCGGCTGTATTCCATCGCGTCCAGCCAGCGGCTGCATCCGGACCTGGCAGAGACCAGCGTGCGCGTGGTGCGGTACGACAGCCATGGGCGCGAACGGCTGGGCGTGGCCAGCGGAGGCCTGGGCGAGCGGGCGCATGTGGGCGAGGCGGTGCCTGTGTTTCTGCACGACAACCAGAACTTTCGCCTGCCGGAGGATGCACATGCTCCCGTGATTATGGTTGGGCCGGGGACCGGGATTGCGCCGTTCCGCGCGTTTCTGGAAGAGCGCCAGGCGACCGGCGCGCCGGGAGACAACTGGCTCTTCTTCGGAGACCAGCGCCGGGTGTCGGACTTCCTATACGAGGAGCAACTGACCGCGATGGTGAAGGATGGGACGCTGACGCGGCTGGATACGGCGTTCTCGCGCGACCAGGCGGAGAAGATCTATGTGCAGGACCGTATGCAGGAGAACGCGGCCGAGCTATATGCGTGGCTGGAACGCGGTGCGTACTTCTACGTGTGCGGCGATGCGACGCGGATGGCGAAGTCGGTGGAGCAGGCGCTGCTGGATGCGATTGCGCTGGGGTCGCAGGGGACGCTGGAGCAGGCCGCGGAGTATCTGGCGGCGATGAAGAAGCAGAAGCGGTATCAGCGGGATGTGTATTGAAGGCGGGGTGGAGGTTCAGGGTTCGAGGGCGGGACTGATCGTTGCATCGATGCAAGGCAAATGCGGAGATGATTCGCCAGTTGGCGCATCTGGATGAGCTGGGCTGGGTGGGCTACATGATGACTTGCTTGGTCTGGTACGGCTCGAAGGGTGAGCCTTCCTGCTCCATCGTCTGGTCGTTCTCGAACGTATCCGGCACCTTTGCGGTGGATGCATGGCGCAGCTCCTCGAGCAGTCTGCGTTCGTCGAACATCCGGTGGATGGAGCCGACCGCCGCACCGAATCCAGCCGCCGCGATGGGACGCGAGAAGTAGTAGCCCTGGGCCTCATCGCACTTTCGCGATGCGAGGAACTTGAGGTGTTCCGGCGTTTCGACGCCTTCCGCGATGACCTTGATTCCGAGATGGTGCGACATGGCCACGATGGTGCGCACGACCGTGGCTGCATTCGGTTCGGTCACGGCCTTCATCACGAAGCTCTGGTCGATCTTGAGCCGGTCGACGGGATACTGGAGCAGGTAGGAAAAGCTGCAGAATCCGGTGCCGAAGTCGTCGATCGCGACGCGCGCGCCGAGCTGGCGAATTTGCTGTAGTTTCTCCAGGTTGGACGCCGAGTTGATCATCAGGGTGTTCTCGGTCAGCTCCAACTGCAGGTTATTTGGCGGCAGCCCGCTCTCTTCCAGCGCTTCGCCGATGACCTGCAGCAGGTTGCTCTGCTCGAACTGACGCGGCGAGAGGTTGACCGACACGGAAAGGTCCATGCCCAGGTCGTCGCAGATTGCCTTCGCCTGCTTGCAGGATTGCCGCAAGGCCCATTCGCCGATGGGGACGATCAGGCCGGTCTCCTCTGCCAGCGGGATAAATGTGGCCGGCGAGATGACGCCGAGCTTGGGGTGGTGCCAGCGCAGGAGCGACTCCATGCCGATGACGCGGCCGGTGGAGAGCGAGACCAGAGGCTGGTAGTGCAGGAACAACTCCTCGCGGGCCAGTGCATGGCGCAGCGCCATATCCATGGAGAGGCGGTCCTGCGAGCGCTTGAGCATGGCGTCTGCGAAGACCTGGTACTGGTTGCGGCCGTTCTCTTTGGCGGCATAGGTGGCCACATCGGCGCGTTCCAGCAGGCTGTCCACGTCCTCGGCAAAATCCGGATAGACGCACACGCCCACGCTGGCGGTGAGGTTCACTTCCAGGCTTCCGACCAGCGCGGTGCTGGAGACGCGGTCGACCAGCCGGCGGGCGCATCGCTCCACGTCGGCGAGGGTGGCAATGTGCGGCATGACCACAACGAACTCGTCTCCGCCCAGGCGGCCGAGCGTGTCCGAGCGGCGCAGGGAGAGCTTCATGCGCTCGGCCATTCCGACCAGCACTTCGTCGCCGGCGCGGTGTCCGAGGGAATCGTTCATGCGCTTGAAGTGGTCCAGGTCGATGACGAACACGGCGACTTTGCGCCCGTGCAGCATGGCCTTCTCCATTGCCTCTGCAATGCGCTCGCGCAGCAGGGTGCGTCCGGGCAGGCCGGTTAACTGGTCGTGGCTTGCCATGTGGTTCAGGTAGGTCATCAACTGCTTGCGTTCGGTAATGTCCGACGCGATGGCGACGTATCCGCTGAGCTCGCCGGCCCCGCTGCGCACTGCCGTAACGGCGACGTGCACGGGCAGAGTGGAGCCGTCGTTGCGGACATAGGTCCACTCGCGCTCGTCGACCTCTCCCTGGGTGGCTTTGGCTGTGAGCAGTTCGAAGCCGTCGATGCCGCGCTCTTCGCCGTCGGCTGTCTCTTCGGGTTTGCGGCTCAACTCGGTGGGGTCGTGTAGGGTAAGGATGGATGCCTTGCCGATCATCTCAACGTGAGCATACCCGGTCAATCGTTCGGCGGCGGCGTTCATGGCCTGGATGATGCCGCCAGGGTCTGTCTCAATGATGCTGTAGGGCGCATTCTCAAAGACCGAGTTGCTGAAGTTGCAGAGGCTGCGGTAGCGCTCTTCGCTGGCCTTGATCTCGGTGGCGTCGCTGGTGCGGATGGCGACACCGTCGGCGAGCTTGTTGACGCGCTGGCGGACCCACAGCTCGGTGCCGTCGTTCTGGGGGATGGAGTACTCCTCGGACAGCGGTTCACCGCTGGCGACGACTTTGGCGTACTTCTCGAAGAGGCCGTTGGTGCGGTGATCGGGGAAGAGGGCGCACATGTCCTGCTTGACAAGCTCCTGGCGCGGCATCTTGAGTAGTTCCTCGGCGTGCGCGTTCAAGTAGATATAGCGGAAGTCCACAATTGTGCCGTCGGAGTCGCGCACCGCGTCGAGGATGAAGAAAGCGTCCGGGCTGGTCTCTGCCGCAGCGATGAAGCGGGAGTGCTCGAGGTTTGCCTTGCGATGCAGGGTGGCCTGATTCTTCTCTCGCCAGACCAGCAGGATGGTGGCAAGAAATGTGGTGGCCCAGATGAAGATGTTCGCGGTTTGCGAGGAGTGCGCCTGGCGCCCCTCCCCCAGCCGCGCCACCAGGATAAACAAGGCGGCGAGTCCAGCCAGGAGTTGAATCATGCGGATGCGCCGAGAGCTTCTGAGCCAATCTTCAATCAAAACTGCCTGCCTTCTGCCACTTGGCGGCGACCTGTACCGCAGCCAAACTACGGTCGCCCAAGTGATTGGAACAGTTCCACTTCGAGCGCTCCATCAGGCTAGCATCCGATGCTGGGAATGAAACTCACCGGCATGGGTAGGCCGCTACAACTTCCATGCCATATCGGTCTACCTGGATGTATCGGCAGAGAACGCCGGCTGCCTTATCGGGCCGTGGCTGCGCTCATCCAGCCGTGCAACTGCATCCAGTGCGCCAGCAGAAGCGGCCATACCTCCAGCTCGGAGAGGCCCTTGAGGCCCTGGCCCATGCCGGTGCCGTGCGGCCCCAGCTCGAAGATGTGCAACTCCACGGGTACGCCCATACGCTTGAGCGCATCGTAGTAGGCCGTGGCGTTGAGCGAGTTGACGGTGTCGTCGCCGGTGGTGGAGTAGATGAAGCTGGGAGATGTCTCTTTGGTCACATGACGGGCAGGGGAGATGGTATCCAGCATCTCCAGCGTGGGGTTGTTGCCGAGCAGGCCTTCCATGTTTGTGGAGCGCGGGATGGATGCATCCATGGTGAACCGCGCGTAGGAGAAGGCGGCGAAGTTGGGGTGGGCGCTGACGCGTTCGACCGGATCGGCGGCCTTGCGGTCGTGCTCCTCCGGTGTGGTGGCCAGATACGCGGCCAGGTGGCCGCCGGCAGAGAAGCCCCAGACGCCGATCTTGTTCTGGTCGACTCCGAACTCCGCCGCGTGGCTGCGGACATAGCGGACAGCACGGGCGCCGTCCAGCATGGGAACAGGGTAGTGATACGCCGGGGACAAGCGGTACTGCAGGACGAATGCTGGTATGCCATGGGCGGCGAGCCATCTGGCTTCTGCTCCGCCCTCCTTCTCCATCATCTCGTGGGCGTAGCCGCCGCCGGGAAGGACGATGACCGCCGAACCGACTCCGGGGCTGGTGGCGGGGTAGTAGAAGAGCTTAGGCACATCGCTGGAAGAGTTTCCCCTGGCCATCGGCGCGCCTTCCGGCCACAGCACCAGCACCTTCGTAAAGCCGGCTGGGGGAGGATCGTTCACAGTGCCCCTGGTTGCCGGAGGGGTGGTCTGGGCGCTGCCGGATGTCTGGGCGCTGACAATGGAGAGAGGGAGGAGCAGGCCGAGCGGAAGAAATAGGCGGCGATTCATGACCTTGCCAGCATACCCCTGGGACCGGGTTGCGAGTGCGCGATATTTCGCCGGACGGGTGCAACGGTTGGTTCCGGTTTCCGTCTATTGTCTAAGTGATGAGTATGCAACGAAGAATTCTTGCTGTGCTGATTGCCGCCATGGCTGCGACGGGGAATGGTGCGGGCAGGCTGGCGGCGCAACCGCCTGCTCCCGCCGCATCGACAGCCGCTGCTGCTGCCACTCTCAGTGTCGATGCGCGGCTGGTGAATCTTCCTGTTGTGGTGCGCGACAAAAAGGGCGCGCTGCTCCAGAACCTGACCAAGGACGATTTCGTGCTGAAGGTGGATGGCCATCCCCAGGCCATACGCTACTTCAATGTGGACACCGATCTGCCGTTGACGCTGGGCTTGCTGGTGGATGCCAGCATGAGCCAGCGCGACGTGCTGGACGACGAGCGGGTGGCGAGTACGGCGTTCCTGGAAGATATGCTGAACGGGCCGGCCGACCGCGACAAGGCATTCGTCATCCAGTTTGCCCGGCAGATCGATCTGCTGCAGGATGTGACTAGCTCGAAGCCGAAGCTGCAGGCCGCGCTGAAGCAGATCGACGTGCAGGCCGCGAGCGGTGGCTCGGCCGGGACCGGTACTGACTCCGATTCCGGGTCCGATGGACGGTCCGGAGATCGCGGCGGAAGAGCGCACGGCGGGGGAGGCACGGCGCTGTACGACGCCTTGTTCCTCTCATCCGACGAGTTGATGAGCAAGATCAAAGGCCGCAAGGCGGTGATCATCCTCTCCGACGGCGTGGATAGCGGGAGCAAGGAGACGCTGTCGTCGGCGATGGAGGCAGCGCAGCGGGCCGACACGATTGTGTATGCCATCTACTTCAAGGGCAGCGAACCGAACTCGGACCGCGGTTTCCATCGCGGAGACTCGCGCGGCGGCGGCGGAGGCTACCCAGGCGGCGGTGGAGGCTATCCGGGAGGCGGGGGCGGCTACCCTGGCGGTGGTGGACGCGGCGGCGGACGGCCGGAGAGCATCCCCAGCCCGGACGGCAAGAAGACCCTGCAGCGCATGGCCGACGAGACCGGCGGACGGCTGTTTGAGGTGAGCAAGAAGGAGAGCGTGGCCGATATCTACAAGGAGATCGGGGAAGAACTGCGCGCGCAGTACCGATTGGCCTTTACGCCGGATGACAAGACCGCTTCGGATGGATACCACAAGATCGATCTTTCGGTGGCCAAGCTGAACCCGAAGGATACCTACTTGCAGACGCGTGACGGGTATTACACGGGGGAGTAGGTGTCGGGTCGCGGTGCTGGGTTGACAGGGGATGGTCATAGCGCGGGCCTTTCAGCCCGCGGCGCTTCGGGCGGTCCAGACCTGGGGCGTTGCCCAGGCTAGTGGAGTTCGCGCCTTCAGCGCGGAAGCACCGTGGGCAGGAGCGAAATGCGGGGATTCTTCGCTGCGCTCAGAATGACAAGCAGTAAGAAGAATGATGACAAGCAGTAAGAAGAATGATGACAAGCAGCAAGAAGAATGATGACAAGCAGCAAGAAGAATGATGATAAGCAGTAAGAAGAATGCAGGACAAGCATCAGGAAGAATGCCACTTATTGCAGGCGGATACTAGAAGTGGGCCGCCAGATCGGGGAATGCTGCGAGTTGCAGGAGGCGCTGGCCGGGGGGCGCCGCGTCGATGACCTCGTCCTCCAGCACCCATGTGGAGCCGTGCGCGAGGAAGACTGCATGCAGTCCCGCAGCGAGCGCCGGGTTGATATCCGACTTGGGGCTGTTCCCGATCATCCAGGTCGTCGGCACGTCGCAGGCGTGGTGGGCGATCAGGGCCTCGTAGGCCGCTTTGGATTTTTCCGCTAGCACCTCGATGGCGCTGAAGTGCGGCTCCAGACCGGAGCGGTGGAGCTTGTCGCGCTGCTCGACGGGATCGCCCTTAGTGACCAGGATGCAGCGGTGGCGTCCGGCCAGGACTGGCAGCGTCTGTGCGACGCCCGGCAGCAGTTCCATCTGCTCGTCTGCGATGCACTGCGTGAAGCTGACGATGCGGTCGTGCTGGTCCGGCGTGACTGGCTGGCTGGTGAGTTGCTCGAAGCAGGCGATGAGGGACTTGCGGAAGCTCTTGAGCCCGTACCCGTGAGCGGCGATGGTGGCCCGCTCGCAGGCATTCAGATGCTCGCGGACCTCTGCCGGCGAATGAACGCGGTGGTCCAGGTAACTGATGAACGCGGCGATGGCGCGCTCAAAGTAGATGTTGTTCTCCCACAGGGTGTCATCGGCGTCGAAGAGCAGGGTCTGGCCGGCGGGCAGGCGGAGCGATGCGGATTCGGCGGTCACACAGTGGATTATAAGTTGGCTGCGGGCGGGTTGCCGGGATGGTCTAATTGCTGTGCGAGGTTCGACCGGGCTTTGATCGTGAACTCCTTGACCGTGTGGGATGTGGCTGGCTGCCTGCGCGGCGTGGCGGCGTTTGCGCCTGTGCTGCTGGCGCCGGGATACTGCCTTGCCTGGGTACTGGACCTGCTGGGATTCCGGTCGCGTCCGCTGGGGGAGCAGCTTGCCTGGGCGATTGCGCTGTCGTTCGGCGTGGTGACGATCGTCGCGGTGGAGTTGGCCAAGGCGGCGTCGTTGTCCGCGGTGTGCTGGCTGTGCGGCGTTTGCATGGTGGCAATGCTCGGCATCTCCGCAGTGCAGTTTCGCAGGCGAGAGCGCGGAGCGGTAAGCCGATGGGGCTGGATTGGCGCGTTGCTGGCGGCGGTGTGGGCCGTCCTCGCGGTGCTGGAACTGGTGGATATCGGCATGGGCAGCCACCTGCTGCTGAGTGTGACCATCTACGACCATGCGTTGCGTACGGCGTTTGTGGACGCGGTGATGCGGACCGGGGTTCCGCCGGCGAATCCGCTCTACTGGCCGGGACACGCGGCGCCCATGCGGTATTACTACTTCTGGTATGTCGTGACCGCAGCGGCGGCACGGATCGGGGCGGTGACCGCGCGGCAGGCGATGATTGCCAGCGTTGCGTGGTCGGGCTTTGGGCTGGCGGCGGTGATGGCGCTGTACTGCCGGCATTTTCTGGGCGCGGGCTCGGCGCTGGATCGGGACGCTGCCGGTCGGCGCTGGCCCAGGCTGGCGCTGGCGCTGGGGTTGCTGACAGTGACGGGATTGGACCTTCTGCCTGCCATCGCGAAGTTTCTGTTCCGGGTGCCGACGGATGCCGACATGGAGTGGTGGTCGCCGGACCAGGTGGCATCGTGGCTGGACTCGCTGCTGTGGGTGCCGCACCACATTGCGGGGCTGGTGTGCTGCCTGTTCGGATTTCTGCTGGTATGGATGGCCAAAGGACGGAGCGGCAGGCAGCGCGGGGTCGGCGGAGCGATTGCGGGGCTGTCGTTTGCCAGCGCGTTCGGCCTGTCGACGTGGGTGGCGGTGGCGTTTGCCTTGGTGCTGCTGGCCTGGCTGGCCTGGGCGCTGGGGTGGGAGCGGGAATCGCGGGCGCGCGTGCCGGTGCTGCTGGGCGCGGGTCTGGTGGCGGTGCTGACGCTGATGCCGTACCTGGCGGAGCTGCGGGCGTCGTCGGCCGGCGGGGGGACGAATGCGCCTGTGGCCGGATCGGTTACCGGGGACGCATCACATCTGCTGCGGTTTGGCGTGCGGCACATGATCGACCCGGAGTGCCTGCTGGGGGTTCCGTGGTTTGCGGCACTGTCCCAGGCACGCCCTCGTGTAGAAGATGCAGTTGCTGGTCTTATATTGCTGTTACCAGGGTACTTTGTCGAGCTTGGAGTTTATGGATTGGTTCTGGTGGTTGCGCTGCGGGCGTGGCGCCGGAGGGAGTTGGACGAAGCGACGAGGACCGCGCTGGTGCTGGTGTGCGCGGGGCTGATGGTGTCCAGCGTGCTGCGGTCCACGGTGATCTCGAACAACGACTTTGGCATCCGGTCCATCCTGATTCCCCAGTTCTTTCTGCTGCTGCTGGCGGTGCTCTGGTGCGAGGGAACGTTTGGTCCACCGCGCGGGGTGTTGCGGGCGGTGGCGCTGGCAATGCTGTGGATTGGCGTGGCGGGTTCGGCGTACCAGGCGGTTGGCTTGCGGCTGTACCTGCCGATGGAAGAGCGGCTGGCCCGGCCGGATGAAGCCGGGCTGGCGACGCGGGCGATGGCGTGGCGAACAGGCTTCCAGGCCATGGACCTGAGCATCCCGAAGGATGCGGTGATTCAGTTCAACACCGCGGAGCCCAGCGATATGTTCCGGTTTGCGCAGATGATTGAGGCGGGGCGACAGATGGCGACGTCGTTCCCGGATTGCGATGCGTCGTTTGGCGGAAGCCCGGCCGCCTGCGCGGGCATTACCGGCGGGGTGAAGCGGCTGTTTGCGGCCGAGCGTCCACTGACGGCGGACCAGGCGCGCGGCGAGTGTGAGGCGCTGGGCATTGGGTACCTGGTGGCCACGCGCTGGGATGGGGTTTGGACGGAAGAGAGCGGCTGGGTGTGGTCGCTGCCGGCGGTGGTGAATACGGGGGATGTGCGGGTGGTGGATTGCGGCGCTCAAGGTAGCGACGGCGAATGATCGGCGGCGTCGAGAAGATTTCCACAGGGGCTGCTAACTAATCGATTAGTTGGTGCGTCACAGGGACAGACGAGCCAGGGCAAATCCCCTGACCCTATGGAGGTAGGACCGCGAATGCCGCCGAGGAAGTCCAATACGTTGACTGAGGCCGAGCTGAGGCTGATGAAGATGCTGTGGGAGCGCGGCGAGTCCGCCGTGAGCGACCTGGTGGCGGCGATGCCGGAAGGGGAGACGCTGGCGTACACGTCGATCCTGACGACGGTGCGGATCCTGGAGCAGAAGGGGTATGTGCGGCATCGGCAGGAGGGCAGGGCCTTCCTGTACAGCCCATGCGTGCAGGAGATGGAGGCGAGCCGGTCGGAGATTCGCAATATGATGCAGCGGTTCTTTGGGAACTCGCGGGAGCGGCTGCTGCTGTCGCTGCTGGGCGACGACGAGATTGATGCGGAAGAGTTGGGGCGGCTGAAAGAGGCGATTGCGCGGGCGGCTGAAGTCGACCCCATTCACGGCGATGAGGCTGCCGTGAATGGGGCACCCACGGTTGAGCCGGAGGGTGCGCGATGACCGGTCTGGCGAGCGGCGCTTTGGTGGCTGCGGTGTGGCAGGGAATTCTGCTGGCGTGCGTCGTGGGGCTTGGGTTGCGGCTGCTGCCGAAGACACCGGCGGCGGTGCGGTTTGCGATCTGGTTTGGCGTGTTTGGGGTGGTGGCGGCGCTGCCGTTCGTGTCGGCGATGCCACACGCGGCGGGTGTTGGAGGACGGGGCGCGTGGTTGACGATCGACTCGCGCTGGAGCGTGGCGATTGCGGCGGTGTGGGCCGTGGCTTCGCTGGCGCGGGCGGTGCAATTGGCGGTGGCGGCGGTGCGGGTGCGGGCGTTATGGAAGCGCGCGACGCCGGTGGAGGTTGGGGCGCTGCAGCAAGAGGCAAATGCGGGGATTCTTCGCTCCGCTCAGAATGACAGCCTGAAAACAGGCGGCGACAGTTCGAGAGCGAGCGGGCGGCGGGCGCAGTTGTGTGTTTCGGATGAGGTGGACCGGCCTACGGTGATTGGGTTCCTTGCGCCGCGGATTCTGATTCCGGGATGGCTGCTGGAGAGACTGACGCCGGAGGAGTTGGAGCAGGTGGTGCTGCATGAGTGCGGCCACCTGGGGCGCGCGGACGACTGGATGAACCTGGTGCAGAAGATTGCGCTGGTGGTGTTTCCGCTGAACCCGGCACTGGCGTGGGTGGAGCGGCGGCTGTGCTTTGAGCGCGAACTGGCGTGCGACGAGCGGGTGCTGCGAGCCAGCGAAGGGAAGGCCGGAGCGGCGAAGGCGTATGCGGCGTGCCTGGTGGGATTGGCGGAGCAGCGGTTGGGACGGCGGGGGCTGGCACTGGCGATCGGCCTGGTTGGGCGCGAGTCGGAGCTGGGGCAGCGCGTCGGCAGGATTCTGAGGCGCAGTGAGAGTATGCGGCCTGTCCACGCCAAGCTGGTGCTGGGCGGTGCGATGCTGGCGTTGCTGGTCGCGGCGGCGGGGATGGAGCGGTGCCCGCAGCTGGTTGGGTTTGAAGCAGGGAACAGGGAACAGGGAGTAGGGAACAGTAGGCAGGGGATTGCGGCTCGCGAGGTGGTGTGGCGGGAGCCCGCAAATGGCGATGGCGCCGCGATGCAGTGGGTACCCAGGGTTGTGACGGCGCATTCGAGAGTCGCAGCACAAACCAAGGTTTGGGAATCCAGGCCCTTCGACAGGATCAAGGCAAGTGGCGGGTCGCCCGGCCTGGTGCTGGAACAGGTTCCCCGTGCAGAGATGGCTCCAGATCCCCGTGTCGAGATGGTGGAGGTGACGGCATGGGAGCGGGAGGATGGCGCGCGCGTGGTGCTGACGACGGTGCGCACGCGGGAGTTTGCCGGAGCCCAGGATTTACGGCTGGATGCAGACGATGGGCAGCCGGTGGAGCAGGTTCATCCGTATGCCGCTGTGCCTGTGCGGGGCGGCTGGCTGGTATTTCAACTGTAAGTTTGCAATTCAACTCACACACGAGGTGTTGGTATGTCTGAAGTAACTAATCCATTAGTTGATGTGGTCAAGGCGACGGCGAAGAAGCGGCTGAGCTTTTCGGCGGGCGTGGTGCTGACCTCGGCGTTGGCAGTAAGCCTGATGTTCCACGAGAGCTCGGTGCGGGCGGCGAGCGTGACCCCGCCGGTGGACGATAACAGTGTTGCTGCGCTGACCTCGCTGGACCGCGCGATGGAGGCAGTGACCTCCCACGTGATGCCTGCGGTGGTGAATGTGCGAGTGACCTCGAAGGG
>Ga0302197_10001194_pt1 | contig 25623 bp, 23 predicted proteins | sample II_Bog_N2_1_FD_193526 | JGI IMG/M metagenome (GOLD analysis project Ga0302197, IMG submission 193526) | Peat permafrost microbial communities from Stordalen Mire near Abisko, Sweden - II_Bog_N2_1 | ecosystem: Environmental > Terrestrial > Soil > Wetlands > Peat | place: Sweden: Abisko...
TCACGGCACCGTTTTGAAAGGGCACGATTTTAATCGTGCCATAAACACCCTGAAATGAGCGTCGGCTTTAGCCGCTGAGGGATGTCTCTCGCAAAACCCGATCAAAGATGGAGTTTTTCAGCAGCCTCTTTAGCCCCTGCCGCCTTTCCAGCCGCATCGGGTCTCCTTTTCGATCTTTTCCGAGCCTCCCAAGCAGAATCTTCTCCAAACCCCAACTTAGGCCCTTTCAAATACGATTGCCCCGCGAAAACAGCGGCCTTCTTTGGACGGGAAGGCTACGGCAGCAGTAGAATTGGGTCTATTAGCCGAAGTGACAACGAACCACCTCGCGGTGTCGGGCATATTGGCCCCTCATTTTGGTCCCTTCCTTGCCTGCATGACGCATGTGCGAGGTACCGCTGCTTCGAATTGATTTCAGGAGTCCTGCCGTTTTGCCGATGCATATCGTAGTGTCCGTTCGCCGCCCCGCTTCCGCCTGTCACGTTTACGTGTTCGCTGCCCTTGTTGCGCTGGTAGCTTTCGCGCCTTTGGCCAGCGCGCACGGCGCGCAACAGCAAAAGAACTCTCGTCTCCACGCGATGCGGCACATGTTCGCGAACGTTGGCCTGCCGATCACGGGATTCATCCCTGACGATGACGATCCGCCCGTGGACGGACCCAAGTATGAGCTCAAGCTTGTCCGCCAGGGCGGCGAGATTATCGACGTCGTTTACAGGGTGGGCGATATGTATATCCCCGAGGCTCTCGACCAGCTCAGCGAGTTCCTGCGCGACGTCCACAACGACGAGGTCAAGAGCTACGATCCTCGCACCTTCGATGTGCTCCACACCATGCTTGCCAAGCTGAATCGATCCAGCAGTGTAATCGAGGTTCTTTCCGGCTACCGAACCAAGGAAACGAACGATGCTCTCCGTGAGAGTGGAACCACGAACGCGGCCGAACACTCACAGCATATTGAAGCGAATGCGCTCGATCTCCGGGTTCCTGGCGTTCCAGCGGTGCAGTTGCGGGATGCTGCGCTTTCACTCCGCGCCGGTGGCGTGGGTTACTACCCTAAAGGTCAATTCGTCCACGTCGACACGGGTCCACCCAGGAAGTGGACGTATGCGAGGCATCACGGTAAACACACGCACCGCCATCACCATGCGTGACGCCGCGATCTCGACCTGAGCACCCCAACCCCGCCATGCCTTAGCATCAATTCCATGATGGACCAGCACGCATCCCCTGCCGCCCGCAGCGGCGTCTTCAAAATCGCCGGCGATCTCCCCGTCCACCGCCTCGGCTACGGCACCATGCGCCTTGTGGGCGACGGCGCCTGGGGCGAACCCGCCGAACCCGCCCAGTGCCATCGCGTCCTCCGGCGCGCCGTCGAGCTTGGCGTCAACCTCATCGACACCGCCGACGCCTACGGCCCCGAAATCGCCGAGCGCCTCATCGCCGAAGCCCTACACCCCTACGCGGACAGCCTCGTCATCGCCACCAAAGGTGGCATCACCCGCCAGGGCCCCGCCAAAACCGAATACGTGGGCCGCGCCGGGTACCTCATCCAATGCGTCGAAATGAGCCTCCGCCGCCTCAAGCTCGACTGCATCCAGCTCTACCAGCTCCACCGCATCGACCCCCGCACCCCGCTCGAAGAATCACTCGGCGCACTCCGCCGCATGCAGGAGCAAGGAAAGATCCGCCACGTCGGCCTCAGCGAAGTTACCCCCGACCAGATCGAGGACGCCCGCAAAATCGTCGAAGTCGTCACTGTCCAGAATCGATACAGTCTCGGCGACCGCCGCAACCAGGAAACTCTCAAATACTGTGAAGCGCAGTCCATCGGCTTCCTTCCCTGGTACCCCATGGCAGGCGGCAAGCAACTCAAGTCCGACCACCCCTCCGCGTCCATCCTGGCTCTCATCGCCGCCCGCCACTCCGCCTCCGTCGCCCAGCTCTCGCTCGCCTGGCTCCTCCATACGTCGCCTGTGCTTCTCCCCATCCCCGGCACCTCGAAGGTCGAGCATCTCGAAGAAAACATCGCCGCCTCCGCCCTCAACCTAAACGCCGATGACTGGGCGGAACTGGAAGCCGCCTTCTAACAGCCCAAGGCGAGTGCGGATATAAGTGCACAACGGCAAAATAATGGGGAGCAGGAAGTTTCAAACTGTGCCCCATTCATCGCGCAGTCTCACCGCGCGATGAGTGGGATCGGCCGCGCCGTCGCCCTGAAGAACCGATGCCAGGTTCTCCGGGTAGCTTCATTTTCGCGCGCTATTGCACAGAGAACATAATCGAAATAACGGATCTATTATCAATGACTTACGCAGCTATCTCGTGCAAGATCAGCGCGTTCTCCGAAAAAACGGCTAATTCTCTGCAACCCAAATGCTCGATTAGTTCAATTCTCAGCAATCAAAACAGCTGAAAAGGTTGCCCCGTAGGTTCATGTCTCGAAGAAATGCAACCTTATAAGCGCACCTTTGCCCCTGTTTGTAACCTTGCAAGCAGCCTTTCACCCTATGTAGCGCACCCCTCCGAGCGAACATTTCGAGGTATCAATTCTGCGGCGCGGACGACGAACTGGAACCTGCGGGTGCGTCCTCCGCAGGGCCCAGTTTAGTTACGTGGACGCTCGCTTGCATCTCCGGCGTGGTGCCGTCGTTCACCTGGACTTCAATGGGTTTGCCGTCGATCAGAATCCGCTGAACCGCTTCCCCCCGCGCCGGTACAAGCAGTCGGCGCGTCACGAATCTATCAATCGAGCGGACAGTCACCGGTACCTCTGCCGCAGCAAACCCTGCATTTGCAACGTTTACGGCAACGAACCAGTCGCCCGTTGGCTGGCGCGTTGGAAACACGCTTTTGATCGTGAGGTCGGGTAGGCCCTTGTCGGCGTCCACCCAATCGGCGAACAACCAGGATAGATCGCGACCCGATCCGGTGGGCTCAAGGAGCTTTTCAAAACCCCCGCGACCCAGCCCCGGATTCCATGCGCGCAACGCGACCGAGAGATCGGCGTCCGTGGTCGCCTCGCGCAGCATCCAAAGGACATAGGCGGCCTTGGTGCGGTAATAAACGGGAGAAATAGCACGGGATAAAGGCTGCCCGGGGCCTTCACCTGGACTTGACGGTTCGACCAGAGCCAGTGCGGAGCGTCCGCCTTCCAGTGTGCCCAGCGCCTGATCGCGTCCGTGTTCTTTTTCAATCCACAGCGTGCCCATGAAGGTAGCCACGCCCTCGCTGAGCCACGCCGGAGCCGGAGCGGTAAAATCAGCGGTTTCAGAGGCTTGCGACGTAGTCGCATTGCCTGCCTTGGCCACCGGCTCCATCCACGCCTGGCTAAGCGCGTGGATGAGGATGGTGCTGAGTCGCTCCGGATCGGCCGTCTGAACAGATGCGGCAAGCAGCGCACCAGTTTCAAACGGCAGATCTCCAGGGTCCGGCAAGTCCAATACTGTCAGCGAGGAACGAGGCGTTTGGCCCAGCCAGGCCTCAAGGAATGGAGTGATGCCAGCCGTAGCGGAGTTCCACGCCACCACGGCTGAATCGTCCTCGGGGAGCGTGAAAAGCGTGGCGTTTTCGCCGGGATGCGGCCTGCGGATCGCAAGAAACAGACTGGGAGCCTCAAATCCGAGAATGGACGCGCCCGAATCGGCGCTGGCCACTCCGGGCAATCCCTGGTCCGAACTCTGATCCTGAGCCAAAGGGCCGGAATCTTTGACCGCCAGTGCCGCGGTATGTCCATTGATTAGAGCAACATTAGGCGCCTGGCCATGCGGAAATTCAACGGTAAGCCTGACCCGGAAATGCGCTCCGGAGAGGCGCAATTTATGCGAGCCGATCTCGTCAAAAAGCCGCGCCCCTTCGCCCAGGAACGCGGGGACGCTGGAGACGGGATACCAGGCCACGTTGCCGAATCCCCGCAATCCGGTGAAAGGGACGCCGATCTGGTCCCAATCCGAGTGCAGAGCCACCTCAGGCGGGGTGTCGATAACATCCAGCCGCTGCGCGGAGGCGGGAATGTCGCCAGAGTAGGTGACGTCGAGCTGGAGCGTTGCGCCGGGAGCGAGCGGCTCCGGGAGCGGGATGGCAGCTTCGCTCAGCTGGCCGGTGTGGTCCACGTCCGATTTGAGAAGTGCCACCGGGAAGACAACGTCCTTGAGAGGGGCGCCGGGCGTGGTAATGCGGACCCGTTCCCACTTGAGAGTCGAGGAAATCTGCAGCGGAATGCGGGCCAATGGCGTCTGGCCGTCGTTGCGAATTGTGAGTTGAGCGCGCACGGCGATGTGCTGCTCGACAGTGCGAAGTCGGACGTCGAGATCGAGATTGGTGAAGGTGACCGCATGGCGTTCAGCATCTTCCGCAACCGGTGCATCGGCGGCGACGACAGAAGATTGAGTCGTGTTGATCCCCACATGCGTGGTGGTCTGCCCGTTCTCGTCTGTGGAGCGGGAAAACAGGACCTTGCCTCCGGTTTGCTGCGGAGCCGATTGGCCTGCGGGTTGCTGCGCGGGAGCGAGGGGAGCGGCGGTTTGCGCCGAAGAGGAGAGAACTGCCATGCCGGTGGCAACAAAAGCCAGAATCCCGGCAATTGAAAACTTCATGAACCCAAGCCTTTCTGTTTCCGTGGTTTTGACGCGCCGGTGACGGCGGGGCGAGCGGTGCCTGCGCCCCGGCCTTCTGCGGAAGAAGCCTTCGTCCGGCGCTGGCGGAATGCCTCGTAAAGCACCACCGCGCCCGCGGCTGACACATTGAGCGAGCTGACGCCGCCGGCCATGGGAATGCGCAGCAAGTGATCGCAGGTTTTGCGGACAAGCTCATGGAGCCCCGCGCCCTCGCGGCCCAGCACCAGCACGCAGTCGCCTGTCAGGTCGAAGCGGTCGTAGTCGGAGGTCCCGCGCTCATCCAGGCCGATAATCCACAGGTTCCGTTTTTTCAGCTCCTCAAGCGCCCGCACCAGGTTCACCACGCGCGCAATGCGCAGGTGCTCGGTTGCCCCCGCACTTGCCTTGATCGCCACCGGGCTTAGCGGGGCTGAACGCCGCTCCGTCAGCAGCACGCCGTCCACGCCGGCACCGTCGGCCACGCGAAGCAGCGCACCCAGGTTCTGGGGGTCTTCCACCCCGTCCAGCGCCAGCAGCAGCCGCGCCCCGCCATCGCCCCCCACCGGCTCAAACAGGTCTTCGATCGAAAGCATTTCCTGCGCCCGCACCAGCGCAACCACACCTTGGTGGGCGGGGGTCTTTGCCACCAGGGTCAGCTGCTCGCGCGGTTCCTGGCGGACGCGCACGCCGGCCTGGCGGCACAAAGCGACAACCCGTTCCAGCCGGGCGTCTTCGCGTTCACGCGCCACCAGCACGTGGTCAAAGCGACGCTTGCCGGCCTTCAGAGCTTCCTCAACCGGGTGCAAGCCATACAAAACTTCCATAGGATAAGTGTAGAAGATTGGCGCCCCGGAGAGATGCGGGCGCCTCACTGAGCCGAAAAGAGAGCATGAGCCCATCCCAATCCAAAGCATTCACTGCGATCCTGGAGCCAGCGGGAAACAAGCTGAAGTGGGTCATCGCGCGCCTTCCCTTCGACGTGACCGAGGTTTGGCCGGAACGAAAGGGATTGCGGGTGCGCGGAGAAATTGCTGCCTTCAGCGCCAATCACGGCTCGTCGATGCCCGAGCAGCCCGCGTTTCCCTTCCGTACGGCATTGTTTCCCGATCCGCATGGTGATGGGAAGGTCCTGGTGGTCAACCTGAAAATGCAGGCAGGGGCCAGGGTCGCAGTTGGCCAGAAAGTGCGCATTCGGCTGGAGCCGGATTTGGAAGAAAGGCCCGCTCAAGTGCCGGCGGAACTGGCCGCAGCGTTGAAGCAGGACCGCAAGCTGCGCAAATGGTTCGACGGCCTCAGCTACTACACCCGTAAAACCATGGGCGCAATCGTGAGCGAGGCGCGGTCGGACGAGGCGCGGCTGCAAAGGGCGGAAAAGATCGCCGAATGGCTCATGCTGGCCATGGAAGGCGAACGCGATCTGCCGCCCATCCTGAAGGCCGCCTTCTTGCGCCAACCGCTCGCCCGCGTCGGCTGGGAAGCTATGACGCCGACTCAGCGGCGCAATCATCTGCTGGGGATCTTTCACTATCAGAGCGCGAAAAGCAGGGAAACCCGCGCCATCCAAACCGTCGAGGACGCATTGCGAGTCGCAAAATCGAAATCATTCAGCGCAAATTAAGCTTCACCCTTTCATTTCCCCGCAAAATGCAGCAAAAAATTCGCATTTGAAAGTTTTTTGTTTAAACCTCGAATTTAAAGTGACTTGGGAACCTGGTCAGTCGTCTAATTGAGCAAGATGAGCGCTGCAACCTCTGTTCATGCCTTTTTTGCCTCCCGAACCGCCACCGCTGTTGACGAGCAGGTGCGGGAAGAGAGCCTCGCTGTCTCCCAGGGGCTTAAGCGCCAGGACGCCGGCTTGCTGGACACGCTGATTGTCCGTTACCAGCACCGGCTGTTGCGCTACCTGCTCTTCCTCACCAGCAATCGCGAGATGGCCGAAGACCTGTTCCAGGAAGTGTGGATGCGGGTTCTGGTGCGCGGCAGCCAGTTCAACGGCAAGGCGCGGTTTGACACCTGGCTGTTTTCCATCGCCCGCAACCTGGTCATCGACCAGCGCCGCAAGCGCACCATGTCCAGCCTCGATGAACTGTTTGAGGGACGCAGCGACGACGACCGTCCCATGAGCTTCGAAGTTGCCGACACTGAGCCGACCCCGTTTGACTCCTTCTCCAACCTGCAGGACCGCGAACGGATTTCAGCCGCCCTCCTCGAAGTAGACACTCTTCATCGCGAGGTGCTGGTGCTTCGCTTCCACGAAGAGTTGAGCCTCGAAGAGATTGCCAAGGTCACGCGCGCCCCTCTTTCCACCGTGAAATCAAGACTGTACAGAGGGCTCGCGGCAATCAAGCCCAAGCTGGCAATCAGCGGTTCGCAGGCCCCGGAGGCGGTGTGACCGAGGGTGGACTTCCTGCCGGCGGCGGCGGCGCAAGACGAACCCGTTCGGGCGCCGACCAGGACCTGGTTTCAGCTGCAGCCGGGTTTCAGGCAAGCCGCGATTGTTCCGTGGCTGATCGCACCCGCGGCGTGGTCAGCGCTTCCATGGGCGTCATGAAGCAGCAGCAAGCCGGGCGCAAGCGCGGTCGGGCGCTGGCGCTGGCTGCCGTGCTGGTCGTTTTCCTGGTTCTCGGACCGCTCGTATGGTGGGCCGGCGAAACCCTGATTGAAGAAGAGCGGCTCACTGGCCTCACCGGCCAACTCAGCATCTGGATCTTCTTTCTCGGCGGAGCGCTGCTGGCTGCGGCGCTCTTGGCAGGCTGGGTCCGCCACAATCGTTCCTGACCCCCTCCTGAACCCCCCTCGCCAGCCATCGCGCCGATATTTTTCTCCAAAGCCTCGAAAACGCAACTTCCGAATTCTCTTTCCCGTCCATCTCATTAGCGGTTAAGCTTTCTTTAAGCTTTCACCTCATATTCTGAAGGGCTCTTGCGGGCGGGTTTGCGTATGCGCGATCCACAACACATTACGATGAACGAAGACACACGCCTGATCCCCATCTGGTCCATCGTGGTCGCGATCACGGCTTTTGTCCTGGTCGAATATTATTTCTGGCTGGTTTTGCCACAGCAGCAGCACCATCAGCCTCCGCTCGGCTTTCACATCTATTTCAGCCTGTCCGGGGGCGTCCTCATTGCTCTCTACTTCCTCATGGTCGGCTACGTCAGCAAGGATGCTCCCCGCCGCGCCATGAGTCCGCGCTTCTGGATCGTCATTTGCTTTGTCATGCCCGGCGGCATCGGGGCGGTGCTCTACTTCCTCCTGCGCCAGCCGGAAGTTTCCCGCTGCCCCGCCTGCACAACCCATGTGCAGAGCGATTTCCATTTCTGTCCGCAATGCAACTACCATCTCACGGCCAACTGCGGCAACTGCTTCCGCACCGTGCGCGCCACGGACCAGTTCTGCACCCGGTGCGGCCACGAACTGGCCCGCGATCACATGCCGGCCCGCCTGCGAGTGTTGTAGAACCCGGCTCCTCCGCCGCGTTCCGGGGCGGCTTCCGCCATCGAAAAACCAGCCCCCGCATTGAACCGCGCGCTCGGAGGGTGCACGGTTCATCGCTTCACCCGCGCATTGACCGGAACAGGCTGGCTTCCTACAATCGGGTTTTCGCTCTAGTATCCTGTCCCTAAAGTCCATAACATGAAATGGACTCTCATCGTGAGCGAACGGGGCCCCAAACGTTTTTCAGTTTGGGGGTGGTGAGTCGAAGAATCTGCTTTTGTCCTTTCGCGATTTTCACTAGGAATTTTAGGGGCAGGACACTCGCTGCCAAGGCCCGCCAACCCGCATGAACGTCTCCGCCCTCATCATCGACGACGAACAACTGGCCCGCGAAGAGCTCAAGTACCTGCTCGACCAAGCCGGCGGCGTCGAAGTGGTCGCGCAAGGAACCAACGGCATTGAGGCCCTGGAGCTGATCGACGAATACCACCCCGACCTTGTCTTCCTCGATGTGCAGATGCCCGGTCTCGATGGCTTCGCCGTCATCCAGCGCCTCATGGACCGCAAGCGGGCAAATCCCGGTGCAGCCAACGGGAAAGATGCCGAGCCCCTGCCGCAGATTGTCTTTGCTACCGCCTACGACCAGTATGCCGTCCGCGCCTTCGACGTGAACGCGGTCGATTACCTGTTGAAGCCGTTTGAGCTAAGGCGCGTCCAGCAGGCCGTCGAAAAGGTCCGCGGGAGGTTAGCCGGCGGACCTGCCGGTACCGCGACTGCGCTACCCGAGTCGCAAATCGACGCGCTGTTGCAGATCCTCAACCGGCCCCAGGGCGCCTCGCGCACACCGCAACCGGCCAAGCTCATTGTGCAGGCCCAGAGCCGGCTGCTGCTGGTCGATCAGGGCGATATTTGCTATGCCGCCATCGACGAGGGCGTCATCCGCATCGCCACCCAGAGCTTCGAAGGCCACTCAAAATGCCGCACTCTGGAAGAGCTCCTTGACCTGCTCGACCCAGCGCTCTTCTGGCGCGCCCATCGCGGATTCGTGGTCAACATCAACCACATTCGCGAGGTGGTCCCCTGGTTCAAGTCAACCTACCAGCTACGCATGAACGACAAAAAGCAGACCGAGATCCCGGTGAGCCGCGCCCAAACCCGCCGCCTCCGCGAGCTCTTCAACCTATAGACAAGGGTTGACCTTAGACGACTTTGGATGACAATTTGTCGAGAGTGGGTATGACAATTTGTCCAGAGTTTGATTGACAATTTGTCGACAGTTCGGTATCCTCACATCAGTATCTGGAATTCAAGCATAAACGTTCCACCCCGGTTGGCTGCCAATCGGGGTGGTCGCATTTTGGGCGCAAGTTGCCAACACTGCACATACACACGGATGAGTCCGGGAATTTCGATTTCTCTCGAAAAGGCTCTCGCTACTACGTCTTCGCAGCCGCATGGACCTACTATCCCGCCGCATTGGCCGCAGGCCTAACTGCGCTTCGATTCGAGCAGATCAAAAACGGGCATGGCGAGTCTCTCAGCTCCTTTCATGCTTGCGAGGATTCTCCCTGGCTGCGTGACCGGGTGATTTCAACGCTCTTGAGTTACGCACCATGGTCATTTGCTGCAATGGTCGTGGAGAAGGCCAAAGTCAATCCGTCAATCTACGATCCCCAGCACTTCTACCCCAAGTTCCTGACGATGGTGCTGCGGTTCATTCTCAGGGGTCGTGTACGCCCAGGAACATCTCAGATTCTCATCTACACCGATACGCTTCCGATGGCCCAAAAGAAGCAGGCGAAGGCTGTCCAGATTGCAATTAAGGCATCATGCCAGCACGAACAGCCTCAAATCCCATTTCATGTCTTAAACCACCGGCGAGAAAGTAACGCTTGGTTACAGGTAGCTGACTATTGCTGCTGGAGCATTTGCCGCAAGTGGGAACATGCGAACGCCGACGCGTATGATCGGCTGAAGGTGAGGCTCGCCGCCGCAGAGATCGACCCTATGTCTCGAGGAAACGGCAAGGCCTATTACTGAATTCCTCAAACTAGCCTTCCCGCGAAACAATTGGAATGCTCAATCTGCAACTAGGCCTTGATCCTCCGCCCGTTTCGTAGCCCTCAGTCGTACCGCTCAAACACAATCTGCTTCCGGTGCCACCCATACCCTGCCAGCTTATCCCGCACGCCTGAGACCATGTTGTTCAGCCCGCAAATGTAGGCGTAAATATCGAACTCCAGCTCGCCCTTAGGAATCGCCGGATCAACCTCCGGCTGCACCAGCGGCAGCCCCAGTCGCCCCGCGCGCTCTTCCACAATCCGCGCCACGTGGTCCTGCACATAACCCCGCAGTCCCTTCCAGCTTTCCCCGGCGCGGCTCAGCGTACAAAGGTAGTGGAAATTCGGGTGCTTTGCGGCCAGCGCTTCAAACTCTTCCTGGTAGTAAACCTCGGTCTCGTGCCGCGTCCCGTAAACCAGCCAAATCTCTTTCCCGTTGCTGCGGTCGGGCCCGTTTTCCGGGAAGAGCCACTGGGCATAGCCGCGCATCGGGGCAATGCCGGTCCCCGTCGCGATAAAGATCGAGTCCGTAACCGGCTCGTGCAAAACGAAGTGCCCGTGCGGCCCGTGAACCTGGACGGTTCCGCCGGGCTCGAGTTCGGTGAGGTCCGCCAGATGATTGGAAAAGAACCCGCCCTCGACGCGGTTCACGCACAGGTCGAATCGGTTTTCCTTGGCAGCGGACGCGATGGAGTAGGCGCGCGTCTGCACCTTGCCGCTGGCGTCCGGGGCAACGGCGGAGACAAACTGGCCGGAGATGAGTGGGAAGCTCTCCAACTCATCGAGGACAAACTCGAAGTGGTAGCACTGGGACGATTCGGAGATGCACTCTTTTCGATCAAGACGTGCGGTATAGGTTTCACGCGCCAAGGCAAATCTCGCTTCAGAACAAGGATAAAGCCCAACAATAGGACTGTTGGGAGTATCGCCAGTAGAGGCCTAAAGTGGCAAGTGATGCAGCTCACACGAGGCGCGTAATTCAATGGCCCGGATTCGCGGTCGAGGGAGCAAAATAGAGGTATTTTTGAGCATTCTGGCGCCTAAACAGGGCAAAAAGTGGTGTTTTTTATGCAAAGGGAGCCCCTTTTTTTCAGGGTTTTGTTGACTGATTGGTGCATGGGTTAAATATATAAACTGTTGATAAAGAATGGGTTGTAAGGGGAGATGCCCCCGAATAGGGCAGCTTTTGGGGGGGGGAGGGGGTGGGGTGTTCATTGGTACAGACCGGCCACATCCCTGACAGATCGAACCGGGGACATGCCTGACACTGCGCAAGTCCATTCGCATTTGATTTGTACGCGTAGATCGACTGGAGAGCTGCATAGGGTCATTATGCGTGTTTGCAGGGTAATGCTCTGCAATGATGAATGAGAGAAACTGGGCCAATCTTCTCAAGGGCATTCCCTGGCGGTGATTCGAGGTCGCCGCAGCAGATTGAGATTCTCATCGTCCCAATCGATCAAAGCGCAGCCATTCAACTGATACTTGGTCCCGTTAAACCGGAATCTCTGCAGATCGGTCTGCATTGCCGAGTCGTGGCTTCCGACGAGAAGATCGAAACGGCGTGCAGTCAGGTTCTCCTGCAACGCGAATGTCTGGATTCCCACCGTTTCGAGCAGAACACCGGGGCGCGGAGCTTCTCCTATTACCCAGAAAGGGCAGTTCCCGACGGCTCCGCACATGCACACGCCAGTTCCCTGCACAACCAGGCCAGCGTTGCTGTGTGGTCCCAAGTTAACCCGCCTCACGCGAAGCTGGCCAAATAGCCCCAGCGCTGTTCCCGGATCCCCTGGGCCGGGATCAGCGGCGCACTCCTCGATTACATCCCTCGTCACGCGCTTCAATAGTGCGATATCTTCGGCGGACAGGTGGGCGGCTCCGGTCTTGATCGCATCTGCCTGCGATAACTCTCGCAACTTCGGAACTTTCCACCCACTTTGCGCATGACAATCGGAGATGCAGCAAAGCCCGATGAACAGGAACCACAGCGTCTTCATCTCAACCGAAAAGATAGCACGAAAAATGCCCCGACACTGAATGCCAGGCGCGGAAACAGCGTGACTTGCAGCGGCCCTCCTATAATTGACGAGGACCCAAACGCCGGAGGTGTAGGCGGGGTGAAGACTTCTGATTGTTGAGGGACTTATGGCCGCACTGCTTGAAGCGATTACCGTGAAGCGCAAGATGTACTTTGAATTTGAAAACGCGCCCTATTACTGCATCGATGCTGAGGTTTCGACGCCGACGGCGCGGGGCGGACAGACGCTGGTGCGGCTGAAGATGCGCAACCTGCTGACGCAGGCGGTCTTCGACAAAACGTTCAAGGCACAGGAGAAGTTCAAGGAGCCGGACCTGGAGACGGTGGAGGCCAGCTATCTCTATTCGGATAGCGAGGGCTCGTACTTTCTTGACCAGGAGACCTTTGACACCCTGCGCCTGACGGGGGGCATGATTGCGAACGCCCTGGATTACCTGGTGGAAGGCGCGATTGTGAAGCTGAACAAGTTCAATGGCAACCCGATTGGCCTGGAGCTGCCGGACAAGGTGGAGCTGGAAGTGACCTATACCGAGGCCGGCGCGCAGGGTGACACCAGCGGGAAAGTGACCAAGCTGGCGCGGCTGGAAACGGGCTTCGAAATCAAGGCGCCGTTGTACATCCAGGAGGGCGAGCGGGTGAAGGTTTATACGGAGACGGGGGAGTTTGCGGGAAGGGCGTAAATCGCTCATCCCAGGTCTCAAAAGCGAGGCCAGGGGCACCCGGCACTTCCCTCAGACTGAGAAATTGAATGACTTGGATTGAAGTTCTCGGTTTTGTAACCGGTGCCGTCTCCGTGGCATTCGCGGTCCGCGAGAGTGCGTGGAATTGGCTGGTCGGCATTGCGAACAACGTTTTCTTCTTCATCCTCTTCTGGAAAGCCAAATTGTACGCAGACGCGCTTCTCCAAGTTGTGTATGTAATCATCTCAATCTATGGCTGGTGGAACTGGCTGCGTGGTGGAGCTGGTCATTCGAGACTCCCCATCACAAAAACGCGAATGCGGACTGGGTTGTTGCTCTTCCTGGTCACGGCACTCTCCACCGCGGTCATGGCCTTCGTCCTCCATAGATTCACTGATAGCCAAGTGCCGTTCGGGGACGGAGTGACAACAGCACTCAGCCTCACAGCTCAATACATGCTAAGTCGAAAATTGCTTGAGAACTGGTGGGTGTGGATGACCGCTGACGTTATCTATATTCTCCTGTATTGCTACAAGGCGCTTTATCTCACCGGGATCTTATACGCTGTGTTCTTTGGCATGTGTATTGTGGGCTACAGAGGTTGGCGCAAGTCATTTACCGTGCTTAGGCAAACGGCGGAGAAAGCACAATGACGCGCGGTTTGGTTATCGGGAAGTTTTATCCTCCCCATCGAGGCCACAAGTTTCTCATCGAAACTGCCTTGCGCTCGGTCGATCATCTTGATGTGCTGATTTGCGTTCTTCCCAGTCAAACCATCTCCGGCGACTTGCGGCAACGTTGGCTACAAGAAATCCACCCCGGGGCCAATGTGATGCAGGTAGAGGACATTGGTCAGGACGACAATTCCGAAGTCTGGGCCGCTTATACCAAGAGAATTCTGGGCCGGGGACCGGATATTGTCTTCACCTCAGAAGGATATGGCGAAGCTTATGCACGATTTCTCGGATGCCGACATATCCTGGTTGATCGTGATCGACATCACGTGCCCGTCTCCGGAACGAGAATTCGCTCCAATCCCCTTGCATATTGGGATTTTCTGGAGCCATGCGTTCGAGCACATTTTGTGAGGCGCGTCAGTATTGTTGGGGCGGAGTCAACAGGTACCACAACGCTCGTTCGGGACTTGGCAGAGCACTTTGAGACGGTCTGGGTGCCTGAATATGGGCGTGAATACTGCGAGAAGCTGGCGGCGACAGGTGTGGATCTTTGGAATTACCGTTGGAATAGCGATGAATTTACGCTCATCGCCCGCGCCCAGGTCGAACTCGAACAAAAAATGGCTCGTGAGGCGAACCGCCTTCTGATTTGCGACACGGATGCATTTGCGACAGGCATTTGGCATGAGCGATATATGGGAACGCGCTGTTCAGAGATCGATGTAATCGCCGCGGCACATTATCCTTGCCTCTACATTCTCACTGACGATGACATCCCCTTTGTACAAGATGCCCTCAGAGATGGCGAAACCATTCGCAAATGGATGACGGGGCGGTTTGAAGAAGAACTCATTCAGCGGAAATTGCCTTGGATGAAGATGTCCGGCACCCGGGCGCATAGGCTCAATGCAGCAATCCAGACAATCGAGGCCTTACTGGCCATGCGCTCGCACGAAGTCCTTTTGAGTAAAGAGCCTTAGCTCCGTAAATCGACAGGTTCGAGATGCGCGGTGAAGTGGCGCAGGAAGGGCGCTTCATAGGTCAGCCTGAGGCCTTTGATTTTCTCCCGGCGTGCGAAGACGCTGAGGATGATTTCTACCACGTAGTCGATGTGGCTCTGGGTGTAGGTGCGGCGAGGGATGGCGAGGCGTACGAGCTCCATTTTTGCCGCTGCGGCGAACATGAGGCTGCCGATTTCTACGGAGCGGATGCCGCCTTCTAAATACAGCTCGGCGGCAAGAGCTACGCCGGGGAATTGCTCGACGGGGACGTGTGGCAGGAAGGCTTTGGCGTCGATGTAAATGGCATGGCCGCCGGGTGGCTGGACGATGGGGACGCCGGCCTCGGCAATGTGATTGCCGAGATAGGCCGTGGAGGCAATGCGGTACCGAAGATAGTCTTCGTCCAGCGACTCCTGGAGGCCGATGGCGACGGCTTCAAGGTCGCGGCCAGCGAGTCCGCCGTAGGTGGGATAACCCTCGGTGAGGATGAGCAGGTCCTGCTCCTGACGGGCCAGGATGTCATTGTTGGTGCAGAGAAAGCCGCCGATGTTGGCCATGCCGTCTTTCTTGGCGGACATGGTGCAGCCGTCGCCGAGGGCGAACATCTCCTGAGCGATTTGCTTGGGAGTTTTGTCGGCGTAGGCGGGCTCGCGCTGCTTGATGAACCAGGCGTTTTCAGCGAAACGGCAGGCGTCAAAATAGAGCGGGATGTTGTGGCGCTTGCAGATGGCTGCGACAGCCTTCGCGTTCTCCATGGAAACAGGCTGGCCGCCGCCGGAGTTGTTGGTGACGGTGAGCATGACCAGCGGAACGCGCTCGCGGCCTACGCGCTGGATGAGCTCGTCGAGGGCGGAGACGTCCATGTTGCCTTTGAAGGGCAGGATGGTTTCAGGGCTGCGGGCTTCAGGATAGACGAGATCAACGGCCTCGGCGCCCACGAATTCAACATTGGCGCGGGTGGTGTCAAAGTGGGTGTTGTTGGGGACGACGTCGCCCTTCTTGCACATGACGTTGAACAGGATGCGCTCGGCTGCGCGGCCCTGGTGGGTGGGGATGACGTGACGGTAGCCGGTGATGTCCTGGACGGAGCGCTTGAAGTGATGGAAGCTCTTGCTGCCCGCATAGCTCTCATCGCCTTCCATGATGCCGGCCCATTGGTGGGTGGACATGGCGCCGGTTCCCGAGTCGGTGAGCAGATCGATGAGGACGTCGTCGGCTTCGAGAAGGAAGAGGTTGTGGTGCGCGGCGCGGAGAAGCTGTTCACGCTGGGGGCGAGTGGTCCAGCGGATGGGCTCGACGCTCTTGATGCGGAAGGGCTCGATGATGGTCTTGGTGGTCATGGTGTTTTCCTGGTGAGTCGTGGGACGGCTGAGGCCGGGTTCATTGGGGTCGTTCGGTGAACATTCGCAGCTGCCCTACGGGACGCTGATCTCTCGCATGAAGGCTACCCAGCATTGCATGCTGGGCTATTATCGCTCGCTCGCTCCAGGATTGTCCGAGGAACAACAGCAGATATTCGACCTCATCTGCGAGGGCCCGGGCCTGAAGGCCAATCCGCGGGGGCTGAAGCCCAACGCTAATTTTGTGCCAATTATGGCACGACTGAAGTCGTGTCCCTTCGCACATCTACGTTAAGCTGAAGCCCTTTTAGCAACCCGTGAAAGCCCTTCGCCTCCGTTGTTCGAAAGCTGGCGTCAATTTTGGGGTTCGCGGATCGGGACCTGGCGGTCGATGGTGAACTCGACTTTGAGGGAGGCGCGGGCGGTGCTGAGGCAGACCAGGAGCTTTTTGGATGGGCCTTTGAAACCGTAGTTCACATGGGCTACGCCGTTGGCGTCGACGCCGGTGACGACGGGCGGATTTGGGCTCACGTCGCGGAGGTCGACGGCCTGGACGAAGGAGGCATCCGCCTTGACGACTCTTTCGTGCATGGAGCTATCGAGGGCGATGGGGACCTGCAAGTCAGTATTCGCGTTGGTGCGATCGCAGGCGGCTTCGAGACCGCCGACCACGTTGTCGCGGGTGACGATTTGTTCTTCGAGGATGGGATTGGCTCGATAGACGCGATAGAAGAAGTCGTAGGCCGCGGACTTTCGGTCGGCGGGCTCAATCATGTGGACGTGATCGGAGTGGATCTCCTGCGGCGGCGTAGTGACGTCGCACCCGTATGTTGCGCTGAAGTAGCTGACCACGCGGGCATGGGCGCGGAGATAGTAGCCGAGACCGGCATCCGGCTTGGTGTCTTCGGTTTCAAATGCGCAGAAGCGATGGATGCCGTTGACGGCGTCGTGGCGTCGCCAGTTGTCTTCGAGTTCGGTGAGGAAAGCGTTATCGCCGGCATCGCTGAGGTCGTTGAGGAGCGGGTCCTTGTCGTAGAGGGAGGCAATGCGGGCGAGCGATGAGCCCTCGTGCGGCGTTCCGTAGGACACGATGAATTTGACTCTGACTGCCTCGGCGGGATGCTTCAACAGCATTTCTTCGACAAGAATGCCGCCGAGCGAATGGGCGAGGAAAACGACTTCGCGATGATCCCAGACGTGCTCCTGCTTGAGGCGGGCGAAGAGGATTTCGGCCAACTGGTTGCTGGACATTTTGCCATTTTTGTCCGGGGTGGGGTACTCGGCAACTTCAACATCGGAATAGGCGAAGCGCGGGTCGGTGCGGACCAGATCGGGCCAGTAGGCGTGGTTTGACGCTCGCCAGGACTCCCGGCTGCCGTGAAGGCCGTGGACGAAAACGATGACTCTTGCCTTTGGGGCTGAGGGTGTTCCGCCCTGCTGGAAGGCGACCTGGGAGATGGATGCGGGGGCCTGAAACAGGAGGAATAATACGACCAAAAACAGTGTGGTCTTGATGCGGATACGGACGTTTTTATTCATTTAAGCCTGGATACAGGATACACCCCGAGGGTTTTTCAGGAGGCATAAACCTCCTGCTCCCTCCGGCCGAGACTATGATGGCTTTGCTGACTTTCCCGTGATTTTTTGCGCGGGTTTATTTGGGCGATTCTCGAGGACGTAAACCGATGAGGACTGACGAAATGAAAACGCTTTCTATTCCGAAGATTTTGGCTGCTTTGACCGCTTGTGTGGCTTGCAGCCTGGTGGGGCTGGCGCAGACGTCGGGCGCGCCTGCGGCGCAGCGGGTTAAGGAGCATCCTGTTCCGCGGATTGTGGAGCAGGATGGGCGGTATGCGCTGATGGTGGATGGGGCGCCGTTTTTGATGCTTGGGGCGCAGTCGAACAACTCCAGCGACTGGCCGGGGACACTGGATAAGGTGTGGCCGGCGATTGAGTATCTGCATGCGAACACGCTGGAGACGCCGATTTACTGGGAGCAGTTTGAGCCGGAGCCGGGCAGGTTCGATTCCACGCAAGTAGATCTAGTGCTGAAGGAGGCGCGGGCGCACCATGCGCACCTGGTGCTGCTGTGGTTTGGGACGTGGAAGAACGGCAGCCAGCACTACATGCCGGAATGGATGAAGCTGAAGCCGGAGATATATACGCATGTTACGAACAAGAATGGGGAGCTGGTGGACTCGCCTTCTCCGTTTTCGCAGGCGTCGCTGGAGGCGGACAAGCGGGCGTTTGCCGCGCTGATGAAGCACCTGAAAGAGGTGGATGGGGAACGCACGGTGCTGATGTTGCAGGTAGAGAACGAGACCGGAACGTGGGGCGCGATGCGGGACTACTCGCCGGAAGCGGAAAAGCTGTTTGCGGGACCGGTGCCTGCCGAGGTGCTGAAGGCGATGGGGAAACCGGCCGGAGCGACGAGCTGGCGGGATGCGTTTGGGGCCGAGGCGGATGTGAACTTTCATGCGTGGGCTGTGGCGAAATATGTGGGGGAGATTGCCGCTGCGGGGAAGGCTGTTTACCCGCTTCCGCTGTATGTGAATGCGGCGCTGCGTGATCCGTTCAAGGGCGCGCCAGGGACGTATGAGGCGGGCGGCCCGACGGACAACGTGCTGCCGATATGGAAGGCGGAGGCGCCGGCGATTGATGTGCTGGCTCCGGATATCTATCTGCCGGAGACGGCGAGCTACCTGAAGGTGCTGGAGCTGTATCACCGGGCGGATAACCCGCTGTTTGTTCCGGAGACGGCGGGGTCGCCGCGGACGCTGGCGCGGTTTTTGTTTTCCACGCTGGGGTTGCAGGCGATTGGGTATTCGCCGTTTGGGCTGGATTACACGCGGACTCCGCCGGCGCACCAGGGGGACACCGACTCGCCGAACAGTTTTCTGGACGCCACGGCGCAGAACTACAAGCTGGTTGGGCCGATGATGCGGGATGTGGCGCGGCTGAATTTTGAAGGCAGGCTGCAGGCGACGGCGGAGGTTGAGAGCGAGCCGACGCAGACGCTGCATTTCGGGGATTGGGATGCGGTGGTGTCGTACGGCGGCGGGCGGAGTGGGACGCCGAAGGGGAATGCCGAACCGATCGGGCGGGCGCTGGTGGCGCAGTTGAAGGAGAGCCAGTTCCTGGTGACTGGGTATTTTTGCCGCGTGGACTTTCGGCCGGCGGGGAGCGAGGCGCAGCGGAAGGCCGGGACGGTTGCGTTTGGGACCGGGCAGACGCCTTCCGCGTTGCTTGAGGGGAAGTGGGTGCATCGGCAGTTTTTGAAGGTGGAGGAAGGAACTTATGAGAACGGGGTGTTCAAGTTTGGGCGGATTTTGAACGGGGACCAGACGGACTGGGGGCTGGGTCTGGGGGCGGAGCCGGAGGTGCTGCGGGTTTCTGTGGGGACTTATTGAGGGCTTGAGCGGAACCAATATCCGGGCCTGAAGGCCGCGTTTCGTTAGGGCATGTTCAGTGGGCTGAAAGCCCACTGCTCCCTCCGACAGTGCCCGAAGTGCAAAAGCAGATCCTTCGACTTACCACCCCCGAACTGAAAAACGTTCGGGGCCCCGTTCGCTCAGGATGACAGCGACGTTGATGAGGAGAATTGTTGATGAGGAGAAGTTGAATCACTCGAAGAGGCGGACGGCGCTGGTGAGGCCTTGCTCATAGGCGTCGATTAGCTTGTCCCAGGCGGCGTTGGCGGACTCGTCGATTTGTTGGCGGGCGGGGTCGGCGTCAAACCATGCGACGGTGCGGCGGATGCCTTCAGCGAAGGGGACTTTGGCATTAAAAGTGGGGACAAAGCGCTTGATCTTCGTGTTGTCGAATACCACGCTGGAGGACTTGTCGCCGGTGAGGCTGCCGAGTTCGTCGGGGTGGCAGGCGCTGAGGAAGTCGGAGGCGATGTGGACGATCTGGGACTCGAATTTCGCGGGCTCGACGCCTGCGGCATCGGCAGTGATGCGATAGAACTGATCCCAAGTCATGACCTCGTCCGTGGTGATGTGGAAGGCGTGACCGATGGCTTGCTGGTGGCCGAGCAGCCCGACGAGGCCCTGGGCGAAGTCGCTGTTGTGGGTGATGACCCAGAGTGAGGAGCCGTCGCCGGGGACGATGACTTTTTTGCCGCGGCGCATGCGGTCGATGGCGGTGTAGGACTTTTGCCAACTGTTGACGGCGAGTACGATTTGCGTGTCACCATAGGTGAGCGAGGGGCGGACGATGGTGATGGGGAAGCCGTGTTCGCGGTAAGCCTGCATGAGCAGCTCTTCGCAGGCGATCTTGTCGCGGGAGTATTGCCAGAAGGGGTTGGCGAGCGGGGTGGATTCCGTGATGAGATAGTGGCCGACTGGGCGCTGATAGGCGCTGGCGGAACTGATGAAGATGAACTGGCGGGTTCGGTCGCGGAAGAGGCGGATGTCGCGCTCGATTTGGTCTGGAGTGAAGGCGATCCAGTCCACAACGGCGTCCCAGGTTTGATTGCCGAGGGCGGCGGCTACGAGAGACTCGTTCTCGATGTCGGTGGTGATGGTGTGGACGCCGGCGGGAATGTCGGCTGAGCGCTGTCCTCGGGTGAGGAGGGTCACGTCGATGCCGCGTTCCACAGCGAGCCGGGTGGAGGCCGTGCTGATGTTGCCGGTGCCGCCGATGAAGAGGACTCTCATGGGTCTCCTACGCGCGCTGTTATTCGACGGTTACGGATTTGGCCAGGTTTCTTGGCTGGTCTACGTCGCAGCCTCGGCGGACGGCAATGTAGTAGGCGAGGAGCTGGAGGGGGACGATTTCGATGAGCGGCGAGAGCAGCTCGATGGCGGGCGGGATGCAGATGACGTGCTCGACCAGGCCGGCGAGGGTGGTGTCGCCCTCGGTGGCGATGGCGATGACGCGGCCGGACCGGGCGGTGACTTCCTGGATGTTGGAGAGGGTCTTCTCGTAGCGCAGCTTTGAGGCGGGGTCGGCGTCATCTCGGGTGGCGATGACAACCACGGGGAGGGTCTCGTCGATGAGGGCGTTGGGGCCGTGCTTCATTTCGCCGGCGGGATAGCCTTCGGCGTGAATGTAGGAGATCTCCTTGAGCTTGAGGGCGCCTTCAAGAGCGATGGGGAAGTGGATGCCGCGGCCGAGGTAGAGGAAGTCGCGGGCGGTGGAGAAGCTGGCGGCTAGCTGCTCGCATTGGGCGGAACGGGAGCGGAGGATCTCTTCGATTTTGCCCGGGATGCGGCCCAGCTGCTCCATGAGCTCGACGGACTGGGCGGGGTCGACGCGGCCGCGGAGCTGACCGAGTTTGAGCGCAAGCAGGAAGAGCGCGGTGAGCTGGGCGGTGAAGGCCTTGGTGGAGGCGACACCGATTTCAGGGCCGGCGTGGGTGTAGATGGCGCCATGGGCTTCGCGGGCTACCATGGCGTCGACGACGTTGCAGATAGCTACGGTTTTGGAGCCGAGGGCGATCATCTCGCGCTGGGCGGCGAGGGTGTCTGCTGTCTCGCCGGACTGGGTGATGAGCAGGCCCAGAGCATTGCGGTCGGGGATGGGATTGCGATAGCGGTATTCGCTGGCGTAGTCGACGTCGACGGGGAGGCGGGCGAGGCGCTCGATCATGTACTTGCCGGTGAGCGCGGCGTGCCAACTGGTGCCGCAGGCGGCGATGTTGATGCTGGAGGCGGAGGCGAGCTCGTCGTCGGCGATCTTCATTTCGCCGAGGAAGACTTTGCCGGAGTCGAGGGAGATGCGGCCGAGGGTGGTGTCCGTGATGGCGCGGGGCTGCTCCCAGATTTCCTTGAGCATGAAGTGCTTGTAGCCGCCCTTTTCCGCCTGGACGGGGTCCCAGGTGATGCGGGTGATGGCGCGCTGGATGGGGTTGCCGTCGAAGTCGGTGAGGGTGACGCCGGCGGGGGTGAGGATGGCCATGTCACCGTCGGCGAGCAGGATCATGTTGCGGGTGTGGTGGAGGATGCCGGGGACGTCAGAGGCTATGAAGGACTCGCCTTCGCCGACGCCGATGACGACGGGAGGGCCGGAGCGGGCGGCGACGATTTTGTCTGGCTCGAGGGCGGAGAGGACGCCGAGAGCGAAGGCGCCGGTGAGGCGTTTGACGGCGCGGCGGAGGGCTTCATCGAGGAGGACTGGCGTGCCGTTGGCTTCCGCTTCTTTCTGGACCTGCTCGATGAGGTGGGCGATGATTTCGGTGTCGGTTTCGGTGACGAAGATGTGGCCCTGGGCGATGAGCTCGCGTTTGAGGTCGAGGTAGTTTTCGACGATGCCGTTGTGGACGACGACGATGCGGCCGGTGCAGTCGCGATGGGGGTGCGCGTTCTCTTCTGTCGGCCGGCCGTGGGTGGCCCAGCGGGTGTGGCCGATGCCGTAGGTGCCGTGGAGGGGGTGGTCGCGGAGGACGTGCTCGAGGTTGATGAGCTTGCCGGGGGCGCGGCGGACCTCGAGGGTTTTGCTGTCTGGGCTGCCGACGGCGATGCCTGCCGAATCGTAGCCGCGATACTCGAGACGCCGCAACCCCTCAATGATGACGGGAACTACTGGTTTTGGACCGACATAGCCTACGATTCCGCACATAGGACGATTTTATGCGACGGGGGCGGGCCTCTTCGGGGAGCGGCGGTGCAGGCGGGTGGCGAAATAGCAATAGGGTTTGCTGGTCAGCGCGTGGGCTTGGCACTTGAGTCCGTTGGTCACGATGTGGCTGCATTGCATGTACATTTCGGATACCCCTCCCCCCCTATTCCTGCAAATAAGTGGTTTGTTATCATCGGTGTACGAGGTGGTTGTCGCTGCAAGTATGGCGTTCTAAAGAAGTTATCCGCAGATATGCCATTCCAAAGGAGTTACGGCGTCTTGTTCGGCGTCGGCGAGTTCCCGGAATTGTGCGGGCGGAATTTCGGCGTTTGTCTTCTACTGACGATTGTGCGCCAAGGGAGGGTAATTATCTGCAAGTCGCGGGCGTGTCGATGACAGGTTTGGGGCTGTGCCCGAATGCGGTGGATTTAAGTCGATACGGGATTTGGAGATTTGGCGGCGGGTTGGGGTTCCTCGCGGGCGATATGGGCGTTTGCCGGGACCGATCTTTCCGAGCCAGCCTCGAATCGCGCTTTGGTGTGTTGGCGTGAGCACAGATTTTTTTACCCTTCAATAGATTCCACGCGAATACGAGTGCTGGCCCAAATCGTGGCCGTCAGGTAGCTTTAGAGTTGCTTGCATTGAGATGCAATTCAGGTTAACCTGGTAAGGCGAAGAAAGAGCGAATATATGGCTGAGAAGTCTTCCATCGAATGGACGGACGCGACTTGGAATCCATTACGCGGCTGCACAAAAATTAGCGCGGGCTGTAAGCACTGCTACGCAGAGGTGTTCGCGGAGAGATTCAGAGGAGTTCCTAATCACCCATATGAGCAGGGATTTGACCTAAGGTTGGTGCCGGAGAAGTTGGAAGAGCCATTACGTTGGAAGGCCCCGAAGCGCATATTTGTGAATTCCATGAGCGATCTGTTCCAGCCTGGGGTTCCGGCTGAATACATAGCAAGAGTGGCCGAAGTTATGATTCGCGCTCCTTGGCACACCTTTCAAGTGCTAACTAAGCGAGCAGATCGCATGGCCGATCTGCTCAACAGCTCACTTGCATTCGCGGCGGATGAGCCCCATATTTGGTGGGGCGTCAGTGTAGAGAATCAGAAGCAGGGGATCCCACGTATCGCGGAACTCCAACGGGCAAAGGCAAAAGTTAGATTCCTCTCCATTGAGCCGCTCCTGGAAGACTTGGGAACGCTCAATTTGAGCGGAATTCATTGGGTCATTGTGGGTGGCGAGAGTGGCCATGGGGCCAGGCCGATGAGCCCAGACTGGGTCGCAAATTTAAGGGTTCAATGTAAAGAGGCGAGTGTTCCGTTCTTCTTCAAGCAGTGGGGCGGGCGACAGAAATCGAAAGCGGGCCGCCTGTTGGAGGGCCGCACGCATGATGAAATGCCGATTCAGGCGCCTCTTTATTCCATACAATTGAACTCAAGAGAATTTGAGAATCGTGCCGTCTGAGAACGTGCCCTTTCGCCGTTTAGGTGCTGGACTCACAACCGATAACTCACCGGAATCTTCCATCGGTGCCAATATGGGGACCTTTAGGTGCTTCGGCAAGAATTCTGTTTCGGCAATTACCCAGTCCCGCAAAATCTCGATCTTGACCTGCCGTCCCTTGAAGTTCTTTAGAATGGCTTCTCGAAGTGGGGCGAGGTTAGGGTGTGCGCTAAACAATGACATCAGACCACGGGCGTCAGTGTGATCGGAAAACTGGAAGGAACCGGTATCGTCGACCTTCCACATGGCTTCCTTCATCTTCTCCAATCCCTTTAAATTATTGGTGGCAAAGAAGAGAAAGTAATCGGTGCTATTTCCCTTATTGAGCATCTCGAACGAGTGGACATACCTTGCACAGGTCTTCAACTGCTTTAGATATAGGTCGTGAATCGCCCTCTGCCTTTGCGACGGGCCGGACAGATTTCTGACGCTACGCCACTCTGGCGTGCCAAAGAGCTTGTCAAAATTCTCGGCGTGTTCTTCAAGAGATATGAAACGATTCACTTCCTCGTACATAAAATTGACCAGAACCTCACATCGGCTGTTTCCCAAGACCTTGCTGACCGTTTTGAATGGAGTATGCGAGAAGCCAAACGGATCGATAAATACAAAGGCAGGAGCAAGATTCTTCTTTTGGGCCTCTATAACGTTCAAGGCGTTGGTTAGATGTTCATCGAATCTGCCGTGAACGGCCTCCCACTTGATGCGACCCGGTAAGGTCGGAGACAAGTCGTCCAACACATTCTTAAGGTGCCTGTACCGCTGAAGGTCATCTTCTACGAAGATGCAAACAAGTTCGGCCTTCATTGGATAGGTATGATCACGCGCTGCCTTGAGGACTAAAATTGGCGAACCGTCTTCACCCATGCTGTACTTGCCCGGTCCAGCGAATCCATCGATGTAGACGACCCGACCATTCCAGCTAGCCATAATCGGGAGCCACGCGTCGAAATACCGACGCAGGATATCGTGCTTTTTTGCAGTGTGTGGTTCCAAGTCCCAAACAGTGCCAAGCGGTTTAGACATTAGTCTCTTTCTGGGCAGCCTGCTCGCTCGAGTGCAATGGTGGGCAAAACCCACTGCTGATCAGAGCTAATCTCATGACGCAAGGATTATATAGCTCGTGAAGATTGCACGACTTGTGCGTCAGATCACTATTGCGAAAGCGGCCCATCTTCGGTTCACGCCAAATCGCCAATTCAATTATTAAGGAACGATTGGTAACGAAAAGTCGGCTATGTGGGAATTGATCGGCTGAAGCCGAGATCATGCACGCGGCTTGCGCCGCGTGCATGATCTTCTGATTTTTTTTGGCGGGTTTGTGTCCGGGCTGAAACCTTGGCCCACCGGGTGGTGATGTTCGGTTCAAGGCCGGTGGGGATTCCTCGATTCCCAGGTTTCAAAGGCGAGACCTGTGGCACACGGCCATACGGCATGGTGGTATCGCAACCCCGCTGCGACCTGGTCAGAAGACCCGCTCATCGCGATGAAGCTGCGATGAACGGGGCACAGTTTCGGATACCGGGATGAGTGGGCCAACGGCCTGAAGAGGCTACGGAAAAACCCCTGCACCGGATCTGAATCGTTCGGCGAACTGTGGCAGCGGCTAAACAGGCTGCTGAAAAAACTCCATCTTTGATCGGGTTTTGCGAGAGACATCCCTCAGCGGCTAAAGCCGACGCTCATTTCAGGGTGTTTATGGCACGATTAAAATCGTGCCCTTT
>Ga0302197_10001199_pt1 | contig 25541 bp, 15 predicted proteins | sample II_Bog_N2_1_FD_193526 | JGI IMG/M metagenome (GOLD analysis project Ga0302197, IMG submission 193526) | Peat permafrost microbial communities from Stordalen Mire near Abisko, Sweden - II_Bog_N2_1 | ecosystem: Environmental > Terrestrial > Soil > Wetlands > Peat | place: Sweden: Abisko...
TAGACGGTTGAGCCAACAGCGTCGCGTGGACTCTTGGGGCCACCGATGAGTTGCAGGCCAACCCAGTGATTGTGGTCATCGTTTACGTTGCGCAATAACACTGGTGTGTGGTCAAGACAATTTATGACCACATCGATCTTGCCATCGTTAAACAGGTCACCGAAAGCAGCGCCGCGCGCCGGGATTACATCGGCGAGCCCCGTGCCTTCGACTGGAGGAATTACCTCGAACTTATTTCCACGATTTACGTTATGAAACAACAAGGGGCGTTCAGCAAACGAGGTTCCCCAATTGTGTTGATCAACTTGGGGAAACACATGCCCACTCACGAACATCAGATCTTTCCAGCCGTCGTTATCGTAGTCAAAGAATGCTGTACCCCAACTGAGGAAGGGATAGGTCGGTTCGGCAATACCCATCTGCGGAGTGATGTCCACAAAGTTGCCGTCTCCGTTGTTGCGGTAGAGCGTCTTATAGTCGTCGGAGAAAGTGGTTGTGTACAGATCGAGACGGCCATTGTTAGCGTAGTCACCCACGGCCAGTCCCATGGAAGCGGTCTCGCGCGCATCCTGGTTGAGCGCAAAGCCGGAATAGAAGCTGCTGTCTTGAAAGGTACCGTCGCCTTTGTTGATGTAAAGGTAATTGGGCGAGGAGTCATCTGTAACCACTAAGTCGACTTTTCCATCGTTGTCAATATCCACAAACGTGGATGAGAATCCATAGTAGTGGCGTTTATCGCTCACACCGGCCTTCTCGCTCACGTCCGTAAAAGTTCCGTCGCCATTATTGTGAAAGAGATGATCAGGTTCGCCAGGAAGACCACGCGGACCACACATTGTTTGTGCGCCGCGGTACTGGCAGTTCGCGAAGCCGATGGCCTGTGAACCTGAGGCTGGCAAATTATTCATGTCCCAGTGAATATACCCGGGGACGAAGAGATCTAGCCGACCGTCGCCGTCGTAATCGCCAAAGCTTGGCCCAGTTGACCAATTGCCCAGAGTAACCCCAGCCGATTCGGCAATGTCGGTAAAGGTACCATTGTGATTGTTGTGATAAAGCCGGTTTTTGCCGTAATTCCCCACATAGAGATCAGGCCAGCCGTCGTTGTCGAAGTCGCCGACTGCCACGCCAAATCCCCAACGATCATTCGTGACCCCTGCCATTTCAGCAACGTTGGTAAAGGTTCCGTCGTGGTTGTTATGAAATAGTGCGGCATGAGGAGGCTCCGCCTTGCCGGTGAGGGCATCATAGGTCGAGCCGTTTACAAGGTAGATGTCAAGCCAGCCGTCATTGTCGTAGTCCAAGAGCGCAACACCGGAGCCGATGGTCTCAAGGATGTACGGTTTTTGAGGTGTACCCATTTTGTGTTGCCAAACTGTCAGGCCAGCCTTTTCGGAGATGTCTTCAAACACAATGGGTCCGGTCTTGACGAAGCCACCGGCTGTGATTGGGCGCTTTTCGGAATCGAGCACAGGAGCATAGATTCCGCCTGTGGCTGAGCCGCCTTGCTGTGACGATGAAGCAGAAGCCGCACTTCCGCCGTAGATCGGCGGCTGTGCTGGGGGCTGTCCTTGAGAAAGCGCCGTTCCACACCACAGGGCAAATACTACAGAAAAGGCAGCTGGGGAACAGCGCCAGCATCCTGAAAGCAAAGAATGGTCTATCAAAAGCGACCTCACGGTGGGAGGGGATTACCCACAGTCTCCGATTATCCTGTCATTTGCGGAGAACTGTCTTCCACTAGAAGGTTGAAGAAAAGATCGTTCTAAATGTTGAATAGGGAAACAGGGCGATTCATACGCCTGTCATACGGAAAACCACAACAGGCCGGCCGCGATTGCCGACAATCGAGTCCTCCCACCATTCCCCCGACCGAAAGATTGACTCATTCTCCCATCTTTCGATGGTTGCGTATCCTTGTTGCATGAGTAGATGATCCAACGAGCGCATTGGACGTTTCATGCATCGTATCCATGGCATCCATGATTCTGATTCCCCTCATGGATTCGTTCGTCGTACTCGATACCTTCAGTTTAAAGCCAATTGTTCGCGGGTGTAAGACACAACAGTCGGCTCTCACAATTTCTGTCAACGATCTGGATAAGTACAATGAGCGCAGTGCCGTGCACGCCTTCGATTGTCGATACAGTTGTACTGAAGCAGGCTAGATTATGCGTTTCGAAACTTCTTCTTTATTTGATTGCTGGCGTAGCCCTCGGGATTGTGTACATTGCCAATGCACAAAATCCACGAGGGGTGCGCTCTGCCGAATCGACTATGGAAGAACATTACAATGCCGCCTTCATGCTTCAGGATGAAGGGAATATCGTCCAGGCGGATTTGGAGCACAAGTCGTTTCTCGCCGCAGCCCTGCATCGCCTTGCCAATGTTCACGCAAATCTAGGGGAGTATGCGCAAGCAAACCCGCTTTATGCAGATGCTCTCAGATTTAGCCCTGATGACAGCACTTTGCAAATGGACTATGCCGGCGCTTCACTTGATGCTGGAGATTGGGACAAAGCGAAGCGCTTAGCGACTACCGTACTTGACTCACTCAAAAAGGGCGGCCATGCGCCCAGTGAAAGTGCCGTTTCTCTGCTTGCGCAGGCTCTGCTTGCTTCTGGTGATTATAAGGAGGCGCTGGAGGAGTGTAAAACCGCCGCTGAAATACAGAGTGACTTCAAGAGCTCTTATGCGCTAGCTGGCGCCGAGCTTTTAGTGGGAGATAAATCCAGTGCGGCAACTATTATTCGCGAACTGCCTGCCAGGTTCGGTGACACGCCAACGCTCCATATGCAATTAGGTCGCCTGTATGGTCAGACACAACTCTTCGATGAAGCAATTGAGGAGTTCAAGAAGGCTATCGCGCAAAACGAGCAACTGCCAGGCGTGCACTATTCGCTGGGCGCTACCTACATGATGCAATCAGGGGAGCCTGGATACGTCAAGGCAGAAGCTGAGTTTCGCAAAGAGATTGCTCTTTACCCTAACGATTCTCTCACCTATTCGCCGCTCGGCACGATTGCGATGAGTCAGCATAAATACGCTGAAGCAGAGGGATATTTGGAGCACGCTATTCAATTGGCACCAATGAATACGGGGGCCTATCTCGTTCTTGGTCAACTCTACAGCACAATCGGCAGGATCCCAGAAGCCGAAGGCGCATTTCGAAAAGCTGTCGCCGTGACCCTCGATCCGGCGAAGAATGACTATGAGGTGGAGCGCGCTCACTTCTGGCTTGGACGCCTGCTGCTTCAAAACGGAAGCCCAACTGAAGGTCGTAAGGAATTGGATATTTCGCGCGATCTTCTTTATTTTAAGGCAAAACAGACAGAGTTAAAGCTGCACGGAAGCCGGATGATCCAGTCGCCACTCGACAAAACACATGAGGCTGACTCGGAGGACCTGGCTCAACTGAAGGAGTTTGAGAGCAAGGTTGGACCGCTGATCGCCAGCAGCTACGATAACCTTGGAGTTCACGCGGCAATCTTAGGCGATTATGCGAGTGCCGCAAGTTACTTTGCGCACGCCGCGCAGTGGAACCCGGCGCTCAATGGCGTGGATATGAACTGGGGCCGTGCTGCGTTTGCTGCCAAAAAGTATACAGAGGCTGTAGAGCCATTGGAGAGGACTCTCGCCCTACATCCTGGCGATGAGGATGTACGTTCAATGCTGGGTATAAGTTATTACATGACTCATAATTTTACAAGCGCCCTGCGTGCGCTGCAACCTATGGAGGGAAAAGTCAGCGCAAGTCCTCTCCTTATGCTCGTCTATGACGGAGCGACGGCTTTAGCTGGAGATTATGATCTCGGCCTTGCGCGGCTACAGGCTATTGAAGACACTCACCCTGAATCGTCAATTGTCCATTGTCTTCTCGGTGAAGCATTTGCTGTTAAAGGCCATTACGACCAGTCTGCCGAAGAGTTGCGTACAGCCTTGCGATTGGATGAGGCGAATGCGGATGCAAAGTACGTTTTGTCTCTTACCGACAAGGCTCTCGGAAAGAAAGAAGAAGCACAGAAACTGCTTAACGAACTGGTACAATCCGGATCAAGCGATGGGGCAGTGTTCTATCAACTCGGCCAATTGCAAATGGACGCTGGCGCATACAAGGATGCTGTTGTCAACCTGGAAACTGCAACCAATCTTAGCCCAATGAACGGCGTGTACCACCACGAACTGGCCAATGCCTACCGCAGGGATGGGCGGCCAGATGATGCCGATCATGAAGCCCAACAATCTGAATTGCTGCAAGTACAGAGCGTAGTAGGCATCAATCAAAGAACTATAAACCAAGAGAGATTTAAGTCTTCGGATAAGGCGGCGACAATGCAAAAGGAGTCAAGCCCGAAAGAAGTTGATAGTCGTCAATGATTACACCTTGAATTGGTCTGGTCTTGCAGGATCTTGCACTCTGTGCAGTAAATGCGTGTAGCCGTTTCTGACCAATGTGTACAGTAAGTTTGTCTGGCGCGACGAGGTAAAGCGCAACTATGTTCAGGCTTCACATTTATGCCAATATCGGCAGTAGGCTTCTTGCGGTGCCTATTATCTGTTTAGGTGCGGCCGTTTGCGGAACCTCCGGTCTTGCAGCACTTCCATCCTCCGGGGCAGCATTCTGTATTGGGCCAACTAATCTGGAGGCTCGTCTCCACGCAAAACAGGACGCCGACTCCTATGCTGCTCTGGGCAATTGGTTTGGCGAACATCATCAGGCTGAGTGCGCTGTTGCGTCGTTTCAAGCCGGTCTGAAGTTGGAACCTGATTCAGCGTATCTTTCCTATCTTCTAGGTCTTAGTCTCTACTCGGCAGGGCATCTGCAAGAAGCTATAGACCCGCTCCGAAGAGCCTCTCATGCACATCCTGAAGAGATCAAAACACATCTTCTTCTAGGAACTGCGTTCGACGGCCTCGGGCGCCATAAAGAGGCGTTTCAAGAGTGGACAGCCGCCATTAAGATAGACCCTCACTCGAAGATCGCTCTCGACGGCCTGGCCAAGGGATATATAGAGGCAGGAGATTATGAACCCGTTATTACTCACCTAAGCGTCATCCAACGCGATGAGAGCCTAACTCTCGATTTAGCTCTTGCATTCACAAGAGCGCATATGCTTGACGATGCCGCGCAAGTCTTGATCGAAGGACTCAAGAGCTATCCAAACTCCGATGCGCTTGCCCGATTGATGGTGACGGTGTACGTCAAGCAGCAACGCTTTCAGGAAGCGTCTGCTTTGGCCGAAAAGACCGCGCGCCAGTATCCTCGCGACATGGAAGCACAGAGCATTTATCTAAGGGTTATGCTATTCAACGGGGCTTATGAGAAGGCCGCACCCCTGGCACGTAAGCTATTGGCGCTTGCCCCTCACGATGCCGATCTACTCCATCAAAATGGCATCATGGAGAACAAGATGGGCGACTATGAGGCCGCCAAGAAGCACCTTGAAGAAGCTATTACACTGAATCCAAACTACTACAACTCCCGTTATATTTACGCTATGGTACTGGAGCAACTGAACGACCAGGCTGGCGCTAAAGCGCAGCTTGAAAAAGCATTTGCGCTTGGAGCCACTGAACCGCAGATACACCTTGAACTAGCCAAGGTACTGCATTCTCTGGGTGAAGCTCAGGAGGCACAGAAAGAACTCGATATCTACCAGGCTGCGTGGAAGTCCGCCACAGACCGAACCTTGGCAGAACAAAAGGCTACCCAGGCTGCGGAAGCCGCGGCAGCTGGGAATAAGCAAAAAGCGGCCTCACTTTACCGGGAAGCTGCAACTGAGTTGCCTGATAGCGCAGGGATTGCCTACCGACTCGCGTTGGTCTTGAACGATCTTGGCGATATGGAGGGTGAGCGTTCTGCTCTTGAGCAGGCTATCAAAGCGGATCCCAATTATGCCTTGGCTCAATATCAGTTGGGTTATGTGGAGTCCAGAGGCGGCGACAGTTCCGGCGCTGAGCAGCAGTTCCGTTTGGCGATCAAGGGCGCTCCAGACTACGTACAGGCGTGGGTCGCTCTTTCGGCTACTCTCGCCATGGAGTCCCGCTTCAAGGAAGCCCAAAATGCAGTGGCTACTGCGCTCAAGATCGACCCGAAAAACAAAGATGCGCTTGAGCTCAGCAAAAATCTTGCCTACGGCCCTGGTCAACACTAATTCCAAATCTGCTGACCAGCAGGCACTCCGAAGCAGCTATCCCACTCCCGGTGGACGAATCGAGGGCGTTCTGTAGCCCTCGTGGGCAAGATGCGCGCCCATCTGGGCGTACATTTCTTCATTCTGCGGTTGCCAGGTGGCCAGACCGTCCACATAGCGGTTGTACATGCAAAACGCAGCGGCGATCAGCACCGTGTCATGGATCTCTATGTCTGTTGCCCCTCTTTCGCGCGCGGCATCTACGGCGGAACGGGTTACATTTTTGCCGCCGCGCTGCACTTGACCGGCGATGACGAGCAGGCTTTTCAACTTCTCGGAGATGGGCGCCAGTTCGAAATTGATATGTACCTGCTTGACCGTGGCACTATCCCCCAAATGGCATGCAGCCGCCGCACCGTGACTGGTTTGGCAGAAATAACAATCGTTCAGCGAGGAGACATACGTCGCAATCAGTTCGCGTTCGCCTGGAGTAAGGCTATTAGGCTCATGCAGCAGAATGTGAGCCAGCTCGCGCATTGGTTTCGCCGTCTCGGGGCGAAACGCAAATGCGGAACTGATTCCTGGTAGTTGTTCAGGAAGTGCGATGTGCGGCATCTTCAGGCTCCTTGTTTTCGTTGGACGGACCGACTGCGCTAAGTGCGGTTTTCCTGTGGAAGATACTCCTGGCTCATGGTGATGTAGCCTTCTTTGGCGGTCTTCTTGCCGCGCTGGCGGTAAAGTTCCTCGTCGTGCGGCTGCCAGGTGTCCAGTCCGTCTACATAGCGGTTGTACATGCAGAATGCGGCGGCCATTAGCACGGTATCGTGAATCTCAATGTCCGTTGCCCCGACTTTCCGCGCCGCATCAACATCGGCCGTAGTGACATGCTTTCCACCTTTTTGGACCTTCCCTGCAATAACTAGCAGCGCCTTGAGCTTGTTGGAGATATCCGCGCTCCAGAAGTCGGCCTTCACGCACTTGACAAGTGCCTCGTCTCCATCCAGGTGCGCCGCGGCAATGGCGCCATGAACGGTCTGGCAGAAGTAGCAATCATTCTGCGAGGAGACATAGGTAGCGATTAGCTCGCGTTCGCCAGGAGTGAGGGAGTTAGGCGCGTGGAGTAATACTTCAGCCAGCTCATTGAGAGGCTTCGCAGTTTCCAGGCGAAAGGCCATGGCTGCGCGTATGCCTCGCAGTCCTTCGGGAAGATTGATATGTGGCATCGGTTGAATCAGCTCCCTTCATTGGGGATCGGCGCGGCGACTTGTCGCGCAATTAGAAATTGGTGGAGGGGCAGGCCGCAGAGAACGATGCCAACGCCCATGAGTGCCGGCAACGGGTTGTGCATCACAATCAGCAGGCTGATGGTAATTGAAAGGGCAATGAAGATGATCGGCGCTGCAGGGAACCACCACGCACGCACCGGCTCATTCATTCGGAATAACGTGGACGCCGCCAGCGCTAGAAACAGTACAGCCGAAAAGATAATGTACGCAAGAACGTGATCAAAGGCTCCGAGAAAGAGCACCCCAAGCGACAAGACGGTCTGTAAAAGAATGGCATTGGCCGGCGTGCCGAAATGAGGATGCATCTTCCCGAACGATGGAAAGAATGCGCCCGTCTGCGCCATCGCAAAGGTCACGCGCGGAGAGGCCATCGTTAGTGCCGCCAAGCCACCGAAGACACAGATCAGCACGCAGATTGAAAGGACCTTTGCTCCTGCTGCTCCAAAGAGAGCATCGCCAAACTGCGCAACAAATGCCGTGTTTGAAGTGAGGCGTTCAATCGGCAGGACGGCAAGAAAAGCCGCACTGATGAGCAGATAGATGAGTGTAACCAGGGTCACGCCGCCAAGAAATGCAAGCGGCAGTGTGCGCCTTGGGTTGCGGACTTCACCAGCAATCTTGCTTGCTTCCCACCACCCGCCAAAACTGAAGAAGGCGCTGACAACGGCGCCAGCGATAGCAGGCATGATCGCGTCGGATCCAGGCCGCCGCTCCACGAGAGGTGTCAGATTGCCGAGATGCGCGTGGCCGGAGACAACAGCCCAACCCACCAGCGCAAACAGGATCACCAGCTTGAGGATGTTGATGAATGTCATCAGCGACCCGCTCAGCCTTGTTCCCACAAAGTTGATGACGCCGAATATGCAAAGGATCGTTGCCGGAACAAACACCATAGCTCTTTGGTCGAGCGGCAGCACCTGTGCCACATAGGCTGTTGCGCCCACCGCCAGTGCCGCGGCCACGCCGGGATACATGACGATGGAACTCATCCAACCGTAAAGAAATGCTATACGGTCTCCGTAGCCGGCGCGCAGGTAGACATACTCACCGCCAGATTCCGAAAAGCGAATGGCAAGCTCGGAGTAGCACAACGCGCCGCACATCGCCATCAATGCCATTCCCATCCACACCAGTCCGAGCAGCAGCGGCGAGCCGAGCGACTTTGCCATGGTGGCGGGGGTCAGAAAAATGCCGAGCGCAATGGACTCACCAACAACGATTGCAATCGCTGCGGCAAGGCCAAACTGTCTGCTCTGAAGAGAAACCGGGGAAGACATAACGGACACTCTATCAACAATAGAACACGGCAGGCCAGGAAGCACAGCCTGATAAAGGTGGAGAAAACACTCCATCGAAGGATGGAGGACGCTGCGCGACTGCACCTGTAACATTCGATACGGCCAAGCTTCCCCTTGCCCAGCAACGAGTATCCATTTCGCACGGCACTTCGACCGTCTTCGCGCGGCCCTTCCCGGAGGTTCCATCCATGCGCAAACTTGCGCCCGTTCTTTGTCCGCTCATGATCTGCATCGCCGCGGTGATGCAGGCGCAGACACCCATGTCAACAGTGTCCGGCATTGTGAAGGACTCACAGGGCGCGGTCATTCAAGGCGCAACCGTGTCCCTCACGAGTGCTTCGCAAGGAACTTTGAACCAGAGTGTAAGTAATTCAAGCGGATCTTTTGCGATTCCGGACCTGACGCCCGGACAGTATTCAGCCAGCGTAAGCGCGAAGGGCTTTGCTACGGCAGAATATGACAGCGTCCCATTGGAGGCAGGCCGTACCTTCACGCTCGATACCACGCTGGCGCCCGCAACGCAGGTGACGACGGTGAGTGTTACGGCATCCACACAGACAGTCGATCTGGAGCAGTCGATGCTCCAAGGCCAGATTACGGAAAGCACCATCGAGAGCATTCCCCTGAATGGCCGCAATTTTCTTGAGCTGGCTTATCTCATTCCCGGAAATCGCCCCGCTCCCACATTCGATCCGACCAAGACAAACACACTTGAGATCAGCTCCGCTGGAGGTTTTGGCCGCGGCGGAAACATCACCGTAGACGGCGGCGACAACAACGATGAAGTCGTGGGCGGAACCCTCGCGAACTTTCCTGAGGACTCAGTGCAGGAGTTCCAGATTGCCACGGGCCGGTTCACTGCTGAAGTAGGTCGCTCCGGCAACAGTATTGTGAATATCGTCACCAAGACCGGAACCAATCGCTACCATGGATCAATGTTTTTGTTCGAGCGCAATCGCAATCTGCAAGCCTTGCCCGGTACCTTCAATCGCAGCCTGCCCACTCCGCCTTTTGATCGCGAGCAATATGGCGGCTCCGTTGGCGGCCCACTTAGCAAGGACAGGGCGTGGTGGTTCACGTCGGTGGAATATCGAGACCAGAATGCCTCGATCCAAACCGGCACGCGCGACTTTGCAACGGATACGATCCTGAATTCAGCCGCTGCGGCTCCTCTGCGCGATGCGCTTTGGTCCACGCGTTTTGACACACAGTTGAGCAAGCATAACCGGCTGATGGCACGCTACTCCCTCAATCGGTCAACGGACACAGCGGAGGCCACTCCGTCGCAAAACACGCCGGCCTTCACAGCGGCGGAGCGGCAAAATTCCCTCAATCGATTTAACTCTTTGGTACTCAATCTAAACTCGGTTCTTTCTCCGACAAAGGTCAATGATTTCTCCTTCCACTACGACAATTTCTACAACGACATTCCTCCTTTCGGACAAAACGCGCCGACTACAAATCCATCTACACTGGGTCTAACGAACGAGCTGATCTTCCCTGATCTTGCCGATGGCGAAAACTTCAACCTGCCTCAGATCACGCACCTCAATCGCAATCAGGTGCGCGATGCACTCTCCTGGTCCCTGGGGAAACACACGCTCAAGCTCGGCGGGGAGTTTCAACATTACACGGCATCGGGCGAGATTAACGTATTTGGAACGGGCACGGTAATCCTGACTTCCGACTTTGGATTTGCGAACCTGAATGGAGCGAGCGGGCCGCCCAATGATCTTGATATTCCCATTGCTGTTGCCCTGAAGAGCAGCGCCCCGGTATCCCCGGTGCCGATTCCATTCGTCTTTGACAGCTACCTGGCTGGCTATGCGCAAGATGATTGGCGAGTATCTCGCCGCTTGACACTGAACCTCGGCATGCGCTGGGAGTATGACTCGAATCTTACCGGTAACTCCAGCGCGCATGACCCCTGCCCGAGCCTGACTACGGAGCCAACTTCGCCATGCACGTGGATGGCCAATGTTATTAACCTCAAGAAGGTTCCCGACAAGAAGGACTTCTCGCCGCGCGTTGGATTCATCTTCGATCCGATTGGCAAAGGAAAGACCGTAATTCGCGGTGGATATGGTATCTACTACGACCGCATTATTCTTGAGACGGGGGCAGAAGAGCTGGTTCAGAATGATAGAGCGCTAACGATCACTCAATATGCCGGCTCAAGCTGCTCGAATCCCAACATCCCCGCTCCGCCCAGCCTTGGTCTCTGCTTTGCTCCTGGATCTAGTTTTGTTCATGGCACGCCGACTCTTGCCAATCCATTCAGTGGTCCACATCAGACGGGCGGCGTAGGCATTTTGGCGATGGGACCGGATGCGCATCATCCGCTCTTTCAGCAGTCTTCACTGGGCGCGCAGCAGCAATTCGGAAACAACTGGCTCTTCTCCGCCGATGGACTCCATGTCTTCGCGAATCGCCAAATCATTAGCCACCTTTTGCGCAGCACGAATTCCACTTCGCCATATATCAGTTGTCCTGGCAGCAACATTCCTTGCACCATCACCGACCCGATGAGCGGAATCTCGGATAGCATCGCGCTGCTGCAATCACAAGGCAAGTCGTGGTACGACGGATTGATTGCCTGCGTGCAGCATCGTCCTGCCAGGTTGGGCCGCGTCGGCTACCAGTACAACATCAGCTACACGCTCTCCAAGACCTTCGACTATTCCGATGACGATCAGCTCGCTAACAGCAATGCGGACGAGCAAGTTGATCTGGTAGAAGGCATTAACAACCTGCGCATGGAAAAGGGCTACGCAGTCACAGATGAGCGTCATCGGTTGACGCTCTACGGCGAGACCCAGTTACCGTGGAAGCTGTCGCTTGCGCCGATCTATACCTTTGGCTCGGGTGTCGCGGCGGATACCTTTTTGCCGGGAACAGCCAACAACAGCGGCGCGAGCGGCTCGCGCCTTCCACTGCTGCCGCGCAACGCAATCGGGCGCGAGATCAAGAACAGCAACCAGCTAAACGCTGTGATAAATCGCTGGAATGCTCTGCCAGCCTGTCCAGCCGTGTTTCCGTGTAATGCCGGCGGCCAACTGCAGAATGTATCGAGCGGCGTGAATTATTCCAGTCCGTTCAGATCACTCGACTTGCGAATGAAGAAGGAAATCGCGCTAGGCGATCGTGGCAAGCTCAGCCTGATAGGCGAAGGCTTCAACATGTTCAACGAAACAAACATTCGCGGATCAAGCAATGCCAATTATGCGGGGCGCAATATCTCCATTGGTCCCTATCAGCCGGCAGGAAACGGTCAGCCCGCGCAGGCGGTGCAGACTAATTTCTATTCGCCTGTCAGTACCGCCGGAGGCTTCTTTGGTTCTGGCGGCCCACGCGCCTTCCAATTTGCCGCGAGGCTGGAATTCTAGCGGGAGTTTGCATGGGATTGCCTGAGTACGAGAGGATCGCTGATTCTGCCCGGAAGCCGGGGCGAGTCGTGGCGGCAAACCTGTCAGCCATCGAAGAAAGCGCGGCCACCGAAGAGGTGGCCGCGCTTTATGATTACTTCCGCACTCATTTCGGAAGACCGGATGTGCCCGGGATTCTGAAGTGCTTCGCCACTCATCCGCCGCTGCTCAAGCACATGATGGATCTTTCAGAGAGCTTGATCTTCTCGGAGGGAGCTTTGACCCGAAGGCACAAGGAAATGATCGCCACGCTGATTTCGGAGCAGAACCTTTGCCCCTACTGCGCGGACAGTCACGGCTATTTTCTTCGCATTCACGGAGCTTCCGCTCAAGCACTTTTGACGATCCAGAGTAATGACCTGTGCTCATCAGCTTTGTCTGCGCCCGAGCAGGCGCTCCTGGAATTTGCGCGGAAGGTCAATATCAACTCGCACGAAATCGGTCCCGACGATGTAGAGAAGGTTCAACAGGCCGGCTGGAGCGAGTTGCAGATTGCGGAGGCCGTCCATGTTGCCGCGCTATTTGCGACCTTCAACCGCGTGGCTAATGCATTTGGACTGAAGTCGCAGGGATTGCTGGCGCACTATGACGAAAGCGATGGGGCCGGGCACAGCAACGCGACAGTCACTCAAGGGAGTTCTCAATGAATACAGTCGGATTAGATCAAACACAAGTAGCGAGAAGACAAGAGCCGGATTCAATGTTTCTCAGAGATGTTGAGAACAATCCCCGACCCAGTCCTTACTTCGACTTGATTGCCGCCGCAAACTCTTCGGGGACGGAGTACTGGCGCATCTGGAACCTGCTGGCGTTCCGGCCTCGAATTGCCGAGTATCTTTGTCGCCTGTCGCACGAAATCATGTTTGAAGAAGCGCCCATCAGCGCAGCCTTACGTGAGTTGATCGCGGCCTACACTTCGTCTCTCAATGGCTGCGAATTCTGCATGAAAGCTCACGCCGCGGTTGCAGCTCATCTATACAAAGATGAAGCGCTGGTGTGGAGCGCCATTCACGATCTGGAAGGATCCGTTCTGCCGGAGAATGACAAAGAGATCCTCCGCTTTGCGGGCAAGATAACGCTTGAATCCGGAACCATAAATGAGCAGGATATTGCCGAGCTTCATGCGGCCGGATGGGACGATACCTCAATCTTCTATGCGATTGCTGCGTGCGTCCTTTTCAACTTCTACAACCGCTTCGTCTCAGCCAACGGCGTAAAGCCCGTATCCGATCAGGCCTTTCGCCGCCTCGGCGCTCGCATGGCTGAGAAAGGGTACATACGCGAATGAACCGCATTCTTGATAGCCTCGACCGATCTCGGAGAATCTCCACTCAGATCGCACTCGGTCTTGTGTTGGCCGCATCTGTACACGGTTCAAATGGCGCACAAACGCAAACGGAAGCTGCATCGCCGCAACATGCGTTCTTCCGTGTCTCCCTCGCCAGCTCATTCAGCGCGCCAGTCTCTGGCCGGCTCCTTCTCTTCATTGCTCCGCCCTCCGGCGATGGCTCCTCCGTTGACTTGAACATGATGGCGCCAACCAGTGTAACCATTGCCGCCAAGGAGCTTCGAAGTCTCGCACCCGGAGAGCAGGTCGATGTCGATGCGGACGATCTCGTCTTTCCAGGACCGTTGTCCGAGGCTGCGCCCGGACACTATCGCGTGCAAGCTGTCCTTGATGTCCAACATAGCTACAACTACAATGGCCGTGCGCCCGGCGACTTGCTAAGCGCACCAATATCCGTTGATCTTCCACTCTCCGCATCCCCTTTGCTCACACTCGCACAAGTTGTTCCGGAGCTGCCTGATCCGCTTGCACAGCGGCCCAACGTGGCATCGGCCCTCAAGCCGCTGGACTTTGTCAGCCCTGTGCTTACACGATTCTGGGGCCGCGATATTCATATGCGAGGATGGGTTCTTCTGCCGCCCGGCTATGAGAGCCATCCCAAAGAAACCTACCCTACCGTCTATTTCACGCATGGCTTCGGCGGTACATTGCAAGGGTTGCGCGCACGTTATGCGCCGGTTCTTTATGACCGTATGAAGCAGGGAAAAATGCCGGAGATGATCTGGGTATTGCTCGACGAAAGCAGCCCGACTGGCACGCACGAGTTTGCAGATTCCGCGAATAACGGGCCGTGGGGCGAAGCGTTGACCACGGAGTTCATTCCCAACATTGAGGCTCATTATCGGATGGATGCGCGCACAACCGGGCGCTTCCTCCAGGGGCACTCCTCTGGAGGTTGGGCTACACTATGGCTTCAGACTCATTATCCGAAGATATTTGGGGGCACATGGTCAACCTCCCCTGATCCGAGTGATTTCCATTTCTTCAGTACCATTGATCTCTACGCGCCGCATGCGAACTTCTTTCAACACGCGGACGGCATGCCAAGTCCAATCATGCGCGATCATGGCAAGCCTCTCGCATCGATGCGGCAACTCGCCGGCATGGAATCAGTCATAGGAGAGTACGGCGGCCAGTTAGCGTCCTTTGAATGGGTCTTCTCCCCGCGTGGAGCCGACGGGCGGCCTCAGCCTCTCTTCAACCGCACCACTGGCGATATCGATCCAGGTGTTGCCGCCTATTGGCGCAGCCATTACGACATCGCCGAGTATTTGAATGGGAATTGGCAGACAATCGGCACGGACCTTCGAGGCAAGATACACCTCGTCGTGGGCACAGACGACACCTTCTATCTGGATGGAGCAGCGCACAGCCTGGAGTCGACGCTCAAACGGCTAGGCGGCGATCCGCATTTCACTTTCCTGCCGGACAAGTCGCATTTTAATGTCTATTTCAAAGACGAAGATCGCTGGGCATTATTCGATCAAATCGCAAACGAGATGTACAAGGTCGCCCGGCCTCCGGTCGAGGGCCGATAATTGAAATTGATCTGATCGAGTATCGCAGCAAGGCACTGCGGTTCGGACCGAACACGCGAGGGGCCATCTTGGAGACATTTGCAATAGGAACTCAGATTCGCGAGCAGGTGCCCTTTCAGGCAGCAGAGACGCATTTGAACAATACTGTTTGAGTGTGTGATTGCTAGCTCGACCGATATCGGTCCCGCGAAGTCGGCCAGTGTTTTCCGATTCGCCTCCGTTTGATCCTCGGTTGACGGTAACAGCCCAATGCAAGTTTCCAACTTCGAATTCGCTCGAAATGAACATTGGCGATTTAGCAACGACTGAATACCTTCTTCGTCGGCAAAAACTCAACTTGGCCTCTCACGAATGCCAACACTTTACCTTGATCGTCAATGCTCTTGCTGTTATTGCGGCTCACATGGAACGGTCAAGAGATCGGAACACTATTTGGATTCGTGAAGGCGTCAGTATGTTCGCTTCATTCCCGTCCAAACATGCGAACTCCTTCTCGACACTATACCAACAGATCGCATCCTACTTCGATGGCACCATATATCCCCACTTGCTCCCCTTCAGCCCATTCGCTGGCACTTTTCGGTTGAGAGCACCACAATATCCTCCTGGGCCCGGTAGCGTGTGGATATCTCTTGTTTGGACGCAGCCTGTTCCAATGCATAAGTGAACCTTGCATCTGGTTCAGGTGCGAAGTGAATGTTCTCCTCGATTCGTCCTGCATTCAGCAGGCGTTCCATCTCCGATGGCGACACGCGGAGCCTTAACGAGCTACCCTTGATTCGCAGCTTCGTCGGGTCCTGCTTTGCATGTCGGCGGGCACCGGCTGAATGCTTAGCGCCCTACTCTCTGCTGCTATTCAGAAGAGGGAGCAATTCTCGACAGCGGTGGAGTTTCAAAAACATGCCAGCCGGCCCGCCTTGACAGATTGATTTGCATGCTTCAACGTCAAGTTGGTACGGCAGGACGGAGCCCGGATGCGCACACCAGAGCGAAGTGTCGAGCTGACACAGGTTACGGAATGGGAAGACGGGCGCGTTCGCTCGCTGCAAGACTCCCTTGCGGCAGAAGAGCCACTTGAGATTCGGATTGGCGGGGTCCCCATTACGGTAACGATGCGGACCCCAGGGCATGATATCGAGTTGTCGGCTGGATTTCTGCTGACCGAAGGAATCATTCAGTCTCCAGACCAGATTGCCAGCCTTCGCACCATGACGCCGGAAAATGGTGTGAGAAGCAACATAGTGGAAGTCGAGTTGAAGGACTCGGACTTCGATTTCGAAGACTTGCAGCGCAACTTCTTCGCCGCATCCAGTTGCGGCATCTGCGGCAAAGCATCCATCAATGCCATCCGAGTCCGCGGCTTGCGGCAGCCCGATACCAGCTTCCGCCTCGATCCTGAAGTCCTGTGCCGGTTGCCCGAGACTCTCCTCTCTGAACAGGCGGTCTTCAGCCGGACCGGCGGCCTTCACGCAGCAGCGCTCTTTGATGCCAGCGGCCAGCTTCTCGCCCTGCGCGAGGACATCGGCCGGCACAATGCGGTCGACAAAATCGCCGGATGGGCCCTGATGCAGAAGAAATTGCCGCTCACTCGTCATGTGCTGCTGGTCAGCGGTAGAGGCGGTTTTGAGATTGTTCAAAAGGCGCTGGCGGCAGGCATCCCGATTCTGGCGTCGGTTTCCGCGCCTTCCAGCCTCGCCGTCCAGTTGGCCCGCGAACTGGGGCTGACCCTGGTCGGCTTCCTGCGTGGCCGTCGCTTTGTCGTTTATGCAGGAGCGTTCCGGTGTATTCCGTGAGCGAGGCGGTCCCGGACTCTCACTGGATGAACGTAGTTTTAAAGTATTTGTTCAAAACTGCGAAAGAGCTTTACGTTTCTAGCGCAGGTGTACTAGCATCTCCTTGTTTCCAGGAGGCTCGCCCCGCATATGTTCGCCACCATCAATGGCAAGCGGCAGGAGATTCAGGCGGGTGAACGCCTGGTCGATGTGATCAACCGGGTAGGGGTTGCTCTCCCTCAGGTCTGCTATCACCCCCAGCTTGGGCCGATCCAGACCTGCGATACCTGCATGGTTGAGGTGGACGGCAAGCTGGTTCGTGCCTGCGGAACGCTCGCCGCTGAAGGTATGAATGTCGTCACTGCCTCGCCCCGCGCCAACGCCGCGCAGCGCGAGGCTTTTGACCGCATCCTCGGCAATCATCTGCTCTACTGCACGGTCTGCGACAACAACAACGAAAACTGCACCGTGCACAATACGACTGCTCTGCTCGCCGTTGAGCACCAGGAGATTCCCTACCAGCCCAAACCCTATGAAGTGGATAACTCCAATCCCTTCTACCGTTACGATCCGAACCAGTGCATCCTCTGCGGGCGCTGCGTCGAGGCTTGCCAGAATCTGCAGGTAAACGAAACGCTCAGCATCAACTGGGAGGCTGCGCATCCGCGCGTGCAATGGGATGGCGGCGCGTCCATCGGCGAATCGAGCTGCGTCTCCTGCGGGCATTGCGTCACCATTTGTCCTTGCAATGCGCTGATGGAAAAATCCATGCTCGGCGAGGCGGGCTATTTTACCAAGTTACCCAAGCAAACGCTGGACGGCATGATTGATGTGGTCAAAGGCGTCGAGCCGGAACTCGGCTACGGGGCGATTCTTCAGCTCTCTGAGATTGAAGCGCACATGCGCGAGTCGCGGATCAAGCGCACTAAGACCGTCTGCACTTACTGCGGCGTTGGATGCAGCTACGATATCTGGACCAAAGGCCGCCATATTCTCAAAGTCGAACCCGCGGACGGTCCGGCCAACGGCGTCTCCACCTGCGTCAAGGGAAAGTTCGGCTGGGACTACGTCAACAGTCCCGACCGTCTCACCACCCCACTAATTCGCGAAGGAGAAAACTTCCGTGAAGCCTCGTGGGATGAAGCTCTCGATCTGGTAGGACGCAGGCTTGCCGAAATCAAAGCCGCTTCCGGACCCGATTCGTTGGCCTTCATCTCTTCCTCGAAATGCACCAACGAGGAAAGCTATCTGATGCAGAAGCTGGCGCGCGCAGTTGTCGGAACAAATAACATGGACAACTGCTCCCGCTACTGCCAGGCGCCGGCAACCACCGGTCTCTTTCGCACTGTCGGTTACGGCGGTGACACTGGCGCCATTAAGGACATTGAGCAGGCCGGCCTGGTCATCCTCATTGGATCAAATGCCGCAGAGAATCATCCCGTGCTGGCCACCCGCGTCAAGCGCGCCCACAAATTGCATGGCCAAAAGCTGATCGTCTCTGACCTTCGCAAGAACGAAATGGCAGAGCGTGCCGATGTCTTCCTGCGTCCGCGTCCCGGCACCGATCTCATCTGGCTCTCTGCTGTGACGCTTTACATTATCGAGAACGGGCTGGCCAACAAAGTCTTTCTCGATCAGTGGGTCAATGGCCTGGCGGAGTACGCCGAGAGCTTGAAGCCATTCACCCTGGAGATGGCCAGCGAACGTTGCGGATTGTCCATTGAAACCATCAAGCAAGTCGCTCACATGATTGTGGAGTCAAGCGGCGTTTGCATACTCTGGGCGATGGGAGTCACGCAGCATATGATGGGTTCCGACACGTCCACAGCCATCTCAAACCTGCTGCTCATTACTGGAAACTACATGAGGACAGGAACCGGCGCTTACCCCTTGCGCGGCCATAACAACGTGCAGGGAGCCAGCGATCACGGAGCAATGCCAAACTTCTTTCCTGGTTATCAGAAGGTTGATGATCCGGCGATTCGCGCCAAGTTTGAAAAGGCCTGGGGAGTCACTCTTCCTGCCAAGCCAGGCCTCGACAACCACCTCATGATCGATGCCATTCATGACGGCCGCCTGAAGGCGATGTACATCTTCGGCGAAGAGATGAGCCTGGTTGACTCCAATACAAACTATGTCGCCGATGCGCTGGCCAAGCTCGACTTCTTTGTCATGCAAGAGATATTTTTTACGGAGACCTGCCGCTTTGCCGATGTGATTCTTCCCGCCGGCCCCAGTCTTGAGAAGGAAGGCACATTTACCAGCACCGAGCGGCGCATTCAGAGGCTTTATCAGGTCATGAAGCCGCTAGCGGGCAGCCGCCCCGACTGGCAGATCATCCAGGCAATCGCCAATCGTCTCGGCGCGGAGTGGAAATACGAGCATCCTTCGCAAATCTATGCCGAGATAGCTCCGCTGACGCCGTTGATGGCTGGTGTCACCTACGAGCGCCTCGAAGGTTATAAGTCACTTCACTGGCCGGTCGCTGAAGATGGCACCGATCAGCCTCTGCTTTATACCAAGGCATTCAACTTCCCTGACGGTAAGGCGAAGCTCTATCCGCTCGTGTGGTCCGAGCCATCGAATCAACAGAACGCAGAGTACGACCTGCATCTGAACAATGGCCGCCTCCTCGAGCACTTCCACGAGGGCAACATGACCTATCGCACGGATGGCATTCGGGAGAAAACTCCTTGCACGTTCGTCGAAGTCTCTCCAGAGCTGGCAACTGAGCGCGGCATTCAAACCGGCAGCTGGGTACAACTCACTTCTGCCTACGGCAAGGTCCGCGCTCAGGCCGTGATCACCACTCGCGTTGAGGGCAAGCAGCTCTACATGCCGATGAACTCCGTCGAAGAACCTGTCAACCGCCTTACCAGCAGCTTCACCGACAAGATTACCCACACGCCCGCATACAAAGAGACGTCGGTGCATCTGAAAGTCCTCGGCCAGACTGGCGAAAATCCGTTGCCGCGCACCAACTCCCGCTTCGGCCATCCAACTCCTCAAAAAGGCGTTGAAGTCGAACGCAAGTGGAAGCGCGCGGACTACGCCCAGCCCGGCAATCAACTTGTACAGATCAAGACGAGCTAGCCCGAACTCGTTGGACAGGAACCTCAAGATGGCTCAGCCAATTTCTTTGAAATTACCTCCTCGCGATCCGCGCGCCGAGTTGCAAAGCCGCTTGGACAAGGCTCCCGTCGAGCATGCAGAAGCGATTCTTGACTCATATGAACTGCTGCAGGAGCTGCACGAGAAGGGCGTCCTTCAACTGCTGCGCGGCTTTCTTGGTGCAAGCGATAAATTCGTTGAAGACGCCGTGCAGGCCGCGCGCACCGAGCAATCTGTCAACGCGCTTCGCAACGCCATCACCCTCGCCCGGATGCTCGGCGCCATCAATCCCGAAGTCCTCGAAAGCGTAGCCATCGCGGCTGCGGAAACCTTCGGCAGTCACGAGAAGCCGGTCATTGAGCCGCCGGGACTCTTCAAGCTTCTCAGCGAATTCCGCCACAAGGAATTGCGCCGCAGCGTCGCCTTCATCAACCGGTTTCTCGAGGTGCTCGGCACTCAGTTGGGAGCGCGAGGAACGATGCAAACCAAAGATTGAAACACAGATAGACGTCTTCCCTGGAGAACGACGATGTCAAATCCGAATCGCTGGGCAATTGCCGCCGCGGGATTTCTGATGCAGATGGCGCTGGGCGCCGTGTATGCATGGAGTGTCTTCCGCATCCCGCTCTCAAAGCAATTTCACTGGTCCATCGCCGATGTGACCCTCACCTTCACCATCTGCATCTTCACGCTCGGCGTCTCCGCTTTCTTCGGCGGCCTCTGGCTCAACAAGAGTGGCCCGCGCATCGTCGCGCTCACCGGCGGGTTCCTCTACGGCCTTGGCGTCTTTCTCGCCAGCTTCTCTGCTGACAAGCTCTGGTGGCTCTATCTGAGTTATGGTCTTGTCGGTGGTATCGGTCTCGGCTTCGGCTACATCGTTCCGGTTGCCGTATTGGTCAAGTGGTTTCCCGACCGCCGTGGACTTATAACCGGTATAGCCGTCGGCGGCTTTGGCGCAGGCGCGCTGGTCACTGCTCCGCTCGCCACGCATCTCATTCAGTCCGTCGGAGTCCTACAGACCTTCGCCTATCTCGGCATCGCCTATCTGGTTGCAACCATGGCCACCGGATACTTCCTTCAAAGTCCGCCGGCAGGCTGGAAGCCGGGTGGCTGGACTCCGAGCGCGACACAGAAGTCCCAGCGCGCGGCCAGGGACTACACCATCGGCGAAGCGCTCCGGACTTGGCAGTGGTGGGCGCTCTGGGCGCTGCTCTTTCTCAACGTGACGGCGGGCATCTCGCTCATATCGCAGGAGTCGCCCATCTTTCAGGAGGTTGCCAAAGTCAGCGCGGCCATAGCCGCCGGGATGGTCGGCATCGTCTCCATCGGCAACGCGGTCGGGCGCATCTTCTGGGCCTGGACCTCAGACGCCATCACCCGCCGATGGGCGTTTGTTGCTATGTTTGCCGTGCAGGTCGGACTCTTCTGGGCGCTGCCTGGCCTGGCTTCAGTCTCGATTCTCACATTCGTCTCGTTCGTTATCCTCATGTGTTACGGAGGCGGCTTCGGGACCATGCCGGCTTTCGCAGCGGACTACTTCGGCTCAAAGAACGTCGGCCCCATCTATGGACTCATGCTTACCGCATGGGGCTGCGCCAGCGCCTTCGGCCCTCTGCTGATCGCTCATCTGCGCCAGAGCAGCGGTTCGTATGGCAGCGGCCTCCATATCATCGCCGGAATCATGGCCGTTTCCATGATTCTGCCTATTCTCGTCTCGCCGCCCAAAGCGCAGAAGAGTTCATAGGGCCGAGAGCGGTAAGTAGCTGACCTGATCCCGTTGGATTCCGCCGGAGATCATCTATCCAGCGTGTATGAGAACCGGGCTGAGGGAGTTGATGCCGATTGCTGGTAACCCCTAAGTTCCTTGAGTGCATCGGCGATTTAGCCATACAAACGACGTATCTCATTGCGCAGACTGATCCCCTGAAAACCGCGCGGACGCAGCGGATGTCATTGGCACTGCGTCGGCGTTGTTGTCTGCGGCACGGCTGTCAGTCGGCGGTAACAGACCTTAGCACGTTTCCATATTCTTGCTCCAATGATCGGCTACACGTTTGCAATCGCCCCACGTTGTGGATGATAAAGGACTTTATCATTCACTAACCGTCGGCCCCAAAGGGTCTCTGGTCGGGCGCATTCAGGATCTTGAAAACCCCGGTCCGTTTCGCCGTGGAGGATTACGGCTAGCATCTGGGAAATTCATGTCCCCGGGCGCTGGCATCCCAGATGCCAGCGGAACCGCCGCCTTTCGCGATAAGTGGATCAAACGTCTCTAGGGGTTCTCCCCTCATGCAGCCACGGGTAGAGCATCTGGGTTGGAACCAGTTTTTCCGGCTTGTTGAACTCTGTTGAAATCGGGTGAAAATAACTCGTTTCGATTGAATGCGTTGCGGGCATGCTATCAAAATTTATGGTTCTAAATGGCTCCAGAGCGCTTTGACCGCTACAAACTTCGACTACAGCAACTCATTTGCACGCATTCTTGTCCAGACGAACCGCGAGAAAACCATTCCGAAAAGATGCAGCGCAACACAGCAGGGTAGCAACCTGTTGGGTTGATGAATGCCAAGATTAGGCTCAACAATCGCTCCTGCGAAAGAAACTTATGGATGCTTTCGCCCTTGAGAATTCTCAAGAATCCATTGTTGAAGGGTCCAATTGTGAATTACCATCTAGGCACGGATCAGGACCAGCCGAGTTGCTTTCTGTTTTGTGCTGTTTTTCTGTGCGCTCTATGATCCAGTTTCGATTTCGTTTCCTGCGGCAGCCGCCGGAGACTTGAGCAGGACTGAGCTAAGTTGTGTTGCCAACCGGTTCTTTCGATAAAGGGCAACTGATCGCAGTTGGATCTGTTGCCGGCCATTGATGGTCTTTCATGCCGCGTTGCTGTTTGCGGCTGGAAAGCAGAACCGTACTGTCCGGGTGGACGTTGGCGGCAATCAGAGTACTCCGGCATTTTGCCGGAACCCTGGCCTCTGCGATCCTCTACGGCTGGAGACGCGATCATGCTTCGGAAGTTGCTTTCTGTCTTTTTCTCCATCGCGCAAACTGGTGGGCCGTGGTTTTACTGGGATGGAACCCGTTCCAGGTCAGGTTCGCTCCTGCTCACGCGGCTGCCCTCAGTCCTCGGTGTAGCTTTCTTCTCCGCAGCCATTGTGCAACTGAGCGCCCAAAACGCGGCGACGTCGGTGAGCGTGGACGCCTCTGCGAACCAGCGTGCGATCAACCCCAATGTCTACGGAGTCTGTTACGCAGGACAGTCCGATGTTGCCGCTCTCAACCCCCCGCTGAACCGCGCCGGGGGCAACGAGATGAGTGAGTATAACTGGCAAATCGATGCGCTGAACAAAGGCAGTGACTGGTATTGGGAGAGCTATCTCCAAAGCAGCCCGCAAACCGCCGGAGGGTCCCTCGACACATTTATTCAAGACACTCACTCAGCCAACGTTGGCTCGGAACCGATGATCACAATTCCGATGCAGTCCTACATTGCGACTCTAGGCCCGAACCCCAATCCCAATTCGGCCTCGATTTGGTCTTACTCAGTAAAAAAGTATGGCACACAAGAATACGATTCCAGCGACAACCTCAACGGTAACGACCCCTATCAAGCGGATGCGGGCAGCGGACTGAGCGCCGCCACTGGGAAATATATTGTCAACAACCCTCTCGACGCCTACGTGCCAAACAGCGTTTCCATTCAACAAGCATGGGTGCAGCACTTGACCGGCAAATGGGGACTGTCGACCACTCCAACCGGCGTCAAATACTACATCCTGGACAATGAGCCCTCGCTTTGGAACTCGACTCATCGCGACATCCACCCCAGTCCAGAGACGTACGAGGAAGAATATAACGACATTGTTGCTTATGCGACCGCCATCCGCGCCGCCGACCCCAATGCGAAGATTGTCGCCCCAGAAGAGTGGGTTTGGTGGGCCATGTATGAGAGCGGCCTCGATCAGAAGAATGGAACCGGCACCGGCTCCGACTACGCCACCCACAACAATACCTATTACTACCCGTGGCTGCTTCAACAGCTTTCCGCGTATCAACAGAAGAACGGTACGAAACTGATCGACGTTTTGAGCGTTCACTGCTACAACCAGATACCGGGCGGAAGCGATGACTCCGCCTCCGGGCAAGCGACCCGCAACCGGTATACGCGCATCCTTTGGGATCCGAACTATGCAGATCCCTCCTGGGAAGGGACTCTCGGCATCAATGGTGGCGTTGAGAATTGGATTCCCCAGATGAAGAATTGGGTAAACCAGTATTATCCAGGGCTCGATATCGGATGCACCGAGTATAACTGGGGCGACGAGACTGCATTGAACGGTGCAACTACACAGGCCGACGTGGAGGGCATCTACGGGGTCTACGGTTTCGATCTTGCCACTCGCTGGACGGTTCCCGCCAATCCCAGTCCAACTTATCTCGCCATGGAGATGTATCGCAACTATGACGGCAAGCTCTCAACGTTCGGAGACACAAGCGTATCAGCCACGGTAGCCAATCCGGATAACTTGTCTGCGTTTGCCGCAGTTCGCTCATCGGACGGCGCCCTGACGGTGATGGTCATCAATAAGCAGCAGGGCAGCACGCCCGTGACCGTGAGCCTGGCAAACTTCAGCACCACAGGCACGGCGCAGGCCTATCAGATATCGTCTGCGACTCAGACTTCGATCAACAGCCTGGGTAGCGTTCCTGTGGCAAGCAACGCGATCAGCACAACCGTTCCCTCGCAAAGTATCACGCTGTTCGTTATTCCAGCGGGCAGCGTCACTACAGCGCCTACAGCGCCGACGGGCCTGGCGGCAACCGTGGGCAACGGTACCGTGACCCTCACGTGGAATGCCGGCGGTGGCGCGACCAGTTACACAGTCAGTCGCGGCTCGGCAAGCGGCGGACCTTTCACTGCCATAGGAACCGTGACCAGCCCCTCGCCCACCACCTTCACCAACACGGGCCTGACCAACGGGACGACATACTACTACGTGGTTTCTGGAACCAACTCGATCGGTACAGGCCCAAATTCGGCACCGGTGGCTGCCACGCCGATCGTCCCGCCCACATTCGCAGTTTCAGCAAGCGCATTGCCGAATCCCGTTACCCAGAATGCGAGCACCACTGTCAGCGCAACCGTGCAGTGCACCGCGAACTCGCTGACTAACGGAACCGTGCAGATGATCATTCTCGATCCCAATGGCAATGTGGCGCTGACTCAGAATTTTACAGCTCAGAGTTTCACCACAAACCAGTCTCAGACTTATACCGCTTCGCTCACACCCACGTTGGCTGGAACATACACAGTGGAAGTCGGAGTGTTCAGCGCGACGGGCCAGCAGTGGAGCCTGAACACATCCGCTGGGACCATCACCGTCAACTCGGCGCTTGCTTTCACCGCTTCAGCCACTGCGAGTCCCACCTCGATAACGACGAGCGGTTCCTCCACGATTTCGGTTTCGGTGAAAGACACGGGAACGATCGGTCTGACGAATGGCATTGTTCAATTGCTGGTCATCGATCCGTCGGGCAATCAAATCGTTCAGCAGAACTGGACAGGCGAGAACATTACGGCAGGCGGAACGTTGCCGCTCACATATACCTTTACTCCATCCAGCCTCTC
>Ga0302197_10001200_pt1 | contig 25528 bp, 17 predicted proteins | sample II_Bog_N2_1_FD_193526 | JGI IMG/M metagenome (GOLD analysis project Ga0302197, IMG submission 193526) | Peat permafrost microbial communities from Stordalen Mire near Abisko, Sweden - II_Bog_N2_1 | ecosystem: Environmental > Terrestrial > Soil > Wetlands > Peat | place: Sweden: Abisko...
AATAATCAACTCATCGTCCCTCTGCCGTCGTTCAACATGTCCATCGCATTTAAACTTACTAAGGTGAACTAAGCTCAAATTTTCAGCTCGGAGTTCGAAGAACAGAGGAACCGAGAACCATGCTAAGGATTTTCGCCATCAGGTCCCTCAGGGACTGAGGAATACATGGACCAGAACGAGCGAAGCGAGGACTGTCTTTATTTGAACGTGTGGACCGAAAGTACTGAAGGGAAGCGAGCAGTCCTGGTGTGGATACACGGCGGCGGATTCGACCAGGGCGCCACGTCTGTGGCGCTCTACAGCGGCGAAGCTCTGGAACGCAAAGGGATCGTTGTGGTGACGATCAATTACCGCCTCGGAGTTTTCGGTTTCTTCGGACATCCTGAACTAACCAAAGAATCCAACATGCATTCGTCCGGCAATTACGGATTGCTGGACGTGGTGGCCGCGCTCGAGTGGGTGAAGGCGAACATCGCAGCATTCGGCGGCGATTCGGCGCGGGTGATCATCGGCGGACAACCGGCGGGAGCGATGGCGGTACATGAGCTGATCGTGTCGCCGCTCGCGAAAGGGTTGTTCCACGGGGCAATCGCGGGATACGGCTCAAGTATTGCCAACATGCTGCGGCCATTGGCAGACGCGGAGAAGGACGGCTTGAAGTTGCAGACCGCGAAGGGAGCCGGATTGCTGAAGGAACTACGCGCGATGCCGGCGTGCCTGCTGATGGCTCCAATCGAGGGTGTGGCGTTCCGTTGGAGCCCCGTGGTCGACGGGTCGCTGGTACCCAACACCGACAGCGCAATGATTGCGCAGGGCAGGCAAAACGACGTCGCGACGCTGACGGGTTGGTGCGCTGACGAAGGCAGTGTCGATCCGAGATACGGCAAGCGCACGCCCGACGAGTTTGAGCGCGAAGTGCGGCGTCTGTCGGTCAGCGGGCCAGCGAGTTTCTTCGGCTTCATTCCGGCGAGCGAATTACCGGACGAGTTTCTGAAGTTGTACCCAACATCGACGCCGGGTAAATCGCAGATCGATAGCGCTCGCGTACAGAACATGGTGTCCACCTTCACGTGGGCGAAGCTGCGGGAGATGCATTCGAAGACGCCGGTCTATACGTACCTGTGGGATTATTCGCTACCTGGACCACTGCGGGACCGATACGGAGCATTTCATTCGCCCGAGCGTTTCGAGATGCGACCGATCGCCGATGACGCTTAGGTAAAACTCATCGAGGAGATTCTCACACCGAGCGGCAAATTCAAATGAGCAATAGCAAGCCACCGATTAATATCGGACACTGGCACGGTCTACAAGAAGAAGGAGAAAACTCCGATGATGAAATCAAATCTTTTCTTAGCCATCGCTGCATTCAGTTTAGTGAATCAGCCTATCCCGGCCCAACTGGCACCCACGTCTTGGGTAGAGACAGTCCAAGTCAGTCCTGCGACATACAGCGTGCCGGTACCCAAGGCCAAAGATACGCCAAAGGAGTTGGAGTGGCTCACTCTTGTTGGTCCTGTTCACGGGACCTTTCGGTACCGCTTCGGAGTTTCGATTGGCGGCTCTCGCATTCAAGTGAGATTGTCAAACGAATTGAGCGACAAGCCACTCAAGATTGATGGCGCGAGCATCGCCCTAGCGGCCGACGAGATGGATGCTGTTCCGGGATCGGTAAGACGTCTCACCTTCGGCGGAAAAGACAGCATCACCTTAGCGCCTGGAGCGCCCGCGTTGAGTGACCCGGTTGACCTGAGAATCAGCTCTCTTAGTGAATTAATAACGAGCGTCTATGTCGCAAATGAGATAGCCCTTTCTCCCTACGGCGGAGCAGCCATGCTGCTGTCAGAAGGCAACGATGTCCTAAGCGAAAAATTCCCCTCGACACGCCGCGTAGTTAGCCGTCCCTTGTTAGCCGCAGTTCTCGTCCAACCGGAGCATCCGGCGGGGGTTATAGTCGCTTTGGGTGACTCGATCACAGACGCAGTAAGGGACAAGCCAACCATCCCGCGCGGATGGGTCGAAGTACTTGCTAGCCGCCTTTCTGCCCAGGCAAGCACGACATATCTCGCTGTTGTGAGTGCCGGCATTAGTGGAAATAGAGTGCTCTTGCCGGCAATGGGGCCAGCGGCTTTGGCCCGTCTCGATCGTGATGTACTTTTGACTCCCGGGCTCACGAAGATCATCCTGCTTGAGGGCCTTAATGATATTGGCTTTTCGGGTAAGACGGTCATGGGTACTGAGCCAGACCTCGACGTTACTGAACTGGAAGCTGGTTATCAACAGATCGTCAGCAGAGCTCATGCACGAGGGATCAAGGTAATTGGTGGAACCCTTACTCCATTTCGAGGAGCCTTCTATTTTAGCGAAGATAAGGAACGAATGAGGAAAGCCGTGAATACATGGATTCGGACGTCGAATACTTTCGATGGAGTCATCGATTTTGAAGCGATAGTTCGTGATCCCATTTCGCCTGATCAAATCAAGGCTGAGTTTGATTCGGGAGATCATCTTCACCCAAATCAGACAGGATACAAGGCCATGGGAGAAGCGATCGACCTGACCTTGCTCAAGTAGTCAGGATGGCGCGGCACGAACCAAGCAGCGTGGAAAGGTTTAGTCCAATTGCAACTGGAAGTCGTACTTGGGAGCGAGGAATGAAGATCGTTCGCATGCGTGCGGGCGGGGGTACAGGATTGGCAACAGTTGCGGTCTTGGTTCTGCTTTGGAACCCCTTGCTCTATTGCGCGACACAGCAGTTGGACGGCCGAGTTCAAACTGATACGGGCGGAGAAACGCATCCAGGCGCAGCAGCGATCCTGGTCAACGCAATCAAAACAGAGAACACTACGAACCCGCTCGGAATTGACACGCTGCACCCGCGGTTCCGATGGCTGCTCGAATCCAGCGCAAGAGGCCAGTTGCAAACGGCATACCAAATTCTGGTTGCGAGCAGCCTCGAGAAACTTCAAGCAGGTACCGGCGACAAATGGGACAGCGGTAGAGTCGCCTCCGATAACTTGGTGGAAGTTCCCTACGAAGGTAAGAATCTCTCGAGCAGTGAAAGGTGCTATTGGAAGGTCAGAATCTGGGATCGGAATGGCCGCTCAAGCCTCTACAGTGAGCCTTCCTTTTTCGAAATGGGGCTGCTCCGTCCGGCCGATTGGCAAGGCAAATGGATCGAATCTGACAAAGGGATATCATCTCCGCTACTAAGAAAAGAGTTCAACCTGGATGGAGCGACAAGACGAGCTCGCGTCTACATATCCGGCATTGGCTACTATGAGCTGTACATCAACGGCAAGAAGGTCGGAGATCGCGTTCTTGAGCCCGCTTCTTCGTACTACAACAATGATCAACCATTCAAGCTCCGAACCCGGGTCATTTATGCAACCTATGATGTAACGAATCTTTTACACAGGGGCACGAATGCTATCGGCGTCATTCTGGGGAACGGCTGGTATAGCGCGGAGAATGACGTGGCGCCGGCACCGGAGGGGCGTTCTCCTTACGGCGATCGACCGCGCCTGATTCTGCAAATGAACGCAGAAACAAGCTCAGGTGAAACCCGCAGCATTTTTTCGGATACCAGCTGGAGAACTCATCCGGGCCCCATCACATATAACGACATCTTTCACGGGGAAACGTACGATGCCCGCCTGGAGCAGCATGGGTGGGATACGCCCGGCTTCAATGGTGGGTCCTGGAGTTCGGCAGCTTTGGCAGAATCACCGAGCGGTGTCCTCATTTCTGAGATGCTTCCGCCGGAACGGGTGGTGGAGACAATTCAGCCGGTGAAACTGCTCGTTCCAAAGGATCCTGAGGGTTTTTGGGGGACCTATGTCTATGATTTCGGCCAGCTCTTCAGTGGCTGGGTCAGAATTAAATTGTCAGGGCCGCCCGGCACAAAGGTGACTCTCAAATACGGATCGAGAATCTTCCCCGAAGACAATACCCTGGACAACCGCAGCAATATGATGCCTGGGGGTGAAGCACGCCAAACCGATACGTACATATTGAAGGGTGATTGTGTGGAGACCTGGGAACCGCGATTTACGTTGCACGGTTTCCGGTATGTCGAGGTGAGAGGAAGCAGCGATCTCCCGGCAGTTGAGAGCATAGAGGGTCGGCTTGTGCGGTCCGACATTGATTCTACCGGCTCGTTTGTCAGCTCGAACGACCTAATCAACAAAATCCATGAAAATATCCGCTGGACATTCATGTCCAGCTTTCAGGGTATATTGCAGGACGCCGCTGATCGCTCCGAACGGCAGGCATGGCTCGGAGACCCAAGCTTTGTCGCAGAGGACTACATCTACAACTTCGATATGGAAGCGTTTTGGGAGAAGTGGCTGGATGATATCCAAGACACGCAGAAGGAAAACGGGGACATACCATTCGTGAGTCCAATCCATTGGCGCGATGGAATGAATACCTACCTCATGTGGCCGTGCTGGAAGAGCACATATCCCCTTCTGACTTGGTATCTATATCAGTACTACGGCGACAAAAGAGTTCTGGAAGCGCACTACCCAAGTTTGAAAAAGCTGATCGATTCGCTGAGTGCAAGCTCCAAGGACTACATCATTTCTGAAGGACTAGGAGATCATATGGAGCCGCAGAGTAATGGATACACCCATTTCTCGCCGCTTCATACGCCGGCCGCCGTGACATCCACCGCTTACTATTATTACGAGACTTGGATAGTGGCGCAGATGGCTGAAATCCTGGGTCAGACTGAAGATGCGAAGAAGTACTCGGCGTTGGCCGAGAGCATCAAAGAGGCATTCAATCGCATTTTCTTCGATTCCGCGACCGGTGAGTATTCCACGGGGAGCCAGACTTCGAACGCCCTGCCGCTCTACTTGGATATGGTTCCGGAGAAGAATGTGCAGGAGGTTGTAAAACATCTTGTGGATGACATTGTCGAAAAGCATAGCGGCCATCTATCAACAGGGATCATTGGGTCCAATGCGCTTGCTCAGACGCTCCCACAACACGGGGCCACAGAAGTGGAATACGAAATCGCCACGCAGACCACTTATCCAAGCCTCGGCTACCAGATTACCGAGGGTGCAACTGCGGTTTGTGAAACGTATGAATGCAGCCCATGGCTGAGCCAGAACATGAAGATGTTTGGTAGTGTCGACAAGTTCTTTTATCGAAATCTTGCCGGGATCAGCCCCGCAGTCCCTGGGTACAAGCGGGCAATTATCAAGCCGCAGCCGGTTGCGGATCTCCGCAGCGCGATGGCGACCGAGCAGACAGTGAGGGGACCGATCACCGTTTCGTGGATCAGGGGCGATACTTCCTTGGGTTTGAAAGTTTCGATTCCCGCTGGCATGGAGGCCGATGTTAGCATTCCGAAACTGGGAATGATGAATTTGTCGATCGTAGAGGGCGGAAGAACCGTGTGGTCGGACAACAAATACATCGGCGGCGCGGATGGAATCAGCGGCGCGAATGATGCACGGGATTCCATCGTGCTGTACGTGGGTTCGGGGTCTTACGACTTCGAGATGAACGGCAGATTGTTTTAATGGAGGTGGCTGGTGCAGCGGGTGCGGCGCGGGCCGTATTCCGCTAGTCTGGTCAATCGGAGAGAAGCGGCGGCGAGAGCTGGAACGACGCGGGGTCCGACGCCGACTTCCACCGCAAGCGTCCCGGCAAGCGCGATTGGACGAGGTCTTCCAACTGCAGCAGGCGCGCGTAGTGAGCGCGGACTGGGTGGTCAGGTACCACCACGCTGCGGCAACTGGAACGGCCGAGCCGGCACGACGCCCGGCCAGCAGCCGCGTCACCGTGCGTGAGAACCAGCAGGAAGATATCTCCATAGAGTCTCGCGGACAGAAGCTTGGCTTCACCCAGATCGCGCAAAGACCGCCGCGGGAGGCCGCTTCCGATGGTGTGTCCCCGCAAAGAACAAACCTTAGAGACAGAGCTACAAGCAGATCGCAGCCTCTTCCATCGCCGCCCGCCAACTAAAACCCAGGGGCACTTCTATTGTGGTACGACAACCAGCGCCTTTCCGCTTGACATGCCGTCGTTCTCGGGGCGATACTTCAAAATCAATAGCCAGTATCGTTACCGGTATCGATGTCTGAACCCGAAACCCTGTGGCTGAAAGTATGAGCACCGCTTGAGAATCTGAGGAGCAGTCAAATGGATGACAACGGTCCCTCTAAGAAAGAGGGTGAACAATCCGGCAGCATGGAATCAGGCAGATTGCCTCGCCGCCAATTTCTCAAGCAGGCGGGAGCGGCCATCGGGGCAGTTGCGGCAGTTGCTCCAGTGGCTCACTGGACGGCCCAAGCGGAAACTGTGCTAGGTGCGAATCAGGATTTCTCTCTTTCAAAGGCAGCCATTTCAAAGCCTGGCGCAGCCGGCGTCACCTATCCGCGCATGTTTCGCGGCTCAAAACTAAAGATGCTTTCATTCCCGCTCGGAGGAGTCGGGGCGGGGAGCCTGGGTCTCGGTGGGCGCGGCCAACTGAGAGATTGGGAGATATTTAATCGCCCCAACAAGGGATTCTCGCCGAACTATGCATTTCCGGCTATTTGGGCGCAATCAGGAAAAGAACCTCCCATCGCTCGCGTGCTGGAGGCCCGGATTCAGCTTCCGTATGAAGGCCAGGACGGACTGGGATCGCAAAACGCCCCGGGGCTCCGCCGCCTGCAGGGAGCCACATTTACCGGCGAGTACCCCTTGGCGCATATTGAATTTGAGGATTCGCAGCTTCCATTTCAGGCGAGTCTAGACGCTTTCTCTCCCTTCATCCCACATGACCCGGACGACTCAGGTTTGCCGGTCGCGATCCTCAGCTACCGAATCCATAACCCAAGCCATGCTGCGCTAAAAGTGGGCCTTGCATTTTCGGTTGACAACCCTGTTCTGAACGGCTCTCCTGGTATGTTCGGGGGGGTAGGAGCCGAGGCAAAGCGCGTCAACGAATATCGAGAGGAGGATCGCCTGGCCGGTTTGCTCATGAGCAATCCGGGACTGGATACGAATGATCCAGTCCATGGAACATTCGTCCTGGCAGCGATTCCGCAAGCGGGTACACGTCTGACGCATTGGCGTGGATGGCCTAAAGCCGCGTGGTGGACTTCGCCCTTGATGTTCTGGGACGCCTTCTCTGCAAAAGGCGAGCTAGGCACAGAACCTGGCGAGATGAGTACCGTCGGCGTGCTTTGTCAGAGTCAAACGATCGAACCGGGACAGACCGGCGAGTTCAAGTTCCTACTGGCTTGGCATTTCCCGAATCGCACTCCGGGTTGGTGCGGATGGACTTCCCCTCTCGGCAAAGAGAAGACGGTCATCGGAAATTTCTACTCAACGCGGTTCAAGGATGCATGGGATGCGGCACGCTACACGGCCGAGAACCTGGAGGACTTGGAGAGCCGCACGAAACGATTTGCCCAGGTGCTTCGCGAAAGCAGTATTCCGGATCCGATCAAAGAGGCAGCGAGCGCAAACCTGTCCACCTTAGCTTCAACAACTTGTTTCCGTACCGCGGACGGCGAATTTCACGGGTTCGAGGGCAGCGACGACAACCTCGGTAGTTGCTATGGCAACTGCACTCACGTCTGGAGCTATGAAACTGCTACAGCTTTTTTATTCCCCTCGTTTGCTCGCTCACTGCGCAAGGCAGCGTTCGGATTTTCGCAAGACGAAGCGGGAGGAATCCGCGCCCGTCAACTCCTTCCCGATGGCGAAACGCGCGACACGATTGTAGCCGCGGACGGGCATATGGGCCAAATCATGCACGCCTATCTCGATTGGAAGTTATCTGCTGATAAGGCGTGGCTTGAATCGATTTGGCCCTGCGTCCGGCGCGCGCTCGAGTTCGCTTGGGTCCAGGGCGGATGGGATCCGTCTAAGACGGGTGTGGCAGTGGGAGTACAAAACAACACCTATGATGTTGCCTTTTTCGGGCCGAATCCAATGTGCGGAATTTATTACCTCGGCGCATTGCGGGCCGGTGAAGAGATGGCACTTGCCGTTGGAGATCAAGCCTCGGCAGACGAATACCGGCGCATATTTCAGCAGGGCAGCCACTGGATCGATGCGAATCTGTTCAACGATGAGTTTTATATTCAGCAGATCAAAGGGTTTACACTGGACCAGATCCACCCCGCACTGCGCATAGGGACAGTGGGATTCGACCCCACGAATCCGCAGTTCCAGTTGGGCAGCGGATGTTTGATCGATCAGTTGATCGGACAATACCTGGCACACGTGATGGACCTTGGATATCTGGTGTCGCCCGATCATATTCGAACAACGCTTGAATCCATATATAGATACAACTACAAACGCACTCTCGTGGATCACGATAACGTCGAACGGACCTTCGCATTGAACGATGAGTCGGCTATGGTGATCTGCGATTACGGAGAGGCTGCACGACCGCGCATACCTTTTCCGTATTTCGCGGAGGTGATGACGGGATTCGAGCACTCGACAGCAGCCCTGATGTTGTATTCGGGGATGGTGCCCCAGGGCATCGAGTGCATCCAAAACATTCGCGCGCGTTACGACGGCGAGAAGCGGAACCCTTGGGATGAGGCAGAATGCGGCCATCACTATGCGCGGGCGATGGCTTCCTGGTCCAGCTTCATTGCGGTAAGCGGTTTTGTCTATGATGGCCGACGAGCCGCCGTTGTGGCTGTGCCGCGCGTCCCACATCAATCCTTCGATTGTTTTTGGTCGACTGGCGCCGGATGGGGATCATTCTCGTATAGCACTATCGCAGGCGGCACTCGTTTCTCGATCGAGGTGATCGCAGGCTCACTGGCCTGCGGTTCATGCGAGATCACAGGATCGGGAGGAGCAACTTCGGCAGTTTGTAATAACGTTCGGCAGCCTCATACGATCCATGCGGCCAATGGGAGGACTCTCTTCCAATTCGGCGAGCCGTTCACGCTCACAACGGGACAGACTCTAAACCTCGAAGTGCGATCATGACCGAGAAGCCATTGGGCCGTTGTGGGCGGAGCCTTTCTGACTGCGGGTAAGACCACTCTTCTCTTGACGGTGGCGTGGGAGTTGAAGCGGCGCCGGGTGCGCAGCGCTCTTACCACGATGCGCTACAATCCCCCGCGGGGTAAACATGCAGTGAAACCTCGCAGTCTAATTCCGGTCATCTTCTTGCTTGCCGCGGGCGTCCTCTCTCACGTTGCCGCCCACAGCCAGCCGGTCAAGGTTACCGGCGGACTTGTCTCCGGAGTCTCCGCCACCGACCCATCGATCATCGCCTACAAAGGCATCCCCTTCGCGGCGCCCCCAGTCGGCGACCTGCGCTGGCGCGCGCCGCAGCCCGTGATTCCATGGACCGGCGTAGTCAAGGCCGACAAGTTCGCTGCCAGCTGCATTCAGCAAATCGTGAGGGAATTCGGCCCTTGGACTTATGAGTTCATGCCCCACAACGAGGTCAGCGAGGACTGTCTTTACCTCAATCTCTGGACACCTGCCAAAACGCCCTCCGCAAAACTACCCGTCTTCGTCTACATCTACGGCGGCGGCTTCGAAACGGGATCGAGTGCGGTGGCCATTTACGATGGCGAGAGCCTCGCAAGAAAGGGACTCGTTGTCGTCACCTTCAACTACCGTGTGGGTGCGTTGGGATTTCTTGCACATCCTGAGTTATCCGAAGAATCTCCCCACCGGTCTTCCGGAAACTATGGGCTGCTTGACCAGATCGCCGCATTGAAATGGATCGACGACAATGTCGCTCGCTTTGGCGGAGACCCGGACTGTATCACTATCGCCGGGCAGTCCGCCGGCTCCATCGCGGTCCACGACATGACGGCATCTCCCCTGGCGAAGGGGTTCTTTCACCGCGCCATTGCCGAGAGCGGGGGCTCCACCGTCGGAGGCGTCGGCCTGAACTTCCCACCAAAGCTACTTGTCGAGGCAGAAGCCTACGGCGAAAAGTTTGCGGAATCCAAAGGCGTCCATTCCCTCCGGGAACTGCGTGCGCTGAGCCCGCAACAGATTCTGGCTCCGGTTCCGGGAAACTCCAATGGATTCCACTTCGATCCCATCGTCGATGGCTATGTATTGCCTGCCCCTTACATGGAAATCATTGCGCAGGGGAAGCAGAACGATGTAGCCACGCTCACCGGCGGCACTACGGGAGAACTCGGCGGCATCTTCGGGCCGGCAGAAAAGCCACTGACGGTACAGGCGTTTCAAGATCAGGCGCGCATGCGCTATGGCGATCTCGCGGATCGATTCCTCAAGCTCTATCCCGCCGCCACCATCGGACAAGCCACGGCCGCGCTGAGCGCAAGTACCCGCGATCAGTCGCTGGTCGCGATGTATCTCTGGGCCAAGTTCCGCTCAAAAACAGCCAAGACCAAGGTATATGAGTACCTTTGGGACCACGCGCTGCCCGGCCCCGAAGCCACTCGATACGGCGCGTTCCACAGCTCGGAGCTGCCCTATGTGTTCAACAACCTGTCTACCGAGAATCGCCCGTTCTCCGAAACAGATCAGAAGATCGCTGATCTCATGTCGTCCTATTGGGCCAACTTCGCCGCAAAAGGAGATCCCAATGGACCCGGCCTCCCCGCATGGCCCGCTATCGGCGACAAACTCGTGATCATGGAGGTGGGCGACCGTAATGAGCCAATTCCGTTGGCCGGAAGTCCTGAGAAGTTTGAATTCTTTCAGGAGCTTCTCACAGACTCCAAGTGAGTTTGTGCCGACGACTCTCCAAGGACAATCGCATGAACCGTTTTGGTGGGCATGGTTGGTTTATCGAATTCCGCCCTCATCCCAGAGGAACGGCTCGAGAATAGTCTCGGATGGATGGAGCGTCGCGCAATCCGGGGTGAGTATCCCAAACGACTTCCTCTAGCCCCCAAAGGCACAGAGTCCTTGTTCAAGAATGCCAGTATCATCGAATCGCTTTGACGGCGCTCTGCCAATCTGGATGCAAACAAGATAGTTATACAAGGAATTCGCGATCCCTCTTTATTTCTATAAGAATTGCCTTGACAAGCAATCGATTAGGGAAGTACAGTTTTGCCCATATTCAGAAGAGCGGTAACGTTGTCGGTAACGAGTATTACTTACTAAAGACAACTTGATGACCGTAGGAGGATTTATGTATTTGGAGTCCATGTCGCGCACCTTCAGTTCCCGGGGCACTCTGCTGAGACCGTTTGGTCAATTGCGGGCCATACATTTTTGTCTGTTCATATTTGCCTTGACGCTGGTCTGTGCCCCCGATGGAAATGCGCAAACTAGCACAGGCTCTATCCGCGGTGCGATTCGAGACAGTTCCGGTGCTGTTGTCCCGGACGTCGCTGTAACGCTGACTCAGGTCACAACAAATGTGGCCCGTTCGACGGTGACGAATGTTGATGGGCGGTATGTTTTTCCTTTTCTTCCCCCCTCCACCTACCGCATTGAAGCGCGCAAGCAGGGTTTTGGGAGCTTCGTGCGAGATAACCTCGTAATTGACGTCAACTTAGCTGCGACGGTAGACATCAGTCTGCAAGTTGGCGCAGCGGCCCAGACGGTCACGGTAACGGCTGAGACTCCGCTGCTTGAAACGAGCACCTCATCGTTGGGAGAAGTCGTAACGAGTACACAAATCAATGAACTACCCACAAACGGGCGAAACCCTTTCGCCTTCACGGCTCTGGTTGCCGGCGTTCAAGCTCCTTACGGCTTTAGCCAAACCGCATATGACATGTATACCGACCAGTTCGTGTCCATCAACGGATCTCGGCCGAATCAGAATATCTTCATCATCGACGGTGGAAATTCAACTGAGCCAATGTTTAACGGGCCGGCCATCTATCCCTCCATGGATGATGTACAAGAGTACAAAATCCAAACCAGCAATTTCAGCGCAGAATTCTCCAACTCTGCCGGTGGCGTAGTCAACATCACAACCAAGAGCGGAGGCGATCAATACCATGGTAGCGCCTACGAATTCATACGCAACGACGCTGTGGATGCCAACAACTTCTTCGCCAACGGTGGGAAAACGCCCTACAAGTTCAATCAGTTTGGGGTGTCATTTGGTGGGCGCATCCCTAAAATGAAGGAAACCTTCTTTTTCGCGTCCTATGAGGGATTGCGCTGGGTGCAAACTGCCGTTGTCCTAGGTACCGTGCCCACTCTGGCACAGCGCCAAGGGGATTTTTCTCAGACCCTGGACGCGAATGGTAATGTGATCAGCATTTATAACCCTTTCTCGGCTTCTTATGGAGCCAACCGTACAGCTTTTCAGGGCAATAAGATTCCCCAGTCGATGTGGGACCCGGTGGCTAAGAACATTCTCAAGTGGATCCCGATGCCCAACGTGACCAATTCCGTGAATGGGGTCAATAACTTCTTTTCAGAAACTGGTAGCAGTATTTATAAGGACACGGCGAGTATTCGTATCGATCACTCATTCACGACAAGCCAAAAGCTAAATGTCTTGTTCATGATGAACAATGCTCCCATAGCCTATCCCAGCATTTTCCCGGCCGCAATTGCGGCCTCAGCTCCGGCCATAGGACACGACCAAAGTAACCAGCAGTACGCGCTCGCGCATTACACCTATGCACTCAGTAACAGTACTGTCATGGAGTTGGCGTCCAGCTATGCCCGTTATTTTCTGCAGCGGACTATTCCCTCGAACGGATTTGACCTGACCACCCTCGGATGGCCGGCGTCGTTCAATCAAGTCGGGACAAACACCTGCTTTCCCATGTTGTTCATGACCGGCATGGGATTTAGCGGCAATTCTGCGGCCACCCTGGCGGGGACTTTCACCGGTTACTGCTATGGCATCGACGATGGCACGGAAAACATTTCCAATGTCGCAAATTTCACGCACATCCAAGGGCATCACACGCTGAAGTTCGGGGCTAATTTCGGATGGAAATACCAAAACGGCCAGAGCGGTACGAACGCAGCGTCGTACTACGATTTCGACCCGCTGTTTACCGAGGGACCGAACCCCTATGCCGGACCCAGTCAAAGTGGAAGCAGCGGCTCTGCTGTCGCATCCTTCCTACTTGGTACAGGACTTTGGGGGCAAATCCAGAGTGCCGCTCCCTCCCAAGACCTGCTCAACCGCAACTTCGGATTCTACGTGCAGGATGACTGGAGTGTGACTCCAAAGCTGACACTGAATCTTGGCGTTCGATGGGATTACGAGAGTCCTTGGACGGAGCGCCATAACCGTTTGTCAGACTTCAATTTTTCGGCCCCATCGCCTTTGAAGGTTCCAGGATATAGCCTGGTAGGAGGTATCGAGTATCCAGGTGTAGGCGGCCTTCCTCGTGGGCAATGGAATTCGGATTGGAAGAACGTCGTGCCCCGAATAGGGTTTGCTTATGCGGTTGATAAAAACACCGCACTGCGGGGCGGGTTTGGAATGTTCACGGCACCCGTAACCGGCGGCGGATTTAACAGCAACGCGGTACCCTCGGATGGATTTTCCGCAGTCACTAGTTGGATTCCAACTTTCGACTATGCGACCCCTGTGAATCTGCTTTCCAACCCCTATCCATACGGCTTCGTGTCTGCTACAGGTAGTAGCTTAGGCATGTCGACGGAATTAGGACAAGGTGTAACAGGAATGGACCGGAATCGGCCAACGCCGTACGCCGAGCAATGGAATGTGAGCGTCCAAAGGGCCCTTCCAAAAAGCTTTGTTCTCCACGTTGCTTACGCTGGAAGCAGAGGAATACACCTATTTGGCAGCTTGCTAGCCAATCAGCTGCCTGACCAGTATCTCAGCATGGGCAAGGATCTTGGTACGCAGGTCCCCAACCCGTTTTACGGAATTATTACGAGCGGCGCTTTGGCGAGTGCGACGGTAAGCAAGGAGCGGCTTCTACTCCCCTACCCTCAGTTTGGACAGGTCACCAACCCTAATGCCTCCTTTGGTCTTTCCAAGTATAACTCCCTCCAAGTCAACTTAGAGCGCCGCTTCTCCCAAGGGTTGCTGATGCAGTTTGCCTACACCTACTCGAAGACTATGGATGATCTTCCTGCGACGACCACGGGATATCCGGGAGGGCAGTTCGCGGCCGGAGCGATTCAAAATTATGACAATATCAAGAGTGCGTGGGCGCCGGCTGTGTGGGACATGCCCAACAACTTTGCAGCCAACTTCGTATACCAGTTGCCTTTTGGTGCCAACAAGCGCTTCCTCAATACCGGAGGGGTTTTGGGTAAAGTTGTCGGGGGATGGCAACTGACCGCCATTACTATCATCCAGAATGGCACACCTCTTTCTTTCACAACAGCTACCAACACCTTGGGTAACAATGGCGGTGCTCAAACTCCGAGTTTGACTGGTGCGAATCCCTGCGTACACGGCTCTAGTTACAGTAAGGTGAACGAATGGTTTAACCCTGCAGGATTCACCACTCCAGCACCTTACACCTATGGGAACGTGTCGCGAACAGAATCCTGGCTGCGGGGCCCAGGAGAAGCCAATCTCGATGCGGGGCTGGACAAAGATACGTCTCTTTCCGACAGGTTCACCCTGCAGTTGCGGTTTGAGACCTTCAACACACTAAATCACCCATGGTTCGGTTTGCCCAACACTTCGATAGGCTCCGCTGGCGCGGGCGTAATCTCAAGCCAGCAGAATTCCCCGCGGACTCTGCAATTGGCGGCGAAGCTGTTGTTCTGATTCGCGCAAGACCGCTCCGATAAGCGCATATCAGCAGCGCTCGGGTAAGGGGGTTTAGGCATGCACAAAGCAAGCCGAACCCCTTTCCCGGGTCGTCTAAAGGGCAAGGTAACGCTCCGACTCCCGGCCCCAAGATGATCGGGCAGAACCCCCTCCCACAGGTTTTCCTGAGGTTTCATGCCTTACAGAGTTATTACTTGAGTCAGACGAACATATTGAGCGTGAGTGCTGTACCAAGCTGAAGTAAAGACACTCTCTGCAGAAAAAGAGGTGGGAGAATCGGCACCAAGAGAATCGAGTGCATCCGGATGTGCGAATGAAGCAAACACAACGCTGGAGCTTCGTCCTCCTCTGCTCCCTTACCCGTTTAGCCGCCGCAGTCAGCTCCGTTCCTTGCACACCCTTCCCGGCTTAACTGTGACGGTTTCAGCCCCAGGCTCAAACGGAGAATTTATGCATCTGAAGTCTGTACCGCGCACCTTTTGTAAGTCGCTCAGCCGCGCGGCTTCAGTACTGATGTTGCTGGTCGCGGGTGTGGTGTCTTTGGCCGGGAGTGACGGTTGTGGCACCAAGACCGGTTCCTCCGGCCAGTCTGGAAAAGCAACGCCGGTCATCACCTGGGCTACGCCTGCGGCGATTTCTTACGGCACTGCGTTGAGCGCGACACAACTCGACGCCACTGCGAATGTGGCCGGCACCTTCGCCTATACTCCATCATCGGGCACGGTCCTGATGGCGGGAGCGCAGACGCTGTCGGTGGCTTTTACGCCCACCGACACCACCGACTACAACACCGCCTCTGCCACGGTTATTTTGACCGTGAATGCGGCTTCATCTCCAATAAGCAGCCTTGTCTTTGCCACTCAACCTTCGACGTCTGGGATTGCAGGCATAACCCTAGCTAGCCAGCCGGTGGTGCAAGCCCTCGATGCAAACGGCAATCCAGTTCTGAACTCTTCTGCAACGATTACGCTTGTGGCGTATATACCGCTGCCATTCACAACTCCGTCTCCTGCCTGCAGTGACTTAATAAACGGTGCCTTGACGGCCAATTCATTGTCAATACCCCTCTCAGCCTCTGGAACTGCAAGCTTTGCGGGGGTCGCGGTTCTCAACTCGAGCGTCGTCTATATCGGCGCTTCGGACGGAACCCATACCGCGTGCTCCAGCCTAATGGCAATCAGTCCCGGGACGGCAAGTCAGCTTGTGATGAGTATTCAGCCGGGAGGCCGGACAGCAGGGTCTGCGTGGGCAAGTCAACAGGTTTATATTGAAGACGCCTACGGCAATCTAGTGACTTCAGGCCCGGATGCTTCAGCTGCGATCACGCTCTCTGTTAATTCGGGAACACTAAGTGGCGGCGCTTCATTGGCAGCCAGCGCAGGAGTTGCTTCATTTCCAGGACTTTCCATGAGTCCTGCAGGCGCCAACTATACGCTCACTGCGACTAAGGCATCCACAGCAGGCGGATCTGGTTTGCTCCAGCAAATCAGCAACGTATTCACCATCAACGCCGCTAACAATCCTGGCCTCTTTCTCTCGCTGGCGAGGCCCATAACAGCATCGACGTTTTTTAGTGCCAACGGGCAGACTTCGTCGCCAGAGTCGTTCCTCCTGGGACGTAACCCAACCGGCGTTACTTCGAATGCTTACAATACTATTTTTTCCCAAATGGATGCCGCCGGAGAGCAATTTGCGCGCTTGCAGTTTACCAGTATTCCAGCGGCAACCACAGGTGCGCCTCTCGGAACCATCAATACATCGCCGACATCGGCCATGACAGCTATTTATGATCCGGCCCTTGCTGATGCTGATAATAATGGCATCGCCGTGATGCCGGAATTGGGCGTATGGGGCGACTGGAGCAGCTCCTGGACCTGGTCGCAAAACCCTTACAACCAGGCCAACGGAGGACCGTGCGTAAGTCCAAGCGACCTCTTCAACCCCGGCCTCTGTCAATCTACCTGGCTGAGCTATATCGGCCAGATAGTGAAACACTGGTCGTCCCACCCGTCTATTGTTGCCTGGGAGATATTCTCCGAATTAAACAATGTTGATCAGTCAACGGATAGCGAAGGAGCTAGTTTTGTTGCGGCTGCCGCGGCGACGATCCACGCGAATGATTCCTGGAATCGGCCAATCACGGCCTCGGCAACCATGCCCGAGCCAAGTACGAGCCCTTCACCCTACAATTTCTGGAATCAGACATTAAGCAGCCCCGCGCTCGACTTCATCAACATCCACCCATACGGTAGTTTCACAACCACCAGTCCTTACACCGGGAATCTAGACTACCAGATTCTCTCCTATGTCCCTCTGATGATTAATACATTCCACAAGCCCGTCCTCATAGGTGAAAGTGGACTGAGTGTCAACGTCACTCCAGGCTCCCCGCCTGTCTCAGCAAACGCCAACAGAGGCATTCAAAATGCTATCTGGGCTGAAGCAGTTAGTGGAGCAATGAATGGCCGTGCGCTCTGGTTCGAAGATGGCTATGACGTGTTCGGGAATTTCAATATTTCATACTCCTACAGAAATGCTTCGGTTCCAATCGTCAATTTTGTGAGCGGAGTCGACTACACGGCCTTCTCGCCGGCTCCTGTCAGCACGACAAGCGGAGTGACAGGAGCGATGCTGGGCAGCAGTAGCACCATGCTCGGTTGGTTCCGCGATGTCAATTGCACTTTTCAGACCCTCTGGGAGCAAAGCCAGATCAATGGCCAGACAGTTACTGTGACGTCGATCGGCGGACACTCTTGGGCGGTTCAATACTACAACACGGCAACCGGCGATCTCATCGCGAATAGTGGGACCACGATCAGTACTCAGAATAATCAACTCATCGTCCCTCTGCCGTCGTTCAACATGTCCATCGCATTTAAACTTACTAAGGTGAACTAAGCTCAAATTTTCAGCTCGGAGTTCGAAGAACAGAGGAACCGAGAACCATGCTAAGCGTGTTTCATAAACACCGTCTGAGGGTGATCCAGAGGCAAGCGAGATAGAAGAAGGCTCTGTAGGTGGAGAGGAGGTTCTCATGGCGAACAAGGAGTCTGCGGAACTGACCGAGCCAGGCGTTGGTACGTTCGATGATCCAGCGTCGTTTGTAACGCCTGAGTTTTCTGCCGTCCTCGTAGCGCCGGAGCTTGCTGTTCTTGCGGTACGGAACGATGAGGTCGATCCCGCGCTTGGCCAGCCGTTCGCGCAGCGGGTCGGAGTCGTAGGCCCGATCGGCGATCACACGTTTCGGCCTCTGCCTCGGTCGGCCTTTGGGACGAGGGACTTTGACTTCTGCGAGCGTGGCTTCCGCAAGCGTAACTTCTCCCGGAGAGGCACTTTCGAGCCGAACTCCCAACGGAAGACCGCCACCGTCGACCAGTACCATCCACTTCGTCCCCTTGCCACGCTTGGTTTTACCGACTGCGGAGCCCCCTTTTTGGCCGGGGCGAAGCTGCCATCGAGGAACGTCTCCTCCCACTTCAACAGGCCTTCGCCGTCGAGCGCGCCCAGCAGGGTCCGCCAGGCGTCGAGCCAGACATCCTGTTCTTCCCACTGCTTCAAGCGCCGCCAGCAGGTCGCCGGAGAAGGGTACTTGTCGGGCAAAAACCTCCACGCCGCACCCGTCTGCAGCACCCACAGGATGCCCTCCATACAGGCCCGATTGGATGCCCACGGACGCCCTCGCTTGTCCTTGCGACGCTTCGGCTCAGGCAACAGCGGCTCGATCAGCTCCCACTGCCTCTCACTCAATAACTCAAACCGCTTCTTGCTCATGCAAGAAGTTCAGCAAACCGCCCGTCTCACGCAGAAGTCCCCAGCTTGAGACCGAATCTATTTATGAAACACGCTCTAAGGATTTTCGCCATCAGGTCCCTCAGAAAGATGCACTTTTTGGAGTCGGGCGCGATCGCCAACGGAGAATTGAGACCCGCGCAATTGAAATGTGAAATTCTACGCCACCGCATCTGGCAGATGTTCGAATCGAATATTCGTGCATTCGATGAGAAAGCGGCATTGCCGTCGCAATTCCAGCTTTCCGCGGTTGGATTGCTTTTGAGTTACACGTCTCGGGGATCTGAAATGGTGGAAGATGCAATATTGCCGGAATTACTTTAATTGATAGGAGCTGATTTTATGTGCCGCAAAACGTTCAGAGCAATGGTGACAGCAATAGTCTGTAGCGGGGTATTCATGGCGAGTACTCCGGTATTGCGTGCCGACGTAAAGCTGCCCAACTTACTTTCAGACGGTATGGTGCTTCAACAAGGTATGAACGTGGATATTTGGGGCACTGCCGAACCGGGTGAATCGGTTAGCGTCAGCTTCCAAGGTCAGAAAGTGAGCGGAGTCGCCGGGGTGGGAGGCGAGTGGAAGGTGAAACTGGATCCGTTGCATGCGGGCGGGCCGTTCACGATGACCATCGCCGGCAAGAACACGATTACATTGCACGACGTCTTGGTGGGCGAAGTCTGGGTGTGCTCTGGCCAATCTAACATGGAAATGGCACTTGTCGCCTTCGCCCCTTGGAGTAAAGGTGTAACCAATTATGAGGATGAAATAGCGCACTCCAACAACCCCAACCTGCGGATGTTCGCGGTTGAAAAAACAGCGGCGACCAAACCCCAGAACGATGTGAATGGTTCCTGGGTCGCGGCGGGACCGCAGACCGTAAGCAGTTGGTCTGCTGCGGCGTATTTCTTTGGGCGCGATTTGCAAAGGACGCTGAATGTCCCCATCGGTCTCATTAATAGCTCATGGGGCGGTACTCCAGCCGAATCATGGACAAGCCGTGCTACGCTCGAATCGGATCCTGAATTCCAATCAATACTGGACTCCAGCACGAAGCTGATCTCGACTTACCCCAAGCTTTACGACGACTTCTCGCAGCAATTGGCGCGGTGGCGTCAGGATTCCGACAAGGCCGAAAGCGAAGGAGCTCCAGTTCCAACCGCGCCAACTATCCCCGACGACCCGCGGCGCAGTCCCTGGAGGGCCTCCGGTCCGTTCAATGCAATGATCATGCCCCTTACGCGCTACTCCATCCGTGGAGCAATCTGGTACCAGGGAGAATCCAACTCCGATCGTCCCGCCCAATACCGGAAGCTGTTTCCCGCCATGATCAGGGATTGGCGGCGTGCCTGGGGAGAGGGCGACTTTCCGTTCCTGTTCGTCCAACTTGCCAACTGGGGAATCTACGCTCCCGGAATGAACTGGCCGGAATTACGCGAGGCCCAACTCAAAACTCTCTCTTTGCCGAATACCGGGATGGCAGTGACCATCGACATTGGTGACGGAAGCGACATTCATCCCAGAGATAAGCAAGACGTAGGCTACCGTTTGTCGCTTGCGGCACAAGCTAAAGCTTACGGGCAGGATGTAATGTATTCAGGGCCAATCTATGAGTCCATGGCGGTCGAGGATGACAAAATTCGTTTGCATTTCAAGTACGTTTACTCCGGACTTGTGGCACAGACTTTATACACTCCTGGACTCCTCGGATTTGAAATAGCCGGTGACGATCATAAATTCGTGCCCGGACAAGCCCAGATCGATGGAGCTACCGTGGTGGTGCGAAGCGATAGTGTGCTGCATCCTGTCGCAGTGCGTTATGCCTGGGCTGCCAATCCTTGGTGCAATTTATTCAACCGCGCCGGCTTGCCAGCTTCCCCGTTTCGAACCGACGATTGGGAAGATACGACAACAACCAAATGAGTATCTAAGCACATGCTTTTTGGAGCAGCTAAAGCGAGTTATGGCTGTTCACGCTTTCAGGACGGGTGTGGAAAGAGGGTGCCTCTCTCGAATAAAGACTTGTACGCACCGGAGCAAATGTGGTCAACGCTGGTTGGCCTACCGCGGCTTGGATTGCTACCACCCGTCTGATCTTTCAGAGGCCAACCGCATTGCCCTCAATCAATGCATCTGGACGTCAGGCGCTTTCGACGCCGTGATTGACTTTGATAAGGCTATGAGTGATCCCTTACATCCGGATCATCTTGGCCCAAAGGTTGATTCAGGCGACCATCTACATACAACCCGGATGGGTACAAGTGCAAGCGGATGGAGATTAGTCCCGCTCGATCTGTTTCAGTAACTAAACTCATGTGTCGGTCTAGAACCTAAGGATATCCTTGTTGCTCGCTGTTGCTCTCATCGAGTGAATCATCAGCAAGCCACTCTCAAAATGAAACAGTTTCAGCTACCTTGGTAGCTCATAATCCTTGAACACTTGGTCGTCGGACTACTGAATTGGAGCTTAACGTATGCGCCTTACATTTTCGTTCTCCTTCCCAGTCGTGCTTGGCGTGGCGTCGTTCGCTGCCGCCTTTGCGCAAACTCCGAATTCTTCACCGGCGTATCTAAATCCGAAGCTCTCGCCCGAGTCACGCGCCCACGACCTGGTTTCACGTCTCACGCTCGAAGAAAAGGTCAGTCAAATGGGAAGCGCAGCCGCGGCGATTCCGCGACTGAATGTGCCCGCGTACAACTATTGGAATGAAGCGCTGCACGGCGTAGCACGCGCTGGATATGCCACGATGTTTCCGCAGGCCATTGGTATGGCTGCCACGTGGGACGCACCGCTTCTTCATCAAGTCGGTGACGTGATCTCCACTGAAGCGCGAGCGAAGAACAACGAAGCGTTACGCCATGGCGTTCACGACATCTATACCGGCCTGACCTTCTGGTCCCCGAACATCAATATCTTCCGAGATCCTCGCTGGGGCCGCGGTCAGGAAACATATGGGGAAGACCCATATCTCACTGCGACCCTGGGTGTGAACTTCATCGAAGGTCTGCAAGGCGCGAATCCAACCTATTACAAGGTCATCGGCACGCCGAAGCATTTTGCCGTCCACTCGGGGCCAGAGAGCACTCGGCACCAGGCAAACATAAACCCCTCAGCCCACGATCTTTGGGATACCTATCTGCCGCAGTTTCGCGCCGCGATTGTCGACGCGAAGGCAGACTCCATCATGTGCGCATATAACGCTTTGAACGGCCAGCCTGCCTGCGGAAGCAAGTTTCTGCTGGGCAATGTACTTCGAAACGACTGGAAGTTCAAAGGTTTCGTAACCTCCGACTGCGGCGCGATCGACGACTTCTTCAAGCCAGACACGCATGGGACCGAGCCTGACGCCGAACACGCTGATCGGGATGCGATTCTCGCAGGAACCGACACCAACTGTGGCGCCACATACTGGCGCCTGGACAATGCGGTGAAGCTGGGACTCCTTCGGGAGTCCGATATCGACCAAAGCCTTGAACGTCTCTTCGAAGCACGCATTCGTCTGGGTCAATTTGATCCGGCAGCGCAGGTCCCTTACACGAAGATCCCTTTCAGCGCCGTTCATTCCCCCGAGAATGCTGCTGTCGCCCGCCGCACGGCCGAAGAGTCGATGGTTCTGTTAAAGAATGACGGCCTGCTTCCTCTGGCAACTGGGCGTTACAAGAAGATCGCCGTCATCGGACCGAACGCCTCGATGCTCGCGTCGCTTGAGGGCAACTACAACGGCACGCCTCATGACCCAGTTTTGCCGGTGGACGCTCTCCGTGCCGCATTGCGCGGGACCGATGTCGTCTATGCTCAGGGAGCGCCGTTTGTTGATGGGTTCTCGCTCCCCGTTTCGCGCTCGATGCTGCATCCCGCCATGCGTTCTACCGAGGAGGGGTTGAAGGCGGAATACTTCAGCCAGCCATCGTTCGAGGGCACGCCGGTCAAGTCCGTCATCGACCCACAGATCAACTTCGACTGGGCTGGGGTTAACCCTCTCTCCAATGATTCTGTGCGGGGCTTCGCCGTGCGATGGAGCGGCGCTTTGAGCGTGCCACAGCCTGGCACGTACGAGTTCACTCTTAGTGGCGGTCCTTGCCATGGCTGCGCCACACAACAGAGCTACAGGGTTCTGATCGACGGTAAAGAAGTCGCGTCCACCGCGCCCGTGCCGACAGTGGATGGCGCCGTCCCGACGCGTATCAACAGCACACTTGGTCTTCCCGAAGAGATCAATCAACAAGGTCCGATTCACTTCACGGCTCACTTCGAAGCGGACCAGTCCCATCGGATCGAAATCGAATTCATTCGTAAGAGAGCCGATCAGGGTTCCGGCTTAACGCTTGAGTGGACACCACCTAATGGCTCTCTGCTCGCCCCAGCCATCGAGGTTGCCAAAACCAGCGATCTGGTTATTGCGATGCTCGGCCTCTCTCCGAACCTCGAAGGCGAAGAAATGCCTGTCAAATTCAAGGGTTTCGCCGGGGGCGACCGGACCGACATCGATCTCCCAGAATCACAGGAGAACCTGCTTGTCGGACTCGCAGCTACAGGCAAGCCGCTAGTCGTCGTGCTTCTCAACGGTTCTGCCATTGCAGTGAACCTCGCCGAGGAGAAAGCCAATGCCATCCTGGAGGCCTGGTATCCGGGAGAGTTCGGAGGTGAGGCCGTCGCAGATACACTGTTGGGGACGAACAACCCATCAGGGCGCCTACCGATCACTTTCTACAAAAGAACTAGCGACCTTCCCTCGTTTGATGACTACTCGATGAAGAACCGGACATATCGCTACTTTGCCGGAGCACCGCTTTACGGGTTTGGATACGGGCTCAGTTACACCGAGTTCAATTATGGCCATCTGCGGCTCTCCACAAGAAAACTTGACGCTGGAAACCATCTGGAGGCGACGGTCGAGATTACAAACTCAGGCAAGCTGGCCGGCGACGAAGTGGCTGAAGCCTACTTGATTCCTCCGGCAAGCGGAAACGACGGGCTATCACCGAAACTTCAACTCGTCAGTTACCAGCGCGTTCATCTCCAGCCTGCGGAATCAAGGACCGTAACATTCGATATCGAGCCGCGTTGGATTTCTGAGGTGGATTCAGAGGGCAACCGCAGTGTACAGGCCGGCAGCTACAAATTGGCGATAGGCGGCGCGCAGCCGAACAATCCCAAAGCAACGAGATCTACCGTAACCGAGAGCTTCGAAATCGTTGGTCATCAGGATTTACCCCAATAGCCACTTTTTGAAACTGAGGTCGTTAGTTCCCCTTGCCATACACACGACGTGATTCACAACTAGTACGTCGCGAGCTCCCCGATTGATAATCCTGGAGTCAGAATTTCAGGCATTCCTGCGGCGGTTACGGGCAGATTGCGCCAGCGCTTATACCGCAGGCTTCGTACGCAAGAAGTGGAAACTGAGCTGTGGTGCCCTCCCTTGTATAGTCCTTCAGGTTCAGGATGCGCGGTCGCGCCAGGCCAGATTTGTCGGATGTCGGAACCGCGTAGTAGCCGTCGGCTGACGCCAAAATCGGTATCTCAAACAAATCGACATCGTCATTATCCCGTATCGCAACGGTGTCAATGATCCAATGATCCGCAAAGCAACCGCGTCGACCGTCGACACGAGAGACGCGGGTTCGACCCTTCGTGTTCCCACTCGGTGTCAGGACAGTTGACAGCGGCCTCGGGGTCGGGATCAACAGTCTCAGTGTCCATCATCCAAAGCACGACCACTCTGGGCTCCTGAGCACACCGGGAGAAGCGCTGCTTTTATCTGCGATTGGCCGTCCATTCGAAGTCGAGTTCACGTGCTCGCGGCACAAGCCCGCCGTCTTCACCCCAGCCTCATGCTGCTTCAATATCCCAATCACCTGCTCTTCACTGAACCGGCTCTTCTTCATCGCTTCGCTCCCTCGCTTAGATTACGAGAGAACTCCAGTTCCAACTGGTAGAGGTTTCCGGGGGCAGGTCACCAGGACGCCACTGGGATATTCAAGGATAGCTATCTCCTCGATTTCTTGGATCTGCCAGACTGCCGCAGCGAGTCTGATCTACAAAACGGGCTGATGCCGGCGGTTTCAGAATAAAGGAGAGCACTATCCGCCAAAGGCTTGAGCTAATGAAGCATTTTCGGTTATACGCTCGCAACCTCGATTGCAATACTTGCAGTGACAAGTGTAATTCCCCCTCTTGATGTCGCCACCAGTGCATATTTCATCCACAATGGTTTTCGCTTCTGGAATCTATAGCCAATAAGTTGGCGGTTATCTTGTATAATTGGTGTTAAAAGGTAATATATTGGCTGTCTATCTCAGAACCGCGCAAGAGGTGCAGACAGGAATTGCAGGGCGGTTCAAGGCCCGGCGTCTTGCCATGAACCTGACGCAGAGAGAACTGGCGGCGCGCTCGGGCGTGACCTGGAGTTCGCTGAAGCGATTTGAGCGCGAAGGGCTGATCGCTCTGGGTTCGCTTCTGAATCTAGCCTTGGCGTTGGATTGCCTTGACGATTTCGACAAGCTGGCCGGGGGAAGCCAGCCAATCCCAGCCGCCCAATCGCTCGACGCCCTGCTGGCCACGCCGGCGTTGCGGCGCAGAGCGACGGGCGGGAAAGGGCGCAGACATGGCATATAGCCCGATAGAGTTGCTGACCGTCTATCTGGACGCACGAAACCTACGCCGCAAGGTCGGACGCCTCGCGTTCAAGGATAGGCAGGTCCTTTTCGAGTATGACGCCTCATTCATCACTTCAGGCATCGAGTTGTCGCCGATCAAACTTCCCCTCAGGCCTGGCGTTTCCGTTGCCGACACCACGATCTTCGACGGCCTGTTCGGCGTATTCAATGACAGCCTGCCGGACGGATGGGGCCGCCTTCTGCTCGACCGCACGGTGGAAAAATATGGTATCCACCGAGGCCAACTGAATCCGCTCGACCGGCTTGGCTATGTGGGACGGCACGGCATGGGCGCTCTCAGTTACGAGCCGGAGCTGGGTCTCGAAAACACCGATGATGTTCCGCTGGCGCTCGACAGAATTGCTGAGGAATCAGCCGCCGTGCTGGCTGGAGAAAACGAAGAGGTATTCGAAGAGTTGCTGCGGC
>Ga0302197_10001212_pt1 | contig 25378 bp, 19 predicted proteins | sample II_Bog_N2_1_FD_193526 | JGI IMG/M metagenome (GOLD analysis project Ga0302197, IMG submission 193526) | Peat permafrost microbial communities from Stordalen Mire near Abisko, Sweden - II_Bog_N2_1 | ecosystem: Environmental > Terrestrial > Soil > Wetlands > Peat | place: Sweden: Abisko...
ATCGGTGCCCCAACCTTCAACCGGGTACTGGAACTTTTTCTTTTTATTAGGGGTTGATTCTTTTAAGATGTCGATAGCTTCGGTATAAGTCAAACGCTCAAAATCGTTATCCAAACAAAATTGTAGCTTATCTAAAAGCGACATATCCGACCGCTCGTTTTGCGGTTTCTGCTTTTCCTCTTCTTCCAAACGCTGGGTTAAAAACTCTATATCTTCTTTGTTTTTATCTAAAGCATAGCTGATCACATATTTCAGTAATTCCTCAGCCAGATTCATGTTGTCAGTCAGGTCATAGAAAGCCATTTCGGGTTCTATCATCCAAAACTCGGCAAGGTGACGGGTAGTGTTTGAGTTTTCCGCACGGAAGGTTGGTCCGAAGGTATAAATATCGCTCAAAGCCATCGCGCCAAGCTCACCTTCGAGCTGACCTGATACAGTAAGGTTAGTTGGCCTGCCAAAGAAATCTTGTTTAAAATCTATCTCCCCGTCCTCAGTTTTTGGCGGATTTAGCAAATCGAAGTTAGTTACGTGGAAAGTCTCGCCCGCACCTTCCGCATCCGATGCGGTGATGATAGGCGTATGCAGGTAAACAAATCCTTTCTCCTGGAAAAACTGGTGAACCGCGAATGCCAGGCTGTTACGCACACGGAATATCGCTCCAAAAGTATTGGTTCGGAAACGTAAATGCGCTATCTCTCTTAAAAACTCCAAACTATGCTTTTTAGGCTGAAGCGGATACTTCTCAGGATCGCTGTCACCCAACACCTCAATCTCAGTAGCTTTAACTTCTACCGTTTGTCCTTTACCTAATGATGCCACTAACTTACCAACCACGCTAATAGCAGCGCCGGTGGTAATGCGTTTTAATAATGCAGGATCGGTATTTTCAAAGTCGACAACTATTTGCAGGTTGCTATTCGTAGAGCCATCATTTAAAGCTATGAACTGGTTATTACGGAAGGTACGTACCCACCCTTTAACGGTTACCTCAATATTGGTTTGTTCACTTTGTAGTAATGCTTTAATTTTTGTACGCTGGCCCATGAATATTATATTTTGAGTGGCAAAAATACAATTTATTGTCTGAACTCGAATTTGTTGAATTGAGGAATTTATAGAATGGCTAATGATATTTATTCGATTAATTCACAAATTCTCTTAATTCCGGTTCATACAATGTTTAAGTTTGGGACTTACAACGTTATCAATGAATCCGAAACTGAGCCTGGCCATAGGCGTTTTATGTATCTCTTTCTCGCCTATATTTGTTAAGCTGGCTGGTGTTTCGCCGCTTGGCGGGGCATTTTACCGGGTGTTGGTTGCATGGCTTTGCCTGGTGCCATATTGCATTATCAAAAATAAATTACGCATTAGCCGCAGGCAACTCATCATCGCTATAACTGCCGGTGTGGTATTTGCTTCGGATGTCGCGGTTTGGAATATATCCTTATTAAAGATCAGCGCCACGGTATCAACCCTAATAGCCAACCTTGCCCCGGTTTGGGTGGGATTGATCGGTTATTTGCTGTTCAAAAAGAAATCAGGCAAATTATTTTGGCTAGGTACATTCATTGCCATTTGTGGCATGATAGTACTGGTGGGCTATCAGCATATTTTACACCTCGAACTTAATGCCGGGATATTATTAGCAATATTAGCCAGTCTGTTTTACGCCATCTACATCCTCATTACCAAAAATATAATGGCTGATATTGATGTGTTCTCCTTTATGTTTTACAGCATGTTAGGGGCATCTGTTTTTATGCTGATAATCAATTGCTTTATGGGTAACGATATTATTCACCTATCAACAAAAGTATGGGCATGTTTCATTGGGATGGGTTTGATCTGCCAGTTAACAGGTTGGCTCACCATTAATTATTCATTGCGCTATCTTGAATCGACCAAAGTGGCTATTACCTTATTAAGTCAAACCGTATTCGCGGGTTTAATGGCCGCGGCTTTTTTAGGCGAACGGTTGGTATTGAATGAGATCGTCGGCAGCGTGATTGTGCTGGCGGGAATAGCTACAACATTTATAAAACCTAAAAAGAATTTAATTAGCTCTGTTAGTGTAAAATAAAAATAAAACAGTTTCCTCACAGTAAACTTATTATATTTGTATAATGAATGTTATCACAAGGCGGACAATACTGTATTACATAAATAAGTATCCCCTTGCAGCTAATTCATTAAAAATATGGTATGACGAACTATCAAAAGCAAATTTTGAAAATTTCAACAATCTGAAAGATACTTATGGTAGCGCCAGTATTGTTGCAAATAACAGGGTTGTATTTAATATAAAAGGGAATTCATTCAGGCTGGTTGTTTCAATTAACTTTAAAAAGCACGCACTATATGTTATTTGGTTTGGCACCCATGCCGAATATGATAAAATAGATGTTGCATCTGTTAGCTTTTTGAAACTTTAATACTGAATTAAAAAGCGGCGCAGCTTTTAAAACTCTGCACAGAAACATTGGAAACACAAACATTCAAAATACTAAAAACTGAAGCTGAATATAATGCCGCTCTTGAAAGAACGGTAGAAATATTTCATTCAGAAGAAGGTACGCCGGAGAGTGACGAACTGGATGTTTTGCTGTTGCTGATAAAAGATTACGAAGACCGCCATTATAATATTCCCGCCCCCGATCCTATTGAAGTTATTAAACTGAAACTGGAAGAAATGGGCTTAAAACAAAAAGACCTGGAACCGATTATTGGCTCTAAAGGATACGTTTCCCAGGTATTATCAGGCAAAAAGGAACTTACACTTAAAATGGTTAAAGGTTTACATCAATACTTAGGTATTTCTGCCGATATTTTTTTAGCTGATACTAAATAGTATTTTTTAGCAAATGATTACAAAACCCACCATCGACAGAATAATGGAAGCAACCGACATTGTAGAGGTGATTGGGGATTTTGTGCAATTAAAAAAGCGTGGAGCTAATTACGTTGGCTTGTCGCCGTTTGCTAATGAGCGTACGCCATCATTCACGGTATCGCCGGTTAAGGGGATCTTTAAGGATTTTTCGTCAGGTAAAGGCGGCTCGGCAGTTACTTTTTTGATGGAGCTGGAAAAGTTCACTTATCCAGAGGCCTTAAAATGGCTTGCAAAAAAGTACGGAATTGAGATAGAAGAAACGGTTGAATCGCCCGAGAATCGCGAAGCAGACAATCATCGCGAAAGCCTGATGATCGTCACTGGTTATGCAGCCAAGTTTTTCCATGAAAGTTTATTGGATACCGACGAGGGAAAAAACATAGGCCTGAGCTATTTTAAAGAGCGTGGCTTTAGCAAAGATACCATCACCAAGTTTGAGCTGGGCTATTCGCCCGATCAATGGGAGGCGTTTACCGGCCAGGCTATTAAAGAAGGCTATAAGCAGGAGTTTTTAGAGGAAAGTGGACTTTCTGTTAAACGCGACAACGGCTCGTTGTACGACCGTTACAGGGGGCGTGTGATGTTCCCGATCCATAGCTTCTCGGGCAGGGTTATCGCGTTTGGCGGCAGGACTTTAAAAAGCGATAAGAACGTTCCCAAATATGTAAACTCGCCGGAGTCGGAGATCTACCACAAATCAAGTGTTTTATACGGGTTATACTTTGCCAAAAAAGCAATCCGCGAAGAGGATAATTGTTATTTGGTAGAAGGTTATGCCGATGTGATCTCGGTTCACCAGGCGGGAATCGAGAATGTGGTGGCGTCATCAGGTACCTCATTAACTGTTGAGCAGATCAGGCTGATGGGTCGCCTAACCAAAAATATCACCATATTATATGATGGCGACGCGGCAGGCATAAAAGCTTCGCTGCGAGGCCTGGATTTAATACTGGAGGAAGGCCTGAATGTAAAAGTAGTGCTTTTTCCGGATGGCCATGATCCGGATTCATACGTGCGCAAAGTAGGTACCAGTGCTTTCAAGAAATATATTGAGGATACCAAGAAGGATTTTATTCTTTATAAAACCGACCTGCTGCTAAAAGATGCAGGTAACGATCCTATAAAAAAAGCCGAAGTTATCCGTGAGATAGTGGAGAGCGTTGCCAAGATTCCTGATTCCATTAAGGCGTCGGTATTTATACAGGAGTGTAGTTATATTTTGCAGATTGACGAGCGGGCGCTGCTATCTGAACTTAATAAAATTCGTGCCGCGAAAGCCAGGAAGGATTCGCAGCAATCATCATCTTATTCAAGGCCGGAACAACCTCCTGAGGATATAAACTGGGATGAACCTACTGAAAAACAAGGTGGGAAAGATGATGACAGCCAGGAAAAGGAAATCATCCGCCTGTTGTTAATGTATGGTAACCGCATGATCGATTGGGATGGTATTGCCAATACGTATATCGGCCCGTTTATGATTGCAGAGTTGAGTGATGTGGAGTTCGATCATCGCGTAAGCAAAACATTTGTGGAGCTCTATCGCAAAGAAGTGGAGAACGGTGTTTTACCGGATGAGCAGCATTTTATCCATTATCCGGATAAGGAAATTGTTGATTTAACAGTAACACTCATTGCCACCAAATATACACTTAGCGAAAACTGGTACGAGATGCACCGCATATTAGTTAATGATGAACAGGTTAATATGAAGGCCACCATCCTGGGTGCTATATTCCACCTCAAAAAACAAAAGGTAGGCAAAATATTAGAAAACCTGCGCAAAGAACTGCAAACTACCACTGCTGAAGCCGACCAGGAGATTTTGCTGAGCCAATATATGCACATGAAGAAAGTGGAGAAAACCATATCAGATTATTTAGGTTCCGTAATATTAAAATAATGGCGGTACACCTGGAGCTAGGTCGCCGGGGCGAAAGTTTGGCCAAAACACATTTGGAAAACGCCGGTTATGAAATACTGGATGAAAACTGGACCCACGGCAAAGCCGAAGTTGACCTGATTGCATACAAAGACAAGGTTATTATATTTGCCGAGGTGAAAACCCGCACCGGCAATGCTTTTGGTGAACCGGAAGATTTTGTAGATGCCCGTAAACAAAAGTTGCTGGTATCCGCGGCAGATGAATATATTTACCTGATGGATCACCAGGGCGATGTGCGGTTTGATATTATCTCCATTTTATTTGATAAGCAAACGAATTATACACTAAAGCATATAGAAGATGCGTTTTGGCCTCATGCCACTTAATACTATGAACAATAACATTAAATTATTTTTAGCTGCTGTTGTATTGGTGGCCTTTGGTTGTCAGCATAAAACAGAAGATACTTCCTTAAGTCTTTCTCCCGAAGCCGGCACATCCTACAAACAAGGTGATAAGGTTAATTTGAAACTACATTATGGCAGCCAATCTACCCCTGATTCAATAGTTTACTTTATTGATTCTACCCGAATCGCTTCAATAAAAGATTCATCAGCATTATCAGTTAAAACTGATACCATGCTGTTGGGACCGCGGGTGTTTACGGCTAAGTTTTACCAGGGTGGTAAAAGTGTGGATGCCTCAACAAACATTATGTTGTTAGCAGCCAAAGCACCCGAGGAGCTTACTTTTAAAGTGATCAAAAAATTTCCGCATGATACCAGTGCTTATACCGAAGGCATATTGTATCAGGATGGTTATTTGTATGAAAGTACCGGCGGTAATCAGTCGAGTTTAAGGAAGGTTGATTTGGTGACGGGAAAGGTAGTACAGCAAGTTAAGCTGGATAAGAAATATTTTGATGAACACCAGATTAAACTGGATAGTGAATATTTTGGTGAAGGAATTTCAATTATTGGTGATAAAATTTTAATGCTGAGTTACAGACAGCCGGAAATAGCCTTAGTGTTTGACAAAAACACTTTTAAGCTTATTAAAAGCTTCATCAACAACGTTGGCCAAGAAGGATGGGGGATGACTTTTGATGGTAATAAGCTTTATTTTGATGATAGAACCAATCGTATTTGGTTTTTAAATAAGGATACCTATCAACAAACAGGATATATTGATGTGTACGATAATAAACGCGCAATTGATTCGGTGAATGAATTGGAATATATCGACCATAAATTATATTCCAATATTTACATGCGTAATGATATAATTGTTATTGACCCTAAAACAGGCGCAGTATTACAAAAGGTGGATATGAGCAGCTTGTGGCCAATGAAAGATCACCCTGCACATTTTGATGATGATGGCCAAAATGTATTAAACGGCATTGCCTGGGATGAAAAAGGTAAACGCCTTTTTGTAACAGGTAAAAAGTGGCCGTATTTGTACCAGGTTGAGTTTGTGAAGAAGTAAAAATATTTCGATGCCGTTAAGAACGGTTCCGTAATGTTTAACAATATCCAGGTTTGGCTAAAGCCGAAGATTGCTATCTGTTACCCGTTGGCTAAAGCCAACGGCAATGATTAAAATAGTTCTTTTTTAAAGACCTTTAAACAATCAATTGCCAGCCATACTTATTCATAAATTCATTAACCTCATCCTCAAATGATTTTTTTGAATGATGTGTCTCCTGATTTTTTATATAATTCGTGACTGCTTCGACTTGTGATTCGCTTACTGACACCGCGAAGTAATCATCCTGCCATATAAACTTTTCCGAGGTAAGATTATTTTGATTTATCCAAAAAGAAGATTCACCTTTTATAAGCTGGCATATTTTAGAAATGTTTTGATCTTTCCCCAGCGAGATAAGGCAATGGATATGCTCTGTATATCCATTTATGGCTTTAAGATAAATGTCTTTCTCTTTGCAGTTTTCAATGATGTGTGAGATCAAGTTATTTCTTAACTCTTTATTGAGTAAAGGTTCGCGGTTTTTAGTTGCAAAAACTAAATGCACCCAAATTTTCACAAATGACATGGTGTAGATTTTTGCTTAAATATAAGCATTGTGATGAGGTTTGGCTAAAGCGGGGAAGATTTTGTTTATTATCCTGTCTCATAATTAAAATCTGTAGTGCATAATGAATATAACTTGGCTAAAGCCGGAAAATTGGCATTGGTAAACCATTGACTGAAGCCAACGGCAATGGTTGCCTATTTTGTTTTATAAATCATTTCGTTGTGCTATTAGTAAATTATGGTTTGGCTAAAGCCGGAATTTGCTATTGGCTATCCGTTGACTAAAGTCAACGGCAATGATTTAACTTCGATAGTGTCATTTATACTTTGTTGCTCAGCATATTTTATTTAAAATCATTGCCGTTGGCTTTAGCCAACGGATAAAAATTCATAAAATCCCGGCTTTAGCCAAACCTATTAAACAAAAAGCCCGAAGAATATTATCCGGGCTTCAATATAAAATATCAAACAATTATCTCCAAGCTTTATACTGATTAATCAACCCATTAGTTGATGCATCATGGCTACTGATTTCATCATCGTTTTTCAATTCCGGTTGAATTTTTTGGGCTAATTGCTTGCCCAGTTCAACACCCCATTGGTCAAAGCTGTAGATGTTCCAGATAATGCCCTGAACAAATATTTTATGTTCGTACATGGCTATTAATGAACCTAAGCTGCGTGGAGTGATCTTTTTTAACAGGATAGAGTTTGTCGGGCGGTTGCCATCAAATTCTTTAAACGGGGCCAGTTTGTCTATTTCTTCCTGTGTTTTACCTGAAGCTTTTAACTCAGCAATTACCTCATCCATGGTTTTGCCGTTCATTAATGCCTCTGTTTGGGCTAAAAAGTTCGACACTAATAGCATGTGATGATCGCCAAGCGGGTTGTGAGATTGCGCCGGAGCGATAAAATCGCATGGGATCATTTTAGTGCCCTGATGGATCAGTTGGTAAAACGCGTGCTGGCCGTTAGTGCCGGGTTCACCCCAGATGATCGGGCCGGTTTGGTAATCAACAGCATTGCCATTGCGGTCAACGTGTTTACCATTGCTTTCCATATCACCTTGCTGAAAGTAAGCGGCAAAGCGGTGTAAGTATTGGTCGTAAGGTAAAATAGCTTCAGTTTCCGATTCGAAGAAGTTATTGTACCAGATGCCAATTAACGCCAGGATAACTGATGGGTTATCCTCAAATTCGGTATTTTTAAAGTACTGATCATATTCATGAGCACCGGTTAAAAGCTCGACAAAATTCTCGTAGCCTAAACTTAAAACGATAGACAAGCCAATCGCGCTCCATAAAGAATAACGGCCACCTACCCAATCCCAAAATTCAAACATGTTCGCAGTGTCAATGCCAAATTTTTCAACACCTTTGGTATTGGTTGATAAGGCTACGAAATGCTTGGCTACATCTTCCTGCTTACCACCGTTTGCTAATAACCAATCCTTGGCGCTTTGGGCGTTAGTCATGGTTTCCTGGGTGGTAAAGGTTTTTGAAGCAATCAGGAATAAAGTAGTTTCTGGGTTTACTTCTTTTAAAGCTTCGGCAATGTGGGTACCATCAACATTACTTACAAAATGCATTTTTAAATGATTTTTGTAAGGGCGCAACGCTTCTGTAACCATTACCGGGCCCAGATCAGAACCACCTATACCGATGTTAACTACATCGGTTATTGATTTGCCGGTGAAGCCTTTCCAGTCGCCTGATATAATTTTTTCGCTGAATGTTTTCATCTGCTCCAATACACGATTCACATCCGGCATTACATCTTTTCCGTCAACTAAAATTGGCGAATTGCTACGGTTACGCAAAGCGATATGCAAAACAGGACGCTGCTCGGTAGCGTTGATCACTTCTCCGGAAAACATAGCACCAATTGCATCTTTTACCATACATTCCCGGGCCAGTTGCATTAATAATGCAAGCGTTTCATCGGTAATTCGGTTCTTAGAGTAATCAAGCAAAATATCCTCAAATCGGGTTGAAAATTTACTAAATCTTTGATTATCAGATTTGAAATAATCTTTGATGTTTTGCGCTGTGATATCAATGTAATGGTCGGCTAAATATTTATAAGCCTGCGTGGTGGTAAAATCAATGTTTGGCAGCATAGTTGTTTAGTTTTAAAAGCAAAAATAGAATTAAAAAATTCAGGTGATAATTTTATCTAAATGTTTACAATTCAGTGTACAAATAACACACCATCCTTAGTGTTTGTTTTACACATCCAAAATTGCAATATTTAAAAATATATTTAGTTTTTGTTTGGAATATAAAAATTATTATTTCATATATTTGTGTTAATAGTAATTTTTATAGGCTTTAGTAATCAAATTGTTAATTGACTTTTAAAAAATTAAATTCAATGTTTGAAAAACTTTTTATGCTTGTTAAAAATAACGCCGGGACGGCTGTTATGGACAATCCGTTAATACCGGAAAAAAGCCGCGAGGCAGTAATCAATGATGCGACCAGCTCCATTATTGAAGTGTTAAAGGGGCAGATGGAAGGCGGTAAATTAAAAGACATGGTGAATTATTTTCAATTCGCTGGTATGTTTAATAATCCACTTATATCAAGCACAGTAAAAAGATTCGCTAACAAGCTGAACAATTATTATGGTATTGAATCGGCGGAAGCACTTAGGATTTCTAAGGCTTTAATAATTCCCGCTATGCAAGAGTTAATAAAGGAGTCGAAAGACGGGCAGGAAAAAGACTTTGCATTGAACACATTACTGTCAAAAGTAAGTGGCAATTTTATTGATATGACTGCTATACTAAACCATGCAGCTTTAGCGTAATTTTTTAGATTTCACCGATTGGGGTGGAATTTCATCGATTTTTAATTTTTAACGACCTCATATACTAGGCTTACCGAAAGGTGAGCCTTTTTTTGTTTAACAGATTTAAAATCCGAAATCGAAAAATCAAAATCCAAAATAAAAGTATATTTGCTGTATGACTAAAGAACAAGTTCAGGATTTAAGGGATAGAGTAACTTCCCTGAGGAGGCATCTTTGACATTGATAAGAAATTAGATGCGCTAAAGATAGAGCAGGATATAACTATTGGCCCCAATTTTTGGGATTATCCTAAAGAAGCCGAGAAAGTACTGGCTTCCATCAAAACCAAAAAAGTGTGGACCGACGCCTTTCAAAAGGTGGTTGCTGTTGTGGAAGATGCAGGCGTAATGTATGAATTTTACCATGCAGGAGACGCTACTGAAGCCGAGATGCAGGAGCAATATAATGCCGCGATAAAAGCGGTTGAGGAACTGGAATTTAAAAATATGCTTTCGGCAGATGAAGACCAGCTGAATGCCGTATTGCAAATTACAGCTGGTGCCGGTGGCACCGAAAGCTGCGATTGGGCAGGTATGCTGATGCGCATGTATATGATGTGGGCCGAGAAAAACGGACACAAAGTAACCGAGCAGGATTACCAGGAGGGTGAAGTAACCGGCGTTAAAACAGTTACCCTGCAAATAGAAGGTGAATTTGCCTATGGATATTTAAAAGGCGAAAATGGTGTGCACCGTTTGGTTCGGATCTCCCCTTTTGATTCTAACGCTAAGCGCCATACCTCATTTGCATCGGTGTATGTTTATCCTTTGGTTGATGATACGATTGAGATAGATATTAACCCGGCCGATATTGAGTTTGAAACCTTCCGATCAGGTGGTGCAGGCGGCCAGAACGTGAATAAAGTGGAAACCGCTGTTCGTTTATATCACAAACCATCAGGCATCATTATCAAAAACCAGGAATCGCGTTCGCAATTGCAAAATAAGGATAACGCCATACGCTTACTAAAATCGCAATTATATGAGGCAGAAATGCGCAAGCGCATGGAGCTGAGTAACGCGATTGAAGGCAATAAAAAGAAAATTGAGTGGGGATCACAGATCAGGAATTACGTGCTGCACCCTTATAAATTGGTAAAGGATTTACGTACCGATCACGAAACTTCAAACGCCGCGGCGGTATTAGATGGCGATCTGGATGATTTTTTGAAAGCTTATTTAATGGAGTTTGGCGGACCTAAAAGTTAACCAATTATGAAAAAGATATTGTTTGCCCTCATGTTTATTTCAACCTCAATAATGGCACAGCAAAAAGCTATTCCACTTTACCCTAACGGTGTACCCAATTCAAAACCCGCACCTGCTGATTATGTGGAAGAGATGGATAAAAACTCATTTGTAGTAGGGGTAACTATACCAACTATTACGCCTTATTTTGCGGATAAAGCTAAAGCCAACGAAACGGCAATAGTAATATGCCCGGGTGGTGGTTACATAGGTTTATCGATGGAGAATGAGGGATCGAACATTGCAAAAGCATTTAATAAAATTGGTGTAACAGCATTTGTGCTAACCTATCGCCTGCCAAGTGATAGTATTATGGTTGATAAAACCATTGGGCCGCTACAGGATGCACAACGTGCTATACAAATAATCAGACAACGTGCATCGGAATGGGGTATTGATCCGCATAAGATTGGTATTATAGGATTTTCGGCAGGTGGCCACTTGGCATCAACCGCGATTACTCATTTTGATAAGGTTGTTATTAATAATAAGGATAACATCAATCTTCGCCCTGATTTTGGTATATTGATTTACCCGGTAATAAGTATGGGGCCAAAAACACATACAGGATCAAAGGAGAATTTGATAGGTAAAAATGCTTCGCAAGAGTTGATGGACCTTTTCTCAAACGAAAAGCAAGTTACATCTAATACCCCACCTACCTTTTTAGTTGCCGCTGAGGATGACAATGTAGTACCCGTTGAAAACTCGCTAATGTTTTATCACGCTTTATTGGATAACAAAGTAAAAGCCGAAATGCACATTTACCAGGCCGGTGGGCATGGCTTCGGTTTATATAATAAAACAACTAAAGACCTTTGGTTTGATAGATTGACGAATTGGATGGATGAGAATGGATGGTTGACGAAGTGATTCTTTTTCCCTTTTGTCATTCTGAGTGCAACGAAGAATCTTCTGCAACAATGCATAACGAATAGGCATAGTTCGCATTGCTGCTCGAAGGAGATTCTTCGTTGCACTCAGAATGACAAAGAGGTAGAATGACAAGAAACAAAGCACCAATATTTGTTTAAAACTCCTTTTTGATTTCTAACTAAACAATCCCAATTTCGCATCCCTGAATTTGATATATGAGCATCCATTTCAAAAAAATAGCCAACGAATTATCAATTGCCGAAAAACAAGTAAGTGCGACAGCCGCTTTGCTTGATGAAGGTGCAACCGTACCCTTTATTTCACGTTACCGAAAGGAAGTTACCGGTACTTTGGATGAGGTGCAAGTTACCGCCATCCGCGACCGTATACTGCAGTTGCGTGAACTGGATAAACGCCGTGAAGCTATCTTAAAATCGCTTACCGAATTGGGCAAGCTAACTCCAGAACTTGAAAAGCTGGTTAATGAAGCGGAAACAATGGTGGCTTTGGAGGATATCTACCTACCCTATCGCCCAAAAAGAAAAACACGTGCAACTGCTGCGAGGGAAAAAGGCCTACAGCCATTAGCCGACAAAATATTTGACCAAAACAAGTTAGATCTTGATGCAGAAGCTGAAAAATATATTGATGCCGAAAAAGGTGTGAATACGATTGAGGAAGCATTAGCCGGAGCGAGAGATATTATCGCGGAGCAAATAAGTGAGAATGCCGAAGCGAGGACCAAGATCAGGACTTTGTTTGTAGATAAAGGCACTTTCGCATCCAAAGTAATTCCCGGGAAAGAAGAATCGGGAATTAAGTATAAAGATTATTTCGATTGGACTGAGCCTGTAAAATCGGCACCATCGCACCGTATTTTGGCTATGCGCCGTGGTGAAAAGGAAGAAATACTTTGGCTGGATATTAAACCACAGGAAGAAGAAGCGATTGCCGCTTTGGAAAATATGTTTGTGAAAGGCAATAACACCTCAACAAACCAGGTACAGTTGGCTATTGCCGATGGTTACAAAAGGTTGCTAAAACCGACCATGGAAACCGAGATCAGGCTACTGACTAAAAAGAAAGCCGATGAAGAAGCGATAAGGGTATTTGCGGAGAATGCCCGTCAGCTCTTATTAGGCGCACCACTCGGGCAAAAAAGGGTAATGGCTATCGACCCCGGCTTCCGTACAGGCTGTAAGGTGGCTTGTTTGGATGAGCAGGGCAAACTGTTGGAAGATACCGCCATCTACCCGCACACAGGCCCGGGCCAAGCCAAAGAAGCTGAAAAGACAACTAAGCATCTTTTTGAAAAACATAATATAGAAGCTATTGCCATTGGCAATGGAACCGCAGGCCGCGAAACAGAAGTATTTATCCGTAACCTGAATTTACCGGGTGCAGTTATTGTGATGGTAAACGAAAGCGGCGCGTCTATTTATTCCGCATCGGAAGTAGCGAGGGATGAGTTCCCGGACAAGGATATTACCGTTAGGGGCGCGGTATCTATCGGTCGACGATTGATGGACCCATTGGCTGAATTGGTAAAAATCGATCCAAAATCTATCGGTGTTGGTCAGTATCAACATGATGTAGACCAGAATAAATTACAAACATCATTAGATGATACCGTTATCAACTGCGTGAACGCCGTTGGTGTGGAATTGAATACGGCATCCAAACAAATACTGGCTTATGTATCGGGCTTGGGTCCGCAATTAGCACAAAATATTGTGGAATACCGTGATCAGAACGGTGCATTTAAACAGAGAAGTCAGCTTAAAAAAGTTCCCCGCTTGGGCGATAAGGCTTTTGAGCAGGCAGCAGGGTTTTTACGCATCCATCACGCGGATAACCCTTTGGACACAAGTGCCGTTCACCCGGAAAGATATGATTTGGTGCTGCAAATGGCTAAAGATGCCAATTGCACTGTGAAGGATTTGATGAGCGATGATAAACTGCGCAAAAGCATCCCCCTACAAAAATACACTTCAGAAACCGTGGGTTTACCTACGCTAAATGATATTATGGCAGAGCTTGCAAAACCCGGCAGAGACCCGCGTGAGCAGTTTGAGACTTTCAGCTTTACAGATGGCGTTAACTCCATTAACGATTTAAAGATCGGCATGAAACTGCCGGGCATTGTAACCAACATTACCAATTTTGGAGCATTTGTAGATATCGGTGTCCACCAGGATGGTTTGGTGCATTTAAGCCAGATCACTAATCGTTTTATAAAGGATGCCAACGAGATTTTAAAGGTTGCCCAAAAGGTAGAAGTAACGGTTGTTGAGGTAGATGTTAACCGCAAGCGCATATCCTTAACCATGAAGGATAATGAGAAAAGGGAGGCTGTTGCTAAGCCTGCGTTTAATAAACCTGCTGCTAAACAAGCGGGCTCAGGGCCCTCGCCAAGAGACCCTGCGAGGACTGGCAATAAGAAGGCTGCTCCTGAGCCTGAGGGAGATTTACAGTTGAAATTGGCAGCTTTGAAGAATATGTTTAAGTAATTCTTCTGAGAAGCTGCCTAAAAAATGATAAAACTATCGTCATTGCGAGCGAAGCGTGGCAATCCCCTACTTAGAGAGCGGTTCTGCATAGCTTGGGATTGCCAGGCTTCGCTCGCAATGATGATTGTCTTTATGTATTTTATATCAAAACATCGGATCACTTCGTATACTCCTTCTGCACAATCAAAAAGCTCGCTTTTTCATCTTTATGGAACGGGATATTCCAATCGCCTTGGTAGGTAATTTTAGTGGGCACTAAATCGCCATTAAATTTATCAAGCTCCATATTCATTTTCACATCAAGGTCTATAAACATATTGTGGTATTGGATATTGACGTAACGACCTAAGATCTGGAAAGTTCGCATATCAAATATAGTGGTGAGTTCTTTGATCACTACATCGCTGTTAAATGTGCTGGCTTTTTGTACTACTCTGAAACGATATACCGGAATCGAGTCTAAATAAGTCCCTCGTGCAAACTGGTAATCATACAACGGTCGCATATCCGGCGAAAATATTTCGGTTTTATTGCTAATGAATGGGATGCCATCTACCCTATGTCCGGGCGAAAATATTAATATCTTCAGCTTGTCCTTGTAAGATTGATCCTTGCTATCAGGTTTGCCTTGAATCATCGATCCTGAGCCATAACCAGACTTGTAGGCATTCATAAATATATAGTCGAACATATTTACGGTGTACAGTTGATACTTGCCATCTTTCTTGTACACATTACCGCTATCGCGCTTGGCTATATAATCAATGCTTTGCTTGCCATTGGATTCAATACGTTTGAATTTACGGTAGACCTTCCCGTTTATCTTATTATTTTTATCGTAAGTGTAGATGTAGTTCTCACCGATAAAAGAATACTTCTTCATGTTGCGAAACGCCTGGAAGAAGCCTGTATCCGCTAATACAGCATCAATAAAATCCTGCACATTTAATTTGTGCGAACGGATATTTACTGCTGAATCAATAACAATGGTGCGGATGGTATCGGGATTGTAGCGGGGTTGTTGCTGCGCTTCGGAGTTAAATGCAAGACACAAAGAACATAAAACTAAAAGAATGCATTTTTTCATTTTAAAGATTCATGTTGTTATTCCAGGGTGTCATATTGAGGCACTCGAAACATGCCGCCAAAGGCCTCTGCGCTCCCCCTTCGAGTGCCTCAGGGTGACAGCCTATAAAAACTTTAATTCCCCAACTGTTTAACAGCCAGATAAGCCATTAAACCGGTACTCAGTTGCAATGCTGATTCCTCCACATCAAAAGTTGGTGTGTGTACTGATGAAGTAATGCCACGACTTTCATTACGGGTGCCTAAACGGTAAAAGCATGAATCTGCGACTTGTGAGTAATAAGCGAAATCTTCGGCGGCCATCCAAATATCCAGATCAAGTACGTTCTCCTTGCCTAAATATTCTTCAGCAAAACCGCGTGCAGATGCAGTTAACTTTTCCTCGTTCACTAAAAAAGGATAGCCTTTCATAATATTAAAATCGCAGCTGCCGCCCATGCTTTCCGCAATGCCTTCTGCCAGTTTCTTCATTTTGACATGGGCCTCGGCTCGCCATGCTTCATCCATGGTACGGAAGGTACCTTCTAAATAAACCTCGTTAGGAATAACATTGGTCGCACCGTTAGCAATCACCTTACCAAACGATAAAACCGATGGAGTTTTAGGATCAGCAAATCTACTTACTACCTGTTGTAAGGCAGTTAAGATATGTGCGGTGATCAACACCGGATCAATATTTTGTTGGGGTTGTGCGGCGTGGCCACCTTTACCTTTTACGGTAACATAAATCTCATCAGCCGAAGCCATGTATTTACCGGCACGGAAACCGACTTTACCGGCGTCTATAAAAGGCATTACATGTTGCCCGATAACAGCCTGCGGTGTTGGGTTTTGTAAAACACCTTCTTTAATCATTAAACTGGCACCACCCGGCAGTTTTTCTTCCGCAGGTTGAAATATCAGTTTAACAGTACCGCCAAACTCGCTCTTCAGGCTGGTTAATATTTTAGCTGTGCCTAATAATGATGAGGTATGCGCATCGTGCCCGCAAGCGTGCATCACACCTGTATTTTTCGACTTGTATGGCACATCGTTAGTTTCCAGAATCGGTAACGCGTCCATATCGGCACGCAGGGCTACAACCTGGTCAGATGGTTTTTCGCCTTTTATCAGGGCAACCAAACCATTGTCGGCCATGCGTTCGTAGGTTAAGCCTAATTCGTCTAATTTCTTTGCTATAAAGGCGGAAGTCTCTACTTCGTGGAATGAAAGTTCAGGATGTGAATGCAGGTGGCGACGATTGGCTACTACATCATCAAAAATAGTTTTGGCTAAGTCCTGTATCTTCTCTTTCATTATTGTATATCAAGTTTTGGAAGGTTTATTTTTTCGGATATGATGAAAAGGCCACCAAAAGCAGGCTTCAGTTCTTCAACCATTTTTTCAGCTTCTAAGCGCGACCTGAAATCGCCCACTTTTACTTTAAAGTTTGGATCGCTGTAAGATAAATAAGTACGCGTATCGGGAAACTTATTCTGGAATTTCGCCTGTACATTGTAAGCTTCTTTACGATTAGATCCGCTGAATATCTGTATCCGGTAACCATTTGAAGATGCAAAAGCAGGTTCACCGGTATTGGTTTTGCCCCCTCCTACCAAATAGTTACCGATCAGCGAATCAACCTTTGGGTCTTTATCAACTTCTACCTTACCGCGTGTTTGTGCTAATACTAACGAAGGGATACCAAGTAAGGCAATGATTACCGCGCATTTTACTGACGCGGTAAATACAGTTCTCCAAACAGATACCTTAATCTTCATTAACAACTTTTTATGCCTGGCCCTGACCGTGGCAATTTTTAAACTTTTTACCGCTACCACAAGGGCAAGGATCATTCCTGTTTGTTTTTTGCTCTACTCTTATAGGAGTAGGTTTTTGCACTTCGCGGGTATCGGCCAACATTGGTATGCCGTTCATTTCGTTAACCAATTCAGGTTTTGATGTACGCATTTGCTTCATATCATTACGAGGCAATGGTTTTGCTTCGCGAATTTCCTCAGGTTGTTGCTGTACTGCGATACCGCCTCTGAAAAGGAAACTTACCATCTCTTTATTCACGGCTGCAAGCATGTTCCTGAATAATTCAAAAGCTTCAAATTTATAAACCAATAACGGGTCTTTTTGTTCGTAAACCGCGTTTTGTACCGATTGCTTTAACTCGTCCATCTCGCGTAAATGCTCTTTCCATGAATCATCGATCTCAGAAAGTGTTACGTTCTTTTCAAAAGATTTAAACACCTCTAAACCATGATTATCAATAGCTTTCTTAAGCGGAACAGCAATTTGCAAGCCATGCACACCATCGGTAAATGGCACTACAATGTTTTCTACATACTGGCCACGGGTATCATATACATCCTTTAAAACCGGGTAAGCCTGTTGGGCTATTGCCTCAGCTTTACGTTTGTAAAAGCCCATCGCCTCAGCATATATCAAATCAGTTAATTTATCAACTGAAAAAGCAGTAAAATCATCATGACTAAGCTCGATGTCCAAAGAGAACAAACGAATTATCTCCAGCTGTAAGCCTTCAAAATTGTTTTGTTCTTTATATTCGGTAACCACGTCCTCAACCACATCAAAAATGGTATTGCTCAAATCCACATCAAGGCGCTCGCCAAATAAAGCGTTTTTACGTTTTGAGTAGATAACAGTACGCTGTGAGTTCATCACATCATCATACTCTAATAAACGTTTACGTATACCAAAGTTATTTTCTTCTACTTTCTTCTGCGCGCGCTCGATAGATTTTGAGATCATCGAGTGCTGGATTACTTCACCTTCTTCAACACCCATACGCACCATCAGGTTTGAGATACGCTCAGAACCAAATAAACGCATCAGGTTATCCTCTAACGATACAAAGAATTGTGAAGAGCCCGGATCACCCTGCCTGCCCGAACGACCACGTAACTGCCTATCTACACGGCGAGATTCGTGCCTTTCGGTACCTACAATAGCTAAACCACCGGCTTCCTTAACGCCTGCACCTAATTTTATATCCGTACCACGGCCAGCCATGTTGGTAGCTATAGTAACAGTGCCTGCTTTACCAGCTTCAGCCACAATATCGGCCTCTTTCTGGTGCATTTTGGCATTCAGTACGTTATGTTTAATACCGCGCAGCTTTAGCATGCGGCTCAATAATTCCGATATTTCTACCGATGTTGTACCCACCAATACCGGGCGGCCTGCCTGCGTTAATTTAACGATCTCGTCAGCAACGGCATTATATTTTTCGCGAACGGTACGGTAAACTAAATCCTGCATATCTGCACGGCTAGCCGGGGTGTTGGTTGGTATTTCAACCACATCCAGTTTGTATATTTCCCAAAACTCACCAGCTTCAGTAACAGCCGTACCCGTCATACCACAAAGTTTGTGGTACATACGGAAGTAGTTTTGCAGGGTGATGGTAGCCATTGTTTGTGTAGCATCCTCAACCTTAACATTTTCTTTAGCTTCAATTGCCTGGTGTAACCCATCAGAGTAACGGCGGCCATCCAATACACGGCCGGTTTGCTCATCAACAATTTTTACTTTTCCATCATCAAGGATGTATTCTGTATCCTTTTCAAATAAAGTATATGCTTTTAATAACTGATTTACGGAGTGGATACGTTCTGACTTAATAGAGAAATCGCGCATCAATTCATCTTTACGGGCAATTTTCTCGTCTGCCGGAATATCTGATTTTTCAATATGGGCAATTTCTGAACCTACATCTGGCATCACGAAGAAGTGAGGATCTTCGCCTGACGCGGTGATCAATTCAATACCCTTTTCAGCCAGTTCAACCTGGTTATTTTTTTCGTCTATAACAAAATAAAGCTCGGCATCAACTTTATGCATTTCCTTGCTGGAATCCTGCATGTAGTAGTTCTCGGTTTTTTGCAATACCTGCCTGTTGCCACCTTCGCTCAGGAATTTAATTAATGCCTTGCTTTTTGGTAAACCTCTGTAAGCGCGTAATAAGGATAATCCCCCTTCATCAATGCCGGTTTTACCTTCGTTAATTAAAGCTTTGGCTTCGTTTAAAACAGTATTTACATATGCTTTTTGCGCGTTGATCAAACGCTCAATGCGTGGTTTCAATTCATAAAACTCATGCTCATCGCCACGAGGGATAGGGCCAGATATAATTAACGGAGTACGTGCATCATCAATTAACACGGAGTCAACCTCATCCACCATGGCAAAATGCTGCTTGCGTTGCACCAGTTCTTCAGGGCTGCGTGTCATGTTGTCACGCAGGTAATCAAAACCGAACTCGTTATTGGTACCAAAAGTAATATCAGCTAAATAAGCTTTGCGGCGTTCTTCAGAGTTTGGCTCATGTTTATCAATACAATCCACAGCCAAACCATGGAATTCGTACAATGGGCCCATCCACTCAGAGTCACGACGAGCCAGGTAATCATTCACGGTTACAATGTGAACACCTTGTCCGGCAAGTGCATTTAAGTATGCAGGCAAGGTAGCAACCAGCGTTTTACCTTCACCTGTTGCCATTTCAGCAATTTTACCCTGGTGCAATACAGTACCGCCTATCAGCTGTACATCGTAGTGAACCATATCCCAGGTAACTTCGTTACCGGCAGCTAACCAGGTATTATGGTGGATAGCTTTATCACCTTTTATTACTACGTTTGGTTTCTTCGCGGCAAGCTCACGGTCAAACTCAGTGGCCGTAACCTCAATAGTTTTATTACCTGCAAAACGGCGGGCAGTCTCTTTAACTACCGCAAAAGCTTCAGGCAATATATTCATCAATATATCTTCCAACTCTTTGTTGCGGTCTTTTTCAAGCTTATCAAGCTGGGTATAAAGCTCAACTTTGATGTGTACATCTAAATCAGGCTCATTTTCTATCCGTTCTTTAATTACCTGTATTTCAGTATCAATACCTGAAAGACCTGTACTTATGGTTTCTTTAAAAGTTATGGTTTTAGCCCGGAGCTCGTCATTGCTTATATCGCCGAGTTTGGCAAATTCTGCCTTAATCTTCTCAACTATAGGCTGAATGCTTTTTACATCCCGTTCTGATTTGCTTCCAAAAAGCTTACTAATAAAATCTAACATGTTATAATTTGATATATAAACCCTATGACTTCAACAATTGCGCCATAGCAAAGTAAAAAGTCATAATGGCAGGCAAAGGTAAGGAATTTGTGTTGATGTGCAGATATGCAAATGTGCGTATGTGCAGATTATTTTAATGTAAATGATTATATGACATAGATAACAATTCATATAATCCGCACATTTGCATATCCGCACATTTGCACATTTGCATATCTGCACATCAAAAAAAACTATCTTTGCCGCCATGAACATCCTTGTCCTTGGTTCGGGCGGAAGGGAAAGCGCCTTCGCCTGGAAATTATCGCAAAGCGAAAAATGTGAAAACCTTTTTATCGCCCCCGGCAACGCGGGCACGGGCCAGTATGGCACCAACGTTAATATTAAGGTTACCGATTTTGAAGGCATTAAACAATTTGCCTTAGCTAACGCGATAAACCTGGTATTGGTGGGACCAGAAGAGCCTTTGGTAAAAGGAATCCACGATTTCTTTTTGAATGATGAGCAAATAAAGCATATCCCGGTTATCGGCCCGCAAGCTGAAGGCGCGCAATTGGAAGGTAGTAAAGATTTCTCCAAGCAATTTATGGAGCGCCATAACATCCCGGCCGCTGCATCAAAAACTTTTACCCGCGAAACTTTGCAGGAAGGTTTTGATTACCTGCCGACCATCGGCCTACCCATTGTTTTAAAAGCTGATGGTTTAGCCGCAGGCAAGGGCGTATTAATATGCACCAGTTTGCAGGAAGCACAACAGGAACTAATTGAAATGCTCACCAATGCTAAATTTGGTGATGCCAGCTCAAAAGTGGTAGTTGAGCAATTTTTACAAGGTATTGAACTTTCTGTTTTTGTGTTGACAGATGGTACCAACTATAAAATGCTGCCATCAGCTAAAGATTATAAACGTATTGGCGAAGGCGACACCGGCTTAAACACCGGCGGCATGGGTTCTGTATCACCAGTACCTTTCGCGGATGCTGCGTTTTTGAAAAAGGTTGAGGATAGAATGGTGATACCTACCATTGAGGGCTTGAAAAGCGACGGCATATCTTACAAAGGCTTCATTTTTATAGGCCTGATGAACTGCGGTGGCGACCCATACATGATTGAATACAATTGCCGCATGGGCGACCCTGAAACGGAAAGCGTGATGCCGAGGATAGAATCTGATTTTGTGGATTTACTATTGGGCGTAGCTGAGGGTAATTTGAACGAAAAAAAATTAATCATATCCAACAAAGTAGCAGCTACCGTAATGATGGTTGCGGGCGGCTATCCTGGCGAATACTTGAAAGATAGAGTAATGACCGGCATGGATAATATACGAGATTCTTATATTTTCCACGCGGGAACTTATGTTGACGGTGATGAGATCAAAACATCAGGCGGCAGGGTTATAGCTATTACATCATTACAAAATGACATGTTTACCGCATTACAACAAGCCACTGCCGATGCCGCGCGTATTTATTACGATGGCATGTACTTTAGGAAAGATATTGGGTTTGATTTGTTGTAGGAAAAGTACGGAAGACGGAAAGTCTGGAAGTTATTGCATAAGCGTATAAAAACAAAAGTCCGAAAGCTAATCACTTTCGGACTTTTATGTCTTTACAGACTTTCGGACTTAATTAATTACATCGTCCCGAAGATCTCACCTAATTTCTTTTCCAGCGCATCACCAAAAAGATCTTTGGCTATAATTTTTCCACTTGGATCGATCAGCAGGTTTTGTGGAATAGCTTGAATGCCATATAATTTGGCAGCATCATTATCCCAGAATTTCAGGTCGGATACATGGTTCCAGGTTAAACCATCTTTGTGGATGGCTTTCAACCAGTTTTCTTTTTTGCCCGGGCGATCCAGAGAAACACTTAGTATGGTAAAGTTTTTCGCTTTATAAATATTGAATGCTTTTACCACATTCGGGTTCTCCGCACGGCAAGGGCCGCACCATGATGCCCAAAAATCAAGCAGCACATATTTACCTTTGAATGATGATAGGCTAACCATAGTACCATTAGTATCCGGTTGAGCGAAATCAGGCGCCATAACGCCTACTGATACGCTTTTAATTATATCCAAATATTTTTGATAAGTAACGCCTGCTTTACTTGCGCGCAATGCCGGAGATAATTTAGCAAATTCTGGCGCTAACTGATCATAAACGGGGTACGGACCGCCCATACCTCTTAAAGCCTGAAGGCTCATGTATGAATCCGGGTTAGCCTGAATATATAATGAATCCAGTGCCCTTTCTTTTACTGAAATTGAATCGCTCTTTTTATCGATGTAATCATTAAACGCCTTATCGCGTTTTTCTTTAGGTGTTGCTTCGTATTCAGCATCCAATGCTTTGTTTGCAGCAGTAATAGATTTTGTGTAAACAGCAAATTTTTGGTTATCCTGGTTAACCTTAGTACCTGTTATTTTTGCGTTTGACAGGGAATCCTTGCTTTCAACTTCTGTTGTACCATTAACTAAATAAATAGTAGCAAAATCCAGGGAAGACTTATTCAAACCTTGCATGCCGACACCTTTATAATCAACAACAAGCGTAGCCCGTGTTATATCACTTACATGGCCTGCAAATCCAAATTCGCCTTTTTTAACAACGCTTGAATCTGTTATATTAGAAGTTCCTTCCCGATACATTAAAAATACTTTTGCAGGAGCATCTACCGAACCAAGCTTACCTTTTATCACAAAGTTTTCCTGGGCAAATAACAAGGAGGGCGTAGCTAACAACGCCAAAAGAATTAGTTTCTTCATTTAATCAATAATAATTACAGTTAATTGGGGATACCGTTGGTAAAAATAATAAATAATCGATATGATGCTTACATTTTACCAAATATCTGTGTCAGTTTAGCATCGAGGTCGCTGCCACGCAAATCTTTGGCTATTATTTTGCCATTCGGGTCAATCAGGAAATTATGTGGGATTGATTGTACGGCATATAATATAGCCACTTTATTATTCCAAAAATTAAGGTCGGATACCTGCGTCCACGTTAAGCTATCTGCTTTTATTGCAGCAATCCAACTCTCTTTAGCATCGGCCTTATCAAGCGAAACGCCTAAAACAGTAAAGTTTTTTGACTTGAATTTATTATATGCCTTTACAACATTCGGATTTTCCTGCCGGCATGGGCCACACCATGATGCCCAAAAATCAAGCAGTACATATTTCCCTCTGAATGATGAAAGAGAAACGGGGTTACCATCTACATCATTTTGTGTAAAATCCGGCGCAACCGCTCCTAATTCGGTAGGTTTTAAGGCATCGATTGATTTTTCAATCATTTTACCACCTTCCATATCCTTTAAATTTTGTGAAAGTCCGTTGTATAGAGGCTCTAATTCCGATGGATCCATTGTTGGGCCTAAAGAACTTAGGGCTAGTAGACTTAAATAACTTTTAGGATTTTCCCTGATGAATTTTTCAAGCGAGGCGGTTTGCTGCAATTCCAGATTCTTACGTTTGCTTTCCATGCTGCTTTGAAAATCAGCAGAATTTTGCTGATCCTGCGTTGCCGCATTGGCTTCAATATATAGTTTTTCGGCAGCCTGTTGGATTGGCCTTAACTGAGCCATTAGCTTCTTGTTATCATCGTTAATAGGCGAGCCGGTAATCACCGCCTTGGATATAGAATCGGTACTGGTAGCAATGGATATATTGCCTTTTTCGATGTAAAAACTTAAAGCATCGGCTCCTTTATCCAAGTTTGAAAACCCTACCCCTTTATGATCTATCAATAAAATAGCATTAGTTGGGTTAATAATTGAGCCCGTAAAATCAAAATTACCATCCACAATGGCAGTAGAGTCGATAACATTATTTGCACCTAAACGGTATACCAGGAAAGCCTTTGCAGGCGCATTTAAATCGCCAACTTTAGTTTGCAGTAAAAAAGATTGTGGTGTTTCGGCTGTTGTTGTAGCTGCTGAATGGGCCGCAGGAGTTTGTGCAAAAGCAAGTACAGGCAATAAAGCCAATATTGAAAAGAATATTTTTTTCATGAAAAACAAAAACTATTAAATATTGTAACGGTGAAAAGCGAATAGAATTGTATTTAGATTAGTTTTTGGTAAGTACGCCACCAAAGATCAGGCATTTCGCCCGAAACAGCAATTTTATAATCATCGTAACTGCAAGGCACTAAATGCGATCGCTCATTTTTTGAGCCGCCGGTTGGATAAGGCACCTGCATCCACCACCTGTCTGTTTTTTTACTTTTTACAAATACCACCTCATGGTCATCATGCTTAAGGCTGGTTTTGTAGATCAGGTATTGTGATTTCGGGTTTAGCGGAAAGTCTTTTTTACGGTTATAAACGCCATCAATAAAATACCATACCATTTGCGCAAGTAGCATGGCGGTTTGCCCGTTATTATCATAGGCCGGGTTAAACTCATAAAAACCTATCGAGGTAAGTTTATCGTTAAATCCCGCATAACGGCTTATCTGACAAGCCTCCTCAGCATAAAAACCATTTGGGGTGGCATTGGCGTTACCCATCGCATCTGACGAGCGGATGGCACTGATATCAAAACTCACCATATTAGCATTACGGATGATCGGTTCGGCATAGGCAATTTGCCCGCTTAAATTTCCGAGGCGGTGCACATCAAAATACAACTTTTCCATTACCCGTAACCCTGCCTGGCTTGTAAAATAGGTTTGATAACCCAGGTTACTAAAGTTGAACAGGTAATTAGGTTCGTGCAAAAATATTTTGTTGAGGTATGACGTGGATGTTGTTTCTACGCTCTCAGGCGTGGTATCATCCTCCAGATCAAAATGCGAGTCGACGATCACCAGGTCAACTTTTTGCTCCAGGGTTTCGTAGCCCATGTATTGGGCATAGGTTAAATCCTGGCCGCCGCCGATGATTATTGGCAA
>Ga0302197_10001224_pt1 | contig 25271 bp, 18 predicted proteins | sample II_Bog_N2_1_FD_193526 | JGI IMG/M metagenome (GOLD analysis project Ga0302197, IMG submission 193526) | Peat permafrost microbial communities from Stordalen Mire near Abisko, Sweden - II_Bog_N2_1 | ecosystem: Environmental > Terrestrial > Soil > Wetlands > Peat | place: Sweden: Abisko...
GTGCGATGCGCCGCGCTCACTGGATTTTGTCAAAGAAGGCAAGAACGTTATCGTGCTGCGCACCTTCTCCAAACTGTATGGGATGGCCGGAATCCGCATGGGCTTCGCCATTGGACGCCCCGACCTGTTGAAGCAGATTTCAGTGCATGGCGGGTTCAACGCGCTGCCCATCACGGCACTGGCCGCGGCCAAAACCAGCATTCTTGAAACCGACCTGATCCCCACGCGCAAAAAGATCATCGGCGACATCCGCGTGGACAACCTTGCCTGGCTCAAGTCGAATGGGTACGCCTGCACGCCTTCTGAGAGCAACTGCTTCATGGTCGACGTGAAGCGGCCGGGCAAGGAAGTTCTGGCGGCCATGGCGGCCAGGGAGATTTACATCGGCCGCATCTGGCCGGCCTGGCCAACCCAGGTGCGCATCACCGTAGGCACGCACGACGAGATGATGGCCTTCCGCAAGGCATTTACTGATGTCATGTCCAGCTCGACCGCCGGCCTGGAGCCTACGGCCTTGCCGCGCAGATATGCCGAGAGGCCGTTTACGCATATGTCGTGATGAAGGCAGTGAACAGCGATCAGTTATTAGCTCAGGTTCAGCGGAAACTTCCTCACCACACAGGCAGTCGGAAGACAAGAAAAACCCCGCCTCGCAGCGGGGTTTTTCTTGTCTTTCAAAGTGACAATCCAGCCAGTTCTTTCGGGTCAAAATGAGGAACAGCGGACAGTGATCGGGAATCTGTTCACTGTCCGCTGGTCACTTTTTCGCTGCCCTTAATAGATGATCTTCAATGCCAACTGGACATTGAACGGTTCTCCCGGCCCAATTCCCGGAGAATAATTGCCAGAGCCGATCGTGGACCCGGTTGTGCCGAATCCGGATCCAGATCCGAAGTAGTCGTTGCAAAGCTGCGTGCAGGCCGGGCTGGCCAGATTCACGCGGTTGAAGAGGTTGTACATTTCGGCGCGAAACTGAACATCAACCGGGAAATCATGAACATCGAACTTGGTGTTCTTGAAGACCGACAAGTCGAAGTCCGAATAGCCAGGTCCGAAGATGCTGTTGCGGGCAATTGTGCCCCATGTGTTAGCCGCCGGCGTCGCAAATGCGTTGGGGTTGAGCCACTGCACAAACTTGCCGCCGTTGCTGTTGGTCTGGATCGAGTGAGTGATGCCGGCAAACGGATCGCCGATCTGGTTCACACGTTGCGTGTATTCGTTGGTGCCGCTCGTGTCGTTGCTGTCGTAGATGGTGATCGGCTGGCCGCCCTTGAAGGCAAACGCCGAGTTCAAAGACCATCCGCCGGTGAGAAGCTTTGGGCCGCCCAAGGTCGGTACATCGTAATTGATGTAGCCCACCAGAGAGTTGCGCGTATCGAAGTCGGAGTTCCCGTAGTCGCCGGGATCGCCCTGAAGATTGTTCTTGAAGTTGTAGCTGTCCTGCGGCAGCGCGCCGCGATAGGCCGTAACTTCATCCAGATTGTGCCCCCACGTGTAGGACGCCTGCGAGGTAAGCCCGTGGTAGTTGGTGGTGCGGAAAACTGCCTGCAATGAGCTGTAGTTTGACGTTCCAATACTCTCAACCTGATTAATGTCCGAGTAGTAGTTACCGCCGTAGTTGCCGCTGTATGGACCAGCCGCGCCGCCCAGGTAGGGCTGATTAATGTTCAACAGGCTAAGAAGCTTGCGCCCTTCGCTGCCTACATAACCAATCTGGAGGAACGCCTTGCTTCCCAGCGATTGCTCAATTTGTATGTTGAAGTTTACGTTGTAGGGTGAACGGAAGTCATTGGCCACGCTGAAAACACCGCACGGGTTGGCGGCGAGGCAAGCCAGCGTTGCGGTAGGAATAATTTCCTTTCCCGGCACGATATTGGTTGCCCCGGTGGTAATGGTGAACACCGGGCTTGATCCCCCAGGATTGCCCTCCAATCCGTTCGGGGCACTGTTTCCTGGACGGTTATCGAGGAACGGGTTCGCATTCGGCGTATCCAAGAACATGCCGCCACCGCCGCGGATTACCATTCCGATTCTGCCTTTCGGCTGATAGCTGAATCCAACCCGCGGGCTGAATGAGTTCCAGTCCGACGCATAGATCGAAGGGATGTCCTGACCCACGAAGGCGAGACCCGTAGTGGTCAAGTCGGGACGGAAGACCGACAGATCTTTCTTGTTATCGGTCATCGGCTGCATGTAGTCAAATCGGAAACCGAAGTTCACGTTCAATGCGGTCGTAACCTGATAGCTGTCCTGGCCAAAGACATCGAACCCGTGCGAAAGAACCAACCGCTCAGGATTGCCCACGGCGATCGATCCCTTGGTCAAATAGCCGGCGAGGAAGTCGGCAAGAGCTGCCACATCCTGGTCACTTGTGTTCCATGGCACTGAGCCGTCTCCGTTCGGTCCCTGATTGCCAACAAAATTGAAGGAGCCGATCGCATGGCGGTGGTAAAACTCGTCCACCTGTGCGCGCCGATATTCGCCGCCCATGCGAAGCTGATGCTTGCCCTTGGTCCAGTTAAGCGCCTCATCAAGGTTGCCCGTGATGTCCTGGCGACCTTCAGGCGGCGTGTTTCCGGTAGGTTCAAAGTCGTTGCCGATGTTGATATTGGGAGAGTTGGAAAATGGTGCGCCGGTGACAAAGCCGTCGGTTGCAACGCTGGAAAAGCTGGTATTGGCGTCGGAGAACGTCTGGTGAAAGTAGTTCACTCCCGCCGTAACCGTGTTGCTGATGGAGGGGGTAATCGACCAGTTGTGACCAGCCGAGTAGTTGTAAACGTGGATGGGGCCAATTTCAAAGAAGTAGGGATTGACAGCCGTTGTGACCACCGGGGCGGTCTGATTTCCCTGGCCCATGAATGCCCGGGCATACACGCTGTGCTTGCTGTTGAACGTGTGATCTACCTTGGCCACGCCATTGTAGCTGTACCCGAACTCGGGCGCCGAACCCTGTATTCCGCCGGGCTGTGTCCCGGTAAGGAGATTGGCGGGCCAAAGAAGAGGTATCAGGCTCGCTGTGGCCGAATCGACTGGAACTCCCGCATTCGTCAGCAGTGCCTTGGCGGCCGTTTGGTAATACTGGTTCGGTTCATAGCCCGTAGCGCCGGTGGCGATATTGAACTTTTGCTTCTCAAAGTTGGTGAACCAGAAAGTGTGGTCCTTCCAGAACGGCCCACCCATGGATGCGCCCCACTGCACGTTTTCCAACGGCTGCTTGGGTCCAACGCTGAATGGGTTCGTAACCGCGAGCGCCTGATTGCGCTCGTAGTAGTAAATCGAGCCGTGTAGCGCGTTGGTTCCGGATTTTGTGACCAGGTTGACGCTGCCTCCGGGATTGCGGCCCACCTCAGCCGAGGACTGCGTCTGGAGACTGAATTCCGCGATCGAGTCGATCGGCAGCGTAACGCCGGCAATGTTTTCGACGCCGCCCTGGTTCACCGCTGGAATATTGTGCCACCAGTCGTTGTTGTCCGCGCCGTCAATTTGCCAGTTCACCTGGTTCCCGCGCGTTCCGTTCACTGACCCGAATCCGCCCAGCGAGTACCCGGCAAACCCCGGCGCAAGTCCAATCAACTGTGTAAAGTCGCGTCCGTTCAGCGGAATATCCTGGACCGTAACTTCAGGGATATCGGTTGTCTGCGTGGTCGAAGTGGTATCCAGCGCCAGGCCGGAAGCGCTCACTTCGACGGTTTCTCCCGCAGCGGCGATGGTTAGCTTCACCGGCAGCGTATAAATGACGCCGGCAGTCACCGTAACCCCGGAGATATTCTCCGATTTGAAACCAGCGGCTGTAATTGAAATCCCATAGGCTCCAAGCGGAAGGTCCTGAAAGCTGAATTCTCCCGCGCTCGAACTGATTGTCTTGTGGGTCGAATTAGTCGCCGTTTCTGTCGCTTCTACCGTTGCGCCAGGAACGACGGCTCCGGATTGGTCGGTCACCGTGCCATTGATGCCGCCACGAAACGTCTGTCCAATGCTGGTGGCCGGCAGGGCGACAAGCACCGCCAGAGCCAGAAAGAATGCGCCGAATACACTTCGAGTAAGTCGATTCATCATTGCGTTGTTCCTCCAGAGACTGCAGGTAGAGTTGTACTGTCACGCGCCCCGTAAAGTTTGAAAAATGAGTGCAGACGAGCGGGCGCTCATGTACGCACAAGTGATTATTTTTTCTTGGGGTGTCTACAAGGATGGAATGTTGGTATGTGAGCTTCCATTCCCAAATATACCGTTCATGCTCATAAAGATTCAATAAAGAAAGCCGTGATCGATCTCCCGATTTGGACGATCGTTATTCGTTCAGCCTGATGGTGAGCCAAATCACCCCGGCAGGTGAGCGCTGGCACATCTCCATCCTTCCATCGGTGGCACCCTTTCGAGTACAAGGAGTATGCAATGGAGGATTCTGCCCTCGATGCGAGTGGCAATTCCTGGACCCATCCGTCTTTGATCCTCGTCGCCACCGACCTTACCGACCTTGAGCGCCTGATGCCGTTTGCCCTGGATCAGGCGTCGGATACCGGGGCGAGGCTTATTCTGCTGCATTCCCTTGCCCCCTCCGCCGCATTGTCGATGGATCCAGCCGGCATTTCCTACTACGATCCATCGAGCGCGGTGCAATTTGCCACCAACACACTGGAACCCTGGTGCGTCTTTGCCCGGCGCCACCACATCGTATGCGACGCCTTGATCCGCGAGGGGAATCCGGCGCAGCAAATTGCAACCGCCCTGGTCCAATTCCAGGTGGATCGCATTCTTCTCGGCACCCGGAGCCGCGGCAGGCTCGGTAAGCTGCTGCTTGGCTCCGTGGCGGAACAAGTGCTGCGCTCGGTCAACCTCCCGGTCATCACCGTGGGACCCGAGGCTCATCTCTCGGTGGACAAGCACGAGCGTGTCGTGCTGCATGCCACCATGCTTAGAGAGGCCTCTCGCCCGAGCGCCGCACTTGCCTGCCAAATCGCAGCCAGTCAACGGGCAAAGCTCGTGCTTCTCCATGTGCTGCCGCCCATCGACCCCCCGCTAGTCACCGGGATGGCAGGCAGTGAACGCAGCGGCCTCGACTCCAATGCGCTGCATGTGCTCAGAGTCCTTGGCGCCGAATCCGGCGCCGGCTGCTGCGCCGACATAGAGCCCATAGTTGTGCATGGAAACCCGGCCATCGAAATTCTGGCGGAAGCCTCGGAGCGCCGTGCGGACCTGATCGTTCTGGGCGCAACCCATCGATCAGCCTTCGAAAACCTTACCCGCGACCGCACCATCCACCGCATTCTGGCTCACGCACGCTGCCCGGTCCTCACCCTGCGCGAGCCGCCGGCCGCTCAGCAAGCCGCCGCGTGGGCGCATCGAATTGCGATGCACCTGTGAGCAACAGGGCTGCAGCCTTCTGAACAGTACCGGCGGGATCGATGCCTGTGCAATGCCTACGCGGTAAGCCGCTCCAACTGATCGGGCTTCACGATGGTCATGCTGGCGCCTCGGATGGTGATCCACTGGTCGCGCCGAAACTGGTTGAGCAGCCGCGTGACGGTTTCGCGCGAAGTTCCGGCCATATTGGCTATCTCCTCGTGCGTCAACGCCATGGTAAAGCGCATTTCAGGCTTGCCATTGGCGTTCGACCGTCCCCAATCCAGCAGAAGCCGAGCCAGCCGTCCGGCAGCCGAGCCGGACAACGCCAGCCTTTTGGCGTCGTGAAAAACCGTGAGATATTCGCCTGAAAGCGATTGCGCGGCATGCATGCTGGCGATGCCGTGGCGGCCCAGGAAGTCGACAAACTCCTGCTTGCGAACCGTCTTCACCTGGCAGGGCTCAATGGCTTCGGCGGTCACCTCGTGCGGAACATTCGCCAGCACGGCGCTTAATCCCATCACATCGCCGGGGCCGGCGATCTTTAGAATCATCGTCTTACCGTCACGAGAAGTGGCGGAAACCTTCACCTGGCCAAAACAGATTACGAAGACATTGCGCGCCGCATCGCCCTCGCTGAACAGCTTGGCGCCCCGCGCATGGCTCATCATGATCCCAATCCCGTCGTAATCCCGGAGCGCCTCGGGCGTCAGATTGCAGAACACGCGCAAATGGCGATGCTCACAGTTGATGCAATCTTCTGGCGGGTGATGCGAGTGAAATGAAGCCATAGTTTTGCTGACGATCTAATTGGAGTATAGCGCACTTCGACGGTACACAAGGGAGGGATTTTCCATCAAGCCTCGTTTCTCGTGAGCCCCTCGCGGAGACGGAACCCGTCCACGCAAACCTGCCCGTTCCCTAGAGTTCCACGGCGGAGCCGCGCCGCCGGGTCTTCTCCACTCGATTCATGCGGCTCGCGTAGTAGGCGCGCGAAACCTCGCGGGCCAACTCCTCCAGCAACTTCATCCTCAGCGGCGGATAGCCCTGAAAGGCACGGTTCAGCGCGTCAGTGGGCAGCAGCAAAGCCGATCCGGGAGTTTGCGCCGTCAGAGTGTAAGTATGCGTGCCGTCTCCCAAAGTGGCCGCCAGTTCCACAAGGTCCCCGGGCCGCGCCCATCCAAGACTGAGCCGCGTCTCCATCCGTTCTGTCCTGCGCAGAAATTGCCCTGAAACCAAAAGGTAGAGTCCCTGACAGGCTCCAGACTGGCGAAAGACCACTGTCCCCGCATCGAAGTCGAAGCTCCGCGCCGATTCCGTCAACAAATTCCCGGTCGTGGGAGGACACGTCAACAACTCAGCCAGAGGGCGCGCTGCTAACGCGTCCATGCGCCCGGATCTCGCTTCAGGTTGCATGATTGCATCTCCCTTTACCCCCCTGCTGTCCGGTCCCGCGGTGAAGGAAGTTCCCAGTCCACCTGCAGGACGAACCCCGGCGAGCGCATTTGGTCGTGCGGATTTGCGGAGAAAAAATCTCCAGGGGCGGCAAATCGCTACCCATGCGGCAAATCCAGAAAAACAACTCAATGAGATGTGGTTGCGGAACCCTCGTTCCGCCTTCCCATCTCCAGCGTAAAAATGCAAATTTCTACCGCTGCGCCTGGTTGGCGCTAGTCGGCTTGCACAGGCGTACACAACTCCGGCTCCGCCATGGCCACTACCGGCTCCGGCGGAACACAAATTACAGGCACCCGAGAGCGGGCCAGCAGCGCGAATGCGGTCCCATGCGGTCCAGGTGTATTGCTGGCGCGCTTTACTCCCGCCACCAGCAGGCTCGGACGATACTGGGCAATCGCCTCAACGATTGCGTCCGCCGCGTTGCCGTCCTTCACCATGCAGCGCACAGGGCAGCGCCCGCTCGGCTTGATGCCAAACTCCTCCAGAGTGGTTCCGCGGGGATTCAGGAATGCCGACGCCTCTGCCGGCCCGCGCGCATGCAAAACCAGCAGCGTGCGATGAAACGTCTCCGCCAGCGAATGAGCCGTGGCCACCGCGGCCGCCGTAGCCTCATTGCGCTCCATCGCCAGCAGCACCGGGCCACCCGGCGTGGGCCTGAACTCGCCCGCATTCCAATCCGCCGCAACCGCCATCACGGGGCAAGGCGCCATCCGCACCAGTTGCTCCGCCACCGCGCCCACCAGCACTGGACCGGCGCCCCGCATTCCCTGCGTCCCAATCACGATCAATCCTGCCTGGTATTGCCGCGCCACATCCACCAGCATTTGCGCTACCGCGCCCTGGCGAATCTCGGAATGGCTGTAAATCCCTTCCTGCAAAAGCTCGCCGGCCATCTTTTCCAGTGCCGCGCGCGCCTCTTCCGTAAGCCCCTTCAGCACTCGTCCCGGAACCGACGCAACCGCCGCGTAATCCCTCGGGTCAACTCCGTGTGCCAGCACAATCCGGGCTCCATACCCAGCGGCGAGCTTGCGCGCATACTCCAGCGCCGCCTCCGACTGGCCCGTCAAATCCGTCGCCACTACGATCGTCTTCATGCCGGATGCAAAACTCATCGGTGCCTCCCAACGCCAAATGACGTCCCAATCGTTTCTTCCCCATTGGACTCCGAGTCTGCGCTTCCGATCATGATCCAATCTGTGACACCATTCACCCCGCGCAGTGACACGGGTCACATAATTGGCCTGAATATGCTGGCTAACTTGTTGATAATCATTGTCCAGGCGGCGATGGCGCTCGGAGACCCGGCGTCGCCGCGAAGCAGTACCCTGGCAGTTTTGGGGCTGTTGGCACGCTGGCAGCGGACACCGCCCGACCTCCCGTAGCTCCCGCGCGGACAGTGACTATACATCTCCAAGTCAAATGCGTTAGCCTTCTCCGGGTCATGAAAAACATACTGAAATCCGCTACGCAATCGTTTTTGTCGATTGCCTGTGCATGTCTGTTGCCGGTCGTGCCAGGTTCCGTTCTCACCTCGGCCATCCAGGCTCATGCGCAGGCTCCCGCGCCCGACTCGCCCGCCATCGAAGCCAAGGCCCAGGCAATGATCGCCCGCCTCACCCTCGAACAGAAAATCGAGTTGCTCGGCGGCGTCGACAGCATGTTCACCCACTCCATTTCCGACATCGCCCTGCCTCGATTCAAAATGTCAGACGCCTCGGTAGGCGTGCGCACCTGGGGACCCAATACCGCGTATGCAGGCGGCGTCTCGCTGGCCGCAACGTGGGACCGGAAATTCGCACGCAGGCTCGGCGAGTCGCTCGGCAAAGATGCCCGCGCGCGCAATGTCAACTTCCTGCTCGGCCCCGGCGTCAACATTGCCCGCTCTCCGCTGGCAGGCCGCAACTTCGAATATCTCTCCGAAGATCCGTTCCTGAATGGCGACGTGGTCGTGCCATATATTCAGGGCGTTCAGTCCCAGGGCGTCATCGCCACGGTAAAGCACTACGCAGTAAACAGCCAGGAATACAACCGGCACAACGTAAGCGCCGACCTGGACGAGCGCACCCTGCGCGAAATCTACCTGCCCGCTTTCGAAGCGGCCGTGACCAAAGGCCATGTGGACGCTGTCATGAACTCCTACAACCTGATCAACGGCGTTCACGCTACGCAGAATGAGTTCCTCAACCTGAAAGTACTCAAGGGCGAGTGGGCATTCCAGGGCATCCTCATGTCCGACTGGGACGCCACCTACGACTCCGTTGGCGCGGCCAACAATGGCCTCGATCTCGAGATGCCCAGCGCCCGCTTCATGAATGCAAAGGGGCTCACTGACGCCGTCAACAATGGAACAGTTACTGAGGCTACCCTCAACGACAAGCTTCTGCGCCTCTTCCGAACCAGCCTCCGGTACGGTTTTCTCGACCGCCCCCAGTTTGACCCCGCCGATTCCACTTACTCCGTTTCCGCTCGCGCCGTCGCCCTCGACGGCGCCCTGGAGAGCATCACGCTGCTCAAGAACGACGGCAACTTGCTCCCGCTCGATGCCTCCAAGATCAAGACCATCGCCATCATCGGCCCCAACGCCTATCCCGCGGTCACCGGCGGCGGGGGCTCCTCGCAGGCACAAGCCTTCGAGCCTGTCAGCACCCTCACCGGTATCGCCAACCTGGCGGGGCCCAATGTCCACGTCCTTTACAGCCGCGGCCTGCCCGACTCCATCACTGTTTTCCGCAATACTCACTGGGAAGGCCCTGTCACCGCAACCACCTATCCCAGCAAAGACTTCACCGGTACGCCGGAAACTGCCACGCAGCCGTTCTTCGGCGACACCGGCGGGGGCAGGCGCGCGCCTGCGCAGCCGGGCAATCCTGGGAGCAGCATCCGCTACACCGCGAGCTACAAGCCTGCCAAAGACGGCAAGTTCCTGATTCTCACCTCATCGGGAGGCTGGGGAACCAGCGTCAAAGTGCTCGCCGACGGCAAAGAGCTTTGGACCCCACCCCACGCCGAAGGCATGGTGCCCCCGTTCTGGACCCTCGATCTGAAAGCCGGCCAAACGGTGAACGTCGAGGCCGACTACGTACCCGGCTACGGCGCGCGCTTTGGCCTTGGCATTGCCTATGAGCCGGAACTGGTGATGGGAGAAGCCTCGGAACTCGCCAAAATAGCAGATGTGGTTGTGGTGGCGGTCGGCTTCGGCCCCGAAACCGAGGGCGAGGGCAGCGACCGTTCCTTCAACCTGCCCTGGGGCCAGGACGCTCTCATTCAGGCGGTTGCCGCCGCCAACCCCCATACCATCGTCACCCTCACAGGAGGCGGCAGCACGGACACCCGCCAATGGCTCGACAAGGTTCCCGCGCTGCTTCACCTCTACTATCCCGGCCAGGAAGGCGGCACAGCCGTCGCCGAAGTCCTCTTCGGCAAGCACGACCCCGAGGGCAAGCTGCCCTTCACCTTCGACCGCAGTTGGGAAGAGAATCCTTCCTACAACTTCTATTACCCCATCAAGGGCGCCGACACTTCGCTCCACGTCCTCGAACCCGGCAAGCCTCCCGTCGATTACGTAATTCCCCACGTGAAATACGACGACGGCCTTATGGTTGGCTACCGCTATTGGACCACCACCGGCAAGCATCCGCTCTACCCGTTCGGATACGGCCTCAGCTACACCACGTTCAGCTTCTCCAAGCTACAGGTTCCAGCCAGCGCTGCCTCCGGCTCAACCGTTGCGGTCAGCTTCGACGTAACCAACACCGGCAGCGTGGAAGGCGCTGAAGTGGCTCAACTCTACGTCTCCGACCCGTCAGCGAAAGCAACCCGGCCCGAGCGCGAACTCAAGGGCTTTGAGAAGGTGCGCCTGGCTCCCGGCGAAACCAAACACCTAACGCTAAACCTCGACGCCCGCTCCTTCAGCTACTGGGACACGCCCAACCACAAATGGACCATCGACCCCGGCAAGTTCGTAATCCGCCTGGGCGACTCCAGCGAAAACACCCCGCTGCACGCGGATTTGACTATCGACTAACCCGCAATTCCGACCCGTCAAAACGGCCCGTCGTTTCTATGCGGCGGGCTGTTTTGCATTACCTTGCACTCCGTCTCCTGCGGTCCTCTTAAACTCAAGCTGGCATGTCTATGGACCCGCATCCGAAATGGCCGAAAAGGAAATCGAGCCCGGAAGAACCTAACCGTGCCGCCACTCTCACTGTCGAATGCAGCAGATTGCCTTGATCGCCTCTTGACAGGTTCGAGGCCAGTTTTCCGCATCGAACCTCTGCACGGGATATAGAGAGAAAATTCGTCATGCATCGATCGTTGCGCGTAGTATCGGCCATCCTCCTTTGCCTGCCCGCCGCTCGGTCCGCGCCGCAAAGCGCCGCGCCACAGCCGCAAGCGACCCCTGACGAAATTCCCCCTGCCCTGGGAAGCCTGCAGATCCCTTCAGCCACAGAGGATGGCGCAGGCAGCCGCATCTTTCTCGATGTTGTGGTGACGGACAAGTCTGGCAAACCGGTAACCGGACTCGAAGCCAAAGATTTCACCTTGCTCGACAACAATCAGGCGGGCAAAGTTCTCTCGTTCCAGGCATTCGACGCGGCTGAGGCCATGCCGGATCCGCCAGTCGAAGTGATTTTGTTTGTCGACACCATCAACATGAGCCCCGGCGAGATTTCTCTTGCGCAGGAAGAAGTAAGGAAGTTCCTGTTGCAAAACGGCGGCCAACTAGCCCAGCCTGTTTCGATCTACCAGTTCAACCAGGATGGATTGTCTGTTACTCCTCAGGCTTCCACCGACGGCAATGCGTTGGTTGCCGAGATTACTCAGAAGAGCCAAATCCGCCTGATTTGGCACGATCCCGCAGAGAACGAGCCGGACAGCAATTCACCGCGCGCGGTCGATTCGGCCGTCCGATTTCCGACAACCTATCCTGCAGAGAGCGGAATGAACAGCGATCCACAGTTCCACTCACTGGGCGACCCGTCCCCCAATGTTCGCAGCAAAAGTCCGTCCAGTCAGGACAACTTATCTCTGGATGTGCTCGGCTCTATTGCGATCGAAGAGAGGTGGAAACCGGGCAGGAAGTTGCTGCTCTGGATCGGCAAAGGCTGGCCCGTTACGGAGAACTGGGATTCATTCGATTCGATCACCGAGTTCTCAACGCGGCTGCGCGAGGCCCGCATTGAGCTTTCGAACGTGACCTTCGGGAAGGATGGCAAGCAGGGGCTGGACTATCGGGATTCTGTGAAGGGGGTGGGGTCGGCCAGGCAGGCGAAATCTGCCAGCCTGGCTCTGCAGGTGATTGCAACGCAAAGCGGCGGCCGCGTAGTGGAGGCGGATCGTGATTTGGTGAGCCAGATCGAAACTTGCATCGCAGGTGCAAGCGCCTTCTACACAATTTCGTTTGACCCTCCGAAGGCGAAACAGCCGGATGAGTATCACGACCTGAACATCCAGGTGAACCCACCGGAGCTTGTGGCCCGCACCAATACCGGCTACTACGATGAGCCGACGTATTACGATCAGCCCAATCTGGCGCCAGAGCGCGTGAGTGTGGAGCAGTTGGAGCAACTGCTGGCAAAGGGCGGCTCGGATGAGAAGATGGCGCGGCGTCTCTATGCCATGGAGCTGACCGAGCGGATGAGCAGCACGCGGTTGGCATCCTGGAAGGCCCGTTTGCCGGGAGCAAAGGCCTGGATTGCGCTCGTGGCGCTGGCCGATACGTCGGCCTTCCTGGATCGTCCGCCGGCAGAGATTCCACCCATTGCGAAACCGAGCCTCGACGAACTGAATTCGATACTGTCGCGGACCACGGACTATCTGAACGACACGCTGCCGAGACTGCCGAACTTCTTTGCGACGCGGACAACGGTTCTCTATGCTGAACCGCCATTCAAGAACGATCGGACATGGAAGATCGACACAGCCGATCATTCCCTGCATCCTGCCGACAGCGTCCATGCGACTGTTTTTTATCGCGATGGGGCCGAGGTGGTGGATGCGGAAACGAGGACGGGAAAGCAGCCGAATGGGCGAGAGATGACCTTATCCACAACCGGTACCTTCGGCCCGATGCAGAGCCTGGTGTTCTTTGATGCCATGCGCGGCAATTTGCAGTGGAGCTTCTGGGAGCAGGATGCGGGTGGCCCGAGGGCGGTCTTCCGTTATGCGGTGCCGGAGAAGGAGTCGCATTACGAGGTCTCCTACTGCTGCTCGCTCGAAGAAAACGGAACCAATCTCTTCCGGCGCACGGCGGGTTATCACGGAGAGCTTGCCATCGATCCGCCAAGTGGAGCGATTCTTCGCCTGACCGCGGTTTCCGACCTGGAACCAAATCTGCCGCTGAGGGTGTCACGGATCATGCTTGAATACGGCCCGGTTGAGATCGGAGAGAGAACATACATCTGTCCTTTGAGAAGCATCGCCATTCTCAAAGGCCGAACTTCGCTCGGAGTTCATGAATGGGGTGAAAGCTTCAAGACCTACGGTCCATTGCATACGGCCGTGAACGATGTTTCCTTTGGGGACTATCACCTGTTCCGGTCCGAAGTGCGGGTACTGGCCGGGGACAATCCGGCGCCCGAGCCATAGAGCCCGGCAGAGCCGAAAGCGACGGATAGTTCCGGCATGTCTTTGGTTGGCTTCGAGGCTCGCCGCAGCCACCAGGCAGGTCAGATTGGAGATCGCATTGTCTATCTCAATTGCGCTTCCCCTTGCGTGCGCGATGTTGCTTGGCGGCTAATGGCCCTGGCATTCGCCCACGGAAACGGACGCAAACTGCAATTGTGCCTTTTGGAACAGAAAGCTAAAGTCTCACCCTGTTAAGTTTCTCAACGGTCTGGATTCTTTTCGAGAACATAGTTGCAGCGAATCGGATTTAGAAAATGGAAATCTCAAGTTCGCCGACCCATGCGCTGCATCGGTCCATTCCATCGAGCTTTCCATGCAAGGGAGACTTCATCATGGTCATTCATCTTCGCAATATCGTTCTTGCAACACTGGCGCTCATCTGCTTCATTCCGCCTCCGGTCTCGACAGCGCAAGCACCTGAGGCAACAGTCTCAGCCGCTCCAGGCACGCTGGTTCGCTGGCGGGTTCCGGGCGCAACGCGCTGCAGCATGAGAGCGCGCTCCTGGGCCGCCTTGGAGGGTACTTGCTACTACCCCATCGACCTGCTCGACAAGCCGGGACCAATCGCCATCGCGCTCTGGGGCACGGGGCCAAACCCAACGCCAAAGAAACTCGCCCGCATCACAGTGGAGGCCTACGACTACGGGACCGAGGAAATTACCCTTCCCGACATTCCCCAGGCCAACCCTTCGCCGCAGAACCTGAAGCAAGATGAAGCCGACCGGGTAGTGCTCGGCAAAGTGTGGAGGGCAAAAGAGGGGCCGGCGCAGTTTACGCTGCCTCTCGGGCCGCCGGTAAGCCCCATGAGCGTGGGCAAGTCGTTCGGAGCCAAGCGGGTTTACAACGGCAAATTGGCCGAACAGGCCCACATGGGGTCCGACTACGATTCCCCGGTAGGCTCTCCAATTCTGGCGGTTGCGGCGGGAACAGTAGTCTTCGCCGATGAAATGTTCTTCGAGGGCAACGCCGTCTTTATCGACCACGGCGATGGGCTCATCAGCATGTACTTCCATCTCTCGGATATCAAGGTCACAGCTGGGCAGGAAGTCAGGAAGGGCGAGACGCTGGGCCGCGAGGGAGCTACCGGCCGCGCAACAGGCCCGCACCTGTGGTTCGGCGTCCGCTGGCACGACGCCCGCATCGACCCAAAGTTCCTCCTTGAGGCGCGCGACAAGATTCCCGCTGTAAACTGAGCGAGGGGCCAGCGCAGGGCGCGCTTGGGTATACTCACTCCAAATGGAAATCACGCCTCAATTCGATGACGATCCGGAATTCATCCGCCAGGTCGATCTGGCGGTGAATGGAGTTCTTTGCCGCTGCTTGCCTGCATCGTTGGCACTCGTGAAGATCGATAACTGGTTCGGTGCCAGATGGCTCGGCTTCGCCGGAAAAGTCATGGGAGCCTTCGGTTTAACGATCATTCCTCCCTATCGCAACCAAAAGCATTTGAGAGTTCCACCCTTCGTGCCCGAAAGGGTCGTATCGCAGCGGAGGTTTGCCGGTCCTGAATTCCATGAGATCGATCCAGGCAAGCCGGTGCATAAGCACGTCTCAAGCGAGGCAGCCCTCCGGCGCATGGTGGCCATCGAAGAGCCCGACGTGGCTTTCGCGTGGTTCAGCGGCAAGACAAAGACCAACGACCGCGGCGCGCTGATGATGTACATTCCGGCAGGAGACGCGTACTGGGCGTGGTACGCCGAACTGCAGCGCGGAGAACCTTGGCGCATTACCAAGGCCTGGGAAATTAAGCACGAGGATCTTTCGCATCTTATGGAAGAAACTTCGGAATTGCAAACCCGCTGACCTACTGCAACAGAAGCAGCGGCAAGCTCACATGCCGCCCCAAAACTCTGTAGAAATCACAGAACCAGATGCAGTATCGAGATGACAGCATGGTGATCGACAAGGATGACAAGCCGGTGGACGAGGAGTTGCTCGCTCGCATTCGAGAGATGCGTGAGCGTTTCGGTGAGTTGAGCAGCCGGATTGCCCTGGATTACGCGAATGTGCCCGAAGATGAGGGCATGGCGGAGATCGATGCGGCTGTTGCGCACGAACGGGGACGCTGATCCGGGCCGCTCTCTCCACGCCAGCGTTATCATCAAACCATGAAGCGCGTCCTCTTATCCTGGAGCAGCGGCAAAGACAGCGCCTGGACGCTCCACATCCTGCGCCAGCAGCCCGATATCGAATTGGTCGGCCTGCTCACCACCCTCAACTCGGAGTTTCAGCGTGTGGCAATGCACGGCACCCGCCGCTCCGTCCTCGAAGCACAGGCCGATGCCGCCGAACTCCCGCTGTGGACCGTCCCGCTCCCATGGCCTTGCCCCAACGAGATTTATGAGCAGCTCATGGCCGATGTCTGCACGCGAGCCGTTGCCGAGCACATCGACGCAATCGCATTTGGCGACCTGTTCCTGCCCGACGTTCGCGCCTATCGTGAGAAGCAGTTGGAGCCCACCGGCCTCGAGCCCCTGTTTCCCCTATGGCAGATTCCGACCGGGGAACTGGCGCGCACCATGATCGCCGGCGGTCTGCGCGCCAAACTGGCCTGCATCGATACCAACCAGCTGCCTGCGTCCTTCGCCGGCCGCGACTTCGATGCCGCTCTGCTCGATGACTTTCCCCCGGAAACCGACCCCTGCGGCGAGCGGGGCGAGTTCCACACCTGCGTCTACGCCGGCCCCATGTTCAAGGCCCCGCTCAATCTGCAACCAGGAGAAATCGTCAACCGCGACGGCTTCGTCTTCGCCGATTTCCAATAGCCGCTCGTTCTCTATTCCATATTCCTTTAGTCCCTAGTCCCTTAGTCCCTAGTCCCTAGTCCCTTAGTCCCTAGTCCCTTAGTCCCTAGTCCCTTAGTCCCTAGTCCCTTAGTCCCTAGTCCCTTAGTCCCTAGTCCCTTAGTCCCTAGTCCCTAGTCCCACCTCCGCCGCCGGCGTCAGCGTATGCGTATCCCACCAGTGCTGCACCACCTGGTTCCAGCGGTCGCTGCGTCCAACCCACAACTGCGTGGCCAGGTCGTAGTGCGCCAGGTTGTTCTGTAACCAATAGGCCCTGTTGTCTCTGAGCCAGGCAGCCTCATACAGCCCGCGCAACAGCGCATACCCGTCGCGAATATCCTCAAGCCGCCCGTTGTTTGAGCCAATCGTCTCCAGCATCCCCGATATTTCGTTCCACCGGCTCTTGTCCGCAACCAGCCCCTGCGCCTGGCTGTAGAGCGCCGCGGACTCATCCGCCGCCTGAAACTTCAGCCCCACAAAGTCGATCCGCCGCGCGCCCAGTTCCAGCGCATCCAGCGCCTCCGGATTTTCCAGCTTCGCGTCCTCCAACTTGGCCGCGGCCCGCGCCTCGGCAACCAGCGTAATCGCCTTCTCCGCGTGCAGCCGCAATTCGCTCAGTGCTGGCCGAATCTTTGCCCCCACTCGCTGACCCTCCGCCGAAAACGGATCCACCCAGAACAAGCTGTCCTGCGCGTCTTGGAGTCCAGCCTTCTTCAGTACCGCGTGCGCCGCCATCAGCTCCCGCTGCGCCTGGCTTATCTTTCCCGTCTGGTCCCTGTGAAACGCCAGCCCGTACGAATCGGTAAACGCGTCCTCGGAGCTTTCGCCCGCCTGCCATCCCGCCGCCGCGCCAAACAGCACGCCAAACCAGTTCTCGTCGAAGATCCCCTCGCCGTCGTCGTTCCACACCGTGTTCAGCTCGCCGGTCGAGCCCAGCTTCTGTCCGTCCCGCACAAACGCCCGAATGTTGCCCAGAGCCTCATTGTTGTTGGGATAAAGCCGGTTCCAGTTGTTCACTCCCGGCGCAACCCAGGTCTCCAGGCCGGCCTTGGTAAACGGCAAAATCAGCGGCGTAAAGTCCGGCGCGGCGTCGTAGTTCCAAGGCGCGGCAATCATGTCTTTGGGCAGCGTCCCCACCAGCTCCGGCGAGTTCACCGCCACGTCTCCCCAAAAAATGAGCCGCTTGTGAGTTGGCTCCAGCTGGGTGTGAATCCTGGTCAGGAACTCCAGGTAGACCGCGCCCAGCCCGCGATTCTTCACCTCATCGTGCGTTCTCCCCGTTCCCAGATCGAAGGTCTCATCGGCCCCGATCAGCGAATACGGCCCTGGAAAAACCTTGGCCAGCTCGCCAAACCAACTGCCGATCAGCGGCAGCGTAGCCGGGTCCCCGGGAGCGAGCACCGCCCCATGCGGAGTCTCCGCCAGCCCCGTGTACTGCTCAAACTTCAGCACATGATGCAGATGTCCAAACGACTCCTGCTCGGGAATGATGGTGATGTGATATTTATCCGCATACTCCACCAGTTCGCGCGCCTCGTCCGGCGTCATCGCCCCGCCCGGAAACGCCGCCACCGGCGTGCTGTCATAGGCAAACGTATGCTCAAAATAAGGCGAAAAGATGTTGACCTTATAGGCCGCCAGCGTGCGAATCTCGCGCTTCAGAAAGTCCATGTTCGGCAGCGGCCCACGCGACCAGTCGTCGGAAAGGCCACGATGCGCCATAGCCGGCCAGTCGCGCACAGTCGGAGCCAGCAACACAGCGGTCTTTCCGCTGCCGCGAATTAATTGCTTCACGGTCTGCGCGCCGTAAAAAAGACCCTCCGCCGTCTCAGCAATGATGTGCAGGGCGTTTCCCTCTGCCGGAACAAGGATGTACCCCTCGTCGTGCATCGCCGCATCGAACGCCAGGTGATGTTTGGCGAGCAACTCCTTCGCCTGGCCCGATTCATCAAGCCTCTCAAACCGAATAAAAACGGCGGCGTCTGTTCCGTTTTTTGCCCCTGAAGCCTGGAACAGATCCTGGGCCGCAAAATTGTCGTCGGCATGTTTTCCAACAGAAATGATAAGGCCCGCGCTCCCAATCGGAAGCGTGACAAATCTGGAGCACTCCCGCACCGCAGGCACCAGGTGCAAATCCGCGCAAGCGGGCGCGCTAACCGGCGCAGCCTGCGAAACCGCGCCCGCAGCCCCGCACAAAACCAGCAACGAAATCAAAGCGGATCGAAGAACCATACACACCCTCTCTTAAGATACGGAGTCGGATGTCAGCCTATCGCACCGCCGCTTTCCCTGTACACCGCATTCGGAAACTCGCAGTGGTACCGTTTCCTGCAGCGTGTTTCGAAAGCATGCCTTGTATCAGGGCATGACTTTAGTCGTGCCGAAAAGCGCCAGAATATTGAGGGGTTTTAACCCCTGCGGGATCATCTCTTCGACGGCCGCAGCCATTTGTGAAACACGCGCTAGATTCTCGTGACGGTCATCGACAGCTTATATTCGAAGAGTTCAACGTCAGGGACGGCTCTCGAGGCAATGCGCACTTCGTCGCTAATTTCGCGTGCAATGATGAAGGTCCTTACTTTGGGCGCATTTAGTTTCTCCTTAATGCACTCTCGATAATATAGGGCTTGGCCAATTACCCTTTCGTGCCCCCTGCTTGCCTTCAGCTCGATAACCACTGGGATCCCTTCCTTATCCTTGCCCAGAATATCGATTCTCCTGCCACTCTCGTCTACCTGAAACTCAACAGGGCTTTGGCCGTCAGCAGCCTTCCAAAGTGTCATCCCTGCCTCTAATAAGCCAGGGTTCTTCGCAAGGTAATTCTGCAACTCCTTTTCAAGGATTTGAAATTCCTCGGCATCTGAGAACTGCTCTTCAGGCTCATCCACGTCATCGTCTACGTCAGGACCAAGGCTCTCCGAACCAAAACGCTCCACCCATTTCAGATAACCGAGATCATACCAATTCATTTTTCTCTTGCCAGTCGGAGTTGCACCGTCCGGCCAGCACTCAGAGATGAACCTTTCAAGAAGACGCTCCGCGCGCAGGATTTTGAGAGCCTTCCCCTTCTTAGCCCTGCGTTTGAACTTATCTGCTCCCGGGTCATCGTCCAAGCCTTTTGCTTCGGCCCCAAATCCGTGCGCTTCGAGGAAAGCGGACACGGATGCGAGTGGCATACCCGGATTAGGAACCTTAGTCATAAGGATTCACCAGCCTGACGCAAGTAGACTACCACCCAAGCTTTTACCGTAAGCTCCTCAACGCCGGATAAAGCCGAACCCACTTGGCATACCCAGCCTTATAAGCCTCCAAATCCCCAGCATCCGGCTCAATCCGCTCCGCAACCTCGATAGCCTGCCCGCAAGCCTCATCCAGATTGGCCCAGTGCCCCGCGCCCACCCCTGCCATCAGCGCCGAGCCAAACGCGCCACCCTCCTCGGCCGTAAGCACCTCCACGGCGTGCCCATACACCCCAGCCTGAATCTTCCTCCACAGCGGCCCGCGCGCCCCGCCGCCGCCCAGCCGGATTCCGCTCACCGGAATCCCCAGCTCTGCAAACAGCGTAAACGTGTCCTCCAGCGAATAAGCCACACCCTCGAGCACCGCCCGCACAAAATGCGCAGCCGTATGCACCGTCGAGATGCCCGCAAACGCCGCCCGCACCTCCGGATCGAGATGCGGCGTCCGCTCGCCCAGCAGATACGGCGCCCACTCCAACCCATCGCTGCCCGCCGGAACCTCCGCCGCCGCGGCCGTCAAGTCGTCATAGCCCCGCCCCGCAAAGAACGTCTCCTTCAACCAGCGAAAGCTCAGTCCCGCCGACTGCGTCACGCCCATCACATGCCACAACCCAGGAACCGCATGGCAGAAGGTATGCAGCCGTCCCTTTGGATCCTTGGTCGGCGCGGCCGTAGCCGCAAACACCACCCCTGAGGTCCCAATCGTTGCCGAAACCGATCCCGGCTGCAAAATGCCCATTCCCACCGCGCCGGCTCCCTGGTCGCCCGCCCCGGCCACCACCGGCGTGCCGGCAACCAGGCCCGTCAACCCCGCCGACGTCTCGCTGATCCGCGCGCAAACCTCCGGCGACTCATACACCGTCGGTAGCCAGCTCTCGGCAATCCCCGCGGCCTCCGCCACCTCCCGCGACCAGCGCCGATGCGTCACATCCAGCAGCAGCGTGCCCGAAGCCTCCTGCACGTCGATGGCGAACTCGCCCGTCAGCCGGTAGCGCACGTAATCCTTGGGACACAGAATGTGGCGAATCTTGGCGAAGATCTCCGGCTCGTGCGTCTTTACCCACAGCACCTTGGTGACCGTAAAGTTGGGCAGCGCAGGGTTGCAGGTCAGCTCGATCAGCCGGTCGTAGCCGATCTTCGCCGTCAGCCAGTCGCACTCCGGCTGGGTGCGCGTGTCGCACCAAATCATCGCGGGCCGCAGCACCGCGCCGTCCTCATCCAGCAGCACCGCTCCGTGCATCTGCCCCGTCAGCCCAATGGCCGCAATCGGCTCGCGCGGCTGGGGTGCGGCAGCCAGCGCTCCATGAATCGCCTCCTGCGCCGCCCGCCACCAGTCTTCAGGATCCTGCTCCGCCCACCCAGGGTGAGCCGTCTTGAACGGAGCATGTTCGCTCGACGCTCCTGCAATCAGTTTGCCCGCCCCATCCACCACCACAGCCCGCGTTCCGCCCGTGCCCACATCCATTCCAAGAAACCACATAAACGTTCTCTCCCTCTTGCGTAAATCGCTTTTCCCGGCGAGGGAAGCATAGCAGCGCGGGGCTTTGCGCGAAAAGGGGCCTGCGCTGAAGAGCCCCATGCGGGTAGCAGCTCGTAGCTCCGCGCCGTAGGCGCAGTGGTTGTTAGCCCCGCGCTTCAGCGTGGGGAAAAGGGATTCCACAAGTTCGCTTCGGATTCCCGTAGGGACGGCGCAAGGACATCATTTATGCAAGGACCGATAGTCTCTGAGGGACGCATTGAGCTCACCCGGCCCCTACCCCTCCAGCAACAGCAACCGCCCTGCATCCAGCTTCAGCCCCCATGGCTGCGGCAGCACGCTCAGCGCGCGCCAAACATCCTTCGGAACATCGGCTTGCAGATGCGCCAAATCCCCCTCGCGCGGAGCCGAATGAAGTCGCAGGTACAGCGTCATCTCATGCGGCGCCTCGCTGGTGCTCACCAACCAGCACGGAAACGCATTCTCACCGCTCGCCGTCCCCGCCAAGCCAATCTGGTGCGATCGAACTCCCACATGCGTCAGCGTGTCGGGCGCCGGCGCAGCGGTCTCAAGCTCGCAATCCCAAGCCGCCACAGCGATCCGATTCGCCCCAATCCGCCCGGCCGCGACAATGTTTTTGCAACCGGTCAGCCGCGCCGCAGCCACGGTTCGCGGCCGCTCGAACAATTCGTGCTTATCCCCGCTCGCAATCACGCGCCCGCTGTCCAGAACCAGCAAGTCCCTGCAAAAGCGAAAAGCCTCTTCCATGTCGTGCGTGATAAAAACCACCGCGCCGGTGTATCCCGCCAGCGTCTCGCGAAGCTGCTCCTCGGTCTGCCGCCGCAGGTGCGGATCGAGCGCCGCAAACGGTTCGTCGAACAGCAGCGCATCCGGCTGAATGGCCATGCATCGCGCGATGGCAACCCGCTGCCGCTGCCCGCCAGAAATCTCCGCCGGATAGCGATCGGCCAGCTCGGCAATAGCCATCCGCTCCAGTTGCTTCTGCACCATCGCCTGCCGCTCGCCCGCCGAAAGCGCACTCAAACCGAAGCCAACATTCCCGGCCACCGTCATGTTCGGAAACAAGGCGTAGTCCTGAAACACAACGCCGATTCTACGTTGCGCCGCGGCAATGTTTGTCCGGGCCGCGCTGTCGAATAGCACCCGTCCATTCAGAACAATGCGCCCACGCTCCGGAGTAACAACCCCGGCAATCATGCGCAGCGTCATCGACTTTCCCGCACCCGATGCGCCCAGCAAGCCAACCGCGCCCTTGCCGTTGCGGAAGGCTATCCGCAAGTTGAAACTCTCAAGCGCCTTCTCCAACTCGACATCGAGCAGTGCGGGGACCGAGATACCCTCCACCGGCCGCGAACGCGCGGAAGGCCCAAGATCCGGCTCCAGTCCCCAAACAGCGCGAGGCAACGCTAAACCCGGCGCGACGTGCCTTTTCCTGCCTTTCCCGGTTCCCACCTGCCAATTCAGCAGCCGGATAATGCCCAGAGAGAGCACAACAATCAGGCTCACCCACAGCAGCGCGACCCTCATATCGCCGTCCTCAACGGCCGAGAAGATTGCCATCGGCATAGTCTGAGTGCGGCCTGGAATATTCCCTGCCAGCATGAGCGTCGCCCCAAATTCCCCCAGCGCCCGCGCAAAGGCCAGCACCGTTCCAGCCACCACGCCCGGCGCGGCCAGCGGCAACAGCACCCTGCGAAACACTGCGGATTCCGACGCCCCCAGCGTGCGCGCCGCATCAAGAAGCGTGGGATTCACCTGCTCAAACGCGCCCAATGTAGTGCGGTACATCAGCGGAAATGCAACCACGGTTGCCGCAATCACCGTTGCCGGCCACGAAAAAACAATCGTGATTCCAATCTGTCCCAGCGCGTGGCCAATCAAGCTCCGCCGCCCCAAAAGCAGCAGCAGAAAGAACCCGACCACCGTGGGCGGAAGCACCAGCGGAAGCGTCAAAATGCCATCGATCCAGGCGCGAAAGCTGCCGCGCAAGCCGTACATCGCCCGCGCCGCAAACAACCCAAGAAAGAACGTGGCTACCGTTGCGGCGCAGGTCGTGGCCAGCGAAATATAAATGGGCGAAGCATCGAATTGCGGCGTCACGGTGCCGCTATTGTAAATCCATACCGCGCAAAGACTGCCTGGGCGGCTGGACTGGCCAGGTAGTCCACAAAGCCGCGCGCCACTTCTGCATTGCGGCTCCCTTTGATCACCGCCGCGGGATACACAATCGCATCGTGCGTGGCCTCAGGCGCGGTCGCCACAACGCGAACCTTGCTGGAAGCCTTCGCGTCGGTCGCATACACCAGCCCAGCATCGGCATTGCCGGTTTCAACATAAGTCAGAACCTGCCGCACATCCTTCGCCAGCACAAACTTGCTCTCCAACTTATCCCACAGATGAAGCGCCGTCAGAGTCTGCCGCCCGTATTGCCCCGCCGGAACGCTCCCCGGATCGCCCACCGCAATCACCCGCACACCCGTCGCCGTCAGCCCATCAAAATCCTTGAGCTTCGAGTCCAGCGGCGCAATCAAAACCAACGTATTTCGCAACAAATTGCGCCTCGTGCCATGCACCACAAGCCCCTTCGCTTCCAGATCGTCCATCTGCTTCGCAGCCGCCGAGAGAAACACATCCACCGGCGCGCCCTGGTCAATCTGCGCAGCCAGCGTTCCCGATGAGCCGAAGTTGTTCGTGAATGCAATGTTCGGGTGGCTCTTGCTGTAAGCAGCCTCATTCTCCACAATCGATTCCTTCAGGCTGGCCGCCGCGGAGATGGTCAGCGTAACTACCGTCTGGCCGTAACCAGCGCCTGACGCCAAACACAGCCCAATCAGAGCCGCGGCCAGTACGCGCCGCGTGAAACGGCAATCGCGTTGTCTCAGAAACCTCATTTCAGTCTTTCTTTCCATCTGCGGTCCTCACACCCCAACCGGCACACTGAACATGTCGCCGTGATTGCGCTGTCCATCCATCGTACCCTGCGCTAAACTAACCCTTCACCCGCCCAGGATCTCCGGCACATCGAATCTGCCGGCCCACCCACCCTCCAGAGGTCGAAAAATGCCCGGCCACAACATTGAAACTCCGGCGCTGCCCAGGGACCCAAAAGAGATGCAGGCCGCGCAATTCGCCATGCGCCTCTCCCTCATCTTCGGCTTTGCCATGCTTGCCGGGAAATCCGCAGCCTGGTTCCTCACCCATTCTTCCGCCATCTTCTCAGACGCGGCTGAATCGGTCATCCACGTCATCGCGGTCGGTTTTGCCAGTTTCAGCCTCCGCCTCAGCGCCAAGCCGGCTTCCCATCAATTCCTCTATGGCTACGAGCGCATTGCTTTTTTTTCCGCCGGATTTGAAGGCGCCATGATCGTCGTGGCCGCCATCGCCATCCTCTTCGAGTCCATCCGCGAGTGGCTGGCCGGCCTGCAACTCGAGCGCCTGGGCTCCGGCGTCGCGCTCATCCTAATGGCCGGAATCCTGAACGCGGGCCTCGGCTACTACCTCATCCGCACCGGCCGCCGCACCAACTCCCTCATCCTTGAAGCCAACGGCAAACACGTCGTGACTGACAGCTTGACCAGCTTTGGCGTAGTCGCCGGCCTGGGCCTGGTGATGATGACACATTGGAAGCCGTTCGACCCGCTGGTGGCCATCGTGGTCGCGGTCAACATCCTCTGGTCGGGAGGGCGTCTGGTCTGGCGATCCGCCGTCGGCCTGCTCGATTACTCCGACCCCGAAACCGGCCGGCGGATTCGCGAGCGCCTCGATGCCATCTGCTCCGAACTCGACGTGCAATACCATGGCGTCCGTTTCCGAACCACCGGCTACCGCCAGATAATCGAGGTTCACCTGCTGTTTCCGCGCCTGACTTCGGTGAGCGACGCCCACGCCCTGGCCACCACCATCGAGGAACGCCTCCCGGCCGAACTCGGAATGCCAGCCGAGATCATCACGCACCTGGAAGCGCTGGAAGATCACGCCGAAGTCCACCGCCGCCAGCACTACACCGGCAAGCCGGAGTAGATTGCGTGGAGGCCGCTACGGATTCAATTGGAATGCCGCAAATGCTCTAACTTCAGCCTGTTTCAAGAAGGCTTTGTAACAGGGCACGACTTCAGTCGTGCCGAAAATGGCCGAAAAAATCTGCGGGCTTTAGCCCCTGCGGGGATTTATTTTCAATGACTTGCATCCCGATAAATAGCAGTTTCTTATGGTGCGCCCGGAGAGATTCGAACTCCCGACCTAACGCTCCGGAGGCGTTCGCTCTATCCAGCTGAGCTACGGGCGCGCATATCCAGCATATCGCACTTTGCTTTCAATCGGCTCTTT
>Ga0302197_10001232_pt1 | contig 25137 bp, 21 predicted proteins | sample II_Bog_N2_1_FD_193526 | JGI IMG/M metagenome (GOLD analysis project Ga0302197, IMG submission 193526) | Peat permafrost microbial communities from Stordalen Mire near Abisko, Sweden - II_Bog_N2_1 | ecosystem: Environmental > Terrestrial > Soil > Wetlands > Peat | place: Sweden: Abisko...
AATCCCAACCCGTATTGTGCTTCAGCCAATCCCTTTTCAGCCGCCTTGCGATACCAATCTGCGGCTTGGAGATAGTCCTGCGTAACGCCTGTGCCTTGTTCGTACATTGTACCCAGATTATTCTGAGCGATAACATCGCCTTGATCGGCTGCCTTGCGATACCAGGCAATGGCTTGCGCCATATCTTTCGGTACTGATTCGCCGTCCTGATAGGCGAGACCCAGGTTGTACTCCGCCCTTGCGTTGCCCTGTTCGGCGGCCTTGCTGTACCAGGTGAAAGCCTGCGCATAGTCCTGCATGTTGTCAAAAACTACGCCAAGTTCAACCTGCGCAATGATGTTACCCTGTTCGGCGGCTTTGCGGAGCCAGAGCACTGCCTGTGCGTTGTCCTGCGGGACACCGAGTGCATGTTCGTACTGTCTGCCCAGTCCACACTGTGCGTCTGCATCTCCGGTGGCAGCTCTCTCCTGCAGGGCCTTGAGTGCGTTCTTGTCGTGCGCCATATGACATTGCTGTGCTTGGATGTAATGTGTGGATGAAATGCAGTTGATCGCAATTATTGCGGGAAAGAATACATGCGGCACAGCACGCCTTGCAGACATCGCCATCTCCGTTCGGAATCGCACTCAGTATAACGATGTGTTCCTAGCCTGTCCAAACTCTTGCACCGGCCACCCTTTAGTTCAAATAGCAACCATCTAAGTGGGGAGCGAGTGTAACTTCCGTATGGTCGGCAATCGTCAGTTGAATGGGCAATGTCTTGTTGGTCGCCTATCCGGAAGTTGCACCCGAAGTCAAACGCCGACGAGTTCAAAAGCAACCGAAGGCTTCGACTGGAGGTTATTGAAGCAAGCGGGCTTCGCGTCCCGGCCGGCGAGGGCGAGTTAGAAGTGCGCGGGCCTAAGAGACTGCTGGAAGGATGGCTGGCCGCTGAGGCGGAGCGCTCCTCCGGACTGCGAGCCACCCTCAAGGCGGAACTGGCGGATCATGCCGTCGAGGTCGGCGGCTAGCGAGGCCAGGTTCTTCAGAGCCTCGACTGCTTCTTCGGCCCCCTGTGCGCTCTCGATGGAGAGTTGGGAGATTTGGCAGGCGGATTCGGAGATTTCGCCGGAGGCCGAGGTCTGCTGCGTGGCGGCTGAGGCGATGAGGTGAATCTGGTGCTCGACCTGTTTGGACGAGTCGATGATGGCCTCGAGGCTGCGGCGGGCGTGGGCGGTTTCACCCAGGCCGGATTCAACGGCGGTGCGGCTGTCGTGCATCACCTGTAGCGTCTGGCGGGTCTCTTCCTGGATGCTGCGGATGGTGCCGGCGATCTCTTCGGTGGCGCCTTTGGTGCGCTCGGCAAGGCGGCGCACCTCACTGGCGACGACGGCGAAGCCACGTCCATGCTCGCCGGCGCGAGCGGCTTCAATGGCGGCGTTCAGGGCCAGCAGGTTGGTCTGCTCGCTGATCTCCTGGATCACGTTGACGACCTTGCCAATCTCCTCGGAGCGGTGGGCCAGAGAGGTCATCTTCTCTGAGACTGAACTGGTGGCGGCGGCGATCTTCTCCATCGTTACGGCAGCGGCCTGCATGACTGCGCCGCCCTGGTCGGCGGTCTCAGCCGATACTCGGCTGGCGCCCGCAGCGCTTTCGGCGTTGTGGCTGATCTCGCCGATGGTCGCGGTCATCTCTTGTGCGGCGGCGGCAATCTGGTTGGTCTTGCTGGACTGGGTGTGCGCGTTGCCGGCGCTCTCAACCGCTCGGGCGCTGATCTCGGTGGTAGCGGCGGAGAGAGTCTCAGCGCCGCGGGCTACCGATTGCAGCACGCTGCGCATGGAGACCACGCTGGTGTTGAGGGCCGCGGCGAGGCGGCCGATCTCGTCGGTGCCGGACTCCTCGACGCAGACGGTGAGATCTTTTTCGGCCACGCGTTCGAGGGCAGCGGTGGCGGCTTGCAGCGGGGGAGCAATGAGCCGGGTGAGCTGGAAGCCGATGAGCGCGCAGAGCAGGACGATGAAGATGGTGACCCCCGTATTGACCCAAGTGGCGCTGTTGCTGGCTTGGGTGGCGGCCTTGGATTCCTCCGTGCCGTACTTTGCATTCAGGTTGAGGTCGTCGGAGATTGTTGCCAGAGCGGTGTTGAAATCTGTCATCACAGAGTCCGACGCAAGCAGGTCCAGGGCATCGCCTGTCTTGCTGGCTGCCAGCAGGACGCCGGCGCGATTGCTGGCGTCGAGATACCGCGAGAAGGTAAACGAAAACTTCTGGAAGAACTCGCGCTCGCCCGGGTAGCTGATTCTCGGTTCGTAGAGTCTGACGGAGTTCTGATAGGTCTCGATCGCCGTTTGACGCTTGGTTCCGTGATCTTTTGAGCAGCCCGGCGTTTGGCAAAGCAGCAACTCAAGATCTTCGCGCCGCACGGAGTTGATGGAGCCGCGAACATCGGCCAGGGCGGCAAGGGCGGGCAGGGCGTTGTCGCTGACATCCACGCTCTTTGCGGCAATGTCATGAAACGTGATGAAAGTGTAAGCACCCAGCAGGATGCAAAGACCGCAAACGATGCCGAACGCGTAGGTAAACTTGCGGGAGACGGGAAGATTGCGGAGCCAAGCCATGCCGGTTGCCCTTTCTCGGGTGATTCGCTCATCTCATCGGCGCAAGCCTGTTGGACTTGAGTACTTTCGATTGGAGATGGGGCCAGCCTTAACCTGAACCTTGCTGAAATTGAAGCGAATCGATATTCTTGGGTCCGCTTAGGTTTTTCCGCCCCGAAGAGGTCGTGGAAGCGAGGATTCCCATGTCCGTGTTTCATCCGATTGCGCATCGCAGGCTTGCGGCGGTGGCGCTGGTTCTTTTTATTTCCCCAGCCTTGTGCCGGATGGAGGCGCAGACGGCGCCTGTTGCCGCTCAACCGCCCGCGCCGGAGACCAGGCCAGCGCCCACGCCTGAGCAGTTGGCGATCCGGGCAGCATCCGAGAAGGATCACCAGCATCTCATGGACCTGTTGGGCATCAAGGAGCTAAGGCCGGGGGCCAGCCATGACCCAAATTCGTACTATGCCGTGAACTACGACGAAGCGAAGGCAAGCGTCTACCCCAAGCTGCCCGATCCCTTGCTGCTCAACAGCGGTAAGCGCGTAACCTCTGCCAAGGTTTGGTGGACGAAGCGAAGGCCCGAGATCGCGGAGGATTTCGATCGCGAGATTCTGGGCCGCGTGCCCGTCAGTCTGCCCAAAGTGACATGGGAGGTGGCGAGCGCCACAGCAGAAAAGATCGGCGATATTCCGGTGGTGACCAAAAGGCTCAAGGGCCATGTGGACAACTCGGCGTACCCGCAGATTACCGTCAACATCGACCTCACGCTGACCACTCCGGCCCGTGCGGCCGGTCCGGTTCCGGTGATCATGGAGCTTGCTTTCAGCAACGAGTTCATGGCGGCCATCGCCCGGAGCATTCCCGAGATGATGCCGGGAGGGCCGGGAAATGGAGGGCCGACATGGCAGGAGCAGGTGCTGGCCAGAGGGTGGGGATTTGCGATTTTGAGCCCCACCAGCTTTCAGGCGGACAACGGCGCCGGGCTTACAGATGGCATCATCGGACTGGTCAACAAGGGCCAGCCGCGCAAGCCGGAAGACTGGGGCACGCTGCGCGCCTGGGCCTGGGGAGCGAGCCGGGCGCTGGACTATTTTGAGACCGACAAGGCGGTAGATGCGAAGCAGGTGGGGCTTGAGGGGCATTCGAGATTTGGCAAGACGGCGCTTGTGACCATGGCTTATGACCCGCGGTTTGCGGTTGCTTACATCAGCTCGTCCGGTACGGGCGGCGCCAAGCTCTATAGGCACATCTATGGCGAACTGACGGAGAACCTGGCGGCGGCGGGCGAGTATCACTGGATGGGCGGGAACTTCCTGAAGTACGCGGGGCCGCTGACCGCCGGCGACATGCCGGTGGATGCGCACGAGCTGATCGCGCTTTGCGCGCCGCGGCCGGTGTTTATCGGGGCCGGCGCGAGCGTTGTCAGCAAGGATGGATGGGCCGACGCACGGGGGATGTTCCTGGCCGCGGCGGCTGCTGGGCCTGTCTACCACCTGCTGGGCAAAAAGGGAATTGGAACTACCGAGTTTCCACCCATTGATAAAGGGCTGACGGATGGGGATATTGCCTTTCGCCAGCATTCGTTCGGGCATACCCCTGGGCCGAACTGGCCCGCTTTTCTGGATTTTTCGAGCCGATATTTACAAGTGCCCGGGGCCAACGCGGCATTGACTGCGGGATCGAACGGCCAGTGAGATTACGTCAGACAGCCGCTCCGTTCGAAGCGATGGAACTCTTCGCTGTGCAAGGGGTGCGGGTCATCAGCGTTGGGCTGCCCACTTCGCAATCGCTGCGCGCACGGCTGTCATCTTGTTTTGGAATCCTATCCATTGTTCAGGCTCATCTTGTATTGGAAGAGAGTTTGGATTGACGGGGCTATGCTGGGGTTGCTACACTCGTGAGCGTAGCTTGCTGCGCGGATTCCAGCAGCGAGTTGCGACCGCCCTCCAGCAAGCCGTTGCATGCCGGGTGTTTCCCAAGGAGAACAGTCGTTTTCACCTCCAGCCCAACAGGCTGGCAGGACTGTCCCTTGCGGAGGCGATCCCGTCACAGGCAGAGGTTTAGATTGCAGGGCTTTGGTCAAGAGGCCTCTTCGCCGGCGGCAATCGCCGTGCGGGAGCCACCCCCAGCGGCAGGCACTTATCCGTCGCGGGAGCAAGGAATTCCGGAGCCGCAGCGATGCCAAACGTCCTCAATCCAGAACCCGAGAGCATAACCCTGAATACCGAATTGGAAACACCCACGCTAGAACCTGCGACGGAGCTTGAGCAGCCGCCGTACGAATCCACGTCCACCCCTGAGATCGCCGAAGTTTTCGAACCGAATGCGCTGGACGCCGATGCCCCAACCGAGCCTGTGGCCGAGGCCCCGCCTTTGGCGGAAGTTGCAACGGAAGTTGCCGCGCCCACTGCGTCCATGGCCGCTCCAGTAGCCGAGGCGCCGGTTCATGAAGCGCACCCGCATGAGCCCGCCGACGATTTCTCCGCCGCTTTGGCGGCATTTGAACGCGAACAGGCCGCCGAAGCCGCAGCCGTTGAAGCCTACGGCGACAAGGTCGTCTCCGGCACCGTCATCAAGGCCACGGAAAAGCACCTGGTAATCGATGTGGGCCTGAAGTCCGAGGGGCTGGTGCCTCTGGAGCAGGTTCTCGATCATACCGGAGCGGTAAAGTTCCAGCCGGGCGACGTGATCGACGTAGTGATTGAGCGCGAGGAGCCGGAAGGCGGCTACCTGGTGAGTTTCGAGCGGGCACAGCGCCTGCGTGTATGGGAAGTGATCGAGAAGGCCGCGAACGACAAGACGCCGGTGACCGGCACCGTGGTAAGCCGCGTCAAGGGCGGGCTCACCGTGGATATTGGGCTCAAGGCATTTTTGCCCGGCTCGCAGCTTGAGATTCGTCCGGTGAGGAATCTGGATGGCTACCTGGGCCAGCAGATTGAAGTCCGCGTCATCAAGCTCAACAAGAAACGCGGCAACGTGGTAGTCAGCCGCAAGGAAATTCTGGAAGAAGAGCAGACGGCCAAACGGTCCGGGACGCTCGATCAGTTGGGCGAGGGCGCGGTGCTCACGGGCACGGTAAAGAACCTGACCGACTACGGCGCGTTTGTGGATATGGGCGGCATCGACGGCCTATTGCATATTACCGATATGAGCTGGGGCCGCCTGACGCACCCGCGCGACCTGGTCAATGTGGGCGATGAGATCCAGGTGAAGGTGCTCAAGTTCGACAAGGACAAGCAGCGGGTATCCCTGGGCTTCAAGCAGCTCACTCCCGACCCGTGGCTAGACGCAACCGAGCGTTACCCCGTCGGCGCGCACGTGCATGGGCGCGTGCTTTCCGTCACCGACTACGGCGCGTTTGTTGAGCTGGAGCAGGGCATCGAAGGCTTGGTTCACCTCTCCGAGATGACCTGGTCCAAGCGCCTCAAGCATCCCTCCAAGCTGGTCAAGCCGTCCGACGAAGTCGAGACGGTCGTCCTCAGCGTGAATCCCGCGGATCGCCGCATTTCGCTGGGCATGAAGCAGTTGCTCGACAATCCATGGGAGAACCTGACCGAGCGCTATCCGGCAGGGACCGTGGTCGAGGGCCGCGTGCGCAACCTCACCGACTTTGGCGCCTTCATCGAAATTGAAGACGGCATCGACGGCCTGGTTCACGTCTCCAACCTCTCGTGGACCAAGCGCGTCAAGCATCCTTCAGAAGTGGTGAAGAAGGGCGAAAAGGTCAAGGCTGTCGTTCTCGGCGTCGAGCCGCAGAATCGCCGCCTGAGCCTCGGCATCAAGCAGCTTCAGCCCGACGTGTGGGAGAGCTTCTTTGCCGCGCACCGTGTAGGCGATGTGGTCCACGGCAAGGTTCTGCGCACCGCGCAGTTCGGCGCGTTTGTCGAGATCGCGGAGGGCGTGGAGGGTCTGTGCCACATCTCCGAGGCCGGCGACGAAGGCGGCGGCTCCAAGCTGGAAACCGGTCTGGAGCACGAGTTCAAGATCATCAAGATCAACGTGGAAGAGAAGAAGGTGGGCTTGAGCCTGCGCGCAGTGGGCCACGAGGCCAGCCGCGCCCAGGTCGAGACCTACAAGAAAGAGGCTCACAAGGCCCCCGTCTCCAGCTCGACCACAACCCTTGGCGACCTCATCAACTGGCGCAAGAGCGAGCGGTAACTTCGGCTCAGCCAACAGCAGCAAAAACAGCGGCCGCCCTTCGGGGTGGCCGTTGTGCGTTTGGGAGACCAGAGGGAGAATTTAGATGGAATTGCCACGCAAATAGTATTGCCCGCGATGTGGTATCATGCTCATGGTGAGACTTCTGATAGACACCGACGTAATTGTAGCTGCCATGCGCAGTCCGACGGGAGCATCGGCGGAGTTATTGCGGCGCATCAGCTATGGACGAGCCACAATGCTATTGAGCGTTGCGCTTGCTTTGGAATATGAGGCCAAATGCATGTTGGCTGAGCACCGTCTGGCGGCAGGGCTTTCTGAAGCCGAGGCCAGGTTGTTTGTGGACAGCCTGATCGCCATGGCGGAGCCTGCACGGTCCTTCTATCGATGGCGGCCTCAGCTTCGCGATCCAGGAGACGAGATGGTGTTGGAAGCAGCCGTCAACGGAAGAGCGTCTGCCATTGTCACGTTTAATGAAAAGGATCTGCGGGAAGCGCGGCACAGCTTCGGGATCGAGGTCCTTCGCCCCGGCGAAGTCCTCAGGAGGATCGAACCATGACTACCAGGATTTCCACATTTCCGCTTCGTTTGCCGGTGTCTCTCAAGACGGCTTTGGAGAGCATTGCCGACCGCGACGGTACCAGTATTAATCAATTTCTGGTTGTTGCGGCTGCTGAGAAGATCGCCGTCATGCAAACCGAGGAGTTTTTCCTGTCTCGTCGCAATCGTGTCGATCTAGATGCCTTTCGCCGCATCCTCGATCGTCAGGGTGGTGAAGCCCCTCGCGCTGGGGATGAGTGGGATCGGAGCGAGACCCTCGCTCCCGCTTCATAGGAACCATGTCCGTTCCAAGGCGACGGACAACTGCCACCCCATAAACGGGAGGGTTAACCGTCGTGCGTTTGAGACACCCTGAGCGCGCCCGCCGGGAGAACGAAACTATGTGGAGAGTTCGAGCCCTTCATGCGCCTATCCGCAGGTTGGGCTCGGCGCTGGCGCGCGATCAGGGATACTTTCAAGGGAAATGCGCGAATGGCGCCCTGTTGACTATTTGTGTAATAGAAAATTCTTAAGAAATTTGCGTTACAACTTTTGCGTTATATGGTTACAATTCAAGAACAACTTGCGATGGTAGGGCTATGCCTGTAAATCCATCTGAACGGCGGTGCGCCCTCCCCGGCGTACCCATGACCTGAATTCCCCCAGGTCTCGCGCCCATGGGCTCAACATGTCTTTTGTGAGGTCGATCATGAAGAGAGCATCTCTTGCAGTTTCGTTTCTCGCCCTTGTGGGCGCGATTGCCGCGGTTCCCGCATTCGCCGACTCAACCATCTACACCAATGGCCCTGGCAACTACGGCATTAATGCCTGGAACGTCTCCAATGGCTTCACCGTGTCGGATTCGTTTACGCTGGGTGCAAATTCAACCATCACCGGCGCGACCTTCGATGTCTGGGCTTTTTTCCGGGGACTCCCTTACGGGCGTGAATTGGTCGATCGGGACCGCCGACTTTGACTCGTCGCAAGGCACAGGGACGGCAGTCCCAGCCAATGCCTTCGTTGTGACCAATGGGTACGGGTTCGACGTCTACTCGGAGTCGATCTCCATCCCCGACATAACGCTCGCTGCTGGCACGTATTGGTTCACGCTCGGAAGCGCCACGACGGTCGATAGCAACGCTGCTTATTGGGATATGAATAACGGCCCATCGGTCGCTTTTGAGAACACGATAGGGAATCTCATCGGCTATTCTGAAAGCGGCTCGAATTCTGAGACCTTCTCAATAGATGGCACCGCCGTAACGCCCGAACCTTCCAGCTTCCTGCTGCTGGGCAGCGGCCTGGCCGGGTTGGCCGGCATGTTGAGGCGCAGGCTCAAGGCCTGAGTTCCAAACTGATTCATTCACTGAAGATGGGGCTGGCGAGGCGCAGGTTTGCCAAGCCAGCCCTTTTTGGTTGGGTGTTATTCTCCTGCCACAGGGGCTTGTCCCCGTTTTTCAATGAGTAACAGGCGGTTTCCAACTCAAGGAGATTGCCCTTCAGATCCCCAGTCTTTTGATCTGTTTCCGGCTGACCCAAAAAGGGAAATGTTTTGGCACTATTTGCGCAAAAGTCTGCACATTGGCAACATTGAGTCCTAGCAAGTGATTCAAAACAAACCGCGCATGATCGGTACTCAACGTGCAGGAACAAGGGTAACCTCCGGGGTTGGGCTATGCCCGAACATTCGTCTGGTCGGAGGGCTGTCTTTAAGGACGTATCCAGGATCTGTCATTCCTTCCACCCCAGGTTGTACGCCCTGGGGCTCAAAGTTCGAGTTTTTTGGGGAGTCAATCATGAAGAGAACAGTTCTTGCGGTTTTGTTTCTCAGTCTTTTAGGCGCGGTTTCCGTTGTCCCCGCATTCGCCGACGCTGCCATTTACACCGATGGCACGAGCACTTACAACACAAACGCCTGGACCATCAACAGTGGATATTCTGTGTCGGATTCGTTTACGGTGCCATGGAATACTACCGTATCCGCCGTGAATTTCGTTGTATGGATGGATTTCGGGGATACGCTTAATAGTGTGGACTGGTCGATTGGGACTGTGCCCTTTGGTGCAACGGTTGGCGCAACGGTTGCGACTGGGATTGTAGACCCGACGGCTACCCTTATCTCCGCCGACAATGGTATCCCCGACGACGCTGGTCCTGACTATCAAATCGACAACGAGTATTTCTCCGTCTCCCCCGGACTCTCGCTGGACACTGGAACCACCTACTACCTGACGCTCGATAGCGCGGTGACAGCATTCCAAGTAAATACCGACACCGGTACCGGTTATGTAGCTTGGGATCAGTCGAACGGTCCCTCAATCGGTACCTACAGTCCATACTTCGAGGGCTACCCAGGCGCGCCGTCGTCGTTTCAGATCATTGGCGCCACCCCCGAGCCGGGCAGTTTCCTGCTTCTGGGCACCGGGCTTGCCGGGTTGGCAGGCCTGTTGAGGTTCAAGTTCAAGGCTTAGGTTGCAATCGATTCATTGGCTGAAAACGGGGCTGGCTAGGCGCGCAAACGCCAAGCTAGCCCCGTTTTGCGTCTGCTGGATGCCGAGCTTTTCGCCGAGAGCCGAGGCGCTTGCGGGTCAGGGCCAATCCCCAAAACTGGGAGCGTCATGATTCCCGGCCTTTGAGGCCCTGCGAGATGCTTGCGGTTCTGAAGGCAATCGATCTGGGGCGGAAGAGGCTGCCCAAAGACTCATTTCGCAGCTCGGATCGCCTGGAGCCTTCAACCATTCAAATACGATTTCGCCGTTGTCCTCTTCCGGTTGACTCACCGCCTCCATCTCTGCCCGATTGGGGAACCAGAAGCGATTTCCACAGATAAAATGGTCACATAACTCACATAAGTGTGTATTATGTGATTAACGGATGGCCGTTGGGGTTCTGAATCGTTCCAATGTTAAGAAGAACCTATCCTGCATTGGCTTCAGTACCCCCTTCAGGCCCCCGGCCAGAGACGAGGAGAAAATCATGATTCGCAAGACGCGCTTGTTCACACCCGGCCCGACGCCGCTGTTGCCAGCGGCACAATTTGCCATGGCGGCGGCGGACATTCACCACCGCACACCGGAGTTTCGCGCCCTCTTCCAGAAGGTGCTTGCCCAGTTGAAGGTCTTTGTCGGCACGCAGAACGACGTGCTGCTGCTGTCGAGTTCAGGCACGGGAGCCATGGAAGCGTCCGTTTCGAATCTGACTTCCGCGGGCGACCGCGTGCTGGTGCTGACGGCAGGCAAGTTCGGCGAGCGCTGGGTGGATTTGACCAAGGCCTTTGGCTGCCAGGTGGATGTTGTCGAGGTTCCCTACGGGCAGACCTTCGATCAGGAAGTGGTGAAGAATGCGCTGAAGCCGGAGCACAAGGCCATTTATATGCAGGCCTCTGAGACCTCGACGGCAGTGGCCCACGATGTTGAAGCGGTTGCCAAGCTGGTGAAGGGCACCGAGACCCTGCTGATTGTGGACGGCATTACCGGCCTGGGCACCATGACATTTGACGTGGACGGCTGGGGCATCGACATTCTGATTGGCGGTTCGCAGAAGGCGGTGATGATTCCGCCGGGGCTGGCCTATTTGAGCGTGAGCGAGAAGGCGTGGAAGGCGATGGATGCCTCGAAGAATCCGCGCTACTACTTTGACCTCCGCAAGGAGCGCAAGAATCAGGTCAAGGGCGAAACCGCATATACGCCGGCGGTGGCGCTGGTGGCGGGTTTGGGCGCGGCTTTGGATTACATTGCCGGGCAGGCCGGGGGCGACCTGGAAAAGGGCCGCATCGCTCTGATCGACAATGCCCAGGTGAATGCCAAGGCAACGCGGGCGGGTCTGGTGGCGCTGGGCTTTACGCTGTTTGCGCCAACGTCGCCTTCGGCGGCGGCAACCGCCGTGGCCGTTCCGGAAGGCATGAACTCGGGCGATGTGGTGAAGGCGCTGAAGGCGAAGTTCAGCCTGGTGACCGCCAACGGACAAGGCTCGATGCAGGGCAAGATCTTCCGAGTGGCGCACCTGGGCTTCTTCGACTACCTGGATACCGTGGCATTTCTGGGTGCGATGGAGCACATTGCCAAGGACACGCTGGGTCTGCCGGTGGTGTTTGGGCAGGCGGTGGCGGCGGCGCAGGAAGTGTATTCGGACGCAGTGAAGAAGTGAAAAAGTGAAGAAGTGATTGAGTGAAGGATACTCGTTGCCAATTCACTTTTTCACAGTCTTGGTTCACTCCTTCACTCTTTCACTTTATTCACTCGTTTGCTGCATCACGTTGTTGCGAAAGGTATTCATGGCCGAACTGAGTTTTGGAGAGAAGCTGCTGATCGCGCGGAAGCAGTTGGATCTCTATCAATACGAGATGGCCGAGCGGCTGGGCGTGCATCCCAACTCGATCTGGAAGTACGAGCGGGGCGAGGGCAAGCCGCACGCAGCCGTAGTGCGAATGCTGGATCTATTGTGCGAAAAGCATGGCATCCGCTTGGACGAGTACAAACCTGCGCAAAAGAGCAAGGGAGACGGAATGAAGATCGTATTGGCAGAGAAGGTCTCTCCGGCGACGCTGGCCGTATTGGCGGCCGAGCCGGGGTGGGAAGTTTTGACGCACGACCAGTTGCCGGATGGATTGCCGGCGGCCCTGGCCGATGCCGACGCGCTGGTGGTACGCAGCGCGGTGCAGGCGGACGACGCGCTGATGGCGCTGGCGCCCAAGCTGCGAGTGATTGGCCGGGCCGGCGTGGGGGTTGACAACATTGACGCCGAGGCGGCTACGCGGCGGGGCATTGTGGTGATGAATACTCCTGGCGCAAATGCTGTGGCTGTGGCCGAACTGACCATTGGGCTGATGCTGGCGCTGGCTCGCAAGCTGCCTTTTGCCAATGCCGGGATGCATGCCGGACGGTGGGAGAAGAAGATTCTTCAAGGCATGGAGCTGCGCGGCAAGACGCTGGGCATTCTGGGGCTGGGGCGCATCGGCCTGGAAGTGGCCAAGCGCGCCAAGGGCTTTGGCCTTGAGATTATCGGCAGCGATCCGTTTGTGTCGGCTGCGGTGGCGCGGGAGAACGGCATCAAGCTTGTCACGCTTGAGGAACTGATTGCCGGTTCGGACTATATTACGCTGCACGTAGGCCTGACCCAGCAGACCGCCGGGGTCATCAACGCCAAGTCGCTGGCTGCGATGAAGAAGGGCGTACGCATTATCAACTGCGCGCGCGGCGAGCTGATTGACGACGCGGCTCTGGTGGAAGCGCTCAAGAGTGGCCAGGTAGCCGGCGCGGCGCTGGATGTGTTTGCCAAGGAGCCGGCCAAGGAGACGCCTTATGCGGAGTTCGACCAGGTGATTTTGACTCCGCACATCGCGGGCTCGACGGCCGAGGCGCAAGAGGCGGTTGGAATTCAGATTGCCCGCCAGGTTCGCGAGTATTTGAAGCTGGGCGTTGTGCAGAATGCGGTGAATTTGCCGTCGCTGAGCCACGAGGAGTACGTGGTTCTGGCGCCTTACATCGACCTGGCCGGACGGCTTGGCTCCTTCCTTGCGCAAACCAGCAAGGGCGGTATCGAGTCCATTCATCTGACTTACGGCGGGTCGCTGGCAGATGTCAAGACCGAACTCGTGCGCAACGCTGCCATCGAGGGGCTGCTGCATGGCTCTGAGAACGTGAACCGCATCAACGCGGCGGCGGTTGCGGGGGAACGCGGCATCCGCATTCACGAGGAGAAGCAGGAGAGCCATCGCGGCGGCGCGGCCAGCGTGCTCACCATCGACTTGCACACGGCCGCTGGCTCGATTGGCGCCAGCGCGACCGTGATTCATGGCGAGCAGCCCCGGCTGCTTGCCTTTGACGGCATCGATATCGAGACGCCTCTCGAAGGCAACCTGCTGGTCTGTCGCAACCTCGACGTACCGGGAGTGATCGGCAAGATCGGCTCGATTTTGGGTGAGCACGGCGTGAACATTGCCAACTTCACCCTGGGCCGGGAACGGTCTGGACCGAAGCCGGTGAAGGCGCTGGCAGTGGTGCAGGTGGACGCGCCGGTCTCCGAAACGGTGCTGAAGGCGCTGGCGACGATCGAAGCGCTGCTCGAAGCCAGGCCTGTGAGCCTGCCAGAGGGCAAGTTCTGAGGCTTCCTATCGCGCAAGGATCGACTCTGAGCCAACGAAAAACCACCGCCAACCAGCGGTGGTTTTTCATTTCGCAGGGAATGACTGCTCGCGTCGCTGCATCTAGCCCATGACGCCCTTGTGGCCAAGCCAACTGCGCAGGTAGGAGATCTGCCCGATGTGATAGGTCTCGTGGTAGGCGAGGAAGTTGACCACACCGCTCACTTTTCCGTCGGGGCTGGGCGGCCCTTGAGTGGAGGGGACTGCCAATGCTTCTTCTGAGACAGATTCCATGGCGGCGTTCAGGACCGCGGTGGACTCGTCCCAAGCCAGCTTGGCCTCCGCAGGAGTAGGAAAGGCGACACCTTCGGCGGGCTTTGCTCCGCGTCCAAAATGAGAAAACCACGGCTTCGACCAGTCTTGGCCGAGCCGTTTGAGCAAGGCGCTGCGTGCCCATGTCAAATGGCCCACGATCCACAAAATATCGTTGGCGCGGCCGTCGGGCTTGCGCGTCCATTCTTCGTCCGTCAATCCTTCAAGGTTCTGCTTCAAAAAACGGGTGTTCTGGTTAAAGCTGACCGCGGCAATGGCGATTGGGCTGGGGACAGGCATGGCGATGATTCCCTTCGTGGTTGGTTTAATTCCTTCGTGTGTCGAGTGTTCCGTCCGATTGGTTCGGGGCAGGGAGGAATCCTCTGCCAGAGAGGATATCAGCAAAGAGGGCAGGGCGCATTGGACCGAGAGCGGTCATGCTCGTCATTTCGTGGGGTCGGTCACTCGCCCCATAAAGAGGATGCTGCCCGAGCGATTGTCGCGGATGAGGAAGAGGAAGGGATGGTCGGCGCGAAACTCAGTGGGCGGCGTCCGGTCAGGCGCGCGCATCGCCATCCCCACCATCACCGCTGCCGTCGCCGCCGCGGCCTCGGTTCCAGCCTCATTCACATCAATGAAAGCCTTGTGGATGACGGCCGAGAGAAACAACTCGCGGTTGCCGGTCATCCCTGAGAAATCGGCCGCACCCAGCTTGAAGGCCGCCGGCATTCCCATCGACGCAAGGGTTCGGCCAAGCTCAAACTGTTCTGTCACCTTGAATTTTGGGAAGGTCACAATGACTCGCGGTACCGGCTGCAACTGGCTGAGCCATTGCCGGGTATTGGACGGGGTCAGGGATTGCTCAAAGGCAGGCAGGCTGTCCACATCTTTGGGCAGGAAGACGATCATGGACAAGTCCCCGCTCTTGTAGAGGATTTCCAGAGCCTGAAACGTGCCGCCGTTGAAGTAGTTGTAGCTGCCCGTGCGATGCATCAAGGAAGCTGTAACATTCTTGTGCGCAGTGGACAGATAGAAATTCTCGTCCACTGTATGCGCCTTCTGAAACTGCGCCAGCCAGTCAGCCTTGAAGTAAATGGCGTTTGTGAGCACCAGCCTGGTGGCGGGATTCAAGACGCCCGGCTTGAGCAAATCTTTGATCTTGTCGCTGGTCTTCTGCTCGACCCATTGGTTGATGGTCAAGCGAGCGGCCTCGGTAGCTCCGCTGAAATCGACTTGATTGGAGCCCGCGCCGTAATCGCTCTCGGTCAGCTTGAGGAAATCGTCGCGAAACTTGTAGTCCTGCTGCGCCCAAAGAGCGTTGGCCACGCGAAGCTGGTAGTTGTCATGCGATGCGTTGAGGCCGCTCAGCAACGCGCCCATCGCGGGATGCAGGCGGTCGGGCGGAAGCGCAAAGTGCAGAGTCTTCGCCATCTCAGTAGCGGTGTCGCTGCGCGCTCCGGCGTATGTCATTGCCAGAGCGGTAGAAATGCTTTCGGGCGAGAAGAAGAGATTGCCATCCTGGCTGCACAGCTTGCCATATAGGGCAACAGCGAATTCGTTGTTGCCCTCGACGACGGCTGTTTGATCGCTCGCAACCATGGGCGACACCTCCGCCGCATTTGCGGCCGCCGGCAAAACAAAGCAGGCGATGAGCAGCGAGAAAAGTGCTTTCATGAAAGCCACCATCATGCCACGCATAGTGCAGGCGGCAATTGAGCTATCTTGCCCGGCGAGCCTACGCGCGGCTGAGGTAAGCGCCCTCGCTGGTGTCGACGCGAATCTTTTCGCCTTCGTTGATGAAGGCGGGCACCTGGACGACGAGGCCGGTTTCGGTCCTGGCGGGCTTGCTGACGCTGGAGGCGGTGGCCGACTTTAGGCCTGGCTCGGTTTCGACGACGGTCAACTCCACTGCGGCCGGCAGGTCGATGCCCACGGCTTGGCCGTCGTGATAACTGACCTTGATCTGCAGGTTCGGCGTGAGGTATTCGATAGCGTCACCCAGCGTGGAACCTTTGAGCACCGTCTGCTCGTAGTCGACGGGGTTCATGAAGTAATAGTCGTCGCCATCGTTGTAGAGGAACTCCATGGAGATCTCGTCCACGACGACCTTCTCGATGGCGTCGGCGGAGCGGAAGCGCTCCTCGAACATGGCCCCGGTGCGGATGTTGCGCAGCTTGGCCTGGATGAAGGCGCGCAGGTTGCCGGGCGTGCGGTGCTCGACCTTGAAGACCAGGTGCAGTTGGTCCTTGTGCTTGATGATCATGCCGGGACGCATTTGAGTGGCGGGAATCGACATCTAAGTTGAAGCTCCTTACTTTAGCTGCGCTCAGGGCGCAGTGAATTCTGGCCTTGGCCCATCTTTGATTGTAGCCCAGGTGAGGATGTGCGCAGGCGAGAAAGAGATTTCGCAGGCGCCGGCTTTTGCCTGGCCCGCATCTTTGGCGAGAATGGGGTCGCGGGAGTCTGAAAGCGCAATCCCCCACCAAAATGGCGTGAATTAAAACCTGTAGCACAGCGCCAGTTGCAACAAGCGAGGCGGCATGGCGCTCACCGCCTGGCCGAAGTTACTGCTGGAGATGTTGCCTTGCACGGAGGCCGATCCAAAGAATTGCGCGTGGTTGGCCAGGTTGAAGGCCTCTGCGCGGAATTCCAGCGATCGGTTGTCTTTCGAGAAGAAGCTGCGGGAAAGCGTGGCGTCCAGGTTCTCCATGCCGGGTCCAGAGAAGAAGCGGCGGCGCGCATTCCCAATGGTCCCCAAGGCGGGCAGCGTGAGCTGGGTTGCATCGAAGACCGGCGCGGCGCCGCGGGGGTTAGTGTGCAGGCTGAGCGAATCTCCGCTCCAATTCGGCGTGTCTACGCCGTTGTTATTTATGCCGTTGGGAATGGTGCCCAGCAGAGAGGTGTCGTTGTTGTTGAGCAGCGTCACAGGCAAGCCTGAGGTAAAGCGGGCGATGCCGGCCAGCGCCCAGCCCTTCACAAACCAGTTGATAGGGCGAGCGCTCTTGAGGGAAGGTACGCCGAAGTGGAAACTGGCGACCAGGTTGTGGCTCAGGTCAAAGGCAGAGAGCGCCCGGCTGAGCGAGGGATTGACGGGATTCACCGGCTCGGGCAATCCGGCAGATTGGTCGATGGATTTCGAGAAAGTGTAGCTGGCCAGCACATTCAGGGCGCGGGTGCGCTTGGTGAGCGTGGCCTCCAAAGCGTTGTAGCTGGCATTGGCGACCGTTCGTTGCAACTCGACGCTGCCAAAGGCCGCGCCAAACTGCGTGCGCGCAACCTGCTCATTGAAGGGACCGCAAGCTGTTGCGCCCAGGCTCAGGCACAGCGCCGGATTGGCCGGGTTGGCCTCTTCCAGCACCAGCAGATGGTGCGACGATGCGCCAATGTAGCTGACCGTGGCCAGCGTCGTTGTACCCAACTGCCGTTCGATGCTGAGCATCCAGTGTTCGGCGTAGGGCGTTGCGTCGCGGGGGTCCACGGCCGGAATACCCACCAGCGGCTCGAACTGGCTCCAGTTGACAGTCGAGTTTGGATTGGAGCGGCTGGCGCCGTAGGCCACGTGCTGAAGAGGGAACCTCTGCCCTGCGCTCACTCCCGTCGCAGCCACCGTGAACGGCGAGGCAAAGAGCGGCGGCGCGGCACTTGTATACGTATAGCCGTATGGAGGATTGGCGCTCATGATGCCCGCCGAAAGCCCTTCGTAAGCTGTATAGAAGAGGCCATAGCCGGCGCGAATGCTGGTTTGTCTCGCAGACCCGGCCAGCTTGCGCAACCAGGGGGCGGAGAAGTCCGGCGTATACGCAATGCCGAAACGCGGGGAAACGTCGTTCCGCGCCGGCGCAAGGGAATCCGGCACGCCCGAGTCGCCCGGAAAGACCAGCCCCTGTGGAGCGCCCGGAAACACCTGCGACTGCTCACCCCTGACCAGCGTTTGCAGTTGGTGGAACTTCTCGCTCCAGGGGCGGATGCGGTCCCAACGCACGCCAAAATTAACGGTAAGCTGGCTGGTGGCCTTCCAGCTATCCTGCGCAAACGCCGCCATGTAGAGGTTACGGTTGTAAAAGCTGCTGGCCTGGCCTTGCGTGTAGCTCGAGGGTACGCCAAGCAGAAAATCGGCGAAATCCAACCCTGTCTCTGACCCGTTGAAGGCAAAGCTCCCGTTGAAGATCACATCGGGGTGGGTATTGATCTGGTTGCCGTGGAGTTCGGCTCCAACCTTGAGACCGTGCTTGCCCACGATGCGCGAGAAGGCGTCGCTCACCTCGTAGATGTTCTCCGCCTGCACAATCGCTGTGGTATCCACCCCCAGGGTGAAGTCGTTGAAAGCGATGTTTTCGATCCCCTCGGTCGAGGGTTTGAGCGCAACAATCCCTGTTGCCGAAGCTGCGAATCCCTGCGATTGCAATGAGGGCCCCACACCGCCTTTGGGCTGGCCGACAGCATTGGCGTTTCTCATATAGCTCAAATGGAACTCGTTCAGCGCGGCCTGGCCAAAGGTGATCGCGTGCCCCAGGCTGGCCAGTTGCGCGAGTCCGTCTGAGGTTGCGTCGAAGCCGGGGACGCTGGCGCCGCCAGTCCCGGTCGGATAGGGATTGTCGAGGTTGTAGCCGTCCAAGAAGTAGTAGCCGGTCAACGTGCCTTTGCCGCGGGTCCAGTCCAGGCGCAAGGCGCCTTTGTCGTCCTGAACTGTTTGAGCCTGAACGGCAGTGGAAAAGAGCGCGGTTCCGGCGTTGGGCTGCGGAATCGATGCCATCAGGAATTTTGCCGGCGCCGACCATGCCGATTGGGGAATCTTGCCGTTCGAGAATACGGCGGAATAGGGTTCGCGCGCCTTTACGGGCCGGCCCAACAAAGTGGAGAGTTGAGCCGCCCATGCATCTCCGTTCACGCTGCCGGTGAGCGGGCTGGCGCTGAAATCGCCACTCCTCTCGGCCATCGAAGGAACCGCGATGTTGCTGGTGTCGATGCCCTCGGTCAGGCGGGTTCCCTGGAAGTCGGCAAAAACGGCCACGCTCTTGTGGAACGGGGTGCCTCCGACCGTACCGCCAAACTGGTTTTGGCGATAGGCCGCCCGCTGCTGCGAGAAATAGTTGCGCGCATCGAGAGCGGTATTGCGCAGGAACTCGAAGGCGCTGCCGTGAAGCTGCGCCGCGCCCGATTTCGTTATCACCAGAACCTGGCCGCCACTGGAGTTGCCGTATTCGGCGTCGAAGTTTGAGGTTAGTACGCGGAAACTCTCGATCGAATCCAGATTGGGGATGATCGATGTGCCCATGTTCACATCCTCTTCCGCATCGCTGCCGTTCACTCGAAAACCATTCGACGACTCTCGCTGGCCGCTGATGGAGAGATTGCCGGGGTTGGCGTCGCCCGAAGGCGGCGTCGAGGCCACTCCGGTCATAATGACCGCGCCGGGCTGCGCGGTGTTCACCGGAACAATGCCTGGTTGCACCGCCATCAGGTCGGTAAAGCTGCGCCCATTGAGCGGCACGCTCTCAATCTTTTTGGTGTCCAGCGTCTCGCCCAACTGGGTACTGGTGGTTTCGGCGGCCAGGGCATCGGCAGTTACCTCCACGGTCACGCTGTCCTCAGCGATCTCCATGGCAAGATCGAGGTTCTCACCCGGAGATTGCCGGGTGAGAACGGCCTGTGCCGCAAGCGGCCTGAATCCGGTGGATGTGACTTCGACCCGAAAATCGCCGGCATGGGGAACCACGATTCGAAACTCGCCCTGTTCGCTTGTCATGGCTTCCAGGGCTGCATTGGAGCCATCTTCGCGAACAGCCACATGGGCGTGGCTTATCCGCGCGCCCCCCGCGTCATGTACCACGCCCGAGATAACGAAGGCTGGCTCAGAGAAAAGAGAAGGGGCAAGAAAAAAGAGAAAAAAAGGAAGAATCATGGCGCTGCAAAAGCTCTTCAACAGATGCTCCTAGGATCGGAAAACAGGATCAGATTGACGTTTCGGCTGGAGGCGCAGAATTGCCACAGGAGCAAAAAGAGCCTTGGCTGCAATATCCGACCGATTTAGTCTCTATTCAATATACGACTAAGCCGGTCGCTATTCAATGGGGGGAATTCGCGCGCTAGCCTGTAGAAGTTTTCAATAGGAGACTTGAACGGCGCGCTGCGGCTATCGCGCCGGCTCGTAGGGTTCGACGCGGAGGAAATCGGAGAGGATGCCGCGCTCTTCGGGGCTGAAGACGCCCTGATAGCGTGCGGAGTTGAGCACCATCTGGCGCTGGTCCACAGGAACAGAGCGCAGATCCCGGAAAGCGCGCTTCACCATCATCTGGCGATCCAGCGGCAAGGCTCCAAGGCGGCGTCCGGAGATGTTCAAGTTCATGCGGTCCTGGGGCGACATATGTTCGATCGCCTCGGCCCGGGCCAGCCTCCGATCCCGCTGCTCCTCGGGCATCTGGTTCACCTGATGCAACTGACGCACCAGCCGCTGCTGGTCAGAGGGAGGAAGGCGGTAGAAGCTGGGGTCTCTTTGCAGCATCCGCTCCTGCTCCTGGACCGGGAGTCCGCGATGCTGATTGAGCCAGTCCTCCAGGTGCCCCGGCGGCGCCACTTGGCGATAAGGGTTGGCTGGGCGGGCCACGCTGCCATAAGGTGTGCCGGGAGAGGCAGGCCGGGTATAGACAGAGCCCGGCGCATTGCCGGGATTGCCTGGCCGAAGCGCAGGCCGGGCGTAGTTGGGCGCAAGGTTACCCTGTGGCCGGCGCTGAGATTGAATGATATAGAGGTTCTGGCTTTGCCGTCCGGCAGGCTGACGCCGCGTGATTTGCGGATGAGCGGTTTGAGATCTCGGTCCGCCACGCATCGCTGGACCGCCGGCCTGACGGAGAGGAGGCCCACTTGCGCGCTGGCCGTTCGCCCACGCCGCAGATGCAAACAGAACCGCAAGCCCCGCAGCCAGCACCGCGCGCCTCGCTTGTCCCGTATTGTGTCCCCCGGTTTTCATTTGTACCCGCTTCCGCTAAAGATTCTTTTAGGCAACCCGCTAGTTCCCGTTGTCAGGGTTGCTGGAGAGCGCCTCCATCTGATCGAGGAGCTGGGCGTTGCTATCCAGCGTTTGCAGATCGTGGACCACGGCCTGTACTGGTTGCGCAGCAGGCTGATCCCCATTGGTGACGCCCAGATAGGTTCCGCCGCCCAGCAGCAGCAAGACCGACAGCGCCATGGCTGCCAGCGGCCGAACATGCATCGAGGGCCCGTAGACGAAACGGGCGCGCAGGCGGGCAAACCATCCAGCCGGCGCGGCTGCGCGCTCTTCGCGCAGACGCGCATCCAGCCGGGTCATGAAATAGGGGTTTGGCTCCGGAGCCTCCCAGGTATCGAGCAAGGCAAGCGTCGCGCGCAACTCCGCCAGTTGCTGGCGGCAGCCGTCACACTCCGCAAAATGAGCTTGAACCTTGGCAGGCACAGCGCCGGGATCCAGCAGCATGTCCGCCAGCTTCTGGTCCATTCCGGTGCAATTGTTTTTCATCCGTTCCATGTTATCCCCCACTTCCGCCGGTGTCGCCCGGCTTGTTTCCACTTACACAAATTCCTTCAATGTATCGCGCAGCGTCTGGTAGGCGCGGAAGAGCAGCGACTTGGTCGCAGACTCGCTCAATTTCAGTACCTCCCCGATCTGCCGATAGTCCATCCCCTGATACTTATGCATCAGCACCGCCATCCGCTGCCGCTCGGGCAGGGCCATTACATGCGTGCGAATAGCGGCCATGCGCTCATTGCGCAAGAGCCGCTGCTCCACCGTCGGTTCATCGTCGGCCACGTCCGGCGTGGCGCCAGTTTCCTCATCCGGCGCATCCAGATAGAGGGTTTGAGCGGCCCGCTCGTGCCGGGTATCGCGGGCGTGATTTACCGCCAGGTTGGTCGCGATCCGGTAAAGCCAGGTGGTGAACTTCGCCTCGGCCCGGTAGCTCTCTCTGGAGCGATAGACGCGCAGAAACACTTCTTGCGCCAGCTCTTCGGCAACCGCCTGATTGCGGACCATCCGGAACAGGAAATGAATCATGGCCCGGTGGTACTTCCCAACCAGATAGTTGAAACCCGATTCGTCGCCCGCCGCCACGCGCAGCATGATCGCCGCGTCGCTGGCGGGATCCAGGGCGCCCATCGGGTCTGCATGAATTTCCGGTCTTGAGTCCGGCCGAGAAACCGCACCCGCTCCCAGGGCCGAATTGTCCAGCACCAAGGTAGCCATATCCTCTGGAACCCCATCCGTGCCGGAAGGTTGCGCCCCAGCTGCGATTTCCTGCCCGGTTTTCAGGCTGGATTTTCCCACGGAAGCTCCATTCCTAGCAGGGCCAGGATTGCCATCGGAAGCCATGGCCATCGAGAGGGGCAAGCCCGAGCCGTTGGAGCGCGCTCTGAACGGACTCGATCGACCCAAAGTCGAAAGATCAAGGCCCCTCATGGCTGGAACACGGCACAGAGTCGCCTCCCCATCGATGGGGAAGTTGCTTGCGGGATGGATCGATCCGGTTCTCAAGAGCATAGTGGGCTTGAGGCAGGCAGTGGCTCCTCCCCCCCCTTGCGGCAGGGGTTGGCCGCAAAGCCCCACTGGTGTTACTCTAACCCATGGGATGCCCCGCTGCGGCGCTTTTGCCGGTCGTTGTTTGGGCGCTTAACTCAGCGGTAGAGTGCCACCTTCACACGGTGGAAGTCGCAGGTTCAAATCCTGCAGCGCCCACCATATAAACCTATAACTTACAAGCGTTTACTGGATCAAATTTGTAGCGTTCTGCCGCTCTTCTTCAAAAGGCATTTTCGCGTCCGTTCCTTTTGCTTACGTTCGCTGCACAAATCCGGCCGTTTCCGGCATACTTTCCGGCTCCGCGTGCAGGTATTCGCTGGCCGCAGTGTCAGCCTTGGCGTGCTGCCGTACGACTGGATGTCCTTGACCGATCCAATCATTTGCACCAGGACGGAGTGGCTGGTAAGGACCCACTGAGGGGCCAGATTGCTCCGGGCTACGCCCGCCGCGAGTTGGCTCCTCAACTAACAGGAACAAGAACCAGCCACCCCCGAGGAATGGGAATCTACAGAACATTTGGGACTTGACTCGGCTTGCATCCACTCCGCCTCTGCGATAGAGTTTATTCGCAATTACTGAAAGGAAAATAACTTCATGGAAGACCTGCAAAAAGCGAAATTCCTTCAAGACGTAGTGAACGGCGCAGCACAGATAGACTACGAGGATATGTTGCTATCTTCCCGGCCAGCGCAGAATTTTGGCGGTCCGCCGGTGGTTGGCGACGAGTCCCAGGAGGCACGCGACAAGGCGCTTCTGCTCTCAAAAGACACAACCGTGCTGAAACATCTCTGCCCTGCGCTGAAATCCGCATCCGGCGATCTCGAATCCATTGCCAAAGCCGCTGGAACCGTCTTGTTTCCCTTGTCATTGACTCCGACCGCACCTGTTTCCATGAGTGCTCTGGCCATCGGTGCCCTAGCCGTTCTGGTCGCGCGCGCCGGCGTGGCGGCTCTGTGTCCCGAATGCGGTGGAATAGCCAAAGAACAGGGGTGAGTCATGGATGCCAGTCCCGCCGTTCTCAATGAGCAGGCGCTGCGGAGGATGCAGCTTGCGGCCTACCAGCGAGCAAAGCTTAGGCCGCCGGATTTGAGCCCTGCTGCCTTGACTGCGCGCGATGCCGCTTCCTTGCAGGCCCTCGAACCTGGAGGATCGATCGAACAGGCGATCGCCCACCGTCTGCGTTCCCATGGCCGCGACCCTGAAGCCGCCAAGGGCGAGGTCGCGAGGCTGCGAGAAGCCGCACAGCAGATCGACCAGCACGCAACGCCGCTGGTCGATTCTGGCGAAGGGCAACGCTTGTGCCATCCGCGTCATGCGAAGATTCTGTCCACGCAGCGCAAACGCTTGGAAGGACTCGTCAACTTTGGCCTGCCGGAGTTTACCGGCGCCTTTTCCTGGCTAAGGGACAAGGTCACGCTTTCCACGCTCCTGACTGGCGAGTTGAATGCGCGCACATTCAAAGCGCCTTTTGCGCAGGATTCGCAGCCCCAATACTGGATTCTTTTCGACCCCATTTTTTTCGATTTTTTCTACCATCTGAGCAATGCCTTTGCCAGCGCCATCGACATGGATGGATTGGACAAATTTGGCAATCGCTATGCCAAGGGAGACGATACTGCTTCCGTTGACAACGCGATCCACTGGGGTGGACCGGAGCCGGTGGAGATGGCATATAAGATGCTTCGCTCCTTCGTTGCTTTTGGCTTCCCACCTCTGGATATCGTGCCCTACGACGACCGCATCTTCCCCCTCGCGGAGACATTGCGCAATCAGGCTGCGCTTTTTGTCCTTGCGCATGAATACGCTCACATCATTCGCGGAGATATGGACAACCGCGCGAACCATCAGTTACCTTGGCAGGCCGAGATCGATGCCGACATCTTCGGCTTTCGCATATCCAATGCAGTATTGACGATGGAAGGCGCTCCGGCCAAGGTGCGCAAGGCCGGAATTAATCTCTTTTTTTGCGGACTTCTTCTCGTTGAACTGGCCCGCCGGGCTCTGGACAATGGGGAGAAGCGGGGCGTGGCTGACCTGATGCCGCGGCAGGCCCCCAGCGCGGCTGATAGCCACCCGGAAGCGATGAGCCGCTTGTGCTTTCTGGATGATGAGTTCAGCCAGCACTTTCCTCCGGATCAGGTGCGCGGATCCGAGTTCCTGACCACTCTCTTTGTGGAGATTACAACGCAGTTGTGGCGGAGAATCGAGCCAGCATTTCTCGATTTCCACAGCAAGGGAGTGCGTCCCAAGCCGGTTTGGTTGGGATCAATCGGTCTGGAGCAGGGAAGTGCCTAAGCCACGGGAAAAGCAGCTAGATTTTGAATGAGTGCGAAATCGGCGGGTCGCCCATATCTGAATCAACAGGATTGGGTGCCACATGTCTCGATTCTGATGCCGGGGAACTCCCATTTCTCTGGCCCCGCGAAGCAGGAAGCCGATTGGGGAAACCCGATCCTGGCGGTCGATGGTTGAGCTATTCCAGGTCTGAAAATCCAGACCTGGGGCGCCCGGGGATGCGACAATGTCCGATGCCCGTTTCCGATCGTCGAGATCTGCGCTCTCCCACCCTTTCCACGATGAAACTGTGAAAAGGATGGGGCACCCGGCTGGTGCCGTCCCCGTAGGCAATCGACTGTGAGCGCGAGAGCGCGTCCCAACTGTACTGCGCCAGCGATTGTTGGTCCCGCCTTCATTGACATACTGCATGCGGTTCATGGCGTCGTACTTGTAGATCACCGAATAGGAGCCCGTGCCGCTGGTTCCCGCCGGCCAGACGACCTCGGTCTGGTTGCCGACTCCATCGTACGCCACCTGCTTTGCACCATGCTTGACAGAGCGATGATTCAAGGCTGCACACTCACTAATCCTTCCGCGACCTAGCTAACGGCAAGAGAAATAGAACAATCATAGCTCCCAATCCC
>Ga0302197_10001236_pt1 | contig 25087 bp, 19 predicted proteins | sample II_Bog_N2_1_FD_193526 | JGI IMG/M metagenome (GOLD analysis project Ga0302197, IMG submission 193526) | Peat permafrost microbial communities from Stordalen Mire near Abisko, Sweden - II_Bog_N2_1 | ecosystem: Environmental > Terrestrial > Soil > Wetlands > Peat | place: Sweden: Abisko...
AGAAAATGGAAAGCCAGAAGCCAAAGCATACAAAGACCCGGTTCGGAGACAGGCCGGTCAGCCGCAGGACGACGGCGAGCGCGTCTTCAAGCAGAACTGCTCCCGCTGCCACATTGCGCCCGAGGGGTTTTCGCCGAGTATTTCCGGCACCATCGTTCGACACATGCGCGTTCGCGCCGCGCTGAGCCAGCACGATGAAGACGCCCTGCTCCACTTTTTTAATCCCTAACTGGTCAGTGTTTGTGAAACAACGACATTAAACTGCTTTCGCGAATCGAGGAATCAGTCTTCTCAGTAGGTGCCATGCAAGTCGGGGCCATATGGCTGGCCGAACTTGTTGAGGTGGTCTTGCTGTTCAGGGCTACCGCGTCCAATCTCGCCGAGATCGAAAGACTCACCTGCAACATGCACACGGCGAGTGATCCTATCAAGTGAAGCCTGCCTCTCGCCTTCTATCCAGACGTGCAGGTCGTACTCGCCAGACGGAACGTTCTCAACGCGAAAGACACCTTGTGAATCGGCAAATCCATAATACGGCGTGGCCAATGCAATCACCACAGCGCTCATCTCGGAATGGATGTTACAAAAGATATAAGAAACTCCTTCGCGCGAAAACACCACACTTCGTGTCGAGCCTGCCTCGTAAAGTCCCAGGTCGAACCGGCGTCCGTCGAACAGCGAAAAGACATTGTGAAAGAACGGATCGGCATTGGGAAATGCGACATTGCTGCCCACCGGGACGACCAGAAGATGCGGCGTAAACATCTTGTTCTTCTGCAACAGCGTGAAACTGCCATGTGTTGTGGGTTGCGCCGCCCCTACTTGCAAGGGATTCAGCCAGATCACCGCTGGTGGGTTTTTCCCCAACTTGTGCGTCATTTTGGGCGGCGCCGGCGCAAGCCTGGCGACCACCTCGGATGTTCGAGCAGTTGCAACGGCCACCTGCGCTCCGGCCGAATTGAAGCATCCAGCCAAAACCGCCAAGCATAGTGGGTGCCAAATGCCTTTGCGCAAAATCAAAATCTGTACCCCGCGCCGATGCCGATTACATCGCTGAAACTCGTTGGACCAGTGCTGTAGTTGGTCCACAGACGCTTGTACTCGAGCGAAACATTCAAGTATGCGCTCGGGTTGAAAATCACGTTTGAGAAGACCGACCTGTTTCGCGCAAGCCCCGCATAGGTCGACCCATCGGAGGGCAGTGCGGCAGAGTCGATCTCTTTGGCAAACGGATTGTCGGTGCCGTAACCAGTGTTCATTTCGGCGCGTTGGCCCAGTCTGGCCTTTAGCTGCGCCCACCCACCGACATCGTCCAGCGAACGGACAGTTACATTGGAGCCTTCGTAATAGAGATAGTAGTTGACATAGCCTCCGCCGCCAAGTCCCGCTAGCGCCTGCCCGCGATAAGCATTGGCTGTAATTTCAAAATGTCTGGTCACTGGCAAGCGCAGGTCCGCCGTGCCTGCCCACGCGTCAAAATCATTGCCATAACTTGTGCGATGCGGGCTGAAGTATCCACCAACGCCAATCTCCGGCCCGACGCCATTTTCGCCGTGTTGAAATGCAATTCGAGCCTCTGTCCCCGGCCAGCGGCTGTGCTCAGTCTGGGTTACTGGCGGAGCAGTCGAGGTTGACCCCGGCGGCTGCGGGTCAAACGTATCAATCAAAGCCGTCTGCACCTTGATGCGCATTGAGTCAGTAAGATCAAAATGACGGGACACGCCTATCTGCGGATTCCAGGTCCAGAGATTACCCGCCCACGCTAACTCGGGCTGCGCCACTGCGACGAGAGAAGTTGGCTCTCCGGGCTCAAGGATGCTGCGATCAAGTTCGACAAAAGCCTCAGTGTTCCGCCAATTCAATGCCGCGTGAGCAGTTCGCAACCGCAGCAGACCGCTGGCTGCATAGTTGGATCCCGCTGCACTCGCGAAGAAGTCCACGCGAAGATCGGCATGGCTGGTCGCGCCGAGCAGATGCGGTCCACGCGCGTCTAGCCCCAGAACCGTTTGCCGCAGCGAAAGCCCCGTGCTCCCCGGCCCCTGAATAGCATAGGCCGGTGAAGAAGGGATATCTACCCCGCGCGTACTCACGAAGCTGTTGAACAGAATCAATCCACTCACGGTCAGCGGATATTTCGACCGCGTTTCCACTTTGGTGAGGTCATGAGTCGCGATCTGTGCCTCATCGATTTCCTGCCGCTCTCGAACTTCCTCAAGCGCCGCAGAGCTTCCGGATGCCGCCTCGGCACTGCCAGCATTTAAAACGGCTGGCGGCGTTGCCGGCGCAACCGCCGCCTTTTCCGCCGCCATTTGCTGCCGCAGCGCAATCAGTTGCTGGCGCAGCTCGATCAGTTCCTTTTGATAAGAGTCCATCTGCGTTTGAGCCTGCGCAACGGCGGCTGTCAACCGATCGATCTTCTGCTCTGTCGTTTCTGTCACGGCGGCTTGCGCCGACACCTTTTGCGCGCGCGCCCGAGCGATCAGGCAACAAAGCAGCAGGATCACTGTGGCGCATGCAAGTTTTACTCGCAGCGCTCGGATTCCGATATGGCGGTCTACCTCATCTCTCGTTGAAGCGACTCTCATGGCGTCAGCACCCTATCCCTTGGAACGTTGGCACTGCTGGATGATTCCGGCAAGTGTCTAGCCACGGTCAGGCGAAAGATGGTCTCGCCAGCGCGGCTGCTTACGAGCCTTACGCCGCCGTCATGCTCGCGCGCCACGCTCCATGCCAAAGTAAGACCCAATCCTGTGCCCTTTTGCTTCCCTTGACTCACAAATGGATCAAACAGGCTCTCGCGAATCTCATCCGGGACACCCGGGCCGCTATCTACGATGGTCACACTGACAGTCTTTCTCTCCGCGCTGAGCGAGATCCTCACCTCGCGCAGTCCAGTGCTCTCTCGCGCCGACTGACAAGCATTCAGCAATAGGTTATAGACGGCTCGTTCCACCTGCTTGGTATCCATCGCTGCCGTTGTGTCGGCGTCGGTCTTGTCCAATAGCACCGTCACACGGTCAGCGTCAGGATGAGTCTTCACCAGCGCCATCGCCTGGCCGACAAGAGTAGACAAATTTGTCGGGACCCTTTGCAATGCTGATCCGGTGCGGCTAAAGATCAGCAGAGAATCAAGCATGTCGGTTGTTCCTTTTACCGCAAGCCGAATCTCCTCAAAAATCTCCGCTCGCTCGTTCGATGGCAGGGTCGGCGATGCCAGGAACTCGGCGTTGGCATAAACCGCGGCGAGGTAATGCCGCAAATCGTGAGAAACGGAGCTTGCCATGCGCCCAATGGTCGCGAGCCGTTCTGCCTCGAGCAACGCGCGGTTCGTCTTCTCGATCTCATCGCGCATTTGCGCGAAGACGCTGCTAAGGTACCGCACCTCCTGCGGGCCATCCGCAGGAAGCGAGTGTTCACGATCGCCCTCGCCGAAAGCCCGCACACCAGCCGCCAGCAATTCCAGGGGCCTCGTCACCATCCGTGCCAGGAACAGCATTAGCATCGAACCAGCGGCCATTGCCAGCAGGCTTACCCAGAAGATCAGACTGTTGATTTCCCGTTCAGCACGGTCCGCTTGATCAAGGGACTTCATGACCACGAGTTGCAGAGAAGTTCCCGCCCCGCCGTCCAAGTCTTTTCTGGCGGTCAGATACCGCTCCTGGCCAACCATCGTGATCGCTGAGCTGCCGTCCCCTGGTAAAGAAGACGTTGTCGCTTTAAGGACGCCCTGTCTTTCCTTTGGCAGTGTGCTCACAATGACGGTATCGCGCGCATAAAAGGCCGCTTCCACGCCTGCGCCGCGCCCTACTTCGCGTACGAATCCCTGATCGATGGAGTACCCGCTGATCACATACCCCAGCAGTGTCCCGTTCGCCGGGCTACCAAAATAGAGCGGCCTGACGGAGAACTCGAAGAGCTGCCAGCCGCTCAAGAAATAGTGCTTGGATGGGTCCGCAACTACGGCCTGCAGGTCGCGCTTCAGTAAGCCGGCATCGCCAGCGCCTTTCGCGTCCACAGCCTGAACCCGGAAGTCGCTGTCCGCGAGGGCGAAGAGATCGTTGCCGCTAGTCTTCCAAAAATCCACGGCGTCATCTGAAATCGTCCGCGCATCGTTCGTCGTCATCAGCGCCTTAAGGCTTGGCAGAGCCGCCATCAGGGCATTCTCGCGATTGAGCGCAGCCAGGCGTCCCGCCTCCAGATCCTGAAAAGTCTGCACAGAGTGCCCCAGGTCTGCCTCGAGGTTCGCATGCACCTGGCGGCGCAGTTGGCTGCGAATGATGTAAAGGCTTGAAGCTGTCGTGCCGGCGATAATGAGCACCAGAGAGGTTAGCAACAGCACCCGTGTCCGGATTCCTGGCGTGTGCTCTTTGATCGCCATTGGTTCCTCTCTCTTACGGAACAAATCTGTATCCCGCCCCATACACAGTCTGCAAATGATGCGGGTCGGCTGCGTCCGGCTCCAGTTTCTGCCGCAACTTGAGTATCTGATTATCCACCGTTCGCGTAGTCGGATAGCAATTGTATCCCCACACCTCGTTGAGCAGTTCCTCGCGGCTAAGCACTCGCTCGGCGTTTTCGACGAAATACTTCAGGAGCTTGAACTCGTGCGCCGTGAGGGTAATCGGCTTCCCGGCGCGCCGCGCACTCATCTTGGCAAAATCGACCTCGCACTCGCCAAATTTGCAGGATGCCGCCATGGCCGTCTGCATCTGAGGCCTGCGCAGGGCAGCTTGCACCCGCGCCAGCAGCTCCCGAGGACTGAACGGCTTGGTCACATAATCGTCCGCGCCCAATTCCAACAGCAGCACTTTGTCCGCAACCTCGCTGATCGCGCTGACGACAATGACCGGCACACCCGGCCGCTCGGCTTTCATCATCTTGCAGAGGTCGCGTCCAAAGACGCCAGGCAGCAGAAGGTCCAGGATCACCGCGGACGGCTTGCCAGAACGGAATGCGTCCAACCCTGCCTGACCATCGCCGCACACAGTTACGGCATAGCCCTGTTCGCGAAAGATTCTTTGCAGCACCTTTTGCATGTGCGGGTCGTCTTCAACGACAAGAATCTGCGTCAGCGCTGCCTGCCTATGCGCATCTGAAACGCCTGAATCCATAACCAGCTTCTCGCTTTGCAACATACTCTTATTGTCATCCCGTTGCTATGTCACTGATACAAAAGGATATGGAAAATGACAATGTGGTGACAATCGCCTGACAAGACTGAGACTTGGATGCAATTCCCGGAAATCCAGAGCATTTCACCCGAGAGTATCGTAACTCTTCCTGGCGCCCGCGCGAACACTCCGCATCCTGCCGATCGGTTCTATTCATCTCCAGCGCATGACAGTTGCCTAAGCCTGCACCGCGACGCGACGAGCAACTGGGGCAACCAACCCTCCGAAAAGAAGCGCCGCCCCCAACGCCACCGCGGCAATCCCCGCCAGCACCCGTGGATATCCAAATTCCACAAACAGAGTTCCCGCAGCCGCCGTTGCGCACGACTGAAGAAGCGCATTGCAAAACATCGTCATCGCCGCCGCGGAGCTGCGCTCCTCATCTGGAACCTTGCTCATCAGCAGGTTGTACAGCCCCGGCGAACTCATCCATTGCGTTGCCGAGAAGCTCAGGTAGAGCGCCACCGCCAGTCCCCGGCTCTGCGCTCCGGCCAGGCAGCCAATTGCCGCGGCTGTGGCCACCTGCGTTGCAACAATCCCATTCACCAGGCCGAGCCAGCGAAAGACCAATGGTGTCAGCAGTCCCACACATAACTGAACCGCCTGCGCTATTGAAAAGATCAATCCAATCTGGGCGAAGGGAACATGAACTTCCTTGGCAAGATACACATTGGCAAATGGAGTGAACGAGGCAAGCACGGCCGTCCATAGCGCCATAGAGGGCAGAAATCGCAACAGGAAGGGATTCATCTTCCATGGCCGCTTTCCTGCCGCGTCCTCAGACTGAATTGCGCTCGCTTGCATTGGCAGCCGCAAGCGCATCAAAGGAATCAGTCCCAACCCTGCAACACCGCACGCAACCATCAGGATCATCCGCTTGACGACCGCATCCTGCATCGCGTGCCCGGACATCGTCAGCCATTGCGGCAGAAAGCCGCATACCAACCCGCCCAGCGCGCCGGTGCCGATGCTCACTGAGAAAATGAGGCTGAATGCGGAGGCGCGATTCTCCTCCGTCGTGAGCCTTGCCAATATGGGCAGGAAGCAGACTCCCCAGATGCACATTGCTAACCCGGCCAAAAACGCCAAGCCAATCTGCGCAGACTCCCAACTAGCCAGTGCGCGAACTACTCCCATGATCGGTGCAACGATCAAGCAGAACACCAGTAACGGGCGCAGCCCCACCCTGCGCGCCAGCCAGCCAGCCGGCAGCGTCCCTGCAACCGATCCCAATGTCAGCGCGCCGCCTACGAGGCCGATGGCCCGCTCATTGAAGTGAAGATCAAGCAGGTACAGGTTGAACAGGAAGAAATAGACAGAGAATCCGAAGTCGAAGAAGAAGGCAACTGCAAAGAACACCCAAAAGCTTCGGCTCAGCTTTTTCTCCAGCAGCCATGCAGCTGGGCTTCTCCAGATGGAGGTGCAGCTAGCGCCCGGCGCTAGTGTCGGCTCGGCCTCAAGCAACTGCTCCACTAACGCCCCTCATGCGCCAGAGTTTCCAAACGGCGCACTGCCCAGTCCAGGTCGCTATAGCGCAGTTCAAAGACGTCCACAGTCAGCAATCGTTCCAACGCAGCGTATTGCACGGCAAGCGACTGAGCAGACCCATACAACACCTGCCGCATGAAATGAAGCGCCACGTCTTTGCGATAGGGAACGAGTTCCGGCTTAACATTCGCGCGCCGATTCAGAAATACCAGAAAGTCGATGTGCGCCGTCTGCGCGCAGATCATGTGCGGCAGCAAAGCCGTAGGCAGCTCGATCGATGGCTTGCCTGCGGCGCGCGGAGTAATCTCCAACCCATGCACTTCGGGAAATAGCTCCGCAGCTGAGGGGCGAAAGCGCACCTGGTGGCAGTTACCGGTCACCATGCGCTCTTTTCCATCGTTGAGCAGGTAGCTCGCGTCGTCCGTCACATAAGTCCAGCCTGCGCGCGCGCAAGCATAGGATAAGGAGGATTTGCCCGCGCCTGAGTCGCCGCATAATAGGATGCCGCGGCCATGGCGGCCTACGCATCCCGCATGGACAGGGGTCGCGTGCCTGGTTGCTATGTGGGATAGCGGCGCGGAGCCAAGGAAGAAATATTCCAGATAACTGCGATGCCTTTCGGTGGCCCGCGAGATCGTAATCTGTGTTCTGTTTCGGTCAAGATGGACAATGCTGTAGTTGTCTGCATCCGCAAAGCTGGTGAGTAGCGGATACATGATCCGGCAGACCGGCGCCGGTGGGCACTCCAGCGAATCGCTCTCGATAACATGAACATCCATGCGGATTGGGTCTGCATCGAACCGCTTCTTAAATACAGACCAAAGGCCGCGGGCTTGCGATGCAATCTCGACTGAGTTCGTCCTTAACTCCATCGGAAACCCAAGAGGATAAAACATCTCCCGATATAAGAGATCGGGGACTTCCAGCTCATGCCTGGTAAAGTCGAGCGGTTGCGAGCTTTCGCATGTGAACTCAATTTCTTCAATCGTCATCGACAAGGAGCCTTTCAGGTAGTTTGCGGGAACTGCGGTGCGGTGATGCCTTTAAGCGCAGTTCATCAAAAAAGAAGCCTTATGGCGAACTGGATAATACGCGGATTGGCCGCGGTCGAAGTGATCATCCCGAAGGAGGGATTCACATTGACAGGACCGCTGGGTCCGACGATGAAATCGAGACTGTTATTGGGATTGGCGAATTGAGGTGTATTCGCAAGGTTGAAGAACTCCGCCCGGAAGCGGAAGCTGCTCGATTCGGTCAGCGGAAAGATGCGCTCGACCGCCATGTCGATGTTGTGCTGGCCTGGGCCCCGCACAAGCCCTACGCCGCTGTTTCCAAAGTCAGTGTCACCCGGCCCACTCCCGTTCGGAGCCTCCGGCGCGATGGTGAATGCATTCTGGTCGAGATATCCATTGAGCACTCGCGAATGGAGCGAACCCGGCGTGGAGGGATTCGATCCCGCGCGCTGTGCCCGGTTTTCAAAATTGCCATAAACCAGGCCGGCGTTGAAGTCGAGCACCGTGATGGGGCTGCCCGACTGAATCACCCCTATCCCGGAAAACTCCCAGTCTGAAAGCATCCGCCGGACCAGCATCGGCGTCTGCCGAAACTTTGGCGCAGACCATGTGAAATTCACAACAGCTCTCTGGTCGCGATCGAAGTCCGTCAACCCAAATGCCTGGCGCGGATTCTTCTGATCGTTGGTCAGCAGCCACAGTTCGAAGACATTGCTGCCGCCCGAGCCGCTGGTTTCGTCCAGTATCTTCGACCATGTGTAACCTCCGAGAAACTGAAGTCCATGCCCGTAGCGTTTGGTAATGCTGCATTGCAGCGAGTTATAGTTAGCTACGAATTCCGTATCCGAGAAGAGCGATCCTGTGGCAATGCCCGCGTAGGGCAGCCGCTGGATCACGTTGGCCGCGGTATTCAGGGTCGCGCCATTGACCGGATTCTGCGAGCTCGCTAGAAGAGCCTGATTGAATTCGATGCTGCCCGGTGAATGATTGGTGAGCGCGCCGACATAACCTGTCTCCAGCAGAAAGCTCTTTGCAAACGCGTACTGGATGTTCAGGTTGTACTCTTGAGTGTATGGGTCGATGACGTTCGGCGAGACACCAGAGGTATACGCGCCTCCGCCGGCAACGCGCGGCTGATAGATGGGAAAGTTTGAAGCCAAAGGAAGCAGAGGATTGAAGGGGTTCTGTAGCGTTGCTGCTGCGTTTTGCGCGCCGAACGAGAGTTGCTGCAGCGAGAACGGCTGCTGGCCCAGTTGCGATTCGGCAAAACCGGCCGAAGGGCGGTCGTAATAAAACCCGTAGCCGCCGCGAAGCACGACGGTCGGATTCCTCGTCAACTGAAGAGCAAAGCCCAGCCGCGGCGAAAGATCGCGATAGTCGGTCCCCCACAGGCCCGCGGTCGAGGTCTTGGTAACGCCCACGGGAACCGCGCCTGTGAAATTCGCCGGAAGCGTATAACCGCTGAGCGATCCTGCAGCCGGCACTTGCCCTGTCGCGATGGATGGATCGAAGCTGGGCAGCAGCCCATGGATCTCTTCCGGCGGGCCGAATATCTCGTAGCGGAGGCCTGCATTGACGGTCAGCCGCTGCGTCACCTTGATGTCGTCTTGCAAGAAGGCCGCCAGGTCGGTATAACGCTCGTCCTTGCGAAACAGGCCGGCGCTGCCCCCGCTGTTTGTCACATTGCTCTCGCCAATGGGGCTGCCGTTTTGCGCCGCGCTCTGCCCCAGGAGAAAGTCGTCAAAGGTGCCAATCTGAAGCAGGCCATCGGAACTGAACGGCGCGTCAACATCCACTTCGTGGCGCTTCAGCTCCAGGCCAACGCGCATGTCATGGCGATTGCTTGTATGCGAGACAGTGTCTTGCCAGATGAAGCTGTTCGTATTCTGCCATTGCGATGGCGTACCGGCATCACCCGTGGTGAACAGGCCGCCGATGCTCACCCCCGGCGCCACGCCTGCAATTCCGGTTGGTGTGCTCATGCCCAGGTCCGAGGCCAGGATGGGGTTCGCCACAGCGGAGAGACCGTCGAAGCGCATATAGCCGAAGCGTGCCACGTTAATAAGGTTCGAATTGAAGACGTGCGTGTCCGCGAGTACGAACATCGCGTTCTGGTCGAGTTCGTTGGTGCCCCAGCCGGGAACATTGGCGGCATTGGGCGAAAAAGGCTCGCTGGTTGGTGCGCGCGAGTAAAAGAACCTTCCCGAGAGCGTGTTTGTCTGACTTATCGCCCGGTCGATGTTTGCGCTGAACTGGCTCTCCTTGTAACTTGCGGGGATCGCAAAGGTCGACTGGCCGACGGGAAGCTGCGTGGGATCGGTAGTAGGTAAATCGATCTGCGGGTTTGGGATGGCAAGCTGGCCGTTGGTCAGCTTGAAATTGAGCAGCGCCAGAGCAGTTGGATTGATGTTGGACCCGTTGCAGGCTAACTGCGTTCCACCTGCGTTGGTTAGGTATCCAGCCGCATTCGCGTGCCCTGCGGGACAAAACTGAGCCCCTAGCGTTGCCGCGGAACGGTCCGAGGTAAGTTGTGGAAGGGTCGTTGTTACCGCGGTTCCTGCGCCATTGCTCGAAGTGAGATCTTGATACTCGCCAAAGAAGAAGGTCCTGTCCTTCCAGATCGGGCCGCCAACCGATGCGCCATACTGGTTCTGCTTCAGAGTAGGACGAGGCTGACCGTCGAGCTTCAAAAAGAAGAGATTTGCGTTGAAGATGTTATTGCGCACAAACTCCCACGCGCTGCCATGAAAGCGGTTGGTGCCGCTCCTGCTTACAAGGTCCACGTTCGCTCCAGCGCCTCTTCCATAAGACGCGTCGTAATTGGCAGTCTGCACCTTGAACTCCTGAATGGCGTCCGGCGCCGGGATCGCAGTGCCGACCTCCTCGCCATCGTTGGCGGCGGAATTCTGCGAGAGGTTGTTCGCGTCGATGCCGTTGAACTGGATGTTGTTCGAGGTCGTCTTGGCGCCATTGGATGTAACATTCTGCGTCCCCCGGCCCAGTTCTGTCGCATCAGGAAGCCCCACAACCACTCCCGGCGACAATCCGAGAATCTGCGTGTAGTTGCGATTGGCCAGGGGTAGCGCCTCAATCGCCTCCTGCTCTACGGCGCGTCCCAATGTCGCGCTTTCCAGGCTGGCCACCTCCACACCGCCTGTCACCTGCACGCTTGCGCTTGCCCCGGCAATATTCAGAGTCACATTCAGGGAGCTCGTTTCGCTGACTGTTACCGGAATATGTTGAGCCGTGTGCCCGGCAAAGCCGGCTTCCGTCACTGTCACCGTGTAGCTCCCCGGCGGCAGCAGCGGAACGCGAAATACCCCCTCCGCTGTAGTGACCACGGACCGCGACATGTGTGTCGCCTCATCAACCGTCAATACTTCGGCATTGCCGATCGCTCGATTGGCGGGATCATAGACCACACCAAAGATCGCACCCGTCCCTGGCGTCTGCGCGATTGCATTGACTGCCGGAACGAGCATACACGCCAGCCAGATTGCGGAATTCTGTCGAAATGAATCTGCGCTCATTCAGTTGTCTCTCCAATGTCGCTTACCAAGGATTCGTTGTGCTCTGAGGGTGATTATGGAGAGATCGCATCTGTGATTTGTTACCAGCTTGTCATTGCTTTGTATCGATGTAAGAGATCGCACGCAATCTTGATCGACTCGCTTACTGTGAAGGATGAATGAAATCAAGCCTGCAATGCCGGCATTCTAAGGATCAGTAAGTTGAGTGTTTTCAACGCTGATGTCGAGTTCGACTCCCGCCGGTTCCACCATAACCAAGTCATTTCCTGCAAACGACTTGGCTTGAAGAGCCAAAATCCAGACGGTCTTTGTACTTGATTTGTACGCTGCCGCCCAGGGCTTTGACACGCTTCGGCGATCCCTGCCCAGCACAATATGAGCTGAAGTAGGAGGCCCTGTGCCGACGCCACCATCGGCGGCTACGCCCACGAGAGCGGCCGCAGCGTCATGATCCTGGTGAACAAGTGGGACGCGGTGACCACGGGCCGCACCGACGGCAAGCCGCCCGCCGATCGCGAGATCTTCGAGAAGCAACTGCGCACCGTGCTCAAGTATCTGAGCTACGCGCCCGTGATCTTCCTCTCCGCGCTCGAGGGCACGGGGCTGGGCCGCGTATTGAACGAGGTCAAAGCCGTCGCCGCCGAGCGCCGCAAGCGCGTTTCGACCGGCCAGATGAACCGCTTCCTCGAAAAGATCGACTTCCAGCGCGCGCCGGTGCCCATGTCCAAGCGGATCCGCATCTTCTATATGACGCAGGCCGCCGTGGCGCCACCAACGTTTATTCTCTTCACCGACCGCGACATCAAGCTGCACTTCAGCTTCGAGCGCTTTCTTGAAAACCAGATCCGCGAGGCCTTCGGCTTCAAGGGCACGCCGATCTGGTTCAAGATTCGCGCGCGGAATGCGGAGAAGAAGGAATAGAGATAGAATTGAGCCGCACTTGAGTTCCCGTTTCTGGAGAGCCGATGCGACTAGCCGCTTTGTTGATTGCTGTCCTGGCTTTGGATTTGACTGCCGTCACCCAACCAGCGGATTACCCCCGCCCAGTTGATGAGGCTACGGCCCGAAAGAAAATGCTGGAGCATGCCGAGCCGCTGTATCCGCCGATCGCAAGAGCTGCGCGGGTGCAGGGTACGGTTGAAATAGCCGTGGTCATCAACCCTGCCGGAAAAATAAGTTCAGAGAAGGTGCTAAGCGGCCCTGCGATGTTGCAACAAGCGGCTCTCGATGCGGTCCGCAGATGGACGTTTACTCCCTTTCTTCTGAAAGGCGAGCCGGTGACGGTGAGCGCCGTGTTTGCTATTCCCTTCCAGATCGACAAGCCAGGTGAAGGCCCGACAAAAGAGCAAGAGGCAGCCGCCCAAGCCTGGTTTCCTGTTTCTGAGAAGTGCAGGAACGCTTTGCAGGCGAGCGATCCGGGCGACGCTCTCAACTACTGTAAGCAAGCTCTCGATTTCGCAATAAAGGCCGGAGATACAAATTCAAGCAATCAGCTTGGGCTCCTGCTCTCGCACCAATACTACGGGCATGCTTTAATTCTTGATGGAAAGCCCGAAGAAGCGCTCGGCGAGGAGATCACCGCCGTTGAGGAATCCAAGAAATGGCTAAAAGAGACGGACGAGGAATATGCGATGCCGTTCTTTTGGCGCGCCATGGCTGAGGCACGCCTAGGTCAGGCAGACGCCACTTTTGCCGACCTTCAAATCGCTGAAGAAACGATTCGCCGTGCTATCGTTCATCTGCCAGAAATGAAAAAACCATACAGCCAAACCCTCGCCAGCATACTCAGGACGCACGCCAACTTTCTCGATCAGGTTGGGCGAAGTGAGGAGGCCGCCACACTCCGGACGGAGGCTGACTCGCTCTGAGATAGCGGTGACATCGCCGTTGACTTCTCCCGCGCGCAACGCCACGCTTATCCGGGCACAATCTGCGATCTAATTTCAAGAACGAGCGGGCTGTGGGCTACACTGGTGTCGCATGAAGGACCGTGCTTTTGAGCACGCGAAAGGTGAACAGAGAAAATGAAGAACTTCATCCAAAGTATGTTGATTGTTGCGGCGCTGGCGGGCGCGGTTTCATTGAGTGCGCAGACCGCCGGGAGCGCGCCGAAAGTAGACACTGCGCAAAAGGCGGAGGTTTTGCCGACTGCCGACGAAATCGTCGCCAAGTATGTGGCGGCCATCGGGGGCAAGGACGCCATCGGCAAGGTGAAATCGGTCTCCATCGAGAACACGGCCACCATGATGGGCGGCGAGAATCCGAGCACCACGACGATCGTTGACGGCGTCGGCTACAAGAACGAGACGGACTTCAACGGCACGAAGATTGTGCAGTGCTACACCGATAAAGGCGGCTGGTCCATCAATCCCTATGCGGGCGCGGCCACGGCCACGCCCATGCCGGACGACGTCTACAACGGGGGCAAGTCGCAAATCTTCGTGGGCGGCGCACTGTATGACTATGCGGCCAGGGGCGGCAAAGTCGAGTTGCTTGGCAAGGACGGAGGCGCCTACAAGATCAAATTGACGACAAAGGAGAATGTCGAAGCCGTTTATTTCATCGACGCGACTACGTATCTTATTACGACGGTGACCTCGAAGGGCAAGATGCAGGACCAGGATGTGGACATTACCACCCGGTTTTCCGATTACCGCAAGACGGACCTTGGCTACACGATTCCATATGCCATCGACCTGGATTTCGGCGGGCAATTTGAGCTGACCATTGCGGTGAAGAAAGTGGAACTGAACAAGACGATCGACCCCGCCATCTTTGCAATGCCGAAATAGCGCGCGCGGACGAATCGGGAATCGGTTTTTCAGTTGCCACCCGGCGCAGGGCGTCTCGCTGGCCGTTCGCCAGGAAACCCTGAAATTGCTGGGTTGGGGCTTGCTTCGCGCCTCGGCCGATAGCAAGCGACTCAGGTGTTAAAGTCAATCTGCCCGAAGGTTGCGTTTTACAGATCGCTTTGACTCACGCGCACGTCTGCCTTCAGGGGTGGTGTCCCCGCACTGCATCCCATGAGCAGCACAGATGTCCGGGGGAAGCGCCGGACTCCGCCACAGATTCCCGAGCGATTGCATAGGCCGTTTCATATGCTCGGCCTCATCGTAGGACCGCCGGAAGCGTCCCAGGCCCGCCGTCATTCTCTGGAACGACGCACACAAAGTGCGTACTTGGTGTTGCGAAAATACGGTAAGTCCCCAGAGGGCTTCGAATCGACGAAGTCGAAAAACCACCCGTCCCCGTACGGATGTCCGAAACGATCAATCTCCCGGGTGCTGCTCCAAGGATTGCCTGTCAGTGACAACCCGCCCCTCACATGGCGGCCAAAATTGATATAGAAAGTTTCGGTATTGCCGACTCGTTCGGATGTCGGAGCGCTCTTGTCAACAAGACTTGCCAACTCATCGAGTGTTGCCAGTCTCCAGTCAGGGTACCCGGCTAACCGCAGATTGCGGCAGTAACTGGCTGCCTTGTGCCACGTCGCCTCTATGCCGTTGTCCTTCCCCTCCCACATGAGTCCGGTGGCGTGATCGACCCAATATCCACGCTCCTGAGTCTCCTGCGCCAATCTCCGTTCCTCTTGCGCTTTTGCCTCGCTTCGGACTTTTTCCGCCTCTGCCTTCTCGCGAGAAGCAGCATCCAGTTTCTGAGGTGCAGGCGACTGCTCTTGAGGAAGAGCCGGCCGAACCTGGGGAGCGAGGGTTGACGTTGAAGATCCCGTCGAGGACTGAGCGCCAACGACCATGGGACCGTTCGATGGAGTGATCGGCGCGGCCTTGGACCCTCGCACACACAGCGCGTGCATGTGGTCACCCTCGAGAGGATCCTCGAATCCCTTTGTCATCCAGCCTTTCTGTAAGTCTAAGTACCAATAAGAAGCCCTGTCAGGTTGCCCGGTAACATCAAGCTCGGGACTGCTGCTCCATTCGCGGTCGCTAGTGAGAAACAGATTCCCCTTGACAGGAAAGGCCATGAATTCGGCGTCGTGCCAGGGCGATCGCGGGTTTTCTCCGGGAGCTTCTGCCTTGCTATCGTAAATACCCTGCAACTCAGTTATCGTCGCCAGCCTCCAGTCGGAGAAGTCGGCCAATCGCAGGTCACGGCAGTATTTCATCGCCTTGTGCCAGCTCACGTCTTTGCCGTTGTCCCTCCAGGCCCACATCAATCCCGTGGATGGATCGACCCAATATCCACGCGCCTGATTCTCATGTGCCAGCTTTTGAGTCTCCGTCGCCGTTTGCGCACCGTCGGCCGCTGGAGCAGCCGGAACAACCTTGGAGTGGCGCACACACAATGCACGCTTGCTGTGAGAGTCGCTGAGTTCCTCGTAGATCCGGCTTCCCTGATTGAAGTAGACGAACCACCCATATTCGGGCGGATGGCCGGGACTATCGTCAATGCGACTTCTGCTCCACGGATTGCCTGTCAGGAATATGTTCCCCTTTACATCGAAGGAGTAAGAATTGGCCTCCTTCTTGCGGGTTCGCGGAATCTCTCCGGGAGATTTCGCATTCCTCTCGTAGATTCCCTCCAACTCGTCGATTGCTGGCAGCCTCCAGTCGGCGTGCCCGGCTAGCCGTAAGCCGCTGCAGTACTCCGACGCCAGGTGCCAGTTCACGTCTTTGCCGTTGTCCTTCGCTGTCCACATGAGTCCGGTGGAGGGATCGACCCAATGGCCACGCAGCTGAGTCTCCTGCGCCGAGCTTTGGTTCTGGGTCGAGGATTGGGCACCGGCGAAGATGGTGGCGACAGATAGAAGCACAAGAACACCCCTTGCCTGACATTTCACGATGCACGCTCCAAACAACGAAAAGAACCCCGAACGGGCTGTGCTATCCGGCCCGCCAAGCAGAAACACGGCCTTGGTCCGGGTCTCAGATTTGGATTCCCAAAAAGAAACTGCTTTCCGTGGAGCTTGCAAGTTGTCGATTCCACAAGAAAACTGCTTTGATGCGGATTTCGCTGCGCCCCTGATATGGAGTGACCTGTCAACCTCTGCACATCGATGGGGTTGTTCTTGTCGTTGTCTTTGCCTTTACCGTTGTTCGAGGACAGGGCAGGCAGCAGACGGGGCAGGTTTCAGCGACGATTGATCCGTCTGATATTCGCGGGTCGGAACCGCATAATCTTGATCCGACGAGGGCGATATCCAGCCACCGCGCCTCCCCGAGCCTTCCAACCGCAAAGGTGATCTAATTCGGATTCTCGAACACCAAGTCGGCGTCATCGAAGTCGAGGCCGTGCTTCCGCAGGTTCGCTTCGCGCTTGGCTTCGTCCCATTCGTACACCGATTCAGTCTACGCTCATGGAAGGATGAACGCACCCCTGAGCGGCTTTGATTGCCGTCAAACCGAAAAGCTGAGCATAGTGGATGACTATGGATACTGCGGTTTTGGTTTCGATAGTTGCTGCCGCTTCTGGCGTGATCGTTACGGCTGTCAGCTATTACCTCACCAAGAAGAAGGAACGGGAAGCAGACTGGCGAAAATACAAATTTGAAAAGTACAAGGAATTTCTGGTCTCAATGAGTGGAAACCTCGCGAGATACTCTACACCAGACAGTAGAAGAAGATTTTATACGGCCTGCAATGCACTTCATCTGATCGGCTCTAAGGGAGTACTTCTCGCACTCCACTCGCTAATAGCAGTCGCTGGTGATCCTAGTCTCTCCAATGATGCCCATGATGCCCTCTTGTCGAAGCTGATTTGGGAAATCAGGCAAGACGTCGGAATCCCAGGGACACCCGATGCATCGGAGTTCTCCGCACGCCTCTGGAGTGCTGGCCAAAAATCGACGAGGCTACAGGGCACTCAGTTCAAAAACATCGTCCGATAGAGCGTATCTCGCTGCACCGGCTTGAAGCCGGCGTCACGGATGATGCGGCGCAGTTCTTCTTCCGTCGTGCAGTTACTCGTACCCGCGGCTCTCACCACGTTCTCTTCCAGCATTACCGAGCCAACGTCGTTGCCGCCGAAATGCAGCCCTAACTCCAGAACCTTTAATCCCTGAGTTACCCAGCTTGCCTGCACATTTTCAATGTTATCGAGATAGAGCCTTGCTATAGCCAGCACCTTCAGATATTCGACTGAGGTAGCTTCTTCCCAGCCGCGGCCGCCAAGGGCCGTGTTTCCCGGCTGGAAGCTCCAGGGGATAAAAGCCGTAAAGCCGCCGGTCTCTTCTTGCAGGCGGCGAACCACCTCGAAGTGGTTGATGCGCTGCTCGAAGGTCTCGCCCACGCCAAACATCATGGTGGCCGTGGTTCTCATGCCCAGTTGGTGCGCGGTGCGGTGCACGCTGACCCAGTCCTCGGTGTTGCACTTGATGCGGGCAATGCGTTTGCGCACATCGTCATCCAGAATCTCCGCGCCGCCGCCGGGAATGGAATCCAGGCCCGCGTCACGCAGGCGGACGATGGTGTCGCGCAAGCTCAGGTCTGAGTACTTGGCAATGGCCAGCACTTCGGAGGCAGTGAGGCAATGCAGCCAGATCTGCGGAAAGCGCTGCTTGATGCCGCTGAAGAGCCGCTCGAACCAATCGATCTTGAGGTCGGGATGAATGCCGCCTTGCATCAGGACGCCGGTGCCGCCCATCTCCAGGGTCTCCGCGATCTTCTCGTGAATCTTCTCGAAATCGAGGATGTAGCCTTCCTCCGAGCGCGGTCCTTTGAGCGGCCGATAGAAGGCGCAGAAGGTGCAGTACTCAGTGCAGAAGTTGGTGTAGTTGATGTTGCGATCAATGATGTAGGTAACCACGGCCTCGGGGTGCAGGCGGCGGCGAACTGCATCCGCCTCGAACCCCAAGCCGATCAGGTCAGGGGAGTGGAAGTGGTCGAGGGCCTGTTGGCGGGTCAGCGGCATATCCTCGATTCTATCAAGACAAGGCTTTCCGGCTTACGGATTCGCGGGCGGCTTCGGCGCCGGCTTCGCCTTCTTGGGCGGAGCCGACACGCCCATGCTCAACAGCAGGAAGCTGAATCCCTTGCGCAGCGAGTCCAACACGCTCATCGTTCCAATTCCTTTCCATATCTCGGCCGCTTCCCGTCTATCGAGCGGCGGAAATGCGCGGAGAAACCTATTTCTTTTCCGCGGCAATCGCCGGCTGTTTCGGCGATGGGGCAGCCGTGACGGCAAGTACAGGAGTGGCAAGGCCCTTACCACGCAGGATATCCAAGACGGCAGGAGGCAGCGGCTTATCGGCCCCGGCAAGCAGAATGCTTACCTGCCACATCTGGGTATCGGTCAGCAACCTTTTGAAGGCCGGCATTCCCGTCAGCCGAATGCCGTTCGACACCTTCCAGTAGGTCACGCCCGGAGGGTCGTCGCTTACGCCCACCACATCGTTGTCGGAGTGTTTTTCCCACAACTGGGGCGCATCGGGATACATGCGAACGCCGAAGGACGAGGACTTGCCATGAAAGCCATGACAGACGGCGCACTGATCCCGGTAAACCTGCGCTCCAGCCATCATCGTGCCTCCATCTGCAGGCACAGGCGATGTGCTGACCAGTTCCCGTTCGATCCGCGCATGAAGCGGAATCCCGACGATCAACCGTTCCAGGGGAAACGGAGGATCGGCGGCTGCCACTGGCACGCGGCCAAAATTGAACCAAAGGAGTACGGCGACAGGCACCAAAATCACTCCAAGGACAAATCCAAGGAAACCTCGCATCGTTTTGACAGCCTCCGTTTGTGTTCATCCTAGAGCATTGGCGCACTTCCGCGTCCGAAGCATGGTTAATTCTTTTGTCAATAGAAATTTTTAGCTGGACAAATGCCGCCGGATTTGGCAATGTTTGGCCCATGCCGCAACGGCATCCGCCGGCGTCGGCTATTCCCTACGCACCAACAAGGAGATCCCCCATGGCAGATCACTCGAAGATGAAACTGGGCCGCAAGGCCATCAAAACCGACACCCGAACCCTGGCGTTGGCCAACTACCTGACGCCGGCGCTACCGCCCCCGCCTCCTACCGCCGACTGGACCAAGGGCATCGCCAGTTGGGGCATGATGCTCAACGACAAGCTGGGCGATTGCACCATCGCCGGATGCGGCCATGCCGTGCAGGTGTGGACCGCCAATACCGGCAGTGAGGTCACCGTTCCCGACTCGGCAGTTCTCGCGGCCTATGAGTCCTGGGATGGCTACAATCCAGCAGACCCATCCACTGACCAGGGCGGGATCGAACTCGACGTGCTGAACGACTGGCAGAAGAATGGATTTGCCGGCAATGCCCTGCTGGCCTTTGCCGACCCCAAACCCGCCACGCTGGTGGAGGTTCACCAGTCCATCGCTCTCTTTGGCGGCGTCTATATCGGACTCGCGCTGCCGATTACTGCCCAGAATCAGGATGTGTGGGATGTGGTGCCCCACGGCGGAGCAAACGCCAAAAAAGGCAGTTGGGGCGGGCACTGCGTCTTCGTGCCCAAGTACGACCAGAACGGCTTTACCTGCATCACCTGGGGGCAGTTGAAGACCATGACCCTGGCCTTCTGGAAGGAATACTGCGACGAGGCGCATGCGCTGCTCAGCCAGGACTGGCTCACAGCCAAAGGCGCCCCCAACGGCTTCAACCAGGCCCAGCTCCTGGCCGACCTGAAGGCCATCAAGTAGTACAAAAAGCGGCGAATCGGCAGGATGCGCGTCCAAAGCTATGCCGGCTCAAGCACAAGGCTCCCCCCAGGTGGTTTAATACCTAATGGGGGGAGCGCTGCCTGGAGCGGTGGTGTGCTTCCGTAATCCCGTGGAGGAAACCCGATACCGATGTATTCTTTTCGTCGCATTGCCCTTCTACTTGCGCTGGTGTTGCCAGCCATGGCCGCTGTCCAAGCCGAAAGCCCGAGTTCGAGCAGCAACCCAGCAACCCAACCTGAGAGCCAGGAAACCCCGAGCCAAACTCAGGCGCAGCAGCCTGCGGCAGCCCAAACCCAGCCGCAAGTCAGCGTGCAGGCCCGCATCAAGGCCCGCCGCGAACAGCGCCGCGTTGCGGCAATTCACGATGTCTACGGCCACCTCTATGAGGGGTATGTCGGCGCTGGTTACCTGCGCTTCACGCCCGGCGCCACCCTGCAGCGTGTGAACGAATACAACTGGGATGGCGGCTTTACCAGGTATTTCAGTGAGCGCCTGGGCGTCACCATCGATGGCAGAGGCTACTACGGCAATCCCTTCATCCGCCCCACCCAGGGAACGCCTCCGGCAGGGAGTGTAGGCCTTACAAAGCCCACGATCAGCCAGTATGCTGTCCTGGCCGGACCTACCTATCGCTTCTACCTGCAGCCCAAGTACTCGATCTCTGGCCGCGTGATGGGCGGGTATGCGCAGGGCAACTTCACTGGCGACACCAACGGGTACGGAACTCTTGGAGTCCTCTACCCGGATTCAAAGACCTACGCCGCCAGCGCCAGCATCCTTGGCGAATACAATCTGACTCCGAACATTGGGCTGCGCGTGGCGCCTGAGTATTACCTCACCGGTTTCGGCTCGACCATGCAGAATAATCTCGGCTATACCGCCGGGATTGTATACCGGATCGGCAAACGGTGACGAAAGGCAGTGAATAAGTGAAGGAGTGAAGGAGTGAACGAGTGAACGAGTGAAAAAGTGCTGGCGGCCTTGACGAGAATGCTTTCGTCAAGGTTACCAGTCTTTTCTATGCGCGATCGATGATGCCGGCCTTCGGATGTGCCGGTTTTTCTTCACTTCTTCACTTCTTCACTTCTTCGCCTTTTCACTTCTTCGCTTTTTCACTTCTTCGCTTTTTCACTTCTTCACTGCAATATCGGAATCCCCGCAATGCGCTGCTGCCACTCGGCAGGACCGGTTTGATGCACGCTCGTGCCTTTGCAATCTACTGCCACCGTCACCGGCATATCGCGCACATCGAACTCATAGATGGCCTCCATGCCAAGATCCTCGAACGCCACCAGGCGCGATCCGACAATCGCTTTTGAAACCAGGTAGGCCGCACCGCCCACTGCCATCAGGTATACCGCGCCAAACTCGCGGATGGCGTCAATGGCGACAGGCCCGCGTTCTGCCTTACCCACCATCCCAAGCAAGCCCGTTTCGGCCAGCATCTGGCGGGTAAACTTGTCCATGCGCGTAGCCGTTGTAGGTCCCGCCGGGCCAACCACCTCTTCGCGCACTGGGTCTACGGGGCCGACGTAGTAGATAAAGCGGCCGCAAAAGTCCACAGGCAGCTTTTCTCCGCGGCTCAGCATGTCGGTCATACGCTTGTGCGCGGCGTCGCGGCCTGTCAGCAGCTTGCCGGTCAACAGCAGCACCTCGCCCGGCTGCCAGGTCGCAGCTTCCTCTCGCGTCACCGTATCCAGGTTCACTCGCCTGGCCGTCGAAACGTCATGAACCAGCTTGGGCCAGCTCTTCAGGTCGGGCGGGTCAAGGTAGACCGGCCCGGAGCCGTCAAGCACAAAATGCGCGTGGCGCGTAGCGGCGCAGTTGGGAATCATGGCCACGGGCAGGTTGGCGGCGTGGGTAGGGTAGTCGCGCACCTTCACATCCAGCACGGTGGTCAGCCCGCCCAGCCCCTGCGCGCCAATGCCCAGCCGGTTCACCTTGTCGTAAAGCTCAATGCGCAGCTCCTCGGCACGATTCGCGGCTCCCCTGGCGATCAGCTCCTGAATGTCGATGGGGTCCATCAGCGATTCCTTGGCCAGCAGCATCGCCTTCTCCGCCGTGCCGCCGATGCCGATGCCCAGCATACCCGGCGGGCACCAGCCCGCGCCCATGGTGGGCACCGTCTTCAGCACCCACTCCACCACTGAGTCCGAGGGATTGAGCATGATGAACTTGGCCTTCGCCTCCGAGCCGCCGCCCTTGGCCGCCACCGTCACCTCGACCGTCGCGCCCTTCACCAGCTCCACGCTCACCACTGCCGGCGTGTTGTCTTTGGTGTTGGTCCGCTTGCCCGCTGGATCGGCCAGGATCGAGGCCCGCAGCTTGTTATCGGGGTCTAGATAGGCGCGGCGCACGCCCTCGTCCACCATCCGCTGCACATCTTTCGCCTCTTCGCCTGGCGCAGCCTCAAAACGCGCATCCATGCCCACTTTCAGAAACGCGGTCACAATCCCCGTATCCTGGCAGATGGGCCGATGGCCCTCGGCGCACATGCGGCTGTTGATGAGAATCTGCGCAATGGCATCCTTGGCCGCCGGCGACTCCTCCAACTCGTACGCTTTGGCGAGACTGGTGATGTAGTCCACCGGGTGGTAATAGCTGATGTACTGCAACGCGCCCGCAACACTGGCGATGAAATCTTCCTGGCGGAGGACTGTCATGGATTGAGCTCCCTCGGTATTCCGACGACTCTAGGGTAACGGATGCGAGGGACCGGTGGCACCCTCATCTGGGTTGGAGAAAGCTACTGAGACCATGGAACCCGCCCAATTCTCGGTTTTGAGACCTGGGAAACCCATTGAATTTGAGGTGATCATACCTGATCCACCCGCCCGCTCTGTGAAGCGCATCCAGGTTTCCAATGCGGGACCTGGGGTGCCCATTATTGTTACTCAACCTTCACCGTGGGGACCTGAGCCACCCGCCGGATCAGGAGAAGTGTTTTCTCTTGACATCCCCTTTTATAGAATCCGCCCTCATCTAATGAGGACAGATGTCGCGTAAGAGGAAGACCAGCCTGCCAAGCTCTGTGCTCTCCCAGGTGCCCAAATGCGAGGCACCTGGGGCACCCATCTTTGGTGGTTATGCTCAATGCTCCCGAGAGCCGAGCCACCCGCCCCCAAACACAATTAGAACGTACAAACGTAGTAGTGTCCTAATAGATGACTTACCTTACCTGCACAATCTTCCCCAAACCCGTTTTCCGATTCTGGTGGCTGTGTGTGCTGATTCATGGGTAGGGCGATTTGATCAGACTTATCGTGGATTAGAAATGTGTTAGGTCCACCGGCGAGCCCTACAGACCAGTCGAACACTTCAAAGTCTTTGCCGTCTGGTTTTGAGGAAGAACCCAGTTGACCCGCTCCAAACCCAACTGTTAGCCCAAGGTGCACGCACTCAGCGACCCAGTTGATTGGCGACCAAAGTAGTACGGGCCCTATCAAAACTAGAAAGACAGAAGCGGCTCTGCGCAGGTGACTCATTGCGACAAGAACCCCGATCACTATCAACAGAACGATACCAGCGACCGCGCAACCAAGCATCAAGATGGTTATAGTCAACAAGTTCCACAGCCCAGGAAGTCCGCAGACGAGCGTGAGGATAAGGACTACCCCTAGTGACGCGAAGGTGGGCCAGAATATCCATCGGTCTATCTTCACTATCCCGGGTTTACGATCTTCAACCATTGTCGTTATACCGACGGGCGCCCCAGTTCCGGATTATCGGACCGGGACACCCCTGGCTTCAATCCGTCCTGCCTTATTGCTTCTGCTCTGCCGCAGCGCCCGGCTGCTTGGGCATGGGAATCGTAATGTCGATCGCTTGCGGCGAGCCCAGCTTCAGCTCCTCAAGCCCCGGCTTGATCTCAGGCCCGTTGCCTACCACCAGCACCGCCAGTTTCTCCGGGTGAATGTACTTCTTCGCCACCATGGAAAGGTCGCCTAGAGTTACCTTCTCCAGCGCAGTCTTGTAAGTCTCCAGATAGTTAGCCGGATAGCCATAAAACTCCAGCCTGACGCTCTCTGCGAGCACCTTTTCCCTGGTGTCGTAGCGGAAGAGGAACGAGTTGAGGATGTTATCTTTGGCGCGGTCCAGCTCCACCTGCGTAAACGGCCTGGCGTTCAGCCCGTCGAGCTCGGCCAGCGCGGCCTTGGTGGCATCCACCGTGGAAACGCTCTTGGTGAGCACCACCACGCGGAAGGTGGCCGGGTGGTCATAAGCGAAGCTCATGCCGCCGCCCACCGCATAGGCCAGGCCAAGCTCGGTGCGCACCTTCTGGAATAGCCGGCTGGCAAAGCCGCCGCCCAGTATCTCATTCATCATGGCAATCGCAGGCACGTCGGGGTTGCGGCGATCCGTGCCGAGGCCCACAATCTCCACGTTGGATTGATTGACATCTTCCTTGTCGATGAAGGAGAGGCCCGGCTTGGGTCCGGCAAACTCGTCGTGGCGCGCCGGCGCGGGCTTTACGGGCGGCAGCCCTTCAAAGGCCGCGCGCAGCTTGGCCTCCATGGCAGCGGCATCGAAGTCGCCGCTGACGGCCACAAGCAGCTTGCCGCCGACCGTCCGGTCGTGCCAGGCCTTCAGATCATCCACAGTGACCGCGCCGATGGTCGCCAGTTCCGGATGCCGCGCATATGGGCTGTTGGCGCCATAGACCAGCTTGGCTGCCTCGCGGTTGGCAATCTCTTCTTCATCGTCGTTGCGCCGGACAATTCCAGTGGCCGCCTGCTGCTGGGCCAGTTGCAGCTTTTCCGGATGGAACTTGGGGTGCAGCAGCAGGTCCATAGCCAGTGAAAAGACCTGGTCCGAGTCGCCCTTGAGTGAATCCCAGGAGACCGCGGTCGAGTCATCGTCGCCGGCTGTCTCGATGTGCGCGGCCTTGGCTTCAAGCAGATCGTCGAGGGCGTCGCCGTCCATCTTGGCTGTGCCGCTGGTCCGCCACGCCTCGCTGTAGAGGCTTACCAAACCGGTCTTGGCCGGATCCTCGTCGCGCGAGCCGCCCGGAATCAGCACCGATCCAGAGACAAAGGGCAGTTCATGATCCTCCTGCAAGAAAATCACGATGCCGTTCTTGAGCTCGATGCGCTTGGGCTGTTGAGGTTTGAAGTCGTGCAGCTTGGGGATGGGGATTTGTTCCCATGGCTTGGCCTGCTGGGCGTTGAGTTGCAGTGGGAAAAGAAGCGCAGCAATGAAAGCGCAAACGATGACGGGCTTTAGCCTGCCAGTGGAATTCGCATCA
>Ga0302197_10001255_pt1 | contig 24902 bp, 23 predicted proteins | sample II_Bog_N2_1_FD_193526 | JGI IMG/M metagenome (GOLD analysis project Ga0302197, IMG submission 193526) | Peat permafrost microbial communities from Stordalen Mire near Abisko, Sweden - II_Bog_N2_1 | ecosystem: Environmental > Terrestrial > Soil > Wetlands > Peat | place: Sweden: Abisko...
TAATGTAAGCGCACAGTTTGTGGAACACCCAATTATATCGCTCCTTAAGTTCTTGAGGGCAAAGGATATCACTTTTAAGTGGATATTTGGAGCATTGGAGTTATTCTCTACACCTTTTACTATGGTGTACCTCCATTTGAAACTGAAGATGCCAATGCTACTTATCAAAGGATCAGATAATGTAACTATATAATTCCCAAGACTATGACTGTGCCTAATGAAGCTGTGACTTTAATCACTCGCCTACTTCTTAGAAATCCGGCAGATCGTCCGACTCTTGATTAAATTCTTTCCAGTGATTTTATGCAACTCGGTCAAGGAATTTTAAAAGAATTACCTTCTGTTTGCAGTCGTAAAGCTCCATCCAAAAAGGAGCTTACCTGCACTAGAACCCTCAAACCAGAAATAATTGCCAAGCCTGAAGCCGGAGCAGGTTAATCTCTTCGTGATTATGTGGTCGAATTCTAATAGGTTCTGGAGGACACTTTTTATTACCGATTAGCTAATGACCAATGCGGTATCCTTGAAAAAGATGTACAAGTTCTTTTCAAAAAAGGAGATGGACAATATTGTATTAAATCACTGACCAACAACTATTATGAGGAAGATGCAGGGGAAAGCGATCTTAAGTATTTGCTGATGGGCCGAGAAAGAAGGTTCAACTTACTAGACGACGCCTTTGTAGGAAAAAACGATAAACATGTTTTTGTGCGCAAGGTGCAAAAAATCAACGGCAATTGCAATTGCACTCTGCTGAGATTATCAAATAAGATAGTACAGTTTTTAATGGATGACAGCAACTATGTTTATATGACCAGTGGAAAATTATTGGAAATTGTCTGTAATAAGGAAAAATAGATAAACTTAACCAAACTTATGACTGCTCCAACCAGTATAAAGGGTAATCAGGAGCATCTACAGTTAATTCGCAGAGTAATTCAGGAAATATAAAATAAAAAGGATGGAAGTAAATAAAATAGACCTTGAATTTATTGCCTCATTTAAATCAGCTTTATATTGTCTTTCAATTATTTTACTTTTATGTCAAGATCATTTTATGTAATAATGATATGATTGAAGGCAATAAAATTAAGCAAACTGAGTTATTACTGACAAAAAAAAGTCAAAGGTTTGCTGACTTTGTATTTTTGTTGAGGAAGCAAAGGAAAGAACGCTTTTTGTCTTATAGCCTTGGACGTACTTAAAACGGAATGAACATTTCTCAGATCAGAAAAGCAGGGCAAATCACTTCCTCTGTAAATCTGGAAGAGTTGAGTAGACATAAACGAATCGGTTACTCAAACCCACATGTAAGTAAATGTGAGACGCGACTATACTAAAAAAATTTGGGTGATAGTGCACTCAGATACAAATACAGGATCAGTGTAGGAAATAGATCATTTTATCATCAATATTAACTTCCTTCTCATTGTTTTTTACCAACACAGCAATAGCTAGATAAACATTTAAAATAATCTCGTCTGATTTCCGAACAATCAAGAATAGCAAGCAAACCTTTGAATGGATTTTAGCGAAGGATTCAAGGATAACAATAGATTATGGATGGTAACGATAGTCAATTCATAAAGGGATATAGTGGACAAAGAATATGGGGTATAAAGACAGCAAAATATCGAAGAGAATAACAAAAATAAGAAGAATAATCATAATAAGAAACTAATGAACAATCATAAAATAGGAGAAACTCCTTTCTAAACGATAGACAAATTAAAAGTCAATATTTTGAGGCAAAGAAGACATATTTAAAAGGACGTTAATTTAACGATGTTTCCATTCAACGCAGAGAATTTCCAATAAAGCATTCATAAAAATATAATAATGGTCAAGAAAGCAGCAGGTCATTTATATATGGTTTTGATTAAATGCCATCAATTTCATAAAATCCTGAACTATTGCAGAAGAAAACAGAGCGAAAACGGTAGCCAGGTAAATTCTATAAGAAAATACCTGAAAATGAAAAGCTCAATGACCTAATGTAAGAGCAACCACTCCTAGCCAAATGGTGATTATTGGTTATCTTAGTTCACCACTGATTCAATTATTAAAAGTTTATTATATCTCTATATCATGAAACAAGATGCACTCAGTTCGGTCAACGCAGCATCGATGTTCAGTGTGAATACCAGTTTGAATCCAGCTCAAAATCATAATAACTATAATTATCTGCATTCCTTTTATTAACAGCTCTTTCCAGACAGCAAGACATACCCTTATCTTTCCAAACTATTATTTTTACACTTCATCCTCCGAGAAAACGTTCTCGTTTACTCTTCTCACCGGGCAGAAATAAAATAAGTATGGATGCAGCTCGGTAAACAAATTTCGAGTGTGTTACCGGTCTTCATTATTGATTCATTAAGCAAAATGGATTAGATTCTAAATATCATGGGGTAAAGAAAACGAGCACTCATCTTTGACTTGAGTAGCATTTCAAATCAAGGTCTTAATTATCTCCTCAATAATCCTTTGGTAGACATGAGCTGGATTGTCGTCGAATCTAAGGATAAACCACTCCGACCAGAACTCTCTGATCTGTTTCCAATTATTTTTCATTAGGATGAAGAGGAAAAATACGATGATTTATTTGGATAAAAAACTGAAATTGCCAAGAAAATAGTAGAGAAATTCAATAAGGACAAGTTCAACGATATAGTGGCTTTTAATTTTAGTCAAACCCTTTAAAGTAAAGAATAGGAAGGTTTTTTGAAGACCTACCTTCAAATTTTAAGAGAGAAGATCACAGCTCAAGGTATTACTGTTCCTCTCTCAAGATGGAAAAAAATGCTGCAGATTTTACATTTTGTGGGGCTTACTAAACAAGAAGGTGGCTTTCGAAGACTTAGCTTGAGCGATTGTCTTTTAAGCCCATAGTGTTTAGGAAGGACGTATATATAGTTATAAACAATTTGTCGATGCAATTAAGAGACACTTCTAGAAATGATTCCTTACTTTGGGATTTCAAAATGGAGTAAACAGCTAGCAACTCATTTTTGGATAGAATCAAAACAAAAACAGTATTTTTTGTCCTTAACTGAAAAGCTGAAGGGTAAAGTCAGTTTCTTTTATCCATGTAGTAAATTTCCAGAGGCAGTTCGTCTTCTTTGCGAAAATGGATCTGCATGTAACACTACATTAACTAAGATTATCGCGTGGTGGGCCATGATAAAAAGCTAATGTCAGATAAATATATAGAGATTGAACAGGGAAAAAAATATCGATTGACTCTAAAATTTCGAAGTAACAATCAAGTTGTTGTACATTTTGGAGTGGCTTGTTATGATTAGAATAAAAATTTGATTAATCCAGTTCAAGTAGCAATTTAACAACGTAGATTTGCCGATACGAGGAAACAGCCGCACGCTTGGAAAAATTATAAGGGAATAAACTTGTTTTCATTTAAGAAGATAGACCAACCCTATCAAAATGGAAAAATTCCACCAGTTTTGGCTATGAAAGATGCATTGGTGTTTATAGCGATGGCTCTTTAAATCGAATTCTACCTCTTTCCGAAGTAATTTATTCAGAAACCGATTCCTATAGTCAGTAACCAAGTGCTGGCATATATTGCAATATTGCAGAAGATGGAATTGAACTGAATGAGGCAGGCCTGAAAATATTTAAATAATTGTAAAATTCAATAGTACTGGGAAGCACAAAACTTGTTAATCATTACGAAGGTGGAACATATGCAATTAATCAAACTCACACAGGAGTGCAGCAATAATGGAAGATCATTGAAGCAAACTATCAAGGTTTTTAAAGGAACAATTCAGGACATGAGTTTTTATTGGGCACAAAGTCAGTCAGAATAGTAGTGATGGCTAATTATAATTCAGGCTATCCTAATTTTAAGATTGAATTCCCAGGAGCTGAAGTGGATTTCAAATAGATCGAATGGCAAGTAAGTGAATGATGACATATGATAGTCTTGATGATGGGATGATTATTCATATGTATATTCTTTTATTCATCAAACATTAATGTTTTTATCTTGAAACCAATTAATATCAGTAGAGTATGATATAGATTTTAGAATTAGATTAAGGAAGAAGTTTTATATCATCGATTTAATTATTATGACGCAGAAGGGAATGGATCTCAAAGTTTTACTATTTTTATGCAGGACCTTATGGAATAGCTCGAAGACGGATATGCCTATCAGGTGATGGCTCTAGAAATGTAAATCGAGGACAAGGGGAGTGATAATAGTAAGATTTAAAGCATCTCTCGTCTCCTTCAACTCTATATGGTTTATCATTATAAATGTAGATGGGTGTTGAGATATTGGAAAGCAAGGGTGATTCTCGCTACAAATACTTTAGCCTTAAAATTCAGAATTTGATGAAAAAACCTGTAATTTTACAGGAGATGTATCGAGCTTCCTCTTCTCTCCTGCAATCGTAGACTCCACAAGATGTAAAAAAGGCTCAACTTGGTGAAAGACAATAGGATTATCGTTTACAAGTATTTCTCAGTCACGAATTCGTAAACTAAAGAAAAGTCAAGTAGATTGTAGATACAGCTTAAAATAAACTTAAACGCTTATAGAGTCGAGTTCAAGGATCAATGATAAGTCAGGATAAGTAATTGGATGAACGCATAAGAAGGAGAAAGATGCGTTCGGATGCAGGTAGCATTGAGAAGTTTAAAGTAGTCCGGGGACAAGTAGTGGAATGCAACCTTATAAATCAAAAGATGGATGATTTCTTTGATCCCTGGGATCTGAAGTTAAAGACGAAGCAACTGGACATAAACGCAAATAGAGAGAATAAAAGACCCAATTGAATTATTTATTACTATAATCATTTATCAAGATGCTTTATATTGCGACGATGACGGTACTACTTCATGTCCGATTCCTCTGGTTTTTTGGGAGGTGGTTCGGTGGAGTGATGCTGAATCAATTTTTTAAGTTATTTTATCCTGATTTCATTAAGCTTTAACTATTTTTATTTTTCCCTAATCATGAGTTCTTTCTTTTATTCGTCAAGCTTTTTTGAACTCAGCTAGTTCTCAATGGTCTGAATCTTATCATACCAAGTACGTTCAGTATCTTTTTTCATGACCTAAAGAGAAGAGAGTTGCTCTTCAAGCTACTGAATCATCTCCATTGTGACTGGATTTGAATTAAGATTGACTCCTTTTTTGCCCTTTTCCTTTATTTTTGTCTCCATTTATTTAATTCTACTTTGCTTGGTTCGAAATATTTCATGGTTTTTACGCAAGACTCTTTAGTTTTCCATAAGCTTGTCAGAAAGGTGCTTACATTATTCTTTTGAGGATGAAATTTGTTTCCTCAAAGATTTAACCTTATCTTCATATTAATTGTCGTTTCTAATCAGTTTAAGAGCCTTGGTTTGCTCTCTCTTTACTCTTAACAATGATTCTTTCTCCTCTTGCAACACTTTCAGTTATTTTTGTAAATTTTTAAGTTCATCCTCCTTACCCTGAACTCCTCTGCTATCATACACTTGCTCCAGTTGCTTTTTTGTTTGCAAAATTTTATTTTTTAGACTAGTAATTTCAATAAGTTGCTTCTTAAGCTCTATCTTTTTGTTCTTAATGGATTCATCATCTTCACCCTCCTCTGAATGCATACCATACTTCTTGCCTTTCTTTTCACGTTGAGCAATTTCATCCATTTGTTTCGCCAATTCATAAATCTGAGTCTTGAGTTTGATATTCTGCTAGATCATTTTCTCTCGATTAGGGTTGTTGTCATATTTTTTCGATGGAATAAGGTTGCTTTTGTTAGCATCAATGGAAGGTTAAACAAAGTCTTATTAATAATTTTACTGTTCTGGAGTAAAATGTTGAGGCAACATTATGGGTGCTGTCTGGAGTTGAACGTCAACTGTTAGAGGATGATTTTTATCATCATCAAAGTCTTATTTATATTCTTACTATCTCGATTCTTGAAGATGTTATTGCATAAATATTAAGTTATAATTATTTTGTCTTGAGTATGAAGATTATATTAAAACGGCTAAATCAATTATCACAATCTAATTCCTACAAATTACATCATTTTATCAATTATAATCAGTTATGGTCATTCGAGTACTAAAATGTTTATAAAGTGGTGATAATTATAGTTATGATTATAAACATTGTATTTTTCTTCTAATCTTTTAAGTTTAGATATTGTAAAAAAAAGGTACTTTTATTTATTTTATAAATAATATTTTTAATTAATAATTCCAATTGATATTCCTTTCCAATAAAATACTTCAAGAATTAGAATATAAAAGGTAATGAGGATCATACTAATTTGGGCAAAGCATGATGAATGGTGTAATTACGAAGAATCGATCGATAGCATGCAAAATTTTCTTATATGTTGTTTCGTCTAATCTTCTTTCGACAGTTATTAAGAGTAAACTAAATAGATATTAAAGGTGCCACTCGTTTGCTAATTTTATTATTTCTCATATATTTTTTTATTGGAGTATAAAATAGGCAATTACTATGAGAGCAAATGAATTGGTTAAGAAGGTCTTAAAAGGAAAAAAAACAATGTGGAAAGGATGATCGAGCATGTCCAATATCAAGCTGTTTATAAATTAAATAGTCAATTTATCGGGTTAATAAATGTCCTATCTCTTCTCAATCCAAAAGACAAAGAAAATTAAATAATTATCGATATAAATAAATCTATAAATGACAGCAACTTTGGTAGTTAAAAAACATAAGATGCCCATTCAAAAAAGTAGGTTAGCTTTTAATAAACAATAATGAAATTGATAATAATGAAAAGTATTATATTATTGGTAACTCAATAGATAGATAAGTAAATTTTATGATCATCTACTAGTTCGCTTTTAGAAATCTCCACTTTAAAAGTTAGTCACTCTTGAAGTAACTCCCCATTTACCACTACTGCTATTCAAAGGATTGCTGCTGCTATTATTCTTGTTTAAGGGTATTTGCAGCTTAGAGATAGCCCTTACAGTTGTATCCTTTAATCCCTGTATTTCAGCTTCGAGAGTTTTGTTGACTCTGCACACGTTATCAAGATGTCGCTGGCAAACTTTGAGGTCATCATTGAGCTGATTGTTGACATCGATAATTTCGTTGTTTTTGCCCATAATAAAATTGATCTCTGTGCTCGCTTAACTGACCTGTGCCTCCATCCTAGCAGCTTCTATTTTTTTCTGTTCTACCTGCTCGGTGAGACTTCGGCATTTTTCCTTTTCAGCTGACAGTTGCTTGACTTTCTATCGAATCTAATTTTCTATCTTCTTCTTTTCCAGTTCCTTGTTTGCAATATGAAACTAAAGTTCCTGGCAGTCCTTATCTTTGTTAGATATTTATCCGTTATTGATGGATATTACAGTGTCTAGTTCAGATATACTAGTGTCTATCTTGTTGTTTTCATCCTCCACACGAGATAGATTCTCATTAAGATTAGCCTCTTCCCGCAACAGACTACGCATATAACTTTGAGTTTTGTAACACTTTTCACTAAGTGACTATGTTTGAGTTCGAATCAGAGTGTTTTCGCGCTTGCTCTTCTCCACCTACTCTCTCACCTGAGCTATTTGGAGGCGAGTTCTCTCTTACTCCATCTTACGCACTTCATTTACACTTTTTTGCTCTTGAAACTTAATTACTATTTCAGTTGCCTAATCTGCCTTCCTGTTCTAGTAGTCCGCCAATTGTTGAGATGTAAATTTGGCCTCCTTCAAAGCCTGTGATTGAAGTCTGAGTTCATCTTGGAGATGTTATGATTGTATTCTAAGCTCATATACGCTACGAGAGGACAACTACAGTCTCTATTGATTATTGGTAACTGACCTTTCCTACATGACAAGAAAAGTACATGATCACGGAGGACGCTTTCATACTTGTTCTTAGCTCTATTGAGGTCTTCCTTGACTCTATCATATTTCTATTGATTAGGACGCAGGTTCTAAACCTCCGTCTGCAGAACTGCAATGATGCTGTTCTTTTGTTCGAGACTGGCAGAGAAGTCTTCAACTGTCCTGAGAATTCCCTTACTAGTTTTTCTATTGAGATTGGTACTCATTTTCTATATATGGAAAACAATTTAAACTAATTATAAGATTCCATTTGCACTTAGGAATTGCATCACAGAAGAAAATTTTCAACTGTTGTAGGATTATGTGATTTCAAAAAAATTACCTTAATCAAGTGCTACCTAAAAGTTCTATTTTATTGCCATTGATAAGTTACGCGAGCAGAATAATTTTATTTCTTGGATATTTGAGTAAAATATTAACTATAAGGTCATAGATATCAACATTGATTTCGATCTTTTGATCGATTTCAATATTCTAGCGATAATGGCATTAACTCATTTTATGGCTAATTTTTAAAGTTTTCTCCCCTTCTTGATAGCTTACACTTTTCCAGGAAGGTAAAATCGTTTATAAGTCAGAAATGCAGGAAAGCTGTGATCCCTCAGAAACTGGTAGCTGCATATTCGAAAAATGTAACAGAATTCATCACTGGTCATAGCTTCTGTTTTCTAAAGTATTTATTTGGCTTTAGGACTGTTGTGACTGAAAGTCATAGGAGTAAATATGTTTAGGAGGCTTTATATGCTGGAGTATTTTCTACCTTTTTACCTCCTTATGACATTAACAACAAGATAGAAGACCGATATAATCCTCTTCTCGTCCCTTGCCAATCCTAATTTAGCCACTACTTTTTTGACCACATTCTATGATACAGGGCAACTTAGCCAGGAGTAGCATTGATTAACAATATTGGATACACTATTCTTTTTGGCTGATTTGAGATTTGTTTAAGGGCATGTATTCCGAATAGTTTTTTTTTTTTTGATTGGAGTAACAGGTATTTGAACTGACCTCATGTTGATATCAGGCCTTGAAGCTTCAAGAGAAGGAGCCCATATAGCAGGAAGGTTTTGATAAATCTGGTATGAATGAATGATTGGTAGGGGCAGCTAATAAAGAATGTATGGCGGATAGTTTATAATGTTGGGGGGATATACTGAATTCAAAGGACCATTGTTGCACTAAGAAGGGTAGAAACCGTTTAGGTTTGGAAACATTCTCTCTTTCTGAACAAATATTATATATATTAAACATATTACGATTTTTACAAATCAAACTCAAGATAGGCATTTTTCCAAGGTGAAAAAGATTGTAATGATGCAAGTGGACGCCAGTGGACTGGAAATTCCCCATCCATCTTCTTTTACCTGTCTCAGCTAAAGTTTTATTCTCTAAACAAAAATAGTTTAGAGATTTTACATCTTGAACATATAAGATTAAATCTAATTTTTTTGCTTGAGGACATTTTTTGCATTCATATTTCATCCGTTTGTTGCTCAAATTAGAGTTTTCCAGCTGCATTGATCATTATTGATTCGTCGTTTAATCAATTTGTTGTCGGGGAGAATATTAAAAAAAATGAAGTCAGTCATCGATTAACCCAAGTGCATAATCGATGACAAAATATTGTGTTTGTGAATCGATGCATTGTATTTAAAGGTATAGAATTAAATCGTGATTGTTTTCCCGGAATAGTTTGTTAGATATTTTGAAATGACAAAACTCCTGAAAATCTAAAGGTGGCAATTTGAGTTGTTGCATTGCTATATTTTAGCAGAGCAACTAACTTGATGGAGGTTGGAAAATTATAGAATTACACTTTGTGTAAATTATAGAAAGTAAAAAAATCAAGTGGAATGCATATTTCACTGAGTTGCATAATCATATCGAGCAATGTGATCGTATAAAAACAATTAATAGCATCAGTAATTCTACATTTACTTTTATAACATTCTCGTAATATTATAAACATCAATCAAATTTTAAAAATTGAATTTTCCAGAGTTTTATTTTAACTATCCCTCTTTGAGAGTTTCTTTTCCTTATCTTTTAACATAGTATTATTGATACAATCCAAATAGAATGCTTATATAGAGTATTAAAATTTAGAAAACACATAGAGGGTCTGCATATGCCAAATATAATATGATTATCTCTGTTATTTCTTTTACTGTTAGATAATCTATTTTTTATAAAATGTAAACAAAATTGGTTGTTTTCTGACTTTATTACCACGACTAATGAAGATATTCGATAAATTATTCCTGCCAATATGGTTTTTTATTAATTTTAATATTTTATCAAGGTTCAAGAAAATATAATTTTTGTGCAAATATTTAGGATCATTTTCACCAAAATTAGGGTGAGTTTTAAAAAATACTGGAAACTGAAGAGTGAGGGTATGAGGAAAGATATAATTTATATTAGTTTAATCAAAAAAATAAAATCTTGAATAAAAATGATATGTATTAATCTGCACAAGCAAAGTTTTAACAACAGGCAGATGTTGCATGATTGCTCATCGTCTATTTGAATTAAGTATGCATTTTCATTTTTGGAAGCAAATTTTAATAAGAAGGAAGATAGAAATATTGATGTCAAGAACAATGATTTAGGGTGACCTCATTTCAAAGATTAGTGATGCTTGAGAATAGGCGAAATGCTGATCATTTGTTTATTGTTTGTCATCAGTTTCGGTAGAATCTGTAATCGAAATACCTCGTTGTAGGTCTTTCGCATGGAGTGATCTTCGGCCTTATTGACGCCTTTCCTTTTATAGTTACTAAAATTGGTTATGTGCTGCTGTGATTAATACCGACCCTGTAAATTACAGACAGCCAGCATTTTAAATTCATCTTTTCCAATTTTTCCCATTCGCCCCATCTGTTTCAAATATATTTGTTTGTCTATTTCTACTACATTTATCACTGGACCATTTTTTTTACCACCCAACAGCGCAGCAAATCCTGCAAAAGAAATACCACTTTTATCAGGGGAATCCTCAGATGTAATCACCACTGAAGTTGTCTACTGCTTTTATATATACTCATTTTAATCGCCAACCTAAGGTCTCATTGGTCTAATACTTGGAGATATCGATTTCTTGGTAATCTTCAAAGAATTTGTGAGGGTTTTTCTTCGGCTCATCTGTCGAGTTGTTGGCTTTTCTGAAGGATATAATATAGTATTGTCCTATTCTTTAAGATACTCGACTAGATTCGGAATTTTGGCCTTTTTGACGATTAAAAAATATAAGGCTCTGAAACATCTTTTGGTGATTTTTTCGTTTTCTGTGCCTTAAAGCATAAAGAATATTTTCCGAAAATGTGGCTCGAATCGATTAGGCGCCATTTTGATTAAGGCCATAGCCAAATTGAGTCGAATATTCTTTATTATAGAATTGTTACTGCAATATTTTTAAAATAATTTTGAGGATTAGTAATTCTGGATTACGGATTGGCTTCAATCAAGTCCAGCAGCGATTACAGTATTTCCTAAATATAAAAAACGTTACTTTACCCAATTTTCTATAAACTGCAATATCATAAAACTCTTTTGCCTCTTCATAAGGAAAAATTTTATAATTTTTTATCAAATTAAAATCCATGTTATCTTCATTACTATTGATTATCTCAGCTTAAGCTGATTTTTTGGGCTATAGGATGTTGAATTTTTGTCCATTGTTGTAACTACATTCAACAGTCCAACTATTGGGATTTTTAGTAGCGTGATACATGGCCACTCTTCCACATCCTTCTTTAGACATGTGATCTCCTTTATCTTTATAGTACATGTGCTTTTCCATGAAGTTACTTCCTTAATACTCGAAATTTTGACTATTAAGAGATAAAATTTTGGGAAAAAGACAAGCTTCTACTTGTTTGTTTAGCTAGTTTAAAGAGTTCCCATAAATGAAGTTGCCCTTTCTTGAGGCCTGAGCATGTAAATCTAGAAAGGCAAAGTATTTATCTTGTATGTGGCAGTGCATAATGATTTTTTTTATGGCATAGATAGAACTGTGCTATTTTGGAGATGGGTTTATGTAACATCGATTGAGATTTATTCCATTTATATCCACTCGAAAATGACCGCGAGCCACTCCATCAGGATTAAAGATAGGCATTATATAAAAGATAAAGTTGTCTCTTAGAGCTTCTGCTAATCTGGAAGATTCAGTTAATTCATCAATGATTCCGCACATCACATGAGAGCCTGGAACTTCCCCAGGATGAACTCTAGCCCCGATTATAACACATCTTTTCTCACCTTCAAATACTCTAGGCCTTGAGCTATTAACAAACAAAAGAGGATCCTCAAATGTTTGTTCACGTTGTGTTATTCCCTTTTTTGAACTGATTGTCAGCAACTATATCGGTCTCCCCTCAAGTGAATTTGTGATAATTCCCCTATGAAAGTATATATCATCGATATTAGCAGCTTTTGCCGTTATATCATCCAAAAATAGGCTGTTTTACAGGTTGGACCACGGTAGACAAAATGCAAAATAATGCTTTTAACTGGAAGCAAATTGATGTGTAAAAATCCACTCCATTTAATTCTCCAAAAAGACCTATATAGCCATGCAAATACCATGTTTGTAAGATTAATACTATGAGAAATGCGTTTCCATTTTTGACTGTTTTCCTCACGAAATACGGGAGCAAGTCCCTCTTCGATCAATTTAGACTGCGTTAGTTGACAAGTACTTGATTTTGCATATTCTTGATTTGAAAGTGGACTATAGTACTTTTTGGCACTCCAACAATCGAAAAATAAAACCAGACGCGGTAACTATTCTTGGGATGATCGGCAGCAAGCCAAATTGCATACTGAATAGCAGCTTGAGTACTGTAGTTGGATTGACTCGTTCAGCGTAGCTACAATTTCCACTGTCAAAGTTAGAATCGATGGTGACCTTGCCAAATTGAAAGGTCCGGTGCGAGGGGGGAAGTGGATAATTATTATTGTTCATTAATAAATAATTTTTAAGATGAGCCGGACTTAACAATGTAATAATACTGCAAATGTCATTTCTGTGTGATATTAATTTTGCAACCAATTCCCTTTTTCTCTCGAAGATATGGGCTAATAAAATATGAGATTAATTGAGGTAAAATACCGGGCTCAAGAAGAAAGCAGTCTAAATAAATAAAGGACTAAATGATTTGGCTTTAATTTTTAACTTTAAGAGATCATATATTAATTAATTCCTACAATATTTTAAATTGATTGTTTAAATACTTTGATCATTTTGTCTTCTCCACTTTAGCGTCAATGAACAAGGGAGAGTTGGCAAGGGGACCTTTGGTTCGGATAATCTTTACATCAGACCCGTCATTTTTTATAGTGCCCTCTGCGGATTTCTTTAGATACTCCAATCTGGTCAATTTTGTGAATCCCCACTTGTTGGAAACCATCAGTTTTTGACTTCCGGGGAATTTGTTCTTGGCTCTTCTGAATGCCTCCAAAGCTTTCTTGATGTCAGCCTCTTTTATTCTGACTGAGTATAGAATAGATCCAATTTTGACTCTGGCAGCCTTGCCATATGATTTTCCAAAAGCTCCTCTCATTCCAGCTTGAAGTCTATCGGCTCCAGCGCATGATAACATTTTATTGATTCTCAGCACGTGCCAAGGATGAATTCTACAACGTAAGTGAAAGTTGTCTTTGCCAACATGTTTAGTCAAATATTTGTTGCAGGCGATACGAGAGGCTTACAAAGCTTCGGAAGAAATCTGCTCGACCTCATCAGAAACAATGTGCACACTGAAGGGGAGGGCCTCCACTGAAGCTTTTTTGCAGCCTATATCGTAAATTCTGATTTTGGGATCAGGGACACCGCGGTTGTACCTTGATTTGGGATAGGGTTTTCCTCTACAGACTCTATAACAGCGAGCTGGTCTTCTGCCCATCTTATGAATTAATATAATATAAATAATATTAATCATTATTTCCACATGACCTCCCAAAGTAACGACTCCTCAGTAACGTATTCCTCTTCTAAAGATTAAAAAAACACGAGTTCCTATTTTCAGTTTAAGAAGTTTAATTAATGCATTAAACCATGCAGATCCCAAGAAAGAAATGCAGAGTGCGTCAAGCAGTGTGAACAGGTTTATGAAAAATATTTGAATAGTTACAAACCTAAATATGAAAGTAGTTAAGCTAAGATAGGAAACAATCTGGGAGTCTTTTTTGATTTGTTTTAAATGACATCGAGGGAGTTTTTTGGAATTGATACGACTGCTGCTGCGCACGAATCTGCTAGACTTGTATGATATTCTATAATTTATCTAAGGATATATCTATTTAAAAATATAGATCATTTACCGCTGCGAACTTATTCCGTAGGGCCACAATCGACGTCACTGATCAAATTTCTTAGTTTTTAGGGGCAGTAACGCATTTGCTTGTAAGACCATCTTTCATCTAAATCGTACTCACTGAGGAAGCAAATCATCAAGGCCTAGGCAGTGACAGTATGAATATCAATGAAGTAGCAGGTAACATACAAGCAGATAAAAAATATTCCCAAAAGCAAAGAGCCAGGCACTTGACCCTCTGACATAATACCAGCCGTGATCCAGAAAATAATGAGTATAACTGCTAAAGCCATCACTATTCGAGCGGCAAAGGCGTAGATGCTTATAGCTGATTCGTTCTCCCTGCAAATTCGCGAACGATAACATAAATACTGAGACTGTCTAGAAGAAGCACAAAATGAATTACCCGTGAGGTAAATATAAGCATAGACGTCACTGCGAGTAAGATCAAAGAGATTGCAAATGCAGCAATCTTCATTAGACATAAGAAAAGAAATTATCAGAGAGGGAAGATAAAAGAATCCACTCAGGAAAGCTCCTCCAACCACACTGCCAAAATTTTTAGTAAAGACCCTCTTTAGGGGCTGATGACAAACGTACTCTATATTAAAGTACCAATCGCAGGCTAGTCCAGAAATACAATAGTTGACTAATTATCTATATGATTACATAAATCACGAAAGAAGGAGAAACCCCAAATTGCCTGGATGAAGAGTAAAAAGAATAGAAAGCCATTACTGCTGCTTTGGTAATAAATAGATCCAGAAGTTAAGGCGGGGGATGAATACGAAGAAAAGGCCAGATATTCAAAAATAATTAAAACTCCAAAAAGAAATGATACAATAATGAAGATAGGAATATAGATGAAGGTCAACAGGTTGTCCTTGAGAAACTCTCCAGAAATTTATAAGAATTTAGCAGATATTTCAAGTTGTTTGTGGTGAAACACTGCATAAAATATAATCATAAGAAGTAGTATGATAGATGTTATTCCCAAGGCAATTGCCCATCCAGAAGAATTAGAAAGATGAGTTTGACTGTTAGTGAAGAAAATTAGTGCAGCTATTAGCAATAAAATTGCTGATAGAATAACTGCTGTCCAGACAGCAACTCGAGGCAAGAACTGAGCCAGCAATATCCAGATTAGGGAAAGACCGAACGAAATGCCAAATCCTATCAATGAATATTTAATCAATCGATTATAATTGTATTTTTGAGAAAGTCCAGAGCTTTACAACAGCTGCTATTTAATTGATTCATCAGTAGGAAGACAGACGGAATCATATTCAGTCGAGAGCTCATTAGGGTAGTAATTGATAGCACAATTACCAAAACATTTTGCTTGGCCATCCGATTGAGGGCAGCTGTCAACGCAAAACCTAAGTAACTCTAAAATTACCTGTTGATATTTGGTGCATTAACATTTTCAAAAAATAGATAAGGATAATTACTCGTGTTATCTTTCGCATCAACTATGCAGACATTCCCTTGAGTATCTGTAGGATAGTATGCCTTCTTGAGATTAGTTTGATTGATCATCACAATAGCCATGATGAACAAGATGAGTCCAAACAATATTCCAATAATCATGCAAACGACGTCAGTCATTTTGCGTTTTGAATCTAAGTCAGGAGATAGTACCTGCTAGGGGTAGTTATGAAGCATCGGCGATAGCCCACTGATGCATGTGAGGTGCGCGGGTGGTGGATTGATACATATTCAATAATGTGAATATTTTTTATTGACAGTGAGTTATAATTTCATTGGTAGATTAGGTTTGACACAATTTTGTTTGAGAATTATTGAATAATTGAAGTGTTATGGAAAGCAAAGTCACCTTTCTGCTGGACCGCAGCCAACCCTTCGCAGATCAGAAGGCGCAAATTCTGGATGAACTCACGCTGGCTATAAAGAACAACACGTCGCAGGTACCTATCTCATTATTTAGGGCAAAGAAGCCAACGATGCATGGCGACAATTGAAAGAGGATCATTACTTCTGGTACAACGCTGACAAAGTCCTATCTCTTTGCAAGGTGGACGAAACCAAGGTATTCATGCTGGTGCTTCTCGAAGAGGCAATTAAGGTAATTGATTGTTGATGCAGCAAAAGTGGTGGGCTTTACCATAAGAGCAGCGTACAATGCTAAAATCTTACATTGTCGATTTGATTTTAGAATATGGCGCAATGGAGGGACTCTCCAAATCAATGCATAATATTTTGTCCAAATGCAACTCAATTTTGGTCCAAATTGTCAAGTACTAGTGGAACAATAGCTGGAAATCATTCATCAACGACATCTGCGCCTCCTCCGTCAAGGACATGAATATTTGTTAAAATAACTTTTACATACTTAAAATGCTCAGTGAATAAATTTTCGACCATTCCAAGAATCAAATGACTCAACAACAGATAACTGACCTCAAGCAGCAGATGAACAATGACTTCACTACCATTTTCTAACTATGCAAAATAATCCTTTAAAACATGCACCAAGCCAAACAATCACTACTTCGCGCTTGCTTATAAACTCTCAATGCTTTTCTCAGTTGGATTCCCATGTATTATATCATTTACTCTGACTTAATCGATAAGTTGGTGATGATGTTTCCCTCAGATGTATTGCGCAATCATGCTCTTGCCTGCCTTGTATAAATTGCCAGTTTGCCCATTGATGCTGGAAATTAAGACGAGAAGCGTAAGTATCTCTTCATGCTTCAGCGTGTTACTGAGGAGCTTAACCTTTTGATTCCATTAGAAAATTAGGAAGAAAAGGTGCATCAGCTGTTAAATTCGATTAAAAAGAGAAACCGCAACATTTTTTAAATTTTGGCCAGAGGAATTGCTAACTTCTATTCTGAGTTCTTCAAGACACAACATCGATGGCTAGAGAGAGCTGTTGCCGGCAATGAAGCTGCCGTACGCATCTGCACTATGGGCTTTAGATATTTGCTGATGATGATGCGCATAGATTAAGACCAAGTGTTTAAGATTACCATTGACTTTTTTCATTATTATATCGGAGCCTATCTCGAACAACAAATAAAAGGTTAGGGTACTTTTGGAGGGATGGGATATGGCATGAAAAATGCTGCCCTAGACAGTATCTACTATCAAGACATTTTTCGATAAGTTATGAAGACTGTCTGCCTCAAAATGGCAAAGCCCGAAGAGGTTCTAATAGTCATCGATGAAGATGGTATTCCTGTTCGCGAGGAGATGGAAAACACAGAAAACAGCAGTCTTTACTAAATTGAAAAGGAGTTGGGGCAGTATCTGGTGCGCTATAACTGGCCATAGATGAAGAAGTTCATTCTTCAAGAGATTGAAAAGCAGCACAGCGCAGAGTACTTTAACTATGATACTCTCAACTCACTATCCTGGATTATCGGATCTCTTTGTGGAAGCATCCAAGACAGATAGGAAAGGTCTTTCTTTATATCAACTCTACGAAATCTCCTGCAGCTGTGTGAGGTAAAAAAAGGGAAGGACAACAAAGCAGTTATTGCCAGTTGCATTATGTATGTAGTGGGTCAATACCCTTCTTTCCTTCGCCACAACTGGACGTTTCTCAAGACAGTCATCAAGAAATTGTTTGAATTCATGAAAGAAGATTTTCCTGGTATAATGGAAATGGCTTGCAATGCATTTCTTAAAATTGCTAAAACAACTTCAGATCAATTTACCATTATTCAGCAATCGGAATCATAACCTTATATTCGTGATATCATTCGAAAAATTCCTGACCAGACTCGTAAATTAACCAGCGACACATTACAGTTTATCTTTTATGAATCAGTTGGATATCTGATCGGCTCAGAAGGAGAATCTGAAGTTCAGCTTTAACTCATAAAGGAAGCCTTGGGCATTTATCTCTTTGAATACCAGAACATGATTCAAATGGCAGGCACCAATCCTAACTTCTTGAGAGAAGAGGAAATTCCGAAGAAACTGAGCTACTTTTTGAAGATCAACGAAATGATAGCGACAGGAGTCGGATGCAGATATGCTGTCATGTTAGATCTTCTGAGTGACAGCATGAACAAATTGTATTTATACTACGCTGGTGAAGTCAACACAGCAGTGGCAACCACAGGTAAACATGTGCTCAATTTTATGACTGTCAGGTCGATGCGCTTGGTTAAAAAAGAGGTCATAAAAGTTTATACTCGTATGCTTGAAAAAGCCAATGATCTGACCTTTCAACAGGCTTCTCATCTTCTAAATAAATTTATCTTTCCTTTGGGTGAACTCCTCACTGACTTCCAACAGTGCATTCCCTAGACAAAATAGCAAGAATTTGTAGCTCTTTTTACTGTAGTTCTTGAAAAGCTTAATATGGTGCTTAATGCTGAATTTCTAAGCAAACTCATCGAGATGATCTTTACATCAAGTCTACCACTTATTACAAGCGATTTTAACTCCTTCCCAGAAATACGTGCCAACTTTTTCAGTTTCCTCAAAGCATTGGTCAAGTTCAATTTTGCCCCTCTATTTTCATTGTAGGAAGGTTATTTTAATACAATTCTTGATTGTGTAATCTGGTCTTTGCGCCACGAGCTGAGCACTTACAGCGACTTAGGTTTGGACTTATTGTAATAAATTCTAACAAATGTAAATAAGAATGGTCAAATTTCAAACATCTTCTATTCTAAGTATCACATGCGAATCCTCACTGACATTCTGGACGTCATGACAGATGGATTTCATAAATCAGGACTGGACTCACAAGCTAAAATCTTTTTTATTTTAGTGCACGTGACCACTCAGAATATTGTAATATTAATATAATATAGGCTATCGATTCGATATCATCTGAAAAACCAGGAAATCAGTCTAATTCTGAATTTCTCTATACATTTTTAGTGGAAAGACTGGCCTTAGCTTTTCCTAATGTGAATAAATCGCTAACTTCCGAAAAGGTGGCAAACTGGTTCAAGCAAACAGACTAAAGACTGTTTAAGCTTGAAATTGCAGACTATTTGGTATTAATCAATCGTTTCTGTCCTGGCGATCTCACCGAAACCCAAAAATGATATCTATCAATCACACTGCCGTGTCTGTTATTTTATAAATCCAGCACTTTTTATTCAATATTTAATCATACTGTATAAATCATTTAACTCATGCAGGCAATATAATAAGAATCAATGAACCATCAATCCGATTTATTTCCTTAGTGGAGGGAAGTCAAGAACTTACTCAAAAAGTTTTATTGTTATTGAATTTGGATCAAATCTTACTCACGCTATCCACTTTGCTAATTCTTACGCTATTGAATCTTCTTTTGTAATGATTATTTTTTTGATAATAATTCAATTTTTTTGTTGGCAAGAGTCTCCTTTTACAGCTGAGACTGGGTTAATAAAGAAGAAAGTTCGTCCATCCCTTATTCTGCCTCAAGCAATTTACGCATGCCAAAACTAACTGAGGATTGATAAAGAGTTTGATAGGCAGCAAGACTCATCTTATGCTCGTCTCGAATTCTCATTAGTAGTAATCCTCGCTCTGGACAGTTTATGGTCACTTGTCTAATAATTTCATCAAAAGTTTGACTGACTAATTCCTCTCTGATGGGACAAATGCCTTCAGTTCTCGCTTGTCGATATTACAGGGCTTTATCAAGCGTATCTTTAATTTTGAGAATGTCCTCTCTCTCAGCTTTTTGATGTGAAACGTATTGCATAAAATGTTTATTAGTTTCGTTGACTTTCCAGTCTCTGGGCAGAATCATGTTATTGAGAACATCTGAATTAGTAAGGTCATACCCTCAGGATTAGGTTTGGCATCAAGTGATTTTTGGTTACTTTTGGCCTTCTCGTACTCTTCGACATTATCACTGATTTATATTTCTGCCTCATATTTGATGAGGGAAAACGGCGCATCTGAGTGGAGTAGGGTGTACTGTTAGGATTTTCTTCGTCCTGCGACATTAAGTTATATAATTAAGTTCATGATGTGAATTCAAACTATAAACAAATGCTTAGATTAATAAATGCAGCCAATACTCATTTATTTTCCCAGAAGAAAGAAAATTTATTTTTGTAAAAGATAAAGATAATTTTTTCCCATTGGAATCAGCATAAATAATGATACTAATAAATGAGTTATTTAAAGATATTATGGCAAATTGCTTTAATTCTGAAGCCATGTAGGTCTAGTGTGCAAATTATTGATCTGGTCTTATGGCAATTAATTTTGCTATTTAATTTTGTTATAATTAATCTCCTCAACAAGAGTTATTTAAAATAATTCCAAATAGTAAAGGTTCTCATAAAGGATATGGCTAAACAGTATCGAGAATGTTATGTTTCCATACGAGATTATCAAGATAAATTATTTTCTTTCAATTTCTTCCTGATATCAGCAAAAACATTTTACAATGACATTTAGTATGATATTATTTTTTCAGTAGTTAATATTTTCTTGAATATGGTTGTAGGATTAAGCCTTTTGACATGAAAAATATGAAGAAATGTTTGTTTTCTGTGAATTCAACCAGTAAATGATTATAAATAAATTTAAAATTCTAATCAACATGAACATTCTCTCCTCCGAAGAGATGCAATAAACTGAAATTTAGCTTCTCAACGTTGCTACCCACTCGACTTATGCTTTAAAGTTACCAACTTCTGATCAACTAACATTGATACATAATTTTCACAGTAGCTTATTCCAAAAAGCAGGAGTGCAAGCACAGACTGCCATTAATAAAATGGTCCGCCTGACCAATAACGTTAGGGCTGCAAGTTTAAAAGACCCAAATACATTTTTTAGAATGTTTACTTATCACATATTAACTGTTTTATATCAGTAAAAATATCGAAGGGGTAGTTCTGCTGGATAAGAGAATAACCTCTCTATTTTGTAAACAATCAAATGCAGTCTCTATTCTAAAAATGTAGATTTTTCTCTCATTAAAAATCGTAAATTCTAAGTAAATGGTCCTCAAATAAAAGCCCTTGGTGCTCAATTTTTTAGATATATGGAAACGTTATCTTCAAAATTCAACGCTCATCGAATGAAATGTGCAGAATGGTTATTAGAAAACAATCCTCTTCTATTAAATCTTTTTGTTTTGCTATTCAGAACCATTTTAAATTCTTCACGAGTTTAAAAAGCTGAAAACTATCAACAACAAGTTGATCCTTGTGACTCGATAGTAAATTTATTGGATTTTTTTGACCTCGGTTATAGAAACTTTGGACATTTATTTCTTCAATACGAGGAAGGGTTATTTTTGTCAATCAATGAGGGAGAAATAGTTGTAGGGGAATATTTTTAAAATGAGAAGCAAAAATAAGATGAAAAATAACAATTAGAAATAAAATCGTAAATTAAAATTAATATGATTTAATCTGTACTGCTCACAGTTGATTAGAAAGAACCTTTAATCCGGATCGAAAAAATAGGAAATGATAAAGATACGAATTTGTTTAATTTTTTGCTTTAAAAAAAGAGCTAGCAAAAGCAATTTCAATCCATTTACATCAATGAAACGGATGTAAGCCCCAATGCTTCTAATCTAAAAGAAAATAAAAAATTGCAAACAAAAGCAATGAAGCTGGAGTTCTAAAAAGTATTGCTGAACGTATCAAGATATGAATAAACGTAAGACGACAAATATAAAATTCTCTAGTCACTCTAGAATCAGTCTTCTCCTTTCTTCAAAGAATAGCACAACTTTACCTCGAAAGATTTAAACAAAGCAGCTATGAGGTAATCACCAAAGTAAAAAACCATTACAGAGTTAGAGAAAAATCACCTGAATTATTTTAAATCCTTAAAATTGGTTGATACTTCTATCGAGTTAGATTCTTTTGTGAACAATGAAGGAAATTTTTCGCCCAATGGCAAAACTCAATCGAAGAACTACATTACTCACCAAAAAAACAAGTTTAAACTCTAAGAATTTTCCTCTCCCCTTTATACCCCACAAATGTTGAAGGTACATGATCGTGATACTGCTTTTAATCGAAGACCTAGTAATAATAAACTTTGCTTACATGAAGATAATTCTCACCTAGATAAATGTCAAAATAAGTTAAAAAACATAGCATTCACAAATTAATTTATTGACATGACCACTTGTGGATGTCGAAAAGTAAAAATTAATAAAAATATAATGGATCATAACGTTATTGACGTTTATTATCGACCTAAAAAAGAAAATCCATATTTAACTGCACTTTTGTCACCTAATAACTTTAATAATAAATCTGAGAAATTTCGACAAACTTAAAATTTAAGGTCTTTGACTCCGCATAGATATATTATAGATGAAGAAAATACAGTTCATACACCAAAAAAATCATTCTTAACGGCTGATGAGAAAAAGCCAACATTTTTTAAACATCTTAAAAAAAATAAAAATGAAAGCCATGAGGCAAAAATCTAATCAAATGAAGCAAATTCATTTCGTATCATTCCCCAAATCAATGATTACTCGATCAGCCTTAATTAATGGAATGATCGAAGATTTTCAGAGATGATTCCTCACCATCCTTATGCCTAATTTGGTCAACAAATGTACAGTAAATCAACGACAGAGGATGAATAGAGTAAAAAAAGGATTAAAAATCTTGGAGGAGAAAAAAATAAGATGAGTAAAAAATTGTAAAATATAACTCCATATTCAAAGCATAGCATTGGCCAACCCAACACCCCTTGGTAGACGAACTCTAATTTCCAGCAAACCTTGTCTATAAATAGTAAAACAAATAAAATAAAGAGTAATAACTGCATTGAGAGAAATTAACCTTAATCTTAGGCAAAAATGATATATCCTAACGGAATTGTTCAAAATTATATTAATTCACCAAAAAGCAACTCCAATTTTGGTTGTCACAAAAAATTAAATGATCAAAATCCATAAAAAAAGATAGCTCCTTTTATAGACCCAATTCCCACTATTATATTTACAGAACCAAAATAAATGAAAGCCGCCAACAAAAGTTAAAAGGTTATTAGCTGCTATGTAAAGCAATGATAATTTTATTAATTATTAGCTTAACAATGGACCTCAGTGATTTATTATTACAAATTAAAGAAAAATGTAGTTTGCATCAATTATGGAATAGCCTATATAATTTTATGAATAAATTGTATAGGATAAACATATTGAGAAAGAAAGAAATCAAGAAAGAATATTGACGAATGTTTGCCTTAATCTTTTCCCTTCTAGTTTTCTGAAAAATCCTGAATCTTCATCGCTGGTTTTTTGAGAGTAGACTGGTATCTTGAGAAGACTATTTCTTTTTGTATTATTGATTCTTTTTCTTAAGGATGGCTTAACATTAAATGTATTCTTTATGTTTAGACGTATAAAATTATCTCTTTGATACTGAGGAGATATATTTTCATTTTACTTTGTTTTTGCCATAATTATTAATGGTTGATCTACACTCTGTTTTTTTGTCAGTCTAATTGGAAAACCATTGAAGTTATCAGCAATATTAGTGGGTTTCATACAAAAAACTGACTGAGTGCTGATATATTTTTTGCATTGTTTAAAGGAATTGGGAATCTATTCTTCATCTAAATCCTCTAAAAAGCGTAATTATTTTTTTAATTCCTCTATTTTGTTATTTTTATTGTCGACACTGATAGATTATTTTTTTAATAAATTATTCGCTGTTTTAGGTCTGATTTGCTTACTGTTGGATTTGCATTTATTCTGGAAGATACTAGATTTGAGGGGCTGGTAGTCATTCTGATGATAATTATTTTCCATATCAGCCAAGCTCTTGACAGCATTAGCTTATATCGACTGCATGTTTATTAATTTTAATCGAATAACTAATATAATTATTAGTCTATGCCAATCACTAACATATTGTATTTAAGTTAATACTGAGTTATTAAATATACTGATGTTGTTCTGAGATAAATATCAATAATCGAATAAAGTTCTAGTAAACCTATCTCTGCGATTGGAAATAACGTGATTTCCATATACGAGCTTCAACTATTCACAAATTTATTATAAAGATAGTCCTTTTTTGTCTAATAATCGCACTTTGTATTTGATTTCATTATTAAGATCTGAAGTTGTTGTCATTAAACTAATGCAATCATTATCCTTGCGAGTTGCAATTTCAGGGCAATCCAGACATCTAATTATGCGATAAAGCACATTAAATTTCTTAGAGTTTACCTCTTCTTTTGACATTTATTTATCAAATTAGACAGAATATCTATATTTATATATTTTATAAAGATTGTAATTGATTGGAGAAAACTACCATTTTTTGAGGAAATTATGAGTTTTATGTGCTTGATTAATTTTTTTAAGTAAATACTTCAATTGCATTGGCTGTTTGTGAAAATGTCAATATAAAAAAATTAAAATTACTCTTAGAGAAAATGTAAAGTATAAGATTTTATCAGATTATTTTCTATTCAATATATTTGTTTCAATAAAAATAGTTTTAGAGAGGAAGATCGTGGATACGATAAAATAACCATCTTTGCTTTACATTTGATATTATGAAAGCCTAACTTTTTAATGACGAATCATATCTCATTATTTTATTATATCGAATGGGTTCAATATGCTTGCCAAAAGCTCCCACACTTCAGTAGAAATCAAGTGAAGAAGATATCCATTCCCGAAAAAGCATAAAATTTACAGACTAGTAAACTTCTAAAAGTTTGGAGATTGATTTTACAAGCGAAAAGCTGATCCACCTCACTGCAGACCTATTAATTCTTTTCATGGATCAGTCTATAAATA